>Ga0187854_10000260_pt1 | contig 77255 bp, 66 predicted proteins | sample June2016WEW_6_15_FD_132445 | JGI IMG/M metagenome (GOLD analysis project Ga0187854, IMG submission 132445) | Peatland microbial communities from SPRUCE experiment site at the Marcell Experimental Forest, Minnesota, USA - June2016WEW_6_150 | ecosystem: Environmental > Terrestrial > Soil >... | reverse complement strand
GAGAAGAAGGCGGAAGAGAAGAAGATGGACGAACCAAAGAAATAACTGTCTTCAATCTTGTCTTCGCAAAAATTATTCAAAAGGGGTTCATGAGAAATCATGAGCCCCTTTTGCTTTTCTGGAACTGATCTCGCGGCACTTGACTCTCTCGATCATGCCTGAGGCGCTGGCGGCTGATTACCGCCTGCTCCCCGTGCCGCTGCATTGCTACTTTTACGAGCCGGTGCAGCCCCTCGATAAAGTAATTTAAGTTCACGTTTATCCACAATCTTTAGACCCGCTACATAATATTCTTCGCATACAGAAGGAAAAAAGTGTAAAAGCATCCTGGCTGGGGACAGGCTTGTGTGACCGGCGCGTTTCCATGGACAAATATCTTGATGAATGTATAAGCGTATAGAATGGTTGACTGGTTATTACATCTTCCAGCATATAGTAAGGTAGGCGTATCCTTTTTGGGGATGTTGCTGCTTAACTCATCGGGTGTGCCACTGGGTCTGGCGATCCTTCTCTTTTCCATTCTTCTGCCCTTATGGGCAGGCACTGGCATGGGCGGTATTTACTACCAGATAGCAAGCTTTGGCGAGCCGCAGAATTATATACTGCCTATCATCATTCTCCTTCTTTTGTTCTTTACTGAATCCTTGAGCAAGACGGGGCGGATGGATCGCACGATCGCGGCCCTCAAAGAATGGCTGAAGAGCAAACATATCATCCTGGCGGGACTCCCCGCGCTGGTAGGACTCCTTCCTATGCCCGCGGGCGCTCTCTTCTCCGCGCCTTTTGTAGCCGCCGTCGATGAAAGCGGGGAACTAGAGTTGTCTCACAAGGTCGCTATCAACTACTGGTTCCGGCATCTTTGGGAATATTGGTGGCCCCTCTATCCCGGTGTCATCCTGGCGATGCAGTATTCCAGGCTTCCGGCAATTGCGTTTTTTCTCATGCAGATACCCTTTACCATCGTCGCAGCGATCAGCGGGTATATATTTATTCTGCGCAGGATTAAGAAACAAGAAGACGAGGGCGTTGGTTATGGAAAGATTAACACCAGTGAAGTCCTTTCAGCAATGGGGCCTATCGGACTGCTCGTCATGATATCACTTGTGGGATCTGCGATTCTTCCCCTCATGGGCATTGAGGGCACGCTCGCAAATTTGATAGCCATGCTGGTTGGCCTCATCGTTGCGCTTGTCGTTATTTTCTCCGGCCATGCTGCTGAGTTCCGTCTGTCGCTCCGCATGCTGATGCGCATGGACACCTGGTTTATGATAGCTCTTGTCGTGGGAATTCAGGCCTTTTCAGCGGCTCTGGTGTGTCCTGTTGATGCAACTGGGGCGACATTGATCACCGGGATGCGGGACGAATTTATCCGAACAGGCGTCCCTTTGATAGCGGTCATCATGCTGATTCCTTTCATCTCCGGTATGGTGACGGGTGTGGCTTTCGGTTTTGTCGGCGCGAGTTTTCCGATCGTGTTTGCCCTCATCGGAACGGAGCCGACAAGAGGTCTGTTGGCTGCTACTACAACGTTTGCCTACTCCTTCGGATTCATGGGAATGATGCTTTCCCCAATGCATGCCTGCTTCGTAGTTACCGCTGAATACTTCTGTGTGACCGTATTCGGTGCTTACCGGTACATTACCTGGCCGGTAATCATTATTCTTATCACTTCGATTATCCTGTCAGGCCTTTATTATGTTACATTCTGACCGCAGATAAAACAGTGCTGCCAAGAAGATAGGGTGGTCTTATGCTCATTAATCTATTAGATGCTCGGTGTGGGCACATCTACCCAGGCGGTCGCCCTCTTAACGGGGACCACATTGACAATCGATCCTGTCATGGTGTTTAAATCAACTGCATAAAGCGGCGTTCTCGTCGCACCGAATGAAAATAGTGCGGGTCCCGACGGATGCTTCCCATTTACATTCTCTACCTCGTCGATAATGACCCGCCTATACGGACAAGAATTGCAGTCAAGACCAGGATCATCTATGTTAATGGGGCAGTGGCGCCTTCTTGCGATTGATGGATCGACATTATGCATCTTAGCCATGTGAAAAGTTGGAGAGCTCCGCAGATGCTCGAAAGGATGCAAGACCCATTCGCTTATCATGGCCAATGTATTGTGCTGCTTGAAGAGATGAAAGTCCCCTCCTGTATCCGCGATCATGCCCTGCATGATGTAATCCGCAGGCATCATATACGCTAGGTAATTCTTGTTATCAGATAATTTTATCTTGCCGTTTTTCTCTCCCTGAAGAATAGCTTGTATTACGCTTGCATTCATGCCTGTCTCTTCCGGAAGAAGGGATAGGATTGTCATGTTTGCTTCTGATGTAAAGGGAAGCGACCTTAGAGTTATCGTCCTCAAGATAAAACCCGATCCTATCACTGTAGCGATGATCAGCAGGGAAACAACGACATGTCTGAGCGGGCTCTTGGGGATGACATGGCTCATAAAAGAAAAATATCCCTCAACCTTCTTAGGGAGAAACATCCCCGTACTGCTCATATACTTTTTATAGGACTCTCCATAACGATTCAGCATTCTTTTCTCTTCATCTTTCGCCAATACATAGTAGAGGACGAACATGACCGAAAGGCTTGCGAGCACTATGAATCGGGGCCAGAGAATGCTCATCCCGATGCCCCATATGCCAAGCAAGAGATATTGAGGATGCCTGATATACTTATAAAGGCCCTTATCTGCTATGCCCCACTTGAACAACTTACCCAGATAGACCTGCAACGCGCAGACGATGAAGGCGGCGGCGCCAATTATAAAAAAAGCGGAACCTGCGATACGGACGGTCTTGAGGAAAAGAGTTGGTGGCAATGTCATATGAGGCAGGAAGAAGGCGGTCAGCCATCTTGTTGCGGGAAACTGCCCGAGCCAGTTGAATACCGGATTGAAGACGGAATAGAAGAAGAAAGCAAAGGGGCTGATCATAATCATAATTTCAAAAGCAACAATGATAAACAGCATAATACCCGCAAAGGCCGTGAACTTTGTTGCCTTCTCTTTTAGTTTTTTCCAAAGCATTTCCTTTGCCTCCAAATAATTATTTCAATAGTCTATTTTATCTTTTGCATGTTAGAAGTAATATTCAAAGTAGACTGACACTAAATCTTTAAATGGTGCTACAAGAATTGTGCCATCATGGCTTGCCTGTTATAAGCCGCTGTAACACTTGATAATTATAAAATTACCTCTATTTTCTGCCTTTATGATTTCAGTACAGTTGGATACCAAGTATCCAGTTATGTATCCAGCTGGATAATAAATATGCAGAGTTTTTCAATTTGAAATTATTGTTAATTTGAACTATCGCTATTGATAGCAGCGTATAGACGAAAAGCAGGTGCTTCTTGAATAATAAACCCACAACTAAGAGCCTCTTCTTATCCTTTCTCAGACTTGGTCTGACGGCTTTTGGCGGCCCGGCGATGGTGGCGCATATCAGAGAACTATCCACCCGGCGCTATCAATGGCTGGATGAGACGGATTTCAAGAACGGTCTGGCGCTCTGCCAATCCATACCCGGCGCAACCGCCATGCAGACTGCCGCGTATGTGGGCCTCAAGGTTCGTGGAATCTCCGGGGCGTTCGCCGCCTACCTGGGTTTTGGATTGCCTGCCTTTCTCTTGATGTTGATTCTATCCTTTATCTATGTACGTTTCAGCGACCTTCCCAGATTTATCTCTCTTTTCAGCGGTCTGCAGGTAATAGTAGTCGCCATTATCATTTCTTCTGTCTATTCCTTTGGCAGGAACATCGCAAACAATTACAAAAGCCTTATCATTGCCCTCCTTTCCGCCTCCGTTTTCTGGGCCGGCATAAGCCCTTTTATGGCTATTGTCGGGGCTGGCATTGCCGGGATGGCCTTCTCTCGTGCGTCCGCATCAAAAGGAGCGGTTGATTCCGATATGAGAACATCAGCGGCCAAACAGGTTACCATGATCCTTATCTCCTTCCTCTTTTGCTTGGCCGCTCTTTATTTTCTGAATAGTAAACTTTTTGACCTGGGAGCGGTGATGCTCAAGATAGATATCTTTGCCTTTGGAGGAGGCTTTGCATCTCTCCCGCTTATGCTTCACGAGATAGTTATGGGCAGAGGCTGGTTGAACAGCGAGACATTCATGGATGGAATAGCCTTAGGTCAGGTGACACCCGGTCCCATCGTGATCACGGCAACGTTTGTCGGATATCTGGTATATGGACTTTCCGGCGCTGTTGTCGCGACCATCGCTATCTTTGCGCCTTCCTTCTTCATGCTCGTTATTGTCGCGCCATTTTTTGATCGGTTGAAGAATTCGGCATATTTTCTGAGGGCCATAGACGGAGTTTTTGCCTCCTTCGTCGGACTCCTTCTATTTGTCTGCTTTAAGTTTGCGACAACTGTTCCATGGGATGTTGCGAGGATCCTCCTGGGACTTGCCGCATTGGCTGCTTTAATCCGCAAGGTGGACATCCTCTACATAGTGCTTGCAGGCGCTGTAGTTTCTGTGTTCATATTGTAATGATTAGAGCAATAGACAGCCTGTCTGTTGCTCTAACGAATCTTTTTGGAGTTAAGAAGATGAGTCGCGCATTAGAAGGTATCAGGGTAGTTGATCTGAGTCACGTCCTGGCAGCGCCGATAACGACCATGTTCCTGGCCGACCTTGGGGCTGAGGTCATTCATGTCGAACCGCCGCGCGGAGACGATGCGAGAGAATTCGGGCCTTTTGTCGGCGACGCCGGCAAGAACCGCAGCGGTTATTTCATCAGTCTCAATCGCAACAAGAAAAGCATGGTTCTTGATTTGAGAAAGGAAGCGGGAAAAAAGATACTGAGACAATTGATTGAGGTATCCGACGTTCTCATAGAAAACTACAGACCCACCACTATGAGAAAACTCGGCTTCAGCTGGGAAGAGATTCGAGAGATCAACCCCCGCATCGTTTACGCCTCCATCTCCGGTTTCGGCCAACATTCTCTTGCCGGATATGACAGCAGACCGTCCTACGACATGGTGGCTCAGGGCTACAGCGGCCTCATGAGCATAACGGGGCCCGAAGGAGGACAACCATGCCGGGTCGGCACCTCCGTGGGTGACATATTTGCCGGACACCAGGCCGCTATTGGAATCTTGGCCGCTCTAATCTACCGGGGAAAATCCGGAAAAGGGCAGCACTATGACGGCGCCATGGTCGACGGCCTGTTTGCCGTGCTGGAAAACGCCGTCGTCCGCCATACGATAAGCGGAGAAGTACCAGGCCCTCTCGGAAGCAGGCACCCCTCCATCACCCCGTTCCAGAGCTTTAAGACAAAGGACTCATGGATTATTGCCGCAATAGGAAACGATTTCCTCTGGTCGAGATTCTGTAAAGTGATTGACCGGGAAGACCTGACAGGAGATCCGAGGTTTAAAACGAATCCCCTCAGGACCAAACATGTAAGGGAACTCATCTCCATTATTTCAGAAGATATCTCCAAGAAAACAACGAAAGAGTGGTCGGAACTCTTTGAAAAGGCTGATCTGCCGTATTCGCCCGTCAACAGCATCAAGGACATCTGCGCGGATCCGCATATCAGATACAGGAATATGCTGGTGGAAATAGACCAGCCTGAAGTGGGAAAGATGACTATTACGGGCTCACCGATCTATTTGTCGGAGACACCGGGAGAAGTGTATGCGCCTGCCCCGCTTCTCGGACAACACACGGAAGAAATATTAAGAGACATCCTGAACTATTCGAAGAAAGAAATTGATCAGTTAAGGAACGGGGGCATCATAAGCGGAGAAACTTAATTCTTGCCGTCTCGGTTATGATATCAGGGAATATGCGGATAATATGCGCCTGTCCTTTGGTTAATGAATCCTTGACCGCTGGGTGGATAATATTCCCCGGTTCTGGGATTGATGGCCCCCTTGCTTGAAGGCGGATAATATTCACCAGTTCTCGGATTTATAGCACCTTGATTTTCCGGTGCGGAAGGTGTCGGCGCGGGCCCTGAAGGATGCTTTTGGGTTTGCTGTGGCAGAGATGGAAGCTCTTGCAATGTTCCTCGCGGGGTCAACGCTTCTGCATCCTTCTTCTGTTGGATAATTCCGTCGTCAGCAGATGCTCCAAGGAAGATCAAGAATATACCTAACACAACAAGACTTGAGATCATCAAAAGAAGGTGACATCGCGATTTAACCAGTCTCACAATATTGACCTCCGGCCGTTGTACCGCTCGGTATCGTAATATTTTTCCACATCGACAAGTTTTAATTTGCTGATTATTTCCTTGAGAGGAATGCTTGTAATGTCACCTCGCGTAAGGCTCACCATGCGACCGTAATCTTCATTGACAATCATGTCAACTGCGGCTATTCCAAACCACCTGGCCATCAACCGATCACGGGCAGAAGGTGTTCCTCCCCGCTGCAAGTGGCTCAAAATGAGAGATCGTGTTTCGAAACCGGTCCTCTTTTCAATTTCAAGCGCGACAGAGTTCGCTATGCCCCCTAGTGTGGGATGTCCGAAGTCATCGACCTTAACGTCTCTGACGAATTCCTGCTGCCCTGCGGGCTTTGCCCCTTCAGAGACCACAATAATTGAATAGTTTATTTCCCGTCCTTCCCGTTCACTAAGGAGTTCGCACACCACGTCCATATCAAAGGGGTATTCAGGTATCAAAATTATATAAGCGCCGCTGCATTCCCCTCCGCGAAGTGCAAGCCATCCCGCATGACGTCCCATCGTTTCGACAACAAAGTTCCGGCTATGAGAACCGGCAGTAGTCCTCAACCGATCAATTTCCTCTGTGATCACGTTAACAGCCGTATCAAACCCGAGCGAATATTCTGTGCCTGTGAGGTCATTGTCAATGGTCTTCGGGATACCCACAGTCTTGACGCCCACTTTATGTAATTTATATGCAACGCCCAGGGTATCTTCTCCGCCGAGCACAACCAGAGCATCAATCCCAAGCCTTTTAATGTTATCTATCAATTTTTCAGAACGGTCATTCTTCGGATTAAACGGGTTCGTCCGTGATGTTCCAAGATATGTCCCGCCCTGGCGGTCCCATGTTCGTACGACCTCTTCATCCAGGTGTCGGAGGTAGCGGTCACGACTTCTCGGATCGTCCGGATTAACCTCTACCAATCCTTTCCAGCCTTCGCTTATACCTACAACCTCAAAGGATACGGGACGTTTCTCGGCGAGTCTTGGATCGAGAGCGGTCTTCGTTACCCATTTGATGGCGCCGTTTAAGCCGGGACAATCTCCTCCGCCTGTTAAAACAGCGATCTTCAGTTTCATAATTTCTCCATCCGAATGGTGTACTTGCTTAAATTAACAGCATACTCTAACTGATAATGTAGCATAGCGACGCTTACAACAATAATGGTTGACTGTACGTAAAAATGTAGGCTCATCCTACTATTCCTTGCCGCTGTCTCTCATTGAGCCGGATGAGTTCAATTCTCGGAGATGTGAGGACTTCTGGTGAGACAACCGAATTAGATCACTTACCGGATGTCTGCCGGCTGATAGCGACGTAAGATGGAAAGATGGCAATTTCGGTGTCCTTACGTTCTCACTTCTCCAAACAGAATTTTCCGAAGCCTGCCGGAGGAGTGAGAGGGTATTTGCCTGTGTAGCAGGCAAGACAGAAGTTGTCGGCATCCATGCCAGTCGCTTCTACCATGCCTTCTAAAGATAGATAGTGCAGACCATCCAGTCCTATGAACTGGGCAACAGCCTGAACATATTCCTTCTGCGCGGCAATTAGTTCACCCTTGGAAGAAAAGTCGATCCCGTATGGACATGGATGTCTTGTCGGCGGACAACTGACAGCCATATGGATTTCCTTGACACCGCTCTCGCGCAGATTGCGGATACGGTTGCGGCTGGTCGTTCCCCTGATTATGGAATCCTCGACAATCAGGACCCGTTTACCGGCAAGCAAGGGGCGCACAGGGTTCAGCTTCACGCGCACACCAAAGTCTCTCATCGGCTGACTCGGCTGTATGAAGGTGCGTCCTACATAATGGTTACGGATCATGCCCATCTCAAAGGGGATGTTGCTCTCTTCCGCATAGCCAAGAGCGGCATAGGTGCCTGAATCGGGAAACGGCATGACAATATCCACATCCGGCCTGTATTCCTTTGCCATGCTGTGTCCGAGTCGCTTCCTGCATATATACACATTTTGGCCGAATATCTGGCTGTCGGGCCGTGCGAAATAGATGAGCTCGAAGATGCAATGTGCAGGCCTCACCTTCGGAAATGGTTTCAGGCTTTTTAGTCCCGTGTGATCGATAATCAGTATCTCGCCGGGTTCTACATCACGTACATATCTGGCGCTCAACAGATCAAATGCGCAGGTCTCGGAAGCGACCACCCACCCGCCATTGAGTTGTCCCAAGGAAAGTGGGCGAAAACCACGGGGGTCACGCGCAGCAACTACCTTGTCTCTTGTCAGCATAACGATGCTGTAAGAACCCTCAACATGTGCAAGGGCTCTCGTAAGGGCGTCTTCGAATCCGTCTTTCAAATAATGGGCCATCAGGTGGAAGATTACTTCGCTATCCATTGTGGACTGAAAGATAGAGCCCTTCTCTTCAAGTTCGGCCCTTAATGCCTGGGCATTGATAAGGTTGCCATTGTGGCCGAGGGCATAATGCTCGCCGGCGTGATGAACAAGGAATGGCTGGGCATTGGAGATAATGGAGGAGCCTGTAGTCGAATAACGGACGTGCCCGATTGCTAAGTGCCCCGGCAACTTTGAGAAGATATCCTCCTGAAAAACTTCAGACGCCAGTCCCATGCCCTTATGCCCATATACAAGACAACCATCGGCTGTGTTGATGCCCGCACTCTCCTGGCCCCGATGCTGGAGGGCAAAGAGCCCGAAGAATGTAACGCGCGCCGCGTCCTCATTTCCGTAAATGGCAAAAACGCCGCATTCTTCCTTCGGCTTACTTTCCGGTATAAAATATCGAGACATCTAAAATGACCTCAATTTACCCATTATGCTTCGTTAAAATTTGAAGGAACTAATTAACACCATTGTCTTCTTTTTGCAAGCTATGCAAGATGCGGCCATGCTCGTCTGCGCATGTCCGCATCTGTGAACTTGACCGTAAAAACTCCTTAAAAATTCTATAGCCGCCGCTCAGTTTTCAGATTTTCTCTTCCGTGACAGCTTCGCATTACTGTGATAATCTTGAAGAGGAGAAACTTCCCAGGTCTCCTTCTTCAGAGCCATGACAGCTTCACTCAAAGCCTTGGCCCCGGCAATCGTCGTAGTGTAAAGAACGTTATAAGTGAGTGCGCCGCGGCGTATGTGATAGGCGTCAAGGCTTGACCTTCGCCCCACGCTTGTATTGATTACCACCTGAATATTGCCATTCTTGATACGATCCACAACATGAGGACGGCCTTCGCTAAGCTTGAAAATGGTTTCAGTCTTTATCCCGTGTCTTTCGAGATGGGCCGCAGTGCCGCGCGTGGCCATTATATGAAAGCCCATATTTTGAAATGAATAGGCGACGGGCACGATTTTATCCTTGTGAATGTCATTTACACTGACAAACACTCCTCCGTCGAGGGGCAAGTGAAAACCTGCGGCCATCTGTGACTTGGCAAAGGCCATTCCAAAAGAATGGTCAATCCCCATCACTTCACCAGTGGACTTCATTTCCGGACCAAGGAGGACATCCACATTCGGAAACCTGTTGAAGGGGAATACCGCCTCTTTTACAGAGATGTGTTCCGGCCATATGGTTTTCGTAAATCCCAGGTCTTTTAATGATCGCCCCAGCATTATCTTGGTTGCCAGCTTGGCTAGAGGCACGCCGATAGCCTTGCTGACAAATGGAACAGTTCGGGATGCCCGCGGATTGACCTCCAGAACGTAAAGGATGCCGTCTTTTACGGCATACTGAATGTTCATGAGGCCGACTACTTTCAGCTCCCGAGCAATAAGTTTTGTCTGCTTTTCAATTGTCTCCAGAAGTTCTTGAGAAAACGTGATGGGTGGAAGTACGCAGGCGCTGTCTCCGGAATGGATGCCGGCTTCTTCAATATGTTCCATGATCCCACCGATTATGGTATCCGTGCCGTCGCTTATTGCATCCACGTCGACCTCAATGGCGTCCTGGAGGAATTTGTCAATCAGTATGGGGTGATCCGGAGAAGCGGCAATGGCCCTTTCCATGAACTGGCTTAAGGTTTCCTCATCGTACACAATCTCCATGGATCGTCCTCCCAAGACATAGGAAGGTCTGACCAGAACGGGGAATCCGATCCTCCGGGCTGCCTTGAGCGCGCCCTTGATGTCCGTTGCCGTATCGTTATCCGGTTGCCTGAGGTCCAAGAGATTAACAATGTCCTGGAAACGTTTCCTGTCTTCGGCGCGATCTATCGCGTCGGGAGACGTACCCAGGATCCTCGCCCCTGCGGCCTCCAGTCCCTTGGCAAGATTGAGAGGAGTCTGTCCTCCAAACTGGACTATTACTCCGAGAGGATTTTCCGTCTTGAGTATATGAAGCACGTCTTCCAGCGTCACCGGTTCGAAAAACAGTTTGTCCGACGTGTCGTAATCGGTACTAACTGTTTCCGGGTTGTAATTCACCATGATACTCTCATAACCTTCTTCACGTAGGGCAAAGGACGCATGGACGCAGCAGTAATCGAACTCGATGCCCTGGCCGATGCGGTTCGGGCCTCCACCCAGAATGACAACCTTACGCTTCGATGATGGCCGTGCTTCGTCTTCGATCTCATAGGTGGAGTAATAGTACGGGGTATAGGCCTCAAATTCGGCCGCGCATGTATCGACGAGTTTGAAGACAGGCAGGATATTTTCACGAAACCGCTCTTCGCGGATTTTCGCTTCCGGTTTTCTCCAGAGTTCGCCGAGATATCTGTCGGAAAACCCCATCCGTTTGGCTTCCCGCAATACCTCGACTGAAGGCGCCACTGTCTCAAGAATCTTTTCCGCCTCGACGATGGCCTCTATCTGGTGCAGGAACCAGGGATCAATCCATGTCAGACGGGCGATTTCTTCTATGGTCATCCCATGACGAAGGGCGGCAGCGATGTAGAACAGCCGCAGGGAGTTTGGCGTCCTTAACTTAGAAGACAGGAATTCCTCTGCATTGCCAATGTCAACAGGCAAAGAAATGTTTATGCTGTATCGGCCTACTTCTAGCGAGCGAATCGCCTTCTGGAGGGCCTCCTTAAAGGTTCGGCCTATGGACATGGTCTCTCCCACGGATTTCATAGACGTCGTCAATACATCTTCCGTCTCGGGAAATTTTTCGAAAGTCCAGCGGGGAATCTTCACAACACAGTAGTCAATGGTCGGCTCGAAGGAAGCCATCGTTTCTTTTGTGATGTCATTGGGGATTTCATCAAGGGTATAACCGACGGCAAGCTTCGCCGCGATCTTTGCAATGGGGAAACCCGTTGCCTTGGATGCGAGGGCCGAAGACCGTGACACACGCGGGTTCATCTCGATGACAACCATTTCACCGTTTTGGGGGTTTATCGCGAACTGTACGTTCGATCCGCCGGTCTCCACGCCTATTTCCCGCATTATGGCAATAGCCGCATCCCGCATCCGCTGATACTCCACATCGGTTAGGGTCTGGGCGGGCGCAACTGTAATCGACTCCCCGGTATGAATTCCCATGGGATCAAAATTTTCTATGGAACAGATGATCACGACATTATCCGCCCTGTCCCGCATCACCTCCAGTTCGAATTCTTTCCAGCCGAGAACGGATTCTTCCAGCATGATTTCATGAATCATGCTGGAGTCCAGTCCAACCTTGCCGAACTCCGCCAGCTCCTCCCTGTTATAGGCGACACCGCTGCCCGTACCCCCTAAGGTAAAAGATGGGCGAATAATGAGAGGGAATCCGATGATTGCCGCCACTGCAAATACTTCATCCATCGTTCTCGCGAACCCGCTCCTAGGTACACGTAGTCCTATCCGCTCCATTGCATGGCGGAATTTCTCCCGATCCTCCGCCTTCTGGATAACTTCGAGGGATGCGCCGATCATCTCCACGCCGTAGTGCTCAAGCACGCCGCTCTCCGCAACGGCTACAGCCGTGTTCAGTCCTGTCTGCCCCCCCATGGTAGAGAGGAGGGCGTCGGGCCGTTCCTTGGCGATGATCTTTGCTACAGCCTCCGGCGTTATAGGCTCCACGTAAGTCCTGTCCGCCATCTCAGGATCAGTCATTATTGTTGCGGGGTTGCTGTTGATCAGGATGACCTGATATCCTTCTTCCTTCAATGCCTTGCAGGCCTGTGTTCCGGAGTAATCGAATTCGCACGCCTGGCTGATAATGATCGGCCCGGAACCGATTATAAGAATTTTCTTCAGGTCACTTCTTTTGGGCATATTTTTTCCAATTCGTCTCTTGAACTAAGCGGCAAGGCCGAGTCCACATCTCCCCTACTCCCATTCAATCGTACTCGGCGGTTTCGAGCTGATGTCATAGACGACACGGTTCACACCCCTGACTTCATTAATGATGCGGTTGGAAATTTTCCCCAGCAGGTCGTGGGGGAGCCTTGCCCAGTCAGCAGTCATGGCGTCTTCACTGGTTACCGCCCGGATGGACAGAATGTTTTCATAGGTCCGCTGATCTCCCATAATACCCACGCTCTTGATCGGCAGAAGAACGGCAAAAGACTGCCACAGCTTGCGGTAGAGATTGGCCGCGCGGATCTCATCCATAAGAATTACGTCTGCTTTGCGCAGGATGGCCAGACGTTTTTCCGTGACCTCCCCGATGATGCGGATGGCCAGACCCGGACCGGGGAAGGGCTGTCGCCAGACCTGCTCGTCGGACATACCGAGTTCCTTGCCCAACAGCCGGACTTCGTCCTTGAAGAGGTGTTTGAGGGGCTCCACCAGGGAGAGATGCATCTTCTTCGGAAGGCCGCCCACATTGTGGTGCGATTTGATTACGGCGCTTGGCCCTCCAAAGGCCGAGCGGGATTCGATGACATCGGGATAGAGGGTCCCCTGGGCTAAGAACTTGACACCCTTGATCCGCCGGGCTTCCTTTTCGAAGACCTCGATAAAGGTACGACCGATAATTTTTCTCTTCTTTTCAGGATCCTCTATACCTTTCAATCTGCGGAGAAAAATTTTCTTTGCCCGGGCAAATCGCAGGTTGATCTGGAAATGCTTACGGAAAACATCCTGAACCTTCTGCGCTTCGCCTTCCCGAAGTACGCCGTTATCGACAAAAACACAATGCAGCTGACGGCTGATCGCCTGATGGAGCAAGACGGCCGCTACTGATGAATCCACGCCGCCGCTCAACCCCAGTATCACCTTGCCGCCGCCAACCCGGGAGCGGATCTCTGCAACGGCATCCCGGGCAAAGGATTTCATGGTCCAGCTTTTCTTGCAGTTGCAGATACTGAAGAGAAAGTTCTCCATCATTTTTTTCCCTTCAGGTGTATGGACAACCTCCGGGTGAAACTGTAAACCGTATAATCGCCTGGATGCATTTTCAGCAGCGGCAATCTTCGTGTTGGGGGTTGATGCAGTGGTTTTGAAACCTTTCGGCAAGACGCCAATGGTGTCTCCATGGCTCATCCAGCATCGCGTCTCCTTGTTTATACCGGGGAAAATTCCTGATGAAATTTTGATTTTGAGTTCGGCAAAACCGTATTCCCGTTTTTCGGCTCCGATTACTTTTCCACCAAGGGCATCGACCATGAATTGCATGCCGTAACATATGCCTAATACGGGAATACCGAGGTCAAAGATTTTTTTATCTGCCCTCGGGCTTCCTTTCTCGTAAATGCTTGCGGGACCTCCGGACAGAATAATGCCCTCCGGTTGCACGGTCTTGATTCTTGCGATATCAATATCCGGTGGCTCAATCTGGCAGTAGACTTGGTGTTCCCGGACACGCCTGGCAATCAGCTGGTTGTATTGAGAGCCGAAATCAATGATCAGAATCATCAGCCTTTTTCCTTTTCGTCTCCATTAAAGATACGAACTTTTTAAAGAGATAATTGACATCATGGGGTCCTGGCGCTGCTTCCGGGTGGTATTGCACGCTGAACGCCAGCTGAGACTCGTATGACATTCCTTCCGAGGTACGGTCATTCAGGTTGTCATATGTTTTTTCAAGATCATCAGGCAAGGACTGCGGCACTACGACGAAGCCGTGGTTTTGCGATGTGATTTCAATCCGACCGCTTTGCATATTTTTCACCGGCTGGTTAATCCCATGGTGGCCGAATTTCAGCTTTTCCGTCCTCCCGCCCAATGCCTGTCCTAAGATCTGATGGCCAAGGCAGATACCGAAGATGGGGACCTTGCCCAAGACATGTTCGGTTGCTTCCACAATGTAGGGTAATGCCGCGGGGTCTCCGGGGCCGTTGGAGAGCAGGATACCGTCCGGGCTGTATGATAGCATCTCTTTCCCCGTTGCTGTTGCAGGTAGGACAAGTACTTCACATCCTAAATTCTCCAGATTGCGGAGTATGTTGTATTTGACGCCGCAGTCAAGAACGACGACCCGCAACGGCTGTTCGGTTCGGGATGGCCCCACTGAGCCGGGAGATGAAAGCGATTGAGGTTTGCCATCCTTCCATCGGTATGCTTTCTTGCAAGTCACCTCTTTTATCAGATCCCTGCCTACGAGACCGGGATAAGCACGGACACGCGAGAGGAGTAAATCGATATCCGCTGTCTCTGTTGAAATAATCCCCCGCATGGCGCCCTCGAGGCGAATGCGGCGTGTGAGAGCCCTGGTGTCTATGCCTTCGATGCCTAATTTTCCGTGTGATTCAAGAAAATCTTTCAGCGTCATACGGCTGCGCCAGTTGCTCGGATGCGGTTGATACTCCCTGACAATAAATCCTTCCAGGTGGATAGCTCCGGATTCCATATCTTCCGGGTTTATCCCGTAATTGCCTATCAGGGGATATGTCATAGTTACAATCTGTCCCTTGTAGGACGGATCTGTAATTATCTCCTGATATCCGGTCATTCCCGTATTGAAGACAACTTCCCCCAGGGTCTCGCCGGAAGAGGCGAAGGCATATCCAGGGTATACACTACCGTCCTCAAGAACCAGTATGGCAGGTGGTTTCTTTCGCAACAACGACATAATTGCCCTCAGGAAATAAAAATCCTAGATGTCTTACTATTCATGAATTTCTGATAATGGGAAATGCCAATATGAGAAATTTGAAACATGTGCACAAGGGTTATCGAGTTGGGAATCACAGCTCTCTTTTTCATCAGCAATGACGATAGAATGTAAGGTTCTTACACGATTCTTCAAATAATGGCAAGACTCCAAAATGGATCTTGAATCATAAAAACCCTTGTGCACATGTGTATCGCAGACAGGAACTTTTTGGGGCGCCCAATCTTTAAAGTATGGGCAGATATCTGTCTAATTCGTATTGACTCACATGAGTCCGGAAACGATCCCATTCCACCTTCTTGTTCTCAATGAACTTCTGGAAGATATGGTCGCCGAGCGTTTCCTGAACGAGTTTGCTCTTTGATACGAGTGTAAGCGCTTCATACAAACTTCCGGGCAGAGAAGTTATCCCCGCCTTTTCCCTGGCCTTCTCATCCATTTCAAAGATATCTTCTTCAACAGGTCCAGGGAGGACGTATTTCCTCTCGACGCCTTTCATGCCTGCCGCTAACATCACTGCAAATGCGAGATAGGGATTGCATGCGGGATCGGGTGAACGGTATTCGATGCGCGTTGCCTTTTCCTTTCCCGGTTTGTACATGGGAACACGAATCATTGTGGAGCGGTTACGCCGTGCCCAGGAGACATAGACAGGTGCTTCATAACCCGGTACCAGGCGCTTGTAAGAATTAACCCACTGGTTGCAGATAGCAGTGATCTCCGGCGCGTGCTTCATTAGACCAGCTATATAGCTCTTAGCCACAGCAGACAAATGGTACTTGTCCTTCCCGTCAAAGAAGGCGTTCCTGCTGCCCTTGAAAAGGGACTGGTGGGTGTGCATGCCACTCCCGTTCTGGCCGAAGATAGGCTTAGGCATAAAAGTGGCGTAAACACCGTTCTGTCTGGCAATTACCTTGATCGCAGTTCGATAGGTCATGACCTTATCGGCCATCGCCAGGGCATCATCATAACGGAGATCAATCTCGTGCTGGCTGGGTGCCACTTCATGGTGAGAATATTCCACACGGATCCCCATATCCTGCATGGCAAATATGGTCTGACGCCGCAGGTCGGTGGCACTGTCTATGGGAAGACCGTCAAAATAGCCGCCCTGATCCAGGATGTCCGTAGTCTTGTCATTGGCGAAATAGAAATACTCCAACTCCGGACCAACATACATGGTATAGCCCTGGTCGGCGATTTTTTTGAGGGCTCGTTTGAGAACGTAACGGGGATCGCCCTCATAAGGAGTGCCATCGGGATTCAGGATGTCGCAGATGACCCTCGCCACGGGCCGGTCAGAAGGACGCCAGGGTATCAACTGAAAGGTTGTCGGATCGGCCATGGCAATCATGTCGCTCTCCTCGATCCTTGCGAACCCCTGAATCGAAGACCCGTCAAAACCCATCCCTTCTTCCAAGCCTTCTTCGAGTTCAGACGGTGTGATGCTGAAAATCTTCTGCATCCCGAGTACATCGGTAAACCAGAACTGGATGAAACTTACATTGTGGTCCTTAACCGCTTTCAGAACATCTTTCTTCGTTTTACATGAAAACATAACACACCCCTCTCTTCAGAATTTTTTGATTTCAAATAACCACACTCAAAAAAAGTTTCTGTCTTTCTTTGTTCCATTTATTCCAGCGGTTCGTTTTCCACGAGCAGCCAGATTCCTGTCGGACATGCCCCGGCACAGAAGCCGCAGCCGATGCATTTGTCGCCATTGACACTATACTCATATTGATCACCATCACCCTGCTGGCGTGATATCGCATTTACGGGACAGATCGTCTCGCAGAGTCCGCAATCGCGGCATGCGCCGCATGAGGCGCACTGTGATGCACAATACAAAGGATCATCAAAAGCGAGGATGCGGGGGTCGTAATATTCGAGCTTAACACGCCCCGGATCAATTGGAGGCAGTTTGTCAAAGGTTTCGTACCAGCCTTTCAGCACGTTATCGATGGCGGTTGCAGCAAGCCGTCCCGCACCGATGGCATCCGTCAAGAGTCCAAGTTTCACTGCGTCACCGATTGCGAAGACCTGGGGATCGCTTGTCTGAAAGTGGTCGTCCACAACGACAAATCCTCTTTCCGTCGCAATATCTTCGGGCAAGAAAGAGAGATCAGGCTGATCGCCTATAGATACGATGACCGTGTCTGCCGGCAGTATCTGTCCATCCGTCAGCTCTACGGATTTTTCCGTAATGGCTTTCGTAAATCGGGGCCACAGGAATTTTGCCCCTGCAGCTTCGGCGGCTTTCCTTTCCTTCCCGTACGATGCCGGTTTCTGGATGTCGATTAGGGTTACGTCTTTGGCCCCCAGGCGCGCGGCCTCTGCAGCAGCATCACAGCCGACATTGCCAGCTCCGATGACAACCACTTTTTCACCGACCATGGCTTTGCCGGTCTTGCTTTGTCTGAGGAACTCAAGCGCCGGGATTGCCCTTTCATTGCCCGGAACAGGAATCATTCGCGGTTTTTGCGCACCTACGGCAATTACCGTAAAGTCGTGTCTTTCTTTAACTTCCGAAAATTCCTTTTTTGTCAAAGGGTGCTTCAGATTGATGTGTGTGACCTGTTTGCTTACCCGGCTCAATTCATGTTCCACTACCTCGTCAGGGATTCTGCTGCTGGGAATCATATCGGTAATCTTTCCACCGAGGCGAGAGCGCATTTCGTAAATGACAGGTTCGTGCCCCTTCATCCACAGCTGCCAGGCAACGGAAAGCCCGGATGCCCCGCCGCCGATGACAGCTATCTTCTTGCCCGTCTTAGGGGCGGGTTCCGGCGGCATGGCCTTCAAACTGGCCTTGCCGAGCAGGGTAATATCAACGGCCGGGAGGCTTTCTTTTTGCCGTGTGCAGTTTTCCATACAGAGATTCGGGCATAGATACCCGCAAACGGTTGCCGGAAATGGAGTATATGACAGCGCCAGATCCACGGCCTTTTCCATCAATCCTTCACGGATCAGCGCCCAACGCTTTTGCACAGGGATTCCAGTGGGGCAGCCCGCCTGACAGGGCGGCAGGTATTTATCATTTTCCCATATAGGGACAAATCGACGCAGTATCCCGGTCGTTATGACGTCGATGGGGCTTCTATCCAAATCGGAGAGATCGCCGATCAGTCCACCTATCCCCAGTTCCAGATCCCACACTTCTTTGCGGAATTGGCCCATACTTTTTGATGGGCCGCTATGCTTTTCATGAGGCTTGAGCGCCACGAGGAGCTGCCACGCGCTACGGTCGCCCGTCAGTAACGGATACAACTCCGATCGGCCTATGGAGTCGAGAAATGCCTTCATATTGAAGGTCAGCCACTTCCACTCTTCGTCGTCGGGCAGGGTCAACCTGGCATCCTGCGAGCTGTAGCCCTTATGTGGTCCCCGGAAAAATATCTTTCCGCCCACCATACCGACGCATGGGCGGTAGCCGAGAATATTATCTACGCGGGGCGTCTCATGTCCGCAGACAACTGCAATGCCACCGGCCATGAACTCGGCAAAGGAGTCGCCTACGCTTCCCAATACCCACAGTTCCGGAGGATCGAAGCGGGGATTATGTTTTGTCATCGTCATGCCCCGCGCCCCGGTATCGCCGATAACATAAATCTTGCCCTGAGCCATGGCATTTCCCACACCATTGGTTGCGTTGCCGCGAACGACGATGTGTGCTCCCGCGTTGAGCCATCCCACATCATCGGAGACAGGCCCGATTGCATCAATAAACGTGTTAGGGAATCCCATTGAGCCGAGTCGTTGTCCGGCTGTTCCCAATACCCTGATAAGGACGGGTTTTTCTCCTGCCTTCCACAGGCGGCCGCCAATCCCGTGCTGGCCATGCGCGATGATTTCTATAGACCGATGACCGTCAGAGACGGCTTTCTGGATTCGCTCCTCCAGGATCCTCGAATCGACCCGAATGCCTTCTTCCATACCGGCAAGAACGATTTTTGCTTTTTTTGTCATGGACACTCCTTATCCTTACACCACATATCTTATGCTGAGACGCTCGGCAGCGTGATGATCGGCGATGCCAATAGCATCAGACATACCAATGGGTAGTGAAGTGGAGCGACCCAGAGGAGCAACGATTTTTTTCAATTCCGTGTCAAAACTTAAGAATACCTCCACGACCCGTTCGGCGACCTTCTCAGGATCGAGCCGTCGATCCACCCTGGGATCCTGAGAGGTAATCCCCTTCGGGCAGATGCCGATGTTGCAGATGTTGCAGCGATCGCTTTCAGAGCCAAGGCAGCCGGCTGCTGCTTGCATCATGTACTTTCCTGTCTGAACTCCGCTTGCCCCCAGCATGATCAGGGCCGCTGCATTGGCTGCAAGGTTGCCGCTCTTGCCGACGCCGCCTGCAGCGAAAAGAGGAATCTCGTTCTGTTTGCCGAGCTTGACGAGGTTGAGGTAAGCATCCCGGAGATTACTCGCGATTGGATGCCCCATATGATCCATCGACACGTTGTATGCCGCGCCGGTGCCGCCGTCTTCGCCGTCAATGGCTAAAGCACCCGCGTATTGATTTCTCGTCAGGTTATTGAGGACCGCGAGCGCCGTGCTTGTTCCGGAAATTTTGGGATATACCGGCACACGGAAACCCCACCCCATGTACATGGACTGGATCATTTTGGCGACCGATTCCTCGATGGAATATTTTGTCTGATGGGTCGGCGGACTTGGCAGACTGACGCCGGGCGGTACGCCGCGAATTGCCGCGATTAGTTTGTTAACCTTATACCACATGAGGAGGCCGCCATCACCCGGTTTAGCGCCCTGACCGTACTTGATCTCTATTGCGCAAGGATCTTCCTTCATCTCGGGCAGGGCATGGATAATCTCATCCCATCCAAAATAGCCGCTGGCAATCTGGAGAATAACATATTTTAAGAATCGAGACCTGAGGAGCCTCGGTGGGCATCCGCCTTCACCTGTACACATCCGTACAGGCATCCCCAGTTCTTCATTCAGATAGGCCACGCCCATTTGCAGCCCCTCCCACATATTAGGGGACAAGGCGCCGAATGACATGCTGCCGATGATGAGAGGGTAAATCTCACGAACTGGAGGCGTCCAGCCGTTTTCCTGCGTCACCCGGACCATCTCTTCGGGCGGCAGAATTCGCCCGAGAAGTGTCCTCAATTCAAATTCGTGGCGACCTGCGTCCAGTGCGGGGTCGGTCAGCATGGAAATGCGTATAAACTTTATTTGATCTAAAATGACTCCGGGAACGTTGCGGCGTCCGCCACGGCGCCTGGGAACACCTCCCACATTATTATGAAAGCGCAATTTGTCAATTTCCTCATTGTGAGCGGGTATAATGCAATTATTGGGACATACAAGGTTGCACATTCCGCAGCCCACGCAGGCATGGACCGGGTCTGTACGCTGGTCGATACCGTGATAAACAGTAAACAGATTGCTAGGCTTTTCCTCCAGCCCTACGGAGATATTGATCGCCCGCTTCCTGTGGACACCCAGCTCAATTGCCCGAACAGGGCAGACGGCCGTACACCTGCCGCAGAGGGTGCACTTTTCTCTATCCCACAGGATAATCCAAGGAAGATCTTTTACACTTAATGTGAGTGGTGTAAGGCATCCCACTGGTTCCATATCTCTACCTCCCGTCGTTCCGGGCCGACGATTACCGTGTCATATTTCATTGGTTGAAAATCCCGGTTTTTATCACGGGCTGGTATTGTAGCATCCAGCCCACACATTTCAGAAGAAAAGGCATACATCCCGGGATGGCCCCCGGCGACTCCCGGCCGCAATTTCTTGCTGTCCTGAACCATAAAAAGGGTCTTGTCCGGCAGAAAGCCCATAACGCAGTTGGGCCCGTCGATTATCAAGGGGCGACAGGCCTGTTTTAACCTGCGCAGCCATTGACCATCGGGGTGCTTTGCCAGTTCCCCGTCCATTAATGGCGTAATAACATGCTTGTATATCGGAAGCCCAAGAGCAAGATGGTTGACCGTGTAATGCAGTATATGGGTGAACACTTCCGAGTCTGACTGGTATCCGATGTAACCAGGGAAATTCCGCGACGTGAGAAATTCCCTGATGGGGACGAAGGCCGTGTTCTCCCCATTGGTCATAGTAGCCATGCCCTGAATGAAGAAGGGATGGCACGCATAGATATTTATCGCATAGTTTGTGTTTTGCCGTCCTTGAACAAGCATGGCACGAGCCTGCAATTCTTTTCGGTCAAGCCCTAGATAATCTGCGATTGCCATGGGATCGCCTACTTCTTTAATCATGATGACGTCAGGCCAGAAGCTGAAAATCATCATTGACCCATCTTCTTCTCCCATCCGCCGCAACTGCAAGCGGACCATCATCAGTCGAAATTGAATCTCCGCCTCGCTGAGGTCCTTCCATGCTGGCGGATACTCATATACACGAATCAAATAGTAGTCTCGTTTAGGTGTACCAGGTGGAGGCAGTTTCTTCGGGCGGATGGATAGCTCGTGCTTCACCAGAAAGTCGCGTTCTGTCATGAATCGGTCCAGTGATTTGATTCCCTCGTTGGTAAAGGTGCCGGACAGAATCGGCTCCGTCTTAAGTTTTTCAAAATCACCAGCCAGATCGGTCATGAACATTCCTGTACCCGACCCATCATGCCCTTCCTTCATAACGTCAATGGCACGCAGCGCCACCATCGGGGAAACCGGGTCCGAACTGGTAATAGCAAATAAACGACACATACGTTTTCCCTCTCTATTTATTTACTCCGCGAAATTCTCAGATGAATGCGGACACCTTGTCAACTGTTAAAACCCTCTCTATCTCTGAAAAAAATAAAGCCTCCACTACACGCATTTTTGTGAAAAGTCAAATGTGGAGTATACAAAAATAAACCATGCACCTGACGATCATTCTCGCTGAATCGTAAAGATCTAATATCATTCAACGAAAGCGTTATCATATGTTTTGGGAGCAGGGACACGAGAAGATATTTTAGAGATAAGATCGCATGTCACATCCGCTATCGTAATTTATATTAAAGCTTAAAGAAAAATATACTTTCTTACGTATCAGTGGTAAATTATTGCGAATCAAACTAAATTTCTTCCTCTTTTACAGCATGTGCAGTTGCTCCGGTTCTTCTCGGACGAAACTGCCAAGGGTCAATACCAAACTTCTGAATCTTATACTGGGTGATTCTTTTCGTGGTGCCCAATAATTTTGCTGCCTTGCTCTGATTTCCCCTCGTTTCCTTCAGGGCGTCGATAATGAGTGACTTCTCCTGACTTTCCACGACATTTTTCAACTTCCCCTGTTCTTTCTTCTCGCCATCTTTTATCTTTAGCTGCAGAGATGGAGGGAGATGAATGTTTTCAATGGTATCTCCCGTTGCCACTAATACAGCTCTTTCCATGCAGTTTTCCAACTCTCTAACATTGCCTGGCCATTGATATGCCAGGAATGTTTCCAGTACAGGAGTGGAAATTCTATTAACCGGCTTGTTGAGCTCTTTCGCGTATTTTAGTACAAAGTGATCCGCCAGCATTATTATATCGCTGCCCCGCTCCCGCAGGGTGGGCAAGTAGATCGGGAACACATTGAGTCGGTAGTATAAATCGCTGCGAAACCGCCCCGACGTAATATCCTGTTCAAGATCTCGATTGGTAGCGGCTATCACGCGCACATTGACATTCACTACCCTCGATGAACCTAATGACTGGATCTGTTTGTCCTGAAGGACCCGCAATAACTTCGCCTGAGCCGCTGCTGACAATTCACCCACTTCATCAAGAACGATTGTTCCGCCGTGTGCCTCTTCAAATCGCCCCTTCCTGTTGTGTGAGGCTCCCGTGAATGCGCCTTTTTCATGGCCGAAGAGTTCACTTTCTATAAGTGTATCCGGCATCGCAGCGCAGTTTACGTAAATTAGAGGGCTATCTTTTCGCGAGCTGTTCATATGGATTGCCCGCGCCACCAGCTCCTTGCCGGTTCCCGTTTCTCCGTTTATCAATACTGTCGTGTTTGTGTCGGCAACCTGAGCGATGAGTCCAAAAATCTCCTGAATGGCTCTGGAACTGCCAATGATGTCAACCGATGGCGCTTTTGAACGGCCGACAATCATCCTCAAACGACGGTTTTCCTCTTCAAGGGCACGGGTATGGACAGCTCTGGCAATGAGTTCAGCAACTGCTGAAAGCATAGCAAGCTCACGATCGAGATTATCGACAATACGCGCCACTTTATCTGCAGATATCACGCCAACGACCCTGGTGTCGTATATAATTGGCACACATAGAAACGTAAGCTCGGATCTGTTAAGTGAACGTCTTGCACCCGTGCGGTCCAAAAAGAGAGCCTCCTTTCCGAGATTGGCCACGGCCATGGGACGTCCGGTCTGCGCCACTCTTCCGGTAATACCTTCACCAGGTTTATACATGACCTCAAGCCCTTGGATGTTGACATCATGTGCAACATCGAGCCATGCCTCCCCTGTCTCCCGGTCGAGAAGCGATATCATGCCGCGCTTCATTCCCAGTCGCAGGCTCATCTCCTTTAAGACCTGCTCTAAGTGTTCGCGCAATTCCTGAGGCTGTGTCAAGGCCTTGGCAATCGCATGGAGGGTAGCAAGTTCCTCGTAATTATGTACACTTAAGTCCTTAGCGCCAACCTGTGACGGACTCCATATTTGCTTGGTCATAGAAGTTACAAAACTCCTTCCTGTCCTCTTATAAAATAAGCGTTATGCAATCATAGAACGTTGCTGTAGGCTGTTTGCTCAGTAAAGAGGTTTATGCCAGAACCTAGTTCTTAATAGTGAAATCCACTAAGTTCTGCCCAGTGATTATCTGTTCACTGGATTATTTATAGCTTATTTAATACAAAATTGCAACTTTTATTTTTATTTTTGGGACAACAATGTGACTAAAATTAAGAAACAAGGCGCTTATAACAACATATTGCTTCGCGCTGTAGGACTACATATTTTCTGCCTGAAATCTGAATACCTTTGCTAAGCGCTCAAGTGTTTCAGAGAAACTCAGATCACAAAGAACCCCAAGAAGCTCCTGTTTCACTTTGCCTCAGTGTCAAGCCAGATTCAACAATGTATTTGCCGTGTCTGAAAAATAGTGCCTGACATACTTAAATCTCCGCACATTCTTTCTCATTTGATGTTATCAAAGAAAGGACATAAGATTATAAATTTTCCGGCAAGAAAGATATTTAGAAGCAGGATGTATGAGTTACAGTCGTAATCAGGATGCCGGCGATTTTTTTTCTTGTTTCACGACCGCTTCAAACTCCATCTTTTTCATCATGATCAAGATGGCCGTGACGGCTGCCTGTGTCATGCCCGGAATCCTTTCCGCTTGCCCGATAGTTGAAGGTTCTATCTTGTTCAGTTTCATTTTCAATTCCGTGGAAAGTCCAGGTATGCAGTCGTAATTCATGCCTCTTGGAATTTTCTTCCCCTCAAGCTGTTTCATCCTTTCCACGGCCTCCTGCTGCCGTTTAATGTATCCTTCATATCTGGACTCTATACAGATTTGCTTTTTAACAAATCTGTCCGCTATAGGCTCCCATCCCTCAAAAACCTTCAGATCATCGTAGGATATTTCGCTTCTCTTCAGAAGCTGATAGAGCGTGACAGGATTCTTAATTGGAGGAGTTCCCATTGCCTGAAGGATCTTATTGACATTCTCATTGGGAAAAATCTTCACGGCAGAGAGCCGATGTATTCTATCATTTATTTCATGGACCTTTTCTTGTAGGTGAGCGTAGTGATTGCGCGGGATCAGCCCCAAGTCGTATCCCTTAGCCATGAGACGGATCGCAGCATTATCCTCGCGAAGAATCAGACGGTATTCTGCCCGGGACGTAAACATCCTGTACGGTTCATCAACACCCCTCGTGACAAGGTCATCGATCATGACTCCCATATAGGCCTCCGAGCGATCAAGGATGAAAGGGGCTCTCCTCTGTACAGCTAGCGCCGCATTTATGCCGGCCCATAACCCTTGCGCAGCCGCTTCTTCATAACCGGATGTGCCGTTTATTTGGCCGGCCAGATATAATCCTGCGATTGGCTTCATTTCCAGGGTCTGCCGAAGTTGCGTCGGTTGCACGAAATCATACTCTATGGCGTATGCGGGGCGCATAACCTCCGCATCCTCAAGGCCGGGGACGCTGTGGATGATCAGCTCCTGAAGATCCTGAGGCATACTGTTTCCGAGGCCTTTGGCATAAATCTCTTCTGTCTCCAGACCTTCGAATTCTAATACGACCGGATGCCTTTCCTTATCGGAGAAACGCATCACCTTGTCTTCAAGAGAGGGGCAGTAGCGCGCGCTGATCCCCTTTATGGTGCCAGAATAGAGCGGGGACGACATGATGTTTTCCCTTATGAGGCGGTGTGTTTCTCTCGTCGTATATGAAAAATATGAAGGAAGCCGTTCTTGACGTAGCTTTTCTGTGGCGAAGGAAAAGGGCTCCGGTTCGGAGTCGCTATCCTGCCGCTCCAGTTTTGAAAAATCTATAGTCGATGCACGCAACCTCGGAGGAGTACCTGTCTTCATACGTCCCATTACCAAACCCAGAGACCTGAGGGATTCCGCCAAGCGAATGGAGGCTATTTCTCCGGCCCGGCCCGCCTGGTAGTGCACTGTTCCAATATGGATCAGACCGTTGAGAAATGTCCCTGTTGTGATGATAACAGCACCGCCGCGATAAAAGACGCCAAGATGATCTTCCACACCTATAACCCTGCCATCTTCGACAACAATGCGGTCAATGAGAGCCTGCCTGAGATGAAGGTTTTTTTCCTTCTCCACTGTGGCCTTCATGGCCAGCCGGTAGAGCTGTTTATCGCATTGGAACCGGGAGGATTGAACTGCGGGCCCTTTCGAGGCGTTGAGCAGCCGGAAATGCACTGCTGTCTTATCGGCGATTTTCCCCATCTCGCCGCCCAGGGCATCGACTTCCTTGACCAGTTGGCCCTTGGCGAGGCCTCCGATGGCGGGGTTGCAGGACATGAGGGCAATAGAATCCAGATTGATATTGAACATGATCGTGGAGCAGCCCATCCGGGCCGATGCCAACGCTGCTTCGCATCCGGCATGACCCGCGCCGACGACTATCACATCGTAATTTCTCGATGAATCTTTCATTCCTTAACCCGAAACACTTTTAGAAAGACACGAAACCTGCCAATGATCAGTTGCAAGGTATCGAGTCGCAATTGAAATGTTGCAGTTTTGCACATAATTTAATAATGTCAATTTAAAAATTACAACAAAAAAGAGGCCTTCTTGTCAAAGCCATCGATCTGGAACAACACAAAAAGATATTACGATCTGAAAAGTTTCTGGCTGAACCGTTTCGAGCGCAGAGTTTACAAGCTCCAGATCGATGCGGGATTCACCTGCCCAAATCGCGATGGTACGGTGTCAACGGGAGGGTGCATATACTGCGACGGCCGGGGTTCGCGGCTGAGGCAGATTGGTCCGCTTCCCTCGGTGTCAGAGCAGATCCGCTGGGGCAAGGAATATTATAGAAAAAACAGAAATGCAGCCAAGTTCATCGCCTATTTCCAGACGTTCACCAATACGTACGCGCCGATTGAGAAACTAAAAGAACTGTATGACGAAGCTCTGGCAAATGAGGATGTCATCGGTCTGTCTATCGGTACCCGTCCGGATTGCGTACCCGACGGCATAATTGACCTTCTTCGAGACTATGCAATTAAAAGTCACATATGGCTCGAATTGGGTCTTCAGTCGATACACGATAAGACCCTGCGGCTCATCAACAGGGGACACTCTGCGGCGACCTTCTTCGACGCATTGCACAGGCTCTCGGGAAGTAACATTCATATTTGCGCGCATATTATAGTTGGCTTGCCCGGTGAAACGCGGGAAGATATCCTGGAAACTGCAAGGGCGATTGCGTCCCTCCCAATTCATGGGATCAAGATACACGCACTCCTAGCCCTCAGAGGGACTGTTGTTGGTGATCTTTATGAAAAAGGAGAAATCACCATGTTTAGCAGGGAAGATTATGTAAGGACAGTGAGCGACATTCTGGAAATTCTGCCGCCGGAGATGGTCATTCAGCGGCTGACGGCCGAAGGTTACCGTGATATATTCCTTGGGCCCAAGTGGGCTGTCAACAAGATGGAAGTCTTGAATGCAATAGACAAGGAACTTAACGAAAGGAATTCATACCAGGGGATAAATTGCGTAAAAAAGATCTGATCTGCTGAGGATACAGACAATGAGCAGGCAGCGCCGGATGTTGCGGCATATATATTGCTTATTTGGAGAAAGTTTGATTTAGTATACATTGACACCGCAAAAACTTTTTTTGACCGTTCTAATTTAGGTAAGACCCTTTTGGGTGGAGTATCATGATAGGAATAATCGATTATCAGGCTGGGAATCTGACCAGTGTAGCACGGGCACTTCGCAATTTAGGCGAGCCTTGCCGGGTCAGTGATGATCCCAAAGTACTGAAGCAGGCCAGTCGCATAATCTTCCCCGGCGTTGGTGCCGCAGGTGAGGCGATGGCCAATCTGCGACAGACACATCTGGACCGATGGATACCTGAATGGGTAGATAAAGGAAAGCCCGTACTGGGCATCTGTCTCGGAACGCAGGTTATCTTTGAATATAGCGAAGAGAACGACACGCAATGCCTGGGCATTATCCCAGGTGCCGTAAAACGATTCCCAAAGGATATGGAGGAAGACTGTATGCCTCTCAAAATTCCTCATATGGGATGGAACCATGTAGCCTTTCAAAAGGATCACCCCGTTTTTCGGGATATTCCCGATGAAGCTCAATTCTATTTCGTCCACTCATATTATCCATCTCCGGCTGATGACCGGTTGGTTATCGGCTGGACCGATTATGGGCAGCTTTTCTGTGCCGCCTTGGCGCGCAGAAATTTAGTGGCCGTTCAATTTCATCCGGAGAAGAGCGGAAGGCCCGGACTTCAGATATTGGCCAACTTCTGCCGTTGGGAGGGCGAAGATGCTTAGCAAACGGATCATACCCTGCCTGGACGTGCGTGACGGGAAACTCACAAAGGGTATCAAGTTCAAGGGGAACATCGATATCGGAGACCCCGTCGAAGCGGCGCGTGAGTACTATGAACAGGGCGCTGATGAGATTGTTTTTTATGACATCACCGCGTCATCTGATGAGCGAGACATCATGATAGACGTTGTCAAACGAGTTGCGGAAACAATTTTCATTCCCTTCTCGGTTGGCGGCGGCATTCGTACTGTTGAAGACATGCGAAGTGTCATTCTTGCGGGAGCCGAAAAAATCAGCATTAACTCTGAAGCAGTGAAAAATCCACCCCTGATATCTGAAGGCGCCAAGGCCTTTGGCAGTCAGTGTGTGGTACTGGGCATGGATGTCAAGAAGGTGGAAGCGAGTGTAAAGATACCTTCAGGCTATGAAATGGTTATCCATGGGGGGCGGGTATTCACCGGAGTCGACGCCTTATGGTGGGCCAAAGAGGCAGAAAATCTGGGGGCAGGTGAGATTTGCCTGAATTCCATCGATGCCGATGGTACGCAGGAAGGTTACGAAATCAAACTTACGCATCTCATATCCACTAATGTTAACATACCAGTCATTGCCTCAGGAGGGGCCGGTAAACCTGAACATCTCAAAGATATCCTTACCCGCGGGAAAGCCGATGCAGCCCTGATTGCATCGATGGTTCATTATCGGTACTATACAATCTCGGAGATCAAAAAATATTTGCAAGGCAGCGGTGTAAGGACGAGGATGAGATGGTGATATTCGAATTTAATTCATCGCCCTTGATTATTCTTTTTGATGATATTATATTAAAGTAAGAAAGTTTGAATCAGCTCAGGGAGGCAAGATAAGGTGGACAAGAAAAGATACGAACTGAATGTTCAGTTGGCTCAGATGTTAAAAGGCGGCGTCATCATGGACGTCACCAATGTGGAACAGGCTACGATAGCCGAAGAGGCTGGCGCTGTTGCGGTAATGGCCCTGGAACGAGTGCCGGCGGATATCCGCAAACAGGGGGGTGTAGCCCGGATGTCTGACCCTGCCATGATTCTCGAGATTAAAAAAGCCGTATCAATACCCGTCATGGCGAAGGCAAGGATTGGTCATTTTGTTGAAGCCCAGATTCTGGAATCACTGAAAATCGATTATATCGATGAGAGCGAGGTGTTAACCCCGGCCGACGAAGAGAGTCACATCGACAAGACGAAGTTTTCCATTCCTTTCGTCTGTGGCTGCCGTAACCTGGGAGAAGCGTTGCGCCGCATTGCCGAGGGTGCCGCCATGATTCGCACCAAAGGCGAAGCAGGAACAGGAAATGTCGTCGAGGCCGTACGCCATATCCGTACGGTTAACCGCGAAATAAGGCAGCTGGTCGGCATGCCCGTCGAAGAGGTTACCGGTTATGCGAAGGCAAACGGCATGCCTTATGAACTTGCCCTGCAGGTGAGAGAACTGGAACGGTTGCCTGTAGTTAATTTCGCCGCAGGAGGCATCGCGACCCCTGCCGATGCCGCCCTGATGATGCAGTTGGGATGCGATGGAATTTTTGTGGGTTCCGGAATATTCAAGTCGGAAAATCCGGCATTACGCGCCCGGGCGATCGTCAAGGCGACGGCCTATTACAACGATCCTGGCAAAGTGCTGGAAGCCTCCATGGGTCTCGGAGAGGCAATGCCGGGGCTTGAGATAGCCGAAATTCCGGAAGGGCAGCTATTAGCCGGACGGGGATGGTGACAAAATGATAGGCGTTCTTAATCTTCAAGGTGGAGTTATAGAACATCTTGATCACCTGGAACGTTTAGGTATTCCTTGCATACTCGTGAAAGACCCCGCCGATTTTCGCAAGCTGTCCGGCCTGATTATCCCCGGCGGCGAGAGCACGTGCATGTCCCGGTTGATGCGTATCTTTGGCATTGAAGAGGTCATACTGCGCGAATTCAAACGGGGGATGAAAATCTGGGGGACATGTGCCGGGACGATTCTCCTCGCAAACGCCATAGTCGGCGAGCCGGCTCATCTCAGCCTGATCGATATCGAGATAGAACGCAACAGTTTTGGGAGTCAGCTTGAGAGTTTTGTGTCGGAAGCTTGCATTCCTCAGGTCTCGCCACACCTAATACCGCTCACCTTCATCCGCGCACCCAAGATCTTAAAGGTGGGTGAGGGTGTGAACGTGTTACTCCGGATGGAAGATTACATTGCAGCCGCGGAAAGTCAGAATGTCCTGGTAACGGTTTTTCATCCTGAGCTGACCGGATGTGTCGCCTTCCACCGCTACTTCGCGAAAAAATGCGGTTTCCATCCCCTTGACCACAAGAGAATTCCGGCCATAGATCCTGACTGGAACAGCAAGAGCTGGACCCGTCAAGCCCGAATTACGAGACACTGAAGCCAGCTACTTTCATGCAGCTGCAAATTTGCGTGTTTGCTTCTTCAAGTGACTTATACGGCGGCGCAGAAAATCTATTTTCTTTCTGTTTTTTGATGCATGGGCCGCCTTTTTTTCTTCCCTAAGCTGTTTAATCTTTTCTTTTATCTCGCTCTTGCTCAATTTTATCTTTGCTGAGACCTTCTTCTTTATCTTAGCAGGGCCCTCATCCTTGATGCCTCTTGCTTCCTTGATACAGGCTATAAGTTCCGCCTTTTTCATATCATTGACTGCTACGGCTCGCGGAATTTCCATAGCTATTGCTCTCAGTTCCTTAACTGTCATTTTTTCTAACGACTTTTCTTCCTTCTTATGCTCTTTCTTCTTCGTCTCCTCTACCATTATTCTCCTCCCGTAGTTCCGTATTTTTCTCTAATGAGCAGCAGTTTATGCTTACTGTATGATTTTCGCGCTTCCTTCGGGGTGCCACCGAAAACCTGGCCATAAAAGGCTTGTTTGAAATCTTTCAGGCTGTGCCTAATTCTTAATGAGCCGGATTCTTTCCTCCACGTGAGCCGCTTTATCCGGTTTATTATTCATTACGTAAAAAGACTGAAGCTTGCTCAGATAGGCCAGAAGGGCCTTTTTCCACCCATTCTCCGATGCAATATCGCTGGCAAGTTTCAAATCTATTTCATCAACCTTATTTTTTTGCACAAGGAGGCCGATCGCAATTAGTTTTGACAGGGGGTTGTCCATATTCGAAATTTCATGAGCAACGTCATCCTTTTTGCGGCTTTTAATTGCCCTCAAGAAACCCTCATATTGCTGTGGCAGCAGTTTCTCATCGACATTATCGAAGGCACCTTTCAAGAAATTATAAAAGTTCTTGTTCTGCAAAACCGGTTCGACGACATCTATCCTCAGGTACTCGCTGTCATCAAATGCCTCGAGAACGGCTACTTGGACGGCGTATTTTGTGAGGTAGGCCCTGGCGAGAATATCCAGATCGCCACTGCTCTTTATCTCATCGATCGCCTTATTAAAGTATGCTTCAGCAATACGTTCCTTGCCGCTCAAGTAGCTATTTTTATAGTTATCGAGTTGATTAAATGATGCGTCTGTCCACTCGGGTACCGGCTTTGACGAGCCGCAGCCGACGAGCAGGAAACTGAACATCATGAGGCAAATGATTTTTCTCATGGGAGTTTTATTACTTCCGGTTGCTTCTTAAACGGGATTTTTTTGTCAATCTCTTTGACCATATTGCCTATCGTATTGACGGTTGTATCGATCTCGGCTCTCAATACCTTTAAATCTTTTGTTGATTCAGCCGTATCCGCGCTGATCTTTACAACATTATCGACGGCCACATTCATTTTTTGGAGCTTTATAATTACGTCTTTGAGGATTGTCCTGACTAATGGCAGGACACCGTCTTGGCCGTACATCTGGTCATCAGCATGCACAAGGATGTCTCTAACTTTCTTGAGAGACTCATTAACAGACTGAACGCTCTCCTTGGATCCGACGGCCATTTCGATGAGCGTATCTTTTTTCGCCAGGTTTTCCGTCAGTCTCTCCGAGTGCCTCAGAATCTTATTCACATCTCCCTGAGGGTCTGCAAGGTTCGCCGTAATGCTTTCAATATGCGCAACCACCTTGTCTACCTTATCAAGGGTAGGCTGGACCCTTTTTATCGTTTCGTTTATATCACTAACCATCGTCATCTCGGGGATAGCTTTTAGCGACAAAGGCGGGCTGTTCAAATTCTCCGTGGTGACGATAAGGCGGGCAGAACCTATGAGCGGCTTATAGAGGCTGAATTTGCTATCTGATCTGATCCATTTTACATGTTGTTCCGGTATTCTTATCTTTATGATGAGGATTCCCTCATCATTTAATTCTAGTGCTTCAACCTTGCCAATCTTAAATCCGGAAAAAACGACCGGCATTCCCTCAGTCAGATCCTCACCGGATTTTGATGAGAGGGTATAAATATATTCTTTTGTGAAGAAACCTTTGCTGTAAGCCAGATAAGCTATGGACGTGATGATCAATAATGATGTGAGTACTACAAACAAACCTACTTTGAATTCAACTCTCTTAGGCATCTTGTTCTCGTAAATAGCTGCAAAGCTAACTAAAGAAGGACTGCTCAGGAAAAAGAGCAGAAGCGATGCGCATCCTTCGACAATCTCAGTATAAATTCATCTGAAAGATGAGTCATGCGCACGCTACCCTATTTAGCTTACACTGAGCTTGCAAAGGGGATAAGTGGCGCACTTCACCATTCGGCCTTCTTGCCAAATCATCAAAAATCAATCGTCCTGTACCTGTCCTTGGACCACAGATAATCAAATATATGGCATTCTTTGAATGAATCATCAACAACTTTCAAAGCATCATATATAAATCTATCATCTTGGACATCTGGTATAATAGTAAACGGTCTATCAATAACAACAATAGAATCTCTGACCATGGCGGCTCGCAAAAGCATCGCGCAAAATCGCTCTCTATTGGTCAGGGCGGGATTTCGTTTATGAGAAATATCTGCCAAACTATACTTTGTCAGATAGCTGAGAACCAGCCTTTGTGCCGTATCTGCGGATAAATTCTCATGATACTGCTTGATGAGAGCAATGTTAACCGACACATCCAAGTTCGAGATGAGCGGCACATCCAGCGAAACGAGCCCCAGATTTTTTTTATGTTTAAGAGTGAAGTCATTCAGTCCCTTGTCTAGCGCGACTTCATCTTCAAACAGCATCAAATGAAGATTAGGATTAATGACAGCACCTCAATGAGAATAATAGCTATAAAGACATCAACCATGCCGTTAAGAACAGATATCGGTATGCTCGTGAGATCATTTGTTGCACGCAGCCCGAAACGTATTGGGATTAAAGTTATAAAAAAGCCGAATGTACAACATTTTACGAGTGATATTACTATATCATAAAAATTGGCTGAACTTAATAAAACATTTGAATAGGATTCCAAACTCAATCCGAAAAGTAGCTTTGAAAATAACAGGCCGCTTGTCAAAACTAGGATAGAAAAAAGAGCACTCAGTAACACAACGGATAAAACGCCATTTATGACCCTCGGTAAAAAGAGGTAATCGACCGCGTCGATATTGAATTTATCTAGCGTGTTTAATTCTTTATTAACCTTCATCACCGCAATTTCGGCATTTATGGCAGAACTGGAACGAAGTGCAATCAATAGCACTGTAATAAAGGGCGCCAATTCCGTAACAACCAAATCCATTAGTATCCGGCCCATGTGTTCGGCAAGCCCCAGATTTTTTATGATTTGAAGAACAATACCCATAAGGAGAGTGCCGAATATGATAGAAATGCCTATGAACAGAGGTAGTATCTGTATGGAAGTAAAATATATCTGGTGAATGAGGACCTGCCTCGTCGCACTGTTGTATGAGTTCTTGTTAAACATCTTCAGAATGATTGTGAAGGCGAAAGAAAGGGTATCGCGGAATGTTCTTGTTACACTTATCGTCGTTGTGCCAATTCTTGCTATGGCATTAATCATAATGCCCTCGTAAGAACAGGACGGCGTTGGTAAACTCGAACAGGTATACTTTGCAAATCGCTGCTAATCATGGGGTCGTTTATTTTGACTGATTGAATGAGCCTCTATTCACAATAGACCGGCCTGCGAACAAGATTTCTGTAAAGTCAGTAAAGATACTGTGGTAGATTCGCAAGGCTCTCAATACAATTGCAACGAATGGTAACATAATGTAAATGGGAGCGCAAATACTTGCTCTCCTAAAAAATCAAAATCACAAGGCACTATGCGCTTGTATATATATTGTTTCTGTTTATAATGGAGAAAGAAATAAGATCAGAGAAAATGCTCTAGGAGATGAGCTATGAAAATCATTCGCTTCCTTTCAGACGAAAACCGTGAAATGTGCGGGCTATATGAACCGGAACTTGAGGATCAGGCCTTGGTGATCCTGGGAGATCTGTTTGGCGATTTTGAAGTCACATCAAAATTAGCAGGAATCGGGAGCATTCTTCCTCCCGTTTATCCCTGCAATATCCTGGCACTGGGACTAAATTACAGGCAACATGCCGACGAAACGAGCGTGTCTTATCCCGAAATGCCGATCCTATTCCTCAAAACGACAACAAGTGTAATCGGACATATGTCACCCATTCTTCTTCCTCAAGCAGGTCCCGCAAATGTCGATTACGAGGCGGAGCTAGCTGTCATTATAGGGAAGAAGGTCAAGAACATCTCCCGTTCTGAAGCAATGGATTCCATTTTGGGCTACACCTGTGCCAACGATGTCAGTGCCAGAGACTGGCAGATCGAAAAGCAGAAAAAGCAATGGGCACGGGGAAAGAGCTTTGATACTTTCTGCCCCTTAGGACCCTATCTGGTCACAAGAGATGAAATTCCTGATCCCCAGAACCTCCGTATCCGCACCGTATTAAACGGAACAACTGTACAAGATTCAAACACTTATGATATGATTTTCGATGTTCCTACAATCATCAGCGATCTTTCGAGGTCTATGACACTGTTGCCCGGTACGGTAATCTTGACTGGTACGCCGGAAGGCGTGGGCTTTACCAGACAACCTCCCATATACCTTCAAGACGGTGATATTGTGACCATAGAAATAGAAAGAATTGGTCAATTGACTAATCCTGTGAAAAGAGAAGATCACGGAGATAATGTTACCTTAGATAGCAAGGAAGTTCAGAAGTCGCTGAAGCTCTCGGATTAAAGGTCAAGAAGAATCTCATAGCTTATTGACAAAAAAGAAGAGCCGTATATTATAATAACAAATGACATGATCAAGTGAATCATCTCCAATAGGGCGCGAAATTTTAAACGCAGAGATATTTTGTAAAGATTTATCCTAGTCCCCGCTGGGTCATCCTCCGTATAAGGGAGCGGGGTTCGAGACGAAGTCGATTGAATGTTCCGATAGCCGTTACAATTATTCGAGGTTGGGAAATTGAAGAGTCTTGGTATTTGTATAGGTGCATCAACATTATCAGCAGTCGGCATTATCAGGGACGGAGATGATCACATCCATAAGACATCCATAAGCGTCAAGCCTCACAATGGCAATCCTCGACAGGCACTGCTTGAAACGCTCACGAATTTAGATTCGAGCGCTTATGACAGAATTGCCATAACGGGCAGAAAATTCAGGCACTCAGTAAATCTTTCATCCATTTCCGAACCGGAAGCAGTCGAATCTGCACTTTATCAATTCAATGGCAACCGACAGAACCTCAATGCCGTCATCAGTGCCGGTGGGGAAACCTTCATGGTCTACGTCCTGGGAAGGGATGGAAGAATCTGTTCGGTTCAGACTGGGAATAAATGTGCATCAGGGACAGGGGAATTTTTCCTTCAACAACTCAGAAGAATTGGTATGTCGTTAAATGAGGCAACTAATTTTACGAACGAAGAAAGACCTTATAAGGTATCAGGGCGCTGCAGCGTATTCTGTAAGAGTGATTGCACCCATGCGACAAACAAAGGTGTGCCGAAAAGGAGGATAGCTGCCGGGCTGTGCAAGATGATGGCCGGCAAGATCATTGAAATAATCAAACAGATTCCCAGAAACGACATCATGATTATCGGGGGGACCGCGCAAAATCCGGTAATGATCGACTATCTTAAAAAAGAGATCAGAAATCTGATAGTTCCGGAAGAGGCTCCCTACTTCGAAGCCTTGGGCTCGGCGCTGTGGGCCCTCAATCACGAAACGATAAAATTGCCGGAAATGGAAAACATCTTCAAGAGAGGCAGGGATTCCTTCTCCTTACTGCCCCCTCTTAGCAGTGCTGCCGCTATGGTCGATTTCAAAACGGCAGCGAGGGGGATAGCTCAAGAAAATGATCGCTGCATTATCGGACTTGACGTAGGATCAACAACAACGAAGGCAGTCATCCTCAGGGTGAATGATGATAGAGTTCTGGCCTCTGTGTACCTGCGGACTCAAGGGAATCCTGTTCAAGCCTCAAGAGAATGCTATGCGGATCTCTGTGACCAACTTGGCGAACTTGGGGACAAAATAAAAATAGTTGGATTGGGTGTAACAGGCTCGGGCAGGCAGATAGCAGGATTACATGCCATGACAGGCGGCATCATAAATGAAATTATCGCCCATGCTACGGGGGCATTGTTTTTCGATAAGACAGTAGACACAATCTTTGAGATTGGGGGGCAGGATGCCAAATATACGTATATAAAAAATGGTGTACCATCAGACTATGCCATGAACGACGCCTGTAGCGCCGGTACGGGCTCATTCCTTGAAGAAGCCGCGAAAGAAACCATGGGACTGGAAATGCAGTCCATCGGCGGCATAGCAATAGCCGGACACGAGCCTCCAAACTTCAATGATCAATGCGCGGCTTTCATCAGTAGCGATATAAAAAATGCCTCTCATGAAGGCATGACGAGGGAAGATATTGTTGCCGGTCTCGTGTATTCCATCTGCATGAACTACGATAACCGAGTCAAAGGAAATAGACCTGTAGGTAATAACATATTTATGCAAGGCGGTGTCTGTTATAACCAGGCAGTGCCAATGGCCATGGCGGCCCTGACGGGAAAACGAATCATCGTTCCGCCGGAAGCAGGGCTGATGGGGGCCTTCGGCGTTGCCCTGGAAGTAAAACGCATGCTTGAACTAAGTCTCCTTAAGGAGAAAGAGTTCTCTCTTAAGGCACTAAGGGACAGAACCATCGCATACGGAGATCCGTTCACATGTAATGGGGGGAAAGAGAAATGTGATCGGAAATGTGAAATTGCCAGGATCAGGATAGAGGGGAAGACATACCCCTTCGGTGGCGCCTGCAATAAATGGTATAATCAACGCTTCAATATTCACTTTGATACGGAAAATTTGAATCTCGTAAAAATTCATGAGAATCTTGTTTTTCAGAAGTATGTTTCTCAGCCGGAGGAATTGGGGGTCAAAGAGAATTCGAAAACGGTAGGCATTAATAAATCCTTCCTGGTAAATTCTTATTATCCCCTGTACTACAGCTTCTTTTCGCGGCTTGGCTTTCGCGTATTGCTTCCGGACATCTCCGAACAGGAAGGTGTCGACCGTCAGAGAGCGCCATTTTGCTACCCCGCGGAAATTTCGCATGGCTACCTTCTAAATCTATTGAGAAAAAAACCGGATTATCTTTTTCTTCCCCAGGTAAAGGGGGCATATGTGGGAAACGGCTGCAAGCAAGGCCTAACATGCCCCCTGTCGCAGGGGGAACCCTATTATCTGTTAAGTGCTTTCAAGGATACGGAAATATTAAGAAATCTGAGAAAAGAGGGTAAGATAATAACATCGGTTATCGACTTCTCCACAGGTTATGAGAAGGCGGAGAATGCTTTCGTGTCTATGGCGGGGAAACTCGGCTGTCGCAAGAAGTTCGCTCGCAGGGCATTCTCTGAAGCAGTCGACGCCCAGAAATCCATTCACAGAGAGATGAAGGAAGCAGGACTACGGTTCTTACGTGACCTTGAGAAGAATCCTGACCGGTCCGCCGTGGTTGTCTTTGGCAGATCTTACAATGCCTTTGTACAGGAGGCGAATATGGGGATACCCCATAAATTCGCCTCCAGGGGTGTGACTGTGATACCATTTGATTTCCTTCCTTTGGATGAAGAGGCGGTCGATGATAACATGTACTGGTCAACAGGACAGTCGATTCTCAAAGGGGCAAATTTCGTAGAAAGACATCCTCAACTTTTCGCATGCTATATCACCAATTTCTCCTGCGGTCCGGACTCTTTTCTCGGGGGATATTTTAGTCATATCATGAGGGGAAAGCCCTTTCTGATCCTCGAATTGGACTCTCATGTAGCCGATGCAGGTCTGGAAACGAGAATTGAGGCATTTATGGATATCATTAAGAATCAGAGGGAACTGAAAAAGTTCCGTAATGATATATCTGCTCCATATGATCTTTCATCGCGCGCAGCACATTTTGATCACAGGAAACAAGAGTTCATCGATTCCAAGGGAAGGGTTTACCCGTTTGATCATCCTCGGATACATCTCATTTTCCCGTCTATGGGGCGATTCCTGAATGATGCTACATCCGCTGTGTTCAGATCGATAGGGATCCGCGCAGCGGTACTTCCACCCGCAGATGACGAAGTTCTTAAACTCGGAAGAGGAAACACAAGCTGTAAGGAATGTCTGCCTCTATTGCTTACCGTAGGCAGTCTACTGAAATACTTGAAGGACAGGGAAAAAACGGAAGAGCTGTTGGTTTATTTTATGCCAACGGCTTCAGGTCCCTGCCGGTTCGGTCAATACTCTCCCTTTATCAGCCAGCTTATTGCTCGCAACGGGATTGAGGATGTTGCCTTATTTTCCCTTCAGGCCGAAAACAGCTATACGGAAACCGGAGGCAATAACTTTACCCTGAAACTGTGGTCATGTCTGGTTGTCGCTGACATTATGCAGGACATTTATTCAGTTCTTCTGGCGAATGCTGTGGACAACGAATCAGCCCTGGAAATCTATAACCAGGAAACCAAAAGGCTCATTGGCATCTTTGAACACTCACCCAATTTTAAGGACCTTCAAAGAACCCTCAAGACCGTAGCCGAAAAGTTTCGAAAGATACCCGTAAAGAGGCCTGTGCATGATATCCCCACAATCCTGCTCACGGGGGAGATCTTTGTTCGCCATGACGGTCTGTCCCGGCAATTCCTCGTGGAGAAGCTGGCTAAGCAGGGATTTGCAACCAAAGTCTCCAGTGTCATCGAATGGGTCTATTACACTGACTGGTGCTTCGAAAAAGGCTTGTCAGCGGCTGCTCCCAACTTCCGGGAACGGCTTTCCCTCTTGCTGAGATCGGCATGGATGAGAGACTATGAAAAGACATTCAAAAAAATTATGGAGCGATCAGGTTTGTATACATATCGGCTGGATGATGTCGACCATCTGATAAGTGAAAGTCGGCATTTGATCAACCCGGAACTGACAGGCGAGGCCGTGTTGACAATTGGGGCGGCAGTAACAGAGACACTGCACCGTTACTGTGGCGTTATCGCAATCGGACCTTTTGGCTGTATGCCCAACCGTCTGTCAGAGGCCATTCTGTCGAAGGAGATGGGCACGGAGCATCCTTTTCTGGCTATTGAAAGCGATGGGAACCTTTTTCCGCAAGTCATCACGGCGAAACTTGAGGTGTTTATGTTGCAGGCGTTGAGGTTACACGAGCAAATGTCGATATCACACAGGAAGGGTGACCGTTGACGAAAGCTCAGCTTCCGTGATATTTAGCAGCCTCACCACTGAATGAAAAATAATGGTATTTTGCAAATAGATATGCTAATGGCACACAAATATTTCAATGTGGAGGGTTTTAAGCCCAAGGAGGTCAATAAGTAAGAGATGGAAAATAAGAACAGAAAAACCTTTATCATGTTTCTGCTTGCTTTTTTGATAGGTTTTTTTATCATTTCGCTTATAGAAGTATTGCGGTCATCCTTTGTTCCTGTCGGATCTAACGTTCAGACAGTGTCGGCTGTTTCATCACCGGAAAGCCCGCGCGTACCTTTTTCTTTTGCTGATTTGGCGGAGAAATTGAAGCCCTCTGTCGTAAATATCAGTACGACGAAAACGGTAAGAAGTGGTCGTGGAGGCTCATTCAGGACGCCCTTTGACAGATATTTCTGGGGCGATGATTTCTTTGAAAGATTTTTCGGTGATATACCGCAGAGGGAATTCAAACAGAGAAGCCTTGGGTCCGGTTTTATAATCAGTCATGATGGCTATATTTTTACCAACAATCACGTAGTGGAGCAGGCTGACAAGATACTGGTTAAGCTCTCGACGGGAAAGGAATACGAGGCGAAGGTGATAGGCAAGGATGCAAAAACGGACCTGGCCCTCATAAAGATTAAACAGAGCGAAAGCCTCCCTGTAGCTGAAATAGGAGATTCTGACAAGCTGCGTGTAGGCGACTGGGTTTTAGCCATCGGCAATCCCTTTGGCCTTGAACAGACAGTGACTGCCGGCATAGTCAGCGCCAAAGGCAGGGTGATAGGAGCGGGTCCCTATGATAATTTTATTCAGACTGATGCCTCCATCAATCCGGGCAACAGCGGTGGGCCGCTATTCAATATGGAAGGAAAGGTAATAGGCATCAATACAGCTATCGTGGCCCAGGGACAGGGTATCGGGTTTGCCATACCGGTGAATATGGCCAAGACCGTACTGCCGGATCTCAAATCAAAAGGAAAAGTAACCCGCGGCTGGCTTGGTATTTCTGTCCAGGATGTGACGGAAGATATAGCCAAGAATCTCAAACTTAAAGATAACAGTGGTGCACTGATATCCGAGGTCTTCAAGGGGGATCCCGCTGACAAGGGCGGACTGAAAGCGGGAGATCTCATAACAGAGGTGAACGGCAAGAGGATGAAGGATACACACGAGTTGCTGCTCACTATCGCCTCTTTCCATGTAGGGGATAAGATTGAGGTCAAAGCCTTGAGGGATGGGGAGGAAAAGACCTTTCATATTGTTGTTACGGAACGGAAGGACCAACCGGAGGTAGCCTCTGCGAAAGAATCGAGGGAAAACTTCGGCATGATGGTACAGGATATAACACCGGAAATCGCCCAATATCTTGGGATCGCCGGGACGGGCGGCGTAGTTGTAGTTGATGTCAAAGACGGAAGCCCTGCTGATGAAAGAGGTATCCAACCCCAGGATATCATCCTGGAAGTCAATAAAGTGAAAATTTCCTCCATGAAGGACTATGTGCGGGAGATATCGAAAAAAATTGCAAAGAAAAGCATCCTTCTTTTGATCAGGAGGGGTAACTCGACTTTTTTTGTAAGCCTGCGCAAATAGTCAGCGCCCTCGTGTGAAAGACGGTACCGGATTCCTGTATGAAGCGGGGTCATTATCTTCTTGCGATCTACAAAACGCTGAACGCCCACTTCGGTGACCTCAACTGGTGGCCCGGTAATTCCCCTTTCGAAGTTATAGTCGGGGCGATATTGACCCAGAACACTGCCTGGCGAAATGTGGAAATGGCCATAGCGAGGCTGAAATCAGAAGGGTTTCTGCGCCCTGCGGGAATTTTACAGATAGACGATTCGATACTTGCCGATCTCATCAAACCATCGGGATATTATAATATCAAGGCCAAGAGATTAAAATCGTTTATACGGTTCTTATATAGCAGGTATGACGGCAAACTGGACAATATGTTTGCGGAAGACCTCTGGCGTCTGAGAGCAAAGCTGCTCGCTGTCAAGGGAATCGGTGAGGAAACAGCCGACAGCATCCTCCTCTATGCGGGAGAGAAACCCATATTTGTCGTCGATGCTTATACCAGAAGGATTTTACAGAGGCATGATATAATCCGCAGCGATGCGACGTACAAGGAAATTCAGAATCTTTTTATGACCCACCTTCCGCATAGTGTCCCTCTGTATAATCAGTATCATGCCCTCTTCGTTAATACGGGAAAACATTTTTGCACCCGAAAGCCCCGTTGTGAAGGCTGTCCACTCCAGTCACAGGTCTATTGAACGAAGCAGATTTCTATGCCTAACTTCTACGACTATACGGGCATCATCCATAACCACTCAGCCTATTCGTTTGACGGCCGGGCTCCCATAGCAGAAATTTTGGAGGCGGCGAGGATCAACGGCATTGACTTTGTCATGCTTACGGATCACTCCACCTTGCGGGCGAGAGAAGAAGGATTTGAAGGGTGGCACGGCGATACTCTGCTCATTGTCGGTCAGGAAATTGCGCCCCGCTTCAACCATTACCTGGCCTTCCAGATTGATACGCCTGTGATTGTTCCCGAGGATGAACCGGACATTGATCCCCGGATTTACGTGGATGAAGTTCGGGCAAAGGGAGGAATGGGGTTCATTGCCCACCCGGATCATGAGGGAACGGAATTGTTTCACGTGAAACATTACCCCTGGTTAGATTGGAAGGTAACCGGGTATACAGGCATGGGGATATGGGACTTCATGACGGACTGGCAGAACACCCTGACAGGATATACCCGGTCCATATTAAGCTTTTTCTTTCCTGCCTTCTTCCTCACAGGACCGAGGAAGAAAACCCTGGAACGCTGGGATCTGCTGAATAGAAGCTCCAGGGTAGTGGGAATAGGCGAACTCGACAATCATGACACTCGTAAGCGAGTGCTGGGTTTGAATCTATCTGTTTTCCCCTTTGCTAAGGCATTCAAATTTATGAGGACACACGTGATCACCGAAAGACCTTTGGTCGGAGATCATGCGAAGGATACTGCATCGCTTCTTTCTGCCCTGAGACAGGGAAGGGCGTATGTTGCCGGAGAGTATTTCCGCAAATCAAAGGGATTCTCTTTCATTTTGGCGGATAACAACCGGACTGCCTGTATGGGTGATGAATTCATACTTGAAAACGAGGCTTGCCTCACCACAACACTTTCCGGGCCCGCAAAGATCCGCATCATCAGAGACGGAACAGTGATTAGGGAAGAGATCGGTCAATATCTGACGGGCAACATCAGCGAGCCCGGAGTTTATAGGGTTGAAGCCTATCTCAGAGTCCTCGGCAAATACCGGCCATGGATATTTTCGAACCCTATTTATGTGACGAAAGCTTGAAAGCGGACTATATGATCAAGCACCTCTCGCGCTTCGCATTAAAATACGGCCTCACGCCCTTTGCCTACTATCTTGTCCGTGCATACCCAAACCGTTCAGCACGGTGGTCATACGTTGGGTTAGCTCCATATATGTTCCTGAGAGTATGGATAGCGAAGTCTTTGAAAATACACGGAAAAATATTGAACAGCACCTGAGGAAAAACCAAATTCGGGCTGACCGGGAGCAGGGCTGGACAACGCCCCTGCTATAGAATGCTGTCTATTTGGGAGTTTCTAACCGGATCTCAAAGAGATTGGGCCAATATTTTCCCGTCACAAGCAGCCTGTTGCCTTTCGCGTCATATGCAATGCCGTTTAAGACGTCAATGTTTCTGCCTGCACCGACATATCGGTATAAGTCCCTGAGGTCAATCCAGCCAAGCACCTGCCCTGTCTGTGGTGAGATGCGGACAATGTAACCTGTGCCCCAAACATTGGCGTATATTTCGCCTTTGATAAACTCGAGTTCATTAATGTTCGGCAAAAGATTACCCCGGTCCCTCACCTCGATCTGCTTTACTATTTTATATGTCCGTGTGTCCAGAAAACGCAGGACGGCAGTACCGTCGCTCATGATGAGGTGATTGCCGTCATAGGTAATGCCCCAACCTTCGGTTGGGTAGGAAAATGTTTGGAGGAGGCGGAATGATTGTAGGTCATAGACAAAGCCGGTGTGCGACTGCCACGTCAGCTGGATCAATCTATTCCGGCAGATAGTGATGCCCTCGCCGAAGTATTGTGCCGGGAGACCGTGACTCTTCAAAACCCTGCCTGTTTTAAGCTCAACCTTGCGTATGCTCGATTGTCCGGGAAGTCCCGTCCCCTCGTAGATATACCCCTTATGGAATACGAGTCCTTGCGTGAAGGCATCAGGGTCGTGTGGGTAAACATTGATTACCCGGATATTGTGAAGGGTAGTTCCCGATGTATCGATTGGAGCACGGTTCGGACCTGTATCGAGCGAAGACGCATATCCCGGCGAGGTGTGACCGATCGGGAGAGGCAACTTTTCGCAAACGAGAAAAATGGTACCTGATACAAGAAAAAAGATAACTATCACGATGAGAGAGGTTTTTCTCATAGACCTCAACCGCTTCTCTTAAATATCTTTTCGGCCGCCGCGAGCGTTGTAATAGATGTGCATATTATATTTATAGTCTTGAAGAAATCGCGAAGGGGCCGACCGGGGCCAACTTCATAGATCGTATCCGCCTGCGATGCGAGGGCCTTCATATTGTCCACCCACAGGACAGAGTGGTTCAGCTGGGAGACCAGATTGTAAATAAGATCCTCATACAGGCCTGAATGAAATCCCCCACGGTAATTTGAAGTTACTGTTATTGACTTGTCGTGATCGATGCCTTGCCCGGTCATCCGCAGCATATCTTCAAACGGTTCTATGATCGTACTCATGAAACGACTATGAAAGGGTGCACTGACATTAAGCGGGATAAAGCGAAAGAGTCTGTCCTTAGCCAATGCCTCCTGCAGCATTGTTTCTGCATCCGGCATCGCATCAGCTTTACCACTGATAACTATCTGATTGGCCGAATTGATATTTGCGATGTCGATGGGGAGATCCTTCAATGCTAGGCGAACCAGCTCTATGTCCATATTATCGGAGATAACAGCAGCCATGGCCCCGCGACCGGCGGGCACGGCCTCCTGCATCAGGTGGCCACGAATCTGGACGATGCGTACAGCCTGAGATAGTGGAAGGGCACCGGCGGCAACCAATGCAGTAAATTCTCCTAGGCTGTGACCGCCGAAGAGTACCGGTGATAATCCGAAAAGGGTCTGCAGACCGCGGAGCATGGCAATTTCCGTTGTTAGAATACATGGTTGGGTATGCTCCGTCAGGTTGAGGCGTTCATTATCGCCGAAACACATGGCAGCAATATCCAATCCTGCCGCCTGAGATGCCTCTTCGTACACCTCACGGCTGACAGGAACGTTGTCATGAAAATCCTTTCCCATTCCGGGCCGCTGCGCACCCTGACCGGGAAAGACAACGGCAATTTTATCCTCTTTCATACTAGACAAGTCTTCCAATGCTTCATCAAGGAACAAGTTTTTTTAACAATCTTAGGTGATATCGGTAAATACACTGCGCCGCCTTCTATGGCAAGGGGCTTTTTCTGCCCTTAAAGAGTACCTCATCGCACCCTCCATAATTAAGCGAGCACGCAACAATAGCGATGCATATAATTAAAATACTTGTAATTTTGTAAAAAAATAGTATTTTGAAGTTCATGGATCAATTTAAACTAAGAATCCCTTATGTTAATGGTTATGTTCAGAATAAAGTTATAAAAAATTGGAGAAATAAGTGAGTTTTTGCCCCCAATGTGGAGCCCATCGTGACCTCAAATTTCCCAGACGGCTGCCGAATGCCACGCGGCTAATTTCTGGTGAAAGCGAAGAAAGAAAGTTATGAAACTGAGTTTGCTCCTCTTGGGTTTGTTAATGGGCGCATCAACTTATTGGTCTGACCAGACGTTTACCATTGAAGACGACGACCTACCTGCGGTTCCGCACAATGCCGAGGATGCAATTCGTCACTCCGAAGTCAAAGACGATGACCTGCAGAGATGCGAGCCCGTTGGCAAAGCCGTTGACCTTGACGGAGATGGGCAGGCTACAGATTTAATCGCCACAATGCTGACGCAAATGGGTGGGGTGCTGCCCTTGGTCCGATCTGGGTGCTCCGTAATGCTGGGAATTCCTTTGCGATAGTTCTATCGGACGGGGGCTATTCTGTAACAATCGGCAAGGCAAAACACAAAGGATTATATGGTCTTATCATATCGGCTGAGAATGCCGGCTGATCCCGTCAAAGCATTTGGAAATTCAACGGCAAGCGCTACAATAAACTGAGAACGTATAGCAGTTGGGCCTGGTAAAGCTCAGGCACATTTTGGAAAGACATCGAAAACTCACCTTGCTTGAAAAAGATTGAAAGGACGTGATGAGACGAAGCGAGAGGGAAATTAAAGAAAGGGTGGTGATTGATGCCATAATCCGGCAGTGTCTGGTATGCCGTCTGGGGTTGTCTGATGGTATAGAACCTTATATCGTCCCATTGTGCTTCGGGTATGATGGGGAGGCGCTTTATTTCCACAGCGCCCCCGAGGGTAGAAAGATCGATATTCTTCGCATGAACAGTCGCGTTTGTTTTGAGTTCGATATCCCAGAAGGGATGAGGGAAGCCGAGCAGGGCTGTCGCTGGGGAATCAATTATCGCAGTGTCATAGGATTTGGAACCGCAGAAATCGTAAATGATCAGGAAGATAAAAAGAAAGCCTTGGGAATTGTGCTGGCTCAGTATTCCGACAAGGAATATATTTTTCCTGATGACGTGGTAACAAAAACCGCGGTAATCAAGGTAGTGATTGCACATGTGACCGGGAAGCAAGCGTAAGCATATCGGGGACACCGATGCTATCGGAAGGAGGAGATACAACCCATGCGTTTGTGGTCTTTACATCCTGAATACCTTGACGCGAGGGGACTCGTTGCCCTCTGGCGAGAGGGTTTGCTTGCCCGAAAAGTCTTGCAAGACCAGACAAAAGGCTATAGAAATCATCCTCAGGTGGATAGATTTAATGCTCATCTGCAGCCTACGGTTGTGATAGATTGTTATCTTCGGTACGTTTACGAGGAAGCCGTCAGGCGTGGGTACCATTTTGACGTGGGCAAAATTGGCCCCAAGCAACCATGTTCGAAAATCTGCGTTTCAGACGAACAACTCAAATATGAAATGAATCACCTTAAGCCAAAATTGAAGTTGCGGGATCCAGCACGATACAAGAAAATTATTGCAATCAAGAAACCGCGGGCTCACCCACTCTTCAAGGTAATAATGGGCGGAATCGAATCTTGGGAAAAAGTGAAAATATAAATTTGCAGGTGAAGTGAGGAGGAGAAGTATGAACACTGGCGACAAAACATGGGAGACCCAAAAGTGGCAGATGATACAAAAACGTTTGGGCTATACCGATGAAGAGATGAAAAAATTTCGGGATAATCCGCGAAATGAGGATATCTTATCCATGGTGCCGGAGCTGATGAATAAGACAATCATAGCAGAAGTGGTAGACTCGAATGGATGCAACAGCCAGCATAAAGTCGGTGACAGGTTCTATTTCGACAGCGCGGGAAACCTTCTCACGGCATTCTCTCCGAAAAGGATATGCATCTATGCGTTAAGCGTGATTATGCCTCAGATTTTTACGGCAACCGAGTTCCTTTACGTAGGCGCCGATCCGAATGAGATGAGATTCAAACGGGCCGGGTGCTTTGATGTCGGTGTAGCGTGCGGAGGGTGGGGGCGCATCGTCCTCGAATTAAAGGTGGAAGATCGCAAGAAAGCCTGAAGGGTCTTCTTGCTGAATCATTCAGCCCCATTTTATTTTCAAAATTTCCGCTTGCTTATTGTTGCATTTGGCAGTACTGTTAGACGTATTTTAGGGAGTGACAATAATGACCAAGATTCCCAACATCATACCAATTACCGATCTACGCCAGGCGGCGTCATCCGTGCTGAAGCGCGTGAAATCCTCGCGACAACCCGTTGTCATCACGCAAAGGGGGAGGGCAGCCGCAGTTGTTGTCAGCATGGAGGCCTACGAAAAATCGCAAAAGGAAATGGAAATTCTGCGTCTACTCGCCCGCGGCGAAAAGGAGATCGAAACAGGCAAGGGTTATGATCTCAGTCATGTCCTTGCAGATGCAGATGCCTTGTTGAAATAGGAGGATTTTTTGAGAGTTCTCTTTACTCCTTCCGGACGGAACCATTTTCTTCGAGCGATCACCTTCATCGATAGTGAAGATACATCTGCGGCAGATGCATTCCGAAAGAAGGCAGAAAAGATCCTGTCACGCCTTAGAAGGTTTCCCGGAACCGGTACGGCATTGCCGGAATTTCCCGATCTTCCCTTCCGGGAAGTGGCGATTGCGCCGTACCGATTTATCTACCGTGTGAAACAGAAGACTGTCTGGATAGTAGTAGTGTGGCATAGCGCCCGACTTCCGAAAAAGCCCACGGAAAAAGAGATAGCTTAACTATCCATCATCTCTTTAATGAAATCCCTTCAAGATCCAGCCAACATTTGTATGAATACATGCCGGCAAGCGCCTTTACGGCTCGCTCCGGTGTCAGGAAAGATACGCCTTTGTATTGCTTCCCCTCGATTTCTTTAATGGCACGGGCATTTTCATCTGAAAGAAGGCAAACCCCAAAAACGGGTTTGCCATACTTCTCCATCAGGCGAACCACGTGTTCACTGTAGCTGAGTTCGAAATCAGCGACGCGACGAACAATTTCTTCTAAAACCTTACGGTCACAGGTCTGATCAGCCAGATGAGAGGATTCGATCATGCGCTTCACAAATACCAATCTGCCAAGAATGCCGAGGTGAATTGCCGCATCACACCCATCCCACTTCAGCAGTTCTTCGATGAGTATCATGGGAACGGAGAGATCCATCTCTGCAACCAGGTCAACGGGATTGGACCGGCTCCAGTATGGAGGAAGGACTTTATTGACCTGCGATATTATATTAGATGAAAGTTCAGGCACTTCCAGCCCATATTCCATGCACAGGTCGGCTGTAACCACCCCCCAGCCTCCACCCAGGGTCATTATTGCCACCCTCTTGCCCTGTGGCAACGGGAGCGATGAAAATGCAGCGGAGAGATCGAGGAGATCCATGGAAGTCTCTCCCAGAACCACTCCTGCCTGGCGGCACGCGGCCTTGAAGACTTCAATATTGGAAGCTAATGCGCCTGTATGACTGGCGGCGGCGCGGTTACCAGCGCGTGTGCGACCGCCTTTAAGCATAAGAACCGGCTTTTTTCGGGAAACCTTCCTGGTTGACTCAAAAAACCGTCTGCCATCTTTGGGGCTCTCTACGTATAATACGACTGTCTTTGTCAGATCGTCAGTTTCAAAGAATTCCATGTAATCTTCAATCGTGATCATCGCCTCATTTCCGGATCCGATGAACGCGCGTATCCCGATCCCCTCATTCTCGGCAAACATCAATAGCTGTGTCCCGAGATTACCCGATTGAGCAACCAGCGCCGTCGAACCTGGCTTCGGCCGCACATGCTGAAACAGGCAGAATAAATTTTCATGTGGATTGCAAATTCCCATTGTGTTGGGTCCGAGAATTGTAATTCCGGCCTCACGCGCCTCTGTCACCAGCCGCTCCTCCAGGCGCAACCCCTTTTTCCCCGCCTCACTGAAACCCGATGTGACTAAGAGTACGCTCTTGATGCCTTTTGCCTTAAGCTGAGGAATGAGGTCCATAACCTTTGACGCTGGGATCGTTGCGACGGCAAGGTCTACAGGCCCGGGAGTATCTGCCAAAGATTTGAAGACAGGCCTTCCTGCGATTTCGCCACCTTTGGGGTTAACCAGATAAATCTCGCCTTGGAAATTCCCGGCAACCACGTTGGTTAACAGAGTGTATCCCCATTTACCGAATGTGGCGGACGCGCCTACAAATGCAATTGAACGGGCATGGAAGAAATTCCGCATCGCCATCTTATCCGCAGGTGGACGCATAGATTTTTTTTGAGGAACGTTACCGACAATGACCAGCGCATCTACGGCAGTCACCCGGCCATCCGGTCCGACGAGCAGGGGATTGATATCAACCTCCCGCACTTCCGGATGTTCCATTCCAAGCCGGGATAAACCGAGAAGGATACTTACGATCTGTTCACTTTTTACCGACGCCTCACCGCGGAACTGTCCCAGCAAGTCAGCGGCCCTGATCTTTTTTATCATGTCATGCGCGTGCGTTTCATCGATGGGCGCAATGCGAAACGCCACATCGGCAAGCGCCTCAGCAAAGATGCCGCCCAAACCGAACATGACAACCGGACCGAATTGGGCATCATGAAACAGCCCCGCCATGAATTCCCGTCGGCCTTCCACCATGTGGTATATGAGAAACCCTTCCAGGTCATCACCCGCAGCTTCGGCAATTTCTTCGGCAGCTTTTCTGACCTCTTCCGCGCTTTTCAAATTCAGCTTGACAAGACCGCGTTCCGTCTTGTGTGTAAGTTGGGCACCGAGACCTTTTACAACGACGGGAAAACCGGCAGCCTCAGCCTCTTTAATTGCCTCGTCCACACTTGCGGCAACGGATTCATCAACCACAGGCACGCCATAATTGCTGAGCAATTCTTTGGATTCCGCCTCAGTCAGGGCAGTTCTCCCTTCTGTTCTTGCCTTCATTATAAGTTCAGCGACTTCCATACATACCCCCGCCTACCATTCCCGCTCATTGATGGTGACCGCTGTTTATCATAAGTGGTAGCTAAGTGCAAATATCATATGGACGTGGAACCATTACATTGACATTTCCTGGTAGAGAATTTAAAATGCTATCATTCTAATACAAAGGAGATCTGGCAAGGCTTGACTATATCAGGAAAATGACATTGGCTGGCGCCGGGTTGGCAATAATGACTACGGAAAAAGTCCAGGAGATTATGGATGAACTCGTCAAAAAAGGAGAGATGACAGAGAAGGAGGCACGAGAGGCCGTCAGTGAATTTGTGGAAAAATCGAAGCAGGCAAAAAAAAACTTGGAAGATAAGATGGAACAGACGGTAACAAGTCTCCTTAATCGTTTGAATATTCCCACGCGAAAAGAAGTTGAGGAAATGAAAAAACGGCTTGCACGTTTGGAAAAAGGCGGAAAATCTAAAGGATAATCCACGCACATTTGGAAGAATACATATTGACACAGACATGGTCGTGCATTGGAGGTATAATTTATGCGATTCAGAAAGGCCGGAAAGGTCACGGAGAATCTCTGGTACTTGGGCCGTGAGGAAGCGGGGGTCTATATTTTTGAAGGGCGAGACGATGCAATCCTGATTAACGGGGCGATGAGCTACATACTCCCTGACGTTCTGGAACAGATGAAGACATTTGGGATCAACGCGAAAAAAATCAGGAAGATCCTGATCCTCCATTCGCATTTCGATCATGTGGGAATCGTCCCATATTTCAAGCGGAAATATCCCGGGATAGATGTATACGCCTCGGCGCCGGCCTGGAAGATATTTGCCATGCCTAAAGCTATCGAGGTCATGAACAGCTACAGCAAACTCAGTGCGAAATGGTGGGGCATCGAGAGCACCATTGATGCCTATGATCTCGACTGGCGCGATGACATTGCGGGTCTCACCTTAGCCGAAGGGGACAAAATAGACCTTGGCGATGTCAGCCTGCTGATCTTAGATACCCCCGGCCATTCCAACTGTTCCATTACTGCCTACGAACCTGGCATGAAGGCCATATTCGCCTCCGATGCTGCAGGTATTCCTTACAGAGACTTCTGCTTCCCTTCCATGAATACAAATATGACTCAGTATCTGGATAGCCTGGAGAAATTGAAGCCTTTGCCTGTGTCCTACCTCTGCGGTGACCATTACGGCTATATCACCGGGGATGAGGCTTCCAGTTTCCTCGATCTGACCTTCCAGGAAGGCGTCAAATGGAGGGCCGTCATGGAGGATATATACCGCAGGCATGGCGGCGATATCGATGCCGCCGGCAAGACCGTGGCCGATTATTTCTATAAACAAATGCCAGATTACTTTATTCGGCGCGACATTCTCGAAGGGGTCTTCAAGCAGATGCTGAAATTCATCTCCAAGAACTTGTAACAAGAGGACAGACCATGAACAAGAAAAGGACGGTAACTTTTTTCATTGCACTTTGCTTATCCCTCGTAATCGCTACTGCCGAAGCTGGGGCGGCAGCAGACCAATTGCAGCCGAACCAGCTCCATACCTATCTCAGACAAGGAATTGAAAAAGTTTTCAATATGGAATCGCAGAGTGCAAGCGCCTATCTGCAAAAAGCCGTGGATCTGGATCGAGAGAACCCGACCGGCTATGCTTTTTCTGCCCTGGAGAACCTGTTCTTTTATGAGATTAGTCTCGATCAGAAGGAGCGGGAGAAATATCAGGAGTCCATGCTTCGTTACGTCAGCGAAGCCGTATCCAGAGGCCAGAGCAGGATTGAGAAGAGTCCTAATGACGGTCAGGCTTACTTTGCCATGGCCATGGCGAAGATTATCAAAGTACGCTGGGCCATCGGGCAAAAACAGTATCGCATCGTAGCGCAGGAAACATCGAATATCTGGGATTACTTGGAAAAAGCGAAGAAAGAAGATCCACAAAATTATGACACGTATTTTCTCATGGGCCTGCTCCATTATCATCTCGACCAGCTTCCTCCCGTGGCCCGTTTTTTTTCTTCCCTGCTGATCGCCTCCGGAGACAGCAAGAAAGGGCTTCAGGAACTGGAATTGGCTGCGCAGAAGGGGGATCTTCTCAAAGAACTTGCGCAGTCTGAACTCGCATCGGTCTATGTGAACTTTGAAAAACAACCTGCCCGGGCTCTTCCCATTGCCCGCGAGTTAAGGAAAAGGTTTCCCCGCAATTATAATTTTTCGTTTGCCTTAGCCAGTGCCCTCTCCGAGCTCAACCAATTCCAGGAGGCTTTCGCCACGGCCCGTGAGATTGAAAAAGGGATTCAAGCGGGCACACCCCCTTTTGTTCCCCAACTCCAGCCGCGCCTCGATCAGTTAATGGGAAGAATCTTTTTCAACGAGGGAGAATATGCTAAGGCGTCCGAATATCTTGAGAAGGTATTTATGGATAAGGCGCCCTATAATGCCCGGGTTCGCGCCTGGGCTCTCGTGCGTCTGGGGATGATACATGACGCTCTCAATGAAAGGGAGAAGGCGGAAGATTACTATAACAGGGCCCTGGCAGAGAAGGGGGGGGAAGGTGTGGCTCAGGTGGAGGCAAGGAAATATCTGAATAACCCCTATGTGCCGCCCCCAATACCCCGAGGCAGGCAGTGAATGGAACCCACAAAATTTGAAGAGGTAAGCGGATAAATGTCTAACGGTAATATGCCTTATGTAGCGAAGATTCTCGGCAAGTTGCTCCGAATATTTTCAATCTCGCAGCGGAGTTTTGAGTGACGTATCTCAAACTGTTCTTTACATTGCAAGCTAATATATGTCACACTTATTACAGAATCCTATCCATCTTATTCGGTATCTTGCTCATGATTATTCTAGCCAAGAAATTAGCATATTTTTGTTGACGCACACAAAGAAGGGAGGTTCCCTATGGCGGAAAAGAAAGTGATACAACAAGGCAAGAAAGTGAATGATTTTTCGTTAAAGGATCAGAACGGTAAAGACTTCCACCTGTCGGAGTACAGGGGGGAAAAGGTGCTCTTGTCCTTTCATCCCCTGGCTTGGACATCCGTATGCGCAAAGCAGATGCAGTCTCTGGAAAAGAACAAAAGGTCATTAGATAAACTCAATACTGTGGCAGTGGGTCTAAGTGTGGATAGTGTGCCCTCCAAGGCGGCTTGGGCCAAAAGCCTGAGAATCAAGAAAACAGGACTTCTGGCTGATTTCTGGCCTCATGGAGGTGTTGCGAAATCCATGGGCCTTCTCCGCGCGGAGGGATTTTCGGAAAGAGCCAATGTGATTGTCAATGAGACGGGGGAAATCATATTCGTCAAGGTCTATCCCATCAGGGAGCTTCCAGATATCGGAGAAATACTGCGTATGCTCATGGCATACAAGGGTAACGGATAATAATTGCTGAGTGACATGGAGGACGTTATGCACAAAGAAAAAGGATTTTTGGGAATAAACAGGAGAGATTTCCTTAAGGTTGGTGTGGCAGGAACAACATCGGCTTTAATCGGGTGGAAAGGCTTGGCCAATGCCATGGAATATGCATCGGCGGAATCCCTCGTCTTTCCTCCGCCTGTATACAGAACCCTCGGCAGAACTGGCATGAAGATCACAATCGTAAGCTTCGGAGCGATGCTGACACCGGAAGCGGAGGTCATGAAGGTCGCTTTCGATCACGGCGTTAACTACGTGGATACGGCGCGACGTTACATGGCCGGAAAGAATGAGGAGATAGTCGCGAAGGCATTGAAAGGCAGACGTGACAAGATATTTGTGGCCACGAAAACGAAGCCTGACTCGCATACAAAAGAGGCCATCTTCAAAGATGTTGAGACGAGTCTCACGGCGCTTGAAACCGATTATGTCGATGTCATCCAGCTCCATAATCTTACCGGCGAAAACAAAGACCGCATATTAATTTCGGAGACGCGAGAGGCATTCATGAAACTGAAAGAGCAGGGCAAGGTTCGATTCTTTGGGGTCACAACACATAAGGGTCAGGCGGAGGTCCTCAATGCCCTCGTGGATGATCGCGACAGATTCTTCGACACGGCTCTCGTAGGCTACAACTTCAAGAGCAGCGCGGATGTGAAGGAAGCGATAGCAAGGGCCGCCCAGGCGAATATAGGGATTATTGCTATGAAGACGCAGGCAGGGGGTTACGAAACCGGTGTGCTGGGTCCCGTCAGTTCCCACCAGGCAGCCTTAAAGTGGGCTCTTCAGAATGCACATATAACGGCGGCCATTCCCGGTATGAGAGACATGGCGGAACTCCGGGAAGACATTGCGGTAATGGGTATGAAATTCGGATACCTCGACAAACTTATCCTGAATCGTTACGGTGCCGCTGTGAAACATTACTACTGCCATCTTTGCGGGGTATGTGAAAGTACCTGCCCTAAGGGGGTGGCGATCAGCACGATCAACCGTTGCCTCATGTACAAAGAAGGATACAAAGAATCCGAGCTTGCACGGTCCACATACGTTGAGATTCCCGCATCCATCTCTGCATCCGCATGCCTTAATTGTCCGGATTGTGTGGCTAGGTGCGTGAACGGACTTGACATTGCAATGAAGATGGATAGGGCAAGGAGGTTACTCGCTTAAGGGATGATGCGCAGTGTTTATCGCCGGACAAGGGGCATCTCAATGAATCGCCCTGGAGTGATCTCTTCAATCAGCATATGCATTCTCTTGTTGACCGTCTATGCATCGGGTCCGACCTTTGCTGCGGACGGACCTATGGAAAATCTTCTGCCTGCTCGCGGCTGTGCCCAAGGCTGGGAGCTAAAGGACAAGGCAGCCCTCTTCGACAAAGACACGCTATTCGATCATATCAACGGCGAAGCGGAGCTTTATTTCCCTTACGGTTTCGATTTGCTTGCCACGGCCACATATATGAACAGAAATAATTCGGAAGTGTGGATTGTGGCCGATATATACAGAATGGCCTCCATGCTCGATGCCTTTGGAATTTACTCCAACTACCGAAAGGCAGAGGCCGCAAGTGTTACAGTAGGCGCCGAAGGATTTGTGTCTCCGTCCCAGTTGATGTTCTACCAGGACAGGTATTTTGTGAGGCTTCAGGTTACGGGCGCGACCAGTCTGGGACAAGATGTGTTTCTTGCATGCGCTCGGTCTGTATCAGATAAGCTCCCGTTCAATGCACGGCCCGCCGAGGAGCTTAATGCCCTGAAAATACCGGGTATTGTTCCGAAGACCGAGCGGTATATAGCTAAGAGCCTCCTCGGCTATGCCTTTTTCCGTCGGGGCATCACGGCTGATGCGCTTCTGGAAGACGAACGTGTCCAGGTATTCCTGGTGCTTGAAGATTCCGTCTTTGCTGCAAGAGAGGCCTTTGATCACTACCATTCTTACCTGAAGGAAGAGGGGAAAAACATGCAACTGCAAGAGAAGCGAGATTACGTCTCCATTACGGCTATCGATCCCTTGTATGGGGGGGTGTTCGTGGAGCAATCAGGACGTTACATCATCGGCGTCGTGAGGCTGAAGGAGCCTTCCTCCGCCACAAAACTTATCGAACAGTTGCGGAAAAGGATTGGCGGCGGCAAGAGTTAACGGAATTATAGATAGGAATATCTTGTATTCTTCTCCATTTTCGCTCTGTAAAGCATCTTATCCGCCTTTTTCAGAAGCGACATTGCATCACAAGCGCCATCTTCCAAGTGCGATAATCCGTAGCTTACGGAAACCAGGATCGGAGAACCTTCAAAGTCCAGAGGGTGATTGATAAAAAAGGTCTGCAAGCGAGTAGCGAATTCAGAGGCTTCATCGACGGGTGTATTGGGAAGAATGACGATGAACTCATCACCCGCAAATCTTGCGACAACATCGCTTGCGCGCGTCATGGACAGCAATTGAGTCGCAACATACTTCAGCACATCATCACCGGCATCATGACCGTAGAGGTCATTCACCATCTTAAAGTTATCCAAGTCGAGAAAGACAACCGCCAGTGGCGTCCTGTACCTTACTGCCCGGTCAAACTCCCTCTTTACTATGTGTTCCAGGACGCTGCGGTTTAACAATCCCGTGAGTGAATCTCTCGATGCCAGAAAGTTGAGTTTTTCATGAGCCATGACATTGGAAAGACAGATGGAAACAATAGTTGCCAGCCGTTTCAGCAAAGTCGCATCCATATCTGGGCGGTAACGGAACTTAGAACTGTCCGCTTGATTCAGGCTGCCAATGATCCCGCCATCCAGCGTCAGGGGAGCGATGGCAAGAGACCGGATGTAATGCTTGTACTGGCGGGGAATCAATGCATCGAAAGCCGTTAAGTCATCATTGGCAAGTATAGGTTCTGCCTTATTCCTGATAACTTTGAGAAACAGGTCTCTCTTAATCAGGCCCGTGCGCCCTTTCACAATTTCCGACGTTGCCGATTTTTGAAGCATCTCTGCGAAGTTGCTCTCTTCGATCAACGACATCCACACATAGGGAATCTCCATTTTGTCTTGGATTTCTGTGAGTAGTCTTTCCAGAAAGTCCTTGAAATTGAGAATGGATAAAACACTCGTTTCAATCTCGAAGAATTTTTTTGCAATCTCCTGATTCTGATTTAGCGTTTCAATAATCTCTTTGATCTTACTCATCCGTGATATCCTACTGCTGAAAATTAAAAATGATCTTTCTTTTCTGCTTGTAATTCATAGCCGCATAGAAGCTACTATATTTGAGGAAATTGCACAACCCGATGAAAAAATATCGAAAGCTTGATACCGTTTACATTCCTATATGTTATATGATACATTTCAAAATATGATATTGATGTGACGGGGGACACGACTCAACATAAAAACGATTTTACGGAACAAGGAGACCTGCCATATGAAGGTTTATGCGACCAGCATCTGGTCATCAGTCAAGAAGATCAGAGAAAATTCGCCGGTGATCCACAATATTACCAATTATGTTGTCATGAACAACTCCGCCAACGCACTGTTGGCAATCGGGGCCTCGCCGGTCATGGCCCATGCGGAAGACGAGGTGAAGGAAATGGTTAACATAGCAGGTGCTCTGGTCATCAATATCGGAACCCTGAGCCCGCATTGGATACGAGCAATGCTTCTGGCTGTTGAGCAGGCTAAGAATATGAAGATCCCCATCGTTCTGGACCCTGTCGGTGCGGGGGCAACGGCATACCGCACCAGTACGGCAAGGGAGCTGATACGGGAAGCGCCGCCGGCTATCATCAGGGGCAATGCCTCGGAGATTATGGCCCTCATGGAGAAAGATGCAAAGACAAAAGGTGTAGAGAGCACGGCCTCCTCACATTCTGCAGTGGACATAGCCCATAAGTTAAACAAGACTTATGGAAGTGTTGTCTGTGTAAGCGGAGAAACGGACTATATTATTTACGGAGACGATGTCACCAAGGTCATGAACGGTCACCCCATGATGACGAAGGTTACCGGTATGGGATGCATTGCAACGGCAATATGCGGGGCATTCGCTGCCGTCAACCGCAAGTATGCAGAAGCGGCGGTTCAGGCAATGGCGGTTATGGGCATAGCCGGAGAAATCGCTGTAAAGAACTCGGCGGGTCCGGGTATGCTTCAGGTCCGTTTTCTCGATGCCCTCTATGGGTTGTCAGAAAAGGATATAAAACATTACCTAAAATTAGAAGGCTGATCGTGCGCGGATTATACCTGGTTACAGACCGCGGATTATGCGGCAACCGATCACTTGAAGATGTAGCTCTCCAGACCCTTCTGGGCGGAGTAGCCTGTATACAGCTCCGTGAAAAAGATGTATCAACCCGGTTTTTTGTGGAAGAGGCGCGGAAGATGAAGACCCTAACGGCCAGATTCAGTGTGCCCCTCATCATAAATGACCGCATTGACGTAGCACTTGCCAGTGGCGCCGATGGAGTCCATATCGGGCAGGACGACATGCATTACGCCGAAGCTCGGAGACTCATGGGACCCAAGGCCATCATCGGCATCTCTGTAGAAACATGGGATAACGTGGTAGAGGCAGAGGCATTCGATATCAATTACCTCGGTGTAAGCCCTGTTTTTGAGACGCCCACCAAGACCGACACAAAAGGGAACTGGGGACTGGAAGGACTCGCGAGGATCAAGGGCTATTCGCGCCACCCGCTGGTCGCAATAGGCGGCCTGAATGCATCCAATGCCAAAGAGGCGGTCATGGCCGGAGCAGACTGTATTGCTGTTGTCTCTGCCATCTGTGCGGCCCCCGATCCTTTGGTCGCTTCCCGGGAAATTAATGACATCATCCAGGCGGCCTTAAAGAAGCGAGTGACATAGGGGACATTTAAATGCTTCCAAGAAAGCTGATCATTTTCGACTACTCGGGAACTATCAGTTCGGAATCGACGCTATTCGGCCGGCCCGATTATTTGATGAAACAACTCAAAGAAAGCGGTTTGATGGACCTAGGCGTCACGAGCCCCACAATATTCTGGGAACAGATCGTCAATCCCACCTGGGCGGCAGGAAGCACGACGCAAGTGGGATATAAGAAAGTTATGGAGGATAGGATAAGCGCTATTCTCGATCAGAATATGTCAGTTGTCACCTGCGTGAAGATTTCTGACGCGGCATCTTTATTTGTAGACAGCTATCTAAGCCATTCCCGGATCAATGGCCGCTGGCAGCCCGTATTGAATAAGTTAAATAGGTATCCTTCCGTCAGAGCGATCATTGCTACAGATCATTATGCCGAAGCAACGGGTTACATCTTGCAATTTTTTGAAGAGTTGCATATCCAGGCGGTGTCGGCAAAAGCAGCCATGGGCGCTCCCGGCAGTACATCAGTCATAGTGGCGAATTCCGCGGACATCGGTTTCCATAAGGACAATTTACGGTTCTGGGAAATTCTGAAACAAGATCTCTATATGGGCGGAGTCACGCACGTTTTGCTTATCGATGATTTCGGATGTAACGAACAAAAAGATGACAGCTACAGCGCACCGGAAAGAGTTGAACAGAGGAAACGCGATATAATAAGATTATTGCAGGAGGTTTTTTCTGCCGAAGTGCAAGCAATTCCGTTCATCATAGAAGACAATAAGAATGAAAAGGCTTATTCTGATCTCATAGCAGAAACATCAGCTATAATTGACCATTATCTTGCTAGATCCGATGATGGATAGTAATAACTTTTAGCCGACCCATTTAGAAAATGGGTGGAGGGGTATAATAGTCGTTGATGATGGAAGGAGATTATCGAGCCCATGTCCAATGAAACAACTAAAGTAATTTATTCCATGATCGGTGTCTCCAAGTATTATGACAAGAAACCAGTGCTGAAGGACATCCATCTTTCCTATTTCTACGGCGCCAAGATAGGAGTACTTGGTCTTAACGGTTCCGGCAAGAGCTCTCTCTTGCGCATACTTGCGGGAGTTGACCAGGACTTCAACGGAAAGACGATCCTGTCCCCTGGCCACACAGTCGGGTTTCTCGAACAGGAGCCACGCCTGGACGAGACAAAAAATGTGCGGGCCATAGTCGAAGAGGGTGTGCAGGGAACTGTCGCTCTTCTAAATGAATTCAACGCGATCACCGAGCAATTTAGCGAACCCATGTCTGATGAAGAGATGAATAAGCTCATCGAACGCCAGTGTGAGGTTCAGGAGAAACTCGATGCCCTCGATGCTTGGGATCTGGATGCCAGGCTGGAAATGGCCATGGATGCCCTTCGCTGCCCGCCGGGAGATACTCCTGTGAACGTCCTCTCCGGCGGAGAGAGGCGGCGCGTGGCCCTCTGCAGACTGCTGCTCCAGAAGCCGGACATACTTCTTCTCGACGAACCGACCAACCATCTCGATGCCGAAACGGTCGCCTGGCTGGAGCACCATCTACGGCGCTACCACGGCACCGTCATTGCCGTGACCCACGACAGGTATTTCCTCGATAATGTGGCGGGCTGGATCCTGGAGCTGGATCGCGGGCAGGGGATTCCCTGGCAGGGCAACTATTCATCGTGGCTGGAACAGAAGCAGAAACGCCTGGAAGTGGAGGAAAAAAAAGAAACCGAGCGCCAGCGGACCTTACAGCGCGAACTGGAATGGATACGTATGTCACCGAAGGGACGACATGCGAAGTCCAAGGCCCGCATCAGTTCCTACGAAGCGCTGTTAAAAAAGGAGGGTGAGAAACATGCCAGAGACTTACAGATATATATCCCGCCCGGGCCGCGACTGGGTCAGGTAGTTATTGAGGCAGACGGTGTGGGCAAAGCATACGGCGACCGTCTTCTTATAGAGGGGATGTCTTTTTCCCTCCCTCCCGGTGGGATTGTTGGTGTCATCGGTCCTAATGGGGCGGGGAAAACTACACTGTTTAGAATGATTACAGGTCAGGAAAAACCGGACTCCGGTACGATCAGAATAGGGGAAACGGTTAAGCTTTCATATGTGGATCAGAGCCGTGATGATCTTGATCCTGGTAAAAACATCTGGGAAGTAATCTCTGACGGCCAGGAACAAATAGAGTTGGGTGACCACAAGGTCAACTCCCGCGCCTACGTTGGACGTTTCAATTTTTCCGGTACGGACCAGCAGAAAAAAACCGGCATGCTTTCCGGAGGAGAACGAAACCGGGTCCACCTGGCCAGGATGCTGAAGGAAGGGGCCAATGTGCTACTACTGGACGAACCAACAAATGATCTCGATGTGAATACCTTGAGGGCGCTCGAGGAAGCGCTGGAGAACTTTGCCGGCTGCGCCGTTGTGATCAGTCATGACCGTTGGTTCCTCGACCGCATCGCCACCCACATCCTTGCCGTTGAGGGTGACAGCAAAACGGTCTGGTTTGACGGGAACTACTCGGAATATGAGGCGGATAGAAAAATGCGCTTGGGCGCTGCAGCTGATCAGCCACACCGGATCAAGTACCGGCAATTGACGAGGACATAGACCTCATGGCCGTCACGGTTCTGTCTTGCAGCAGGAGGTCTGCAAGAATCGCATTATTTCAAACTTAAAAGGGTTACGATTAATGAAGGTGTTGGTGATTGTCGCACATCCTAATATTAAGAGTTTCAATCGGGCTGTTGCTGAGACGGCCGCGCGAAAGTTACGAAGAAATGGGCATGAAGTAATTTTTCACGACCTCTATGAGGAAGGGTTTGATCCTGTCCTCCCGGAAGAGGAAATCCCTCAAGGCGTCTTGCTCACACCGGCTGTCGAAACACATTGTGCAGAAGCCGCCTCAGTGGAAGGATTTGTAATAGTTCATCCCAACTGGTGGGGACAGCCGCCGGCAATCATGAAAGGATGGATTGATAGGGTATTCAGGCCCGGAGTGGCCTATGAGTTTCTGGAAGGTGACGGCGGCGAAGGAATTCCCCAAGGCCTGCTGAGAGCCGATACTGCTATCGTCTTCAATACGTCTAATACACCTGAAGAAAGGGAGATAGACGTATTCGGCGATCCCCTTGAGACTCTTTGGAAAAACTGCATATTCGGCCTCTGTGGCGTGAAGAATTTCCATCGCAGGATATTCGGCGTTGTTGTTGCAAGCACGCGAAAGCAGCGGACAACGTGGCTCAAGGAAGTGGAAGAGGCTGTGGATAGATATTTTCCCGTCGTTAGGTGCCATTGACTGAATTATGCTCTTGATAAATTTCGGGGAAAGATGCAGATTACGCAAAGCAATCCACATATTATGTATCTGAAGCCCCTGTTACGAAGAAACGAATTTATCCTTGATGGGAATTATCCAGCAAGAAGAGGACTGAGATGAAGAAATTTAAGAATCTTGTCGCATCCGATTTTCCTGGAGTTGACGCTCAAAGGTTTGGTGAGTGGAAGGCAGCGGTCATGAGGATGAGAGGTATCGTTTACATGGTACTTATCATATACCTTGTATTAAACACCAAGTCATATGGTTCAACTGGGAATATCATTTATGACACACCGATTGTTATTCTCATCGGGATTCTTTTACTTAGCCAGCAAAGCAGATTCGTCTCGGAAAAACATTCAACATACATAATTATGTCCCTGTGTTTCCTGATATTGTTCAACATCATTTTAGTATATGTGACGGGTCGATTTGTCGGCGAAAGTCTGATCGTCATCGTCGCATTATTTTGGTTATATAATCAAAGCCAGAAAAACAAGCGATTGGAGAAGGAACTGGGAATCGACAGCACGGCAATGAAGCGTGCCTTATCGAAGTGAACGACCTCTCGTCTACGTCTTATTGCACCGCAGTCGTGATTATTGCAGGATGCCTGGTGGCCAATATCTATGGAAATCACGATCTGATAGTACATCCCATTCATGAGCTTTCTCAACAGAAAATAATTAGGGGAAGCGTGCAGGCAACTGAGGTCTCTTGTATTAAGAGAACAGGGACAGAGAAGAAATCCAACTGATAGATGAAGAATAATTATACAATTGAATTTGACGGAGGAGCATCATGCCTTATGTAAATGTTAAGGTGACTAAAGGCGGAGTCACCAAGGAGCAGAAGGAAGAAATCATCCGCGGAGTAACTAATCTGCTAAGGGATATTTTAGGCAAGAATCCTCAAACTACAGTTGTCGTAATTGACGAAGTGGAGACTGATAACTGGGGTGTCGGCGGCGAAACTGTAACCATAAGAAGAGCGCGTGAAAAAAAGCCATAGTGGCAACAGAATAAACCGATTGCTGTAAACATTCACAATCCCACACCTCTTATGAGCGGCATGAATCAACATTAAATGGGATATACGGCACTTTCTTGCGACATAAGTAGATGTTGCATGTCACGGTCATTAAGCTGTATGGCTGTGCCAATTACCGATGGCAAGACACTTAATCTTACGAAAAAAGGGCGAAGAAAATTGATCTATGAGAATCATTTATCTGGCTGATATCCACGGAGGCTTTGACAGGCTGAATGATCTCCTAAACGAGACGGTCGCCGACGTATATATTATCTCCGGCGACCTGATAGACATTCCCTTCTACAGTATGGATGCGTCCATACGATACCACGAACTGCAATCATATTTTCACGGCTTGAGAAGGCAGATGTCAAAGGAAGATATGTTCATCGAGGATTTTGTAGATGAGCTCCTGGAAAAGCCTGATGTTTCGGACGACGTACAGGATCTTGGTACCGAATACCAGGAGTACACGGCAAGGGCCCGCAGAGTTATGCAGCAAAAGTATAAGGTACTGGCGAGCATCGCGTCCATGAAAAAGAGGTCGCGGGTCTTCTTCCTTCCCGGGAATTATGATATGGACCTCAGGTTTACGGCTTTGAGTGAGCATGACCTGCATCTGCACTGGTATGAATTGAGTGATCTGAGAATATGCGGTTACGGCGGAGCCGCCGTCTGGACACCCGGTATCCCTGAAAGGTATGTGATTCATTACCAGAGAAATGCAAAGTATCATGACAAGTACAGTGAAATGTACCTATTTTTCAGTGCCGTAAAGCCGGACATCATCGTGACCCATCAGCCCGCATATGGAATCCATGATCAGGTAACTTCAGATGGACCCATCGGCTCTCTGGCGCTCCGTAGCTACTGTGAGGCCAATCGGGTAATGATGTGCCTGACTGGCCATATCCATCAGAGATGGGGGGTCGATCTTGTAGAGAAAACCCTTTACCTTAATCCCTCCAATTTTGGAGAAGTGACCCTCACATCAGGAAATGTCGCGGAAGGAGGATTTTACTATTCTATCAAAGTGGAACATGAGCGGGTAACGGGTATCATCTTTAGGAAATACTCCAACGGAAGGATTTACGATGTAGCCGACTATTATATCGAGGAAGGTAAATTAAGAGAAATAATCATAGACCAGGACAGATACGACGCCTTGAAGCAGGGGCAGAACTATGATGAAAAAGAGATTAAAGATTCTCACATCCCTGAAATAACACTGTATAACGAGATAAAGAAGTTCTACAGAAAATTTCAAACCCCGGAAACGGAGGAAAGGCTAGACATATTGGAGGAGGCCACTTCCCTCATCGAAGATAAACTGCATGCCAATATTGCCATGGATGTCTTGGGCTCAGTAAATTTCGGCATATCGCGTTCAGATTCGGATTTAGACTTCGTTCTTTATCTGCGGTGTGACGGTGATTACCGGGAATGCGACGGCAAATGCCATGGTGGGAGCAAGGTGTGCAGCTTCCTCAAAAATGCCGAGGAGATGGTTGCGGAGATACTCAAGGACAGATATGACTACCAGATTATTGATACAGTTGATCTGAATCGTGTTGATGAAAGTATCCGGGAGAAAAATTACGAATGTGGAACACTCCAGCGTTTTGTGTTTTACAGATCTATATGCCGCCCCATAAACTACCGGGTAATCGCTCCATTAGAAGATATGCTCAACAAGGACATGATCTTCCGTAAGGAGATTGAAGGAAGCCTCCAGATATATTTCAGGATATTTGCAGCCACGTCTAGGCACATCAAATCGTTCATGAAATACGAGGCCCGTCTGGCGGACTTGGGCGTCAAACTGCCCGACCTGATTAGGGAGAAAGTGAAGCTTTATTTGGGTGAATCCAAAGGAGAATATTCCAGTTCGCCGTGAGAGAGAGCAGCGCCCTGACTCAAGAAATACGGCACACGTTATAGAAGGAGACCACATGAAGAACATTGCAGGAAGCCAGTTCTTAACTGCTGGAACTATGAGGAGAGCGCTATGACACAAACCCTTTTGCCAGGAATCCAGTATCTGCAGAACATACATCCACTGGCTGTCCATTTTCCGATTGCCTTTCTCTTCGGTTCTTCGCTCTTTTATCTGCTGGCGCTATTGAGCTCAAGGGAGACCATGACAACCACGGCATTCTCCCTCCTCATAGTGGGCACACTGGGCGCTGCCTCAGCAGTCGGCACCGGCATATATGCTGAGCCCGGTGTAATACTCGCCCCATCTGTGCGTGGACACCTGTTTTCGAAACAGCAAGACTTCATGATTACGACTTTATGCGTGAGTGCTATCCTGGCTATCTGGGCAATAATCGCAAGACCATTTCCGAGAAAGGGCCGGGCATTATTCGTTCTCTTGCTATTTGCGCTTCTCGGAGTAATGTCCGTCGGCGCTGACTATGGGGCACGCATGGTCTACGATTACAATGCTGGAGGGACTGCCTGTCCGCAACCTATTGAATTCGTCAAGTAGCAATTCGGGGAGTTTAAATGGATATACTTTCCATGCCTTGCTTAAAGAGTTGTAGAGGTTTTTAGAAGTATCATGTCTCAACAATCATCGGAAGTCTCCTGTTCCGCCCGCGATAGGGATGCACGAAATTTTGTCAGGAAATTCCTCTTCGGAGGTTCTGATATTCATAGAGATGGCAAATGCGTGCGTGCCGGACTTCAGATGGACCTGCGTAGCGAAGGATGGGTCGGGATACCTCATGGGGGAATTGGTATGGGTGCAATCATGGAGCTTGCCATGATGCTTGACAACTATCCGCAAAATGCAGGATCTCTTTATCCATTGTCAGCAGATTTTCGCATGGGAGGATCAAGTGTGAAGATCGGAGACAGGCTGATCGCCGAGGTCTCAGAGGGAGAAGGTGGAGCAGTGGGTATAATATCCGCAGGGCCGGATTCCCCTCCATATATTTCGGCCTCGGTCAGATACAGAGACGCCGTATCTCACAAGAGAGACCTTTTTGCATCATACATCCCGGGTAGAATTTCAGATGTTGAGAATAAGCTGATGCCGCTGCCACATTACAAGAATTGTTTCGTCTGCGGCGTAGGGCGCAGTCACCCCGGTCTCAAGAGGAACTTCCATTTTTTGGATAGCGACGAGCCATCGAGAAAAATAGTCGTTTCTACAGTCGGCTACGACTCGCGGGATAGCGAAACCTTTTACCTCTTTCAAAGAAACAACATCATCCATCCCATAGCATCTCTGGCTCTTTTAGATGAAACGATGGGATGGGCGGGCTTCATGGTCTCTGCGAGCGGAGCCGTAACTGTTCGCATCTCTTACACTCTTTATCGAGATATCCGCGTTGGGGAGAGGGTTGTTGCCTTCGGGCGAGGTGACAAGGTTAGAGGGAATGCCAGATCCAGGCTATTGTTCTGGGCTTCCGGCGGCGCCGCTGCCGTCAATGAGGATGGCATTTTTGAAACTGTAATTGCAGCGTCGGGGCAATGGTTGGGGGTGCCGGAACTTACTCGACAGATGAAAACGGAGCTCATGCCGAACGAACTTACCGAGCAGGCATTCAGATTTGCGAGCGAGCCGTGATCCTGCAACTGATTTTTTTGCCGCTATCAAGAAGATTGACCTAGATTCAGCAGTTCCCGTATCTAATGCTCGGGACATAACCGGACGAGCTTATAATTACTTGACCCCTGTAGAGTCTATATGAAATACTAACCAGAACTTTGACCGAATGTTTATTATTCTATCCCGGAGGTGATACATGAAAATTACAAGTCTCGATAAGGTGGAAAAGACGAAGATGGCAATGGAAGGGGCTAAGGATGTCCTGAAGCAGGTACCCATATCGAAATCAGACGGCACACCTATTTGTTCTTTTAGGGTATTCACGATCATGCCCGGTGGTCACAGCCCTTATCATACCCACCCCTTTGAGCATATAAATTATATCATAGAGGGTGAAGGCGCTCTTGTTACGGAAAGCGGTGAAGAGCGTCCGGTGGAAAAAGGGGATTTTGCCCTCGTACTGCCTGGCGAAAAACATCAATATAAGAACAGGTCAAAACAGAATTCCATGGTTATGATCTGCGCGGTGCCGAAAGAATACGAGTGAGCGTAACAGAAATATAGATTACTTTTTCGCGCCTCACAGTTAGAAAGTCCTGATCGCATGTGCATCCATCGGTAATCATCGTGACCATAAATGTGAGTAATATCAAAGGCATACATGTATCATTGCGCTTGCCAGAGAGCCGAAAAGGCCGCTTCGCACCTGAATACCCAGCGGCAATTATTCTATCATTAATGTTCTTGACGAACAATCTTCATTTTCTTATAATGCACGTGGAGAAGGTGAGTTTCCAGCAGGGATACTGCATCTAATAATTATAGAGAAAATCATCGCCACCTGACATTTTTTTCATGTTGGCCAAGCTGGTCACGTTATTTTGGTGTTGACTAGTTCTTGAACGTTGTGATAAGTGAAATTGAATTTCCTATGCTGCAAGGTGAAATGTGGACGTAAAATCACCCAACGCTCAAATACCCATTCTTGTTCCTGCGCAATATCAGCGGGCCTTCCCTTTGCTTCAGCATGTTTCCCATACTTTCGCTCCCGTTTCTCCTGATGATGTTCTCGATTGTGTAGAACTGCAGACAGGCAAGACTTCGCTGGCAAAAAGGCAGATTATCACTTACAAACATTCGGATAGTCCTCGGATAAAAAGCAAAGGGCAAATCATAGATACATGGATTTGAATTTTCAATTATTAGAAATTTCTCCCGTCCCTTGCCGTTCTTAGTCATCAAATTCCCATGCAGTATTCCACATGAGACTATTTTCTCTTCCTTCCATATAACTTGCCGGATATCATCTGCAATCCATTTACAGCGACTATGAGAATTCCTCAATCGAAATTAAGAAATAGATCCTCAAGATGTTTGTTTACTTCAGTAATCCTGTTAATTGATTCGTACAATCAATTCCACATCTCAACGGGAATTGACAAGTCTTCTACAAATGATTAGTTGTCCTTTATAATTTCCGGCTCGGACCGAAGCGCGGAGCATGGCGGCAAGCCCCAACGGCCTTTCCTGTAAGATAGGCGAAAGTCAATAGGGGGTAAATTTCAAATTCTTATGGAAGACGTGTTTGTGACTCAGGATCGTGTCATGGGAAAGGCTACTGATGTGAGTAAGAAGGTCACCCTGCTTGTTACGACGGCAGCATCTTTTCTCACCCCCTTCATGGGATCTTCCATCAATATAGCCCTCCCGTCAATTGGCCAAGAATTCTCCATGAGCGCCGTTCTCCTTGGCTGGGTTGCTTACTCTTTTCTACTTGCCGCGGCCGCAGTCCTCGTTCCCGTCGGGAAGATTGCCGATATCTGGGGAAGGAAGCGTGTCTTCTCTATCGGATTACTCGTCTACACACTGTCCTCCTTTTTCTGCGCTGTTGCCGCGTCATCTCACTCTCTCATTTTTTTCAGGCTGTTCCAGGGCATTGGCGGAGCCATGATTTTCGGACCGTCAATTGCCATTCTGACATCTGCCTTTCCTGCGGGCGAGAGAGGCCGTGCCCTGGGAATCAATGTCGCCTCCGTATATCTCGGGCTTTCTGCCGGACCATTCTTGGGCGGTTTTCTTACAGAGCATTTCGGCTGGCGCAGCATATTCCTGATCAATGTCCCCCTCGGCGTAACGATCTTAATCCTTGTGCTGTGGAAGATTAGGGCGGAATGGGCCGAAGCGAGAGACGAACGTTTCGACTTTAAAGGTGCTTTCCTCTACATGGCCGCACTTTCAGCCATAATGTACGGGTTTTCTTCGCTGACACGAACTCTTGGAGTCTATCTTGTCGTCATTGGCCTCATCCTGATTGTTATCTTCACCGCGCGTGAGAGAAAGGTAAAGAATCCTCTTCTCGACATCACATTGTTTCGTCATAACATAGTCTTCGTCTTTTCGAATCTGGCGGCATTGATCAATTATAGCGCCACTTTCGCCGTGTCCTTTCTCCTCAGTCTCTATCTTCAATATATCAAAGGATTGGGCCCCCTCCATGCCGGGTTGATTCTCGTTGCTCAGCCGGTCGTACAGGCTATTTTTTCGCCCTTTGCGGGGAGACTTTCCGACAGGATTGAGCCACGCATCGTCGCCTCCATCGGAATGAGCTTCACGGCCTTCGGCCTGGGGCTTTTGATTCTCCTTAACAATCAGGCATCCATTCTTTTCATTGTGGTCGTCCTTTTTACGCTGGGATTGGGCTTCGCTCTTTTCTCCTCGCCGAACACCAATGCCATAATGAGCTCTGTAGAGCAGCAGTTTTATGGCGTCGCATCCGGAACTCTGGCCACGATGCGCATTACGGGGCAGATGTTGAGTATGGGAATCGTGATGCTGATCTTCGCTCTTCACATTGGAGATGTTCCTATCACGCCGGAAGAATATCCATCGTTCATAGGAAGTATGCACACTTCCTTAATAATACTCAGTCTGCTCTGTTTTAGCGGTATTTTTGCTTCGCTTGCCGGGGGCAGGATCCGTTAACTCTAAACTTTGCATGGGATATAGCTTAAGACCTGCAACTTCAGCACAGGAAAGTATTCTCTAAGAAAAGGATGGGAAACGGCAGTGAATTAAGTTAAAATATGCTAAGAATTGAGAAGCAAATCAAACGACAAATGATAGAAAGAACCAAGATTAGAAAATAAAACCCGTCTCCAAATATGGAAGGAGGCTTGAATATGCTGATGATCGAAGACTTACAGGTGAAGATCGGTGACCGGGAGATTCTCAGGCACATCGATCTGGAAATCAAGACAGGGGAAACGCACATTCTGTTCGGTCCGAACGGTTCGGGCAAGACGACGCTCCTCATGACGATCATGGGCTATCCCCAGTATACCGTTACGGCAGGGAAGATTTTTTTCAAGGGCGAAGATATTACTCATATGCCCATCAATGACAGGGCAAAACTCGGTATTGGCATGTCCTACCAGCGTCCGCCGACGATTCACGGTCTCAAGACCAGACAGATGGTCGAAATATGTGGAAAAGGAAAGGCTGATCCCGAAGCACTCGCCGCAGAGGTCCATTTAACCGACTTTCTGGACCGCGATATCAACGCAGGTTTCTCCGGAGGCGAAATAAAACGGTCCGAGCTCCTGCAGTTAATGGCCCAGGATGCGGATCTGCTGCTGTTCGATGAGCCGGAATCGGGCGTAGACCTGGAGAATATTTCCCTCATCGGAAATTCCATCAGCACGCTCTTGCAGAGAGAATTTAAGGCGGATGCTGGAAAGTCTCACAAAGAACAGCGCGCGGAGCGAACTAAGATGGGACTCATTATAACCCACACCGGCTTCATTCTGGACTACGTTACAGCGGACAAGGGGCAGATGCTGTATAATGGATACTTGAGTTGCAGAAGCAATCCGTTGGAAATCTTCAGATGCATCAAAGATACAGGATATCAGGAGTGTTTGCGATGCACGACCTAATTGATAAAAAAGCTGCTCAAGCCAAGGACAAGAAGGCATCTATCGGGCCTGATATCGACCTATCGTCTTTCACAGCCGACGCCGTACAGCATGCCTACCTGAATGACCTCACTAAACTGCCTGCGATAGACCAGCAGAGAATAATTCAGGCCGGCGTGGACGCCACAGAAACCGGGCGTTCAGGAACGTATCTTCAGAAGGACACATCTGTTGTGCATGCACATTCCATGCAGGGTGGTTTGGAGGTTCTTCCAATCAAGCGGGCCCTCAAGGAATGCCACTGGATACAGGATTATTACTGGAAACTTGTCTCCGTGGACGCGGATAAGTACACAGCGCAGGCGCAGCTCAATCTGCATGACGGCTATGTTATCCGTGCCTTGCCGGGAAGCAAGGTCATCTATCCCGTTCAGGCGTGCCTGTACATTGATAAGGAAAACCTGAGTCAGTATGTTCACAACTTAATCATCGCTGAAGAGGGAGCAGAGCTCCATGTTATTACCGGCTGTGCAACAGCGTCTCATCTAAAACGTGGGCTGCATGTGGGCATTTCAGAGTTCTTCATCAAGAAAAATGCCAAATTGAGTTTCACAATGATTCATAACTGGGCAGAGGAGATGATGGTCCGTCCGCGTTCAGTGGGCATAGTAGAAGAGGGTGGCCTTTTCCTCAACAATTACATCTGTATGAGGCCGGTCAAGTCCTTGCAGATGTATCCGACAACCCACCTCGTGGGTAAGGGGGCAGTGTCGCGTTTTTACAGTCTACTGGTGGGAAGTCCCGGATCGGAGCTCGATGTAGGCTGTCGTATTGCCCTCAAAGCTGAAGATACGCGGGCGGAAATAATCGCCCGTGCAATCAGCAACGGAGGCCGGATCATCTCCCGCGGTGATCTGATCGGCGAAGTTACTGGCGTAAAGGCCCATCTTGAGTGTCGGGGTCTGCTCTTAAAAGGTGGCCTCATCCACGCAATTCCCGAGCTTCAGGGAAAAGTGGATGGTGTAGAAATGTCGCATGAGGCTGCTGTCGGCAAGATTGCTCAGGAAGAAATCCAATATCTCATGTCGCGCGGGCTCGCGGAAGATGAGGCTACATCTACGATAGTCCGAGGATTTCTCAGTGTTGACATCCCGGGGCTGCCACTGCAATTGAAGGCAGAAATAGAAAGGGCTGTAATTATGAGCGAAAAGGAACTTATGTAGTAAACATCTTTTTTAGTTTCTGCACGGAGATTTCTTGCCTATTAAAAATCGATATTGGGGAAGGATTGAAAAAGGGGGCATCCCAACCCTCCCCCGAGGCTGCAGCCGGATGTTTACCCTTGGGTCAAATAAAGATTTGCCTTTCCGGCTTCAGTTGTTAAAGGTTATCTCTCTATTATGGAGGAAAAATACAAACTGGTTGGCGACCTTATGCTGCCTCACAAACAATTGCCGTCTCCTGGGCGCTTACCACTTTGTCGATATCGAGCAGGATCTTGACCCCGCCTCCTGCCTTTGCCATACCGAGAATGAAATCCGTCTTCATATCAACTCCGAAGGTCGGCGTGTCCTCGATCTCGGTTGCCTTAATGTTTAATACCTCCGATACCGCGTCCACCACAATCCCCATCAGGACACTGTCTGTATTCGACTTGATCTCCATAACGATGATACAGGTCCTGTCCGTGTAATCCCTTTCCTCCAAACCGAACTTGAGCCGGAGGTCTACTACGGGAATGATTTTCCCCCGCAGGTTAATAACGCCCTTGACATACGCTGGAACCTGGGGCATCGTTGTAATTGTCATCATCCCGATGATCTCCTTGACCTTCAGGATACCAACCCCATATTCCTCTTCCGATAGAGAAAAGGTCAGATACTTTCCCTCCCGGTCAGTCATGACCTTTACCCGGTCCGTTGTCTTAGTTAAGTCCGTCATTATTTCGTATCCTCCACCGCTCTAATGCTTGATTCTGCAGATATTAGTATTGATAAAATCCAGCGCCTCTTAGCATTAATAAGGATTATTAAACCTTGATGGAGGGAAGAGTCCCTCCATCTTCTTTCCATAAAGTTTACAATTAAAAGTCCTTGAATTGACCTTCTTCCATGGGAATCACCTGGTCAGGCCGGACTTCTCTCCCTTTTTTATAGGGCACCACATTTTTGCCTATCCCTTTTCTGGTGATTACTGCAGCTAAAGCTCCGCCTATTCCCTTTTTCATTTGCACATCGGCGCGGTTTCTATTCCCGGCGCCGTTTGCACTTCCGCCAATGATATTAAGGAGTTCGGATGATATGTGTTTCATCTGTTCCGCCTGGGCGTTCATCTCCTCAGATGCAGAGGCAGACTCTTCGGCATTAGCGGCCGTCTGTTGCGTCACTTTGTCCATTTCCGCCACAGCCTTGTTAATCTGATCTATTCCCTGGGCCTGTTCCTGGGATGCAGCAGCAATCTCGCCGACCAGTTCACCTATCTTGGATGAACTGACAGACACCTCGGCGAATGCCTCATTTGTCTTTATTACCAGATTAGAGCCGTCCTTTATCTTCTTTACAGTACCTTCAATTAAGACTGAGGTGTTTTTTGCAGCATCCGCCGCTCGCATGGCTAGATTTCTTACCTCTTCAGCTACCACTGCGAAACCGGCTCCTGCCTCTCCTGCCCGGGCCGCCTCCACAGCGGCATTCAACGCCAGTAGATTTGTCTGGAAAGCAATTTCATCAATGGTCTTTATGATTTTTGATGTTTCCTCACTTGCTGCGATAATTTCTTTCATAGAGCCGGTCAGGTTTTCCATGGAGCTATTCGCCTTCTGGACCACCTGGATTGCTTGTTTCATAAGGATATCTGCCTGGGAGGCATTCCCCGCGTTTTGTTTTGTCATAGCAGACATTTCCTCAAGTGAGGACGAAGTCTCCTCGATGGCTGAAGCCTGTTCTGATGCCCCTTCGGCGAGGCTCTGACTGGAAGCAGAAACCTGATTTGATGCGGCGGCAACCTGATGGGCGGCTTCACCCATCTCATCCACGGCGTTCTTGATCGGCGAAGAAATACTCCTGGCAAAAAACGTGACGGCAATGATCGTAAGAACGAGGAATATGATACCCGTTATGGCAATGAAATTACGTATTGAATGGGCCGCTGCTAGAAATTCATCCGCATTCTGTGTTAAACCGACACACCAACCAGCAATTTCTACCGGAGCAAATCCTGCCACCTTCTTGACGCCTTTAAAAACATAAGATTCAGCGCCTATCTGCTTCGCAAGCATTTTACTTATAATCTCATGCATCCCTGCTTCTTTCGAGAGATCCAGCTCAAGAATAAATTCCTTCTTCGGATGGGCAATGACCAGCCCCTTCTGGTCGGTCATGAATCCGTACCCCGTTTCACCCACTTTTGCCGTCACTTTTTCCGAAAGATAATCGATTTTAAGGACGAGGACCACCGCACCGACAAACGTTTTATCTTTCATGACAGGCGCGCAGACGGTGGCAACGGGATTACCCGATTTTTTCGATTTGACCACAGCCCCCACGTTTGCTTGCCCGTTCTTGGCCCTCTGAAAGTAGTCCCGGTCCGCAAGAGAGATTCCCTTCCATGAGCCGTTGCTGCTGTCAGAGACAACAGCGCCCGTTGCATCGGTTACCAGGATCGCCTCATAATCTTTGCCGATTTTTGCCATGTCCTCGGCAAGGCTTTTATTCATTACTTCTACGTTGCCACTGGCAGCGGCATTTATCGTGTCATTGCTTATGGCGAGTTCATTGGCAACCTTGAGCTCCACCGCGAGAACTTCCTGTACCATGTCGGCCAAGTTATGTGCGCCTTTCATGGCACGGTCTTTTGCGGCTGCTTCCAGTGCATCTTCTGCCTTTACCGCGGCGAATATCCCCACAACGAGGAGCGGAATCAGAACAGCAAAAATCCCTCCCGAAACCAATTTAAAAACAAGCGTCCTTTTCTTCATGTATTCTATCCTCCCTAAAAAATATTATTTATAAAACGTTTACGTTTCTTTTCCCTAAAACAAGAACTCCTTCCAAGTCGTGAACCACGATAATATCAAAGAGCATCTGAACACTGTCATCCGCCCTATCCATGACGTGGCATGTCGCTAACAGTACGACGAGCATTTTCCCTGTGTTTTGGCTTGGACTTCACAATTCTTTTCTCATCTGTTTCCGAATTTTCGATCATCCGGCTGAGCACGGCGGCGACATCCTGAAAATCACCATCGCAATAACTCAAGAATCTCGGCCTCAGAATATGCCCTTTTGCAACAGTGTCGGGATTGCTGTCCGGCAGAATGACAATAGTCTTCATATCCGACAGGAGATTCCACAAGGAAATGAGGTTGAGGTGGTTTAGCTCGACCTTGCTGGAAACAAGGAGTATAGCGATATCAGTATCGTTCTGTGGCTGGCGAAGTCCTCTGGAAAATGAACCGATGGTCCGGTAAATTCTTATATCTTTCTCTGAAACCATCGTTTCGATAATCTGAAGAAGCCGTTCCTCCGCTGCACCGCAGGATGTCGAAAAAAAGATAATCATTAACTCTTATGGTACTCAAAAGTCATGCCAAAATGCCAAAATAAGGCATTATCTTAATGTAATCGATATATTATCCATTTTTTGAGGATCTGCGAGAAGGAAAGGGAAAGCTTAGAATGTTTCCTTTTATGAAACAGATTTCAGCTAGAGGCTGGATTTACTATGGAATGCAAATAGTTACATCTTGTTTCGTCCAGCGAAACAAGTATCCGATCACAAAACATCGGATAGTCATTTTCTTTTTATGCTATGTTTTTTCAGAAGGACGTGCAACCTGACCCGCGAAAGGCCGGATATCTCGCAGGCCTTCCTGATGTTACCTCCTGTTGTGGTCATCAGTTCCTGGAGATACTGCCGTTCCTCCCTCTTCACCGCAGATTCGCGGCATTCCTTCAGGGTTCCCATTGTCCGCTGGGGTAAGGGAGTATCTTCTTTTTTAAGAATGGCATCCCGTGCCAAACGGATGCGAATGTGTGTAGGCAGATGCTTGGGAAACAAGATAGGGTCGTCATGTGCCGTGACAAGGGCGCCTTCTAGGGCATTAACGAGCTCCCGGATATTTCCCGGCCAGTTATAGGTACAAAGGGCCTCAATAAATTCGGGTGAGAAGCCCTTTATCTCTGCGGCTAGTCGCGCAGATATCTTGTTCAAATAGTAAAAAGCAAGTTCCTTGATGTCACCGACATGTTCTCTCAGTGGTGACACTTCGATCGTAACGGCGCGTAGACGGAACAAAAGGTCTTCTCTGAAATTGCCCTCCTCAACCATTTTAGTGATGTCACGGTTGGTCGCGGCAATCACCCTGAATTCGCTTTTAATTTCTCTCTTGGCTCCAAGGGGGCGAAACTGACGTTCCTGCAGAACCCTGAGAAAGGCCTTCTGAGCGGAAAGGGGAAGGTCACCCACTTCATCGAGGAAGAGAGTGCCTCCGTCGGCCTGTTTGATCAGACCCTCCCGGGATCTATCTGCCCCGGTGAAGGCGCCCTTTTCGTGGCCAAAGAGGATGCTCTCGATGATAGTGGGAGGAAGGGAGGCACAATCTACGGTGACGAAAGGCATGCCCGACCTTGTGCTGTTGCTATGGATGGCACGTGCGAAGAGTTCCTTGCCTGTTCCTGTCTCACCCGTGATGAGGACGCTGGCATCGCTGGCAGCCGCCCGGGCAACGAGTTCGATGCAGGACTCCATTGCTGCGCTGCTTCCGATGATGCCCTCGCGCTTCAGTATGAGGGTCGTAATTTTCTTTGCTTCTCTATATTGGAGGGCGCGCACAAGAGGCAATTCTATCAAGTTTCTCACCAGAGGCTTTTCAACAAAATCCCAGGCGCCGTTCTTTATTGCAAGCTCGGCGCCATCAGGGCTGCCGAACCCGGTAATAATAATTACCTCCGGGGCAGAAGGTATAGCATTTATGGTGAGCAAGAGCATCAGTCCATCTCCATCGGGAAGCTGCACGTCTAGGAAGACAACGTCAAAGCTGTTGGATAGGGCCGCACTGAGCCCCTCTTTGGCCGTGAAGGCACAGGAAACCTCATGTCCCATTTTACGGATCATATCGCAAAGCATTTCTGAAACGAGCCGGTCGTCGTCAATGATCAAAACATTTGCCATTGAAAATGTCTCCCGTTATTCCTTATAGTCCAGCGCGCGCCTGATTGCTTCGGCAATCTGAATCTTAATGATGGGTTTCATAATAAGTTCTCTTAGACCGAGAGCCTTTGCCTTTTCCGGTGTCATCGCTTCACTGAATCCCGTGCAGAGGATGACCGGTATGTCGGAACGCAAGCGCATGAGCTGCTGGGCAAGTTCGCTTCCCGTCATATTCGGCATGGTCATATCGGTGATCACAAGGTCAAACCAGTCAGGGCGGGTCCGAAAGAGTTCCAAAGCTTCCAGACTGCTTGTCCTGCCTATAACCTCATACCCCAGACCGCCCAATGTGCTCGTTGCTAGTTGGACGAGAGCTGCCTCATCATCCACAAACAGGATGCGTTCTTTCCCTCCGGCAATAGGCGCCTCGACCTTAGCTTCCTGTTTATCCTCAACTTCGGTCAGCAG
>Ga0187854_10000246_pt1 | contig 79026 bp, 72 predicted proteins | sample June2016WEW_6_15_FD_132445 | JGI IMG/M metagenome (GOLD analysis project Ga0187854, IMG submission 132445) | Peatland microbial communities from SPRUCE experiment site at the Marcell Experimental Forest, Minnesota, USA - June2016WEW_6_150 | ecosystem: Environmental > Terrestrial > Soil >... | reverse complement strand
TCCGGGCTGCGGTATAGTGTGCCCTGACGCTCTCCTTTATTTCCTGAGCAAACTGCTTCCAGAGTGATACAAGATTTGCATTGATAGTCCTGAGACCGTCTTTGTCCTTGTTGGTCAGTGCGGTGTCAAGCGCTGCACGCTCGCCGCTGATTGTTGTCAGAGTGACCTGCATCTGGGTCGTATCGATGTAATACCTGTCAAGAATACTGATCACGCTGTCTGCCCGCTGGACATGCAGGTCGAATTCCTGCAGCCGGTACTGGTGGTGGTTGGCCCAGAGATCATCTTTGAGTCCCTGATCGATAGCAGATGCCTGCCCGGTGGTTGCCTGTCCTGCCGTTGAAGCCGCAACCGGCAGCACGAGCATGCCGATGAGGCAGAAGGTAAGAAATGCACCTTTCGTGATAGTTTTTGAGTTCATGTTTTTCCTCCATAATTTTCGGGCGGTTGTTCCACCCTGATACTCTGTTGCCCGGAGGAACTTATGTATTCGTAAAATGGGAGATGTATCCCGTGTAACAATGCGTGGCGAAACGTTGAACTGATGGGTTATACCGTTACCTTCAGCATGTAACCAGGTTGTCTGATAACCGGGTAGCGGAGCTTTTGGAATGGAATAGTCCTGATACCCACGCAGATAATGTGATTGACGGAGTTTTCCCGGAGGTCAACGTCAGAAATTATTTCTCTGGATCGTGCTACTCTTTTAATCACGTCCTTTTTTTCCCTGATCGTTAGAAGATCCCTTGTCATCGGTCACGGTTGGGTGCACGGTAGCGACCATCGGGTTATCCGGGATGGTATCCTTTTTATCTTTGATATGGTCATGAGTAGCATTTCTTCCCTGTGCTACCGTTTCGACTGATGGAGGGTTACCCTCGTCAGCATTGTTCTGTTTCCCGAACTCCCATTTAACCGCCCTGAAGCTGGTTTTATTATTCTTTTCAACGACCCGGTCGAACCTCATCTGGGTCTTTTCCCCAAACTTCTGTTCGAGATCCCGACTGTTGTTGTAAGCACGGGAAAGACCTTTACTGTCCGGGTACCGAGACAATAGATCGGCAAGTACTGTCTGATGCCCGGCAATCATTTCCTGTGCATGCAGGAGTCCCGTTGCGTTGGACTTGAATAGTGGTAAAGTCGCTTCTGTCTGGTTCAGTTTCTGCCCGTACAACTCCAGTGCCTGCTCTGCGAATCCAGTCTGGTTGAGTCCCAATTCCTTGCACACTTCCGCGATCCTGGTTTGTGCATGGTCAACCTGTTTTTCTACCCGCTGGGTATCATTGAAGGTAAACGTTTCATCAAGGTTTTCCATGGCAACCTTCAGCCCGAATAAAGGACTATCAGGACCGATGGGACCGTTATAAGGTGCAATAGTATCTGAAACGCTGTCAATACCCTGTGCTGCTGTTGAATTGTTCCCCGTTGCGGTGACGGTTCCACCACTACAAAGCAGTACAATGATAATTATTCCCGCAAGAATGATGTTCCTGTTTTTCATACACACTCTTTACCAGCATATACTGTTGGATACACGTATCTCTTTTTACCCATACTGTTGGTTTTGATTCGGGAAAAAGGGTGACAAATTGCCTGATCACCTGTTCTTTTTTCCATTGGACTTTTCGTTTGACTCATCATTGCCCTTATTTGTGTTTTTATTACCGTTGTCTCTGTTATTGCCGGCGTTGCTTTCCTGGAAGTGTTTATCCCAGCCAATATTTTTCATGGCGTTTTCTTTTGGACCACCGTTCTTATCAGAGACGTTCCGGGCGTTATCGGTATCTGCCGAAGTTTCATCGTCTGAGGTTTTGAGCACCTTTTTCATCTGACCATAATTCTTAAAGGTATCGGGATTCAGGGTAACCGAAAGAGTGATATTCCCATCTTCAGTTTCGTTGATCGTCACATCATCCTTTTCAATTCCTAAAAATCTCCAGAGCCCTGAAAGGAACTTCTCTGCATCACTCTTTTCCCCGATTACCCTGATGGTATCACTTCCTTCAATATCGACGGATTTACCGTTGACTGAAAGGGTCCCTGAACAGGTAATCGGCACCCCGGCACCGCTGGTAACATTCTCGAGGTCCTGCCGGTGGAACTTTGCGATAAGGGTACCCCCATCCGTGTTCGCCATGCCGGCACTGATCATCTCGGCGCCACTACAGGTCAGGGAACTATTGGCAAAATCGACGCGGGATTTTTTGTTGATATAAAACGGGAACTCGGAGTTTCCCCCGTTCAGAGTGACAAATACCGTAAATACACCCTTGCTTTTAAGGTTCAGGGTAGTTGGCCTGATAGCGAGGTTTACTGATAATGGCATATCGGGTATGACCGCACCTGCGTTGTTAATTATATGTACTGTCGCACCAGCATGTCTGTTTCCCTTACCCGTTTGATCGAGACCCGTGATATCCACACTGTTTGTCTTTTTACCGGGTGTATCAAAAACGGTAATGATCGTGAGGTGGGTGGACGTTGCATTATCCAGCTCGCTGATATTCCAGATATGAGAAGTGCTGTTATACTCACCCTGTTCTGCTGCGGCACTGATATCTGCCAGCCCCGCCAAACCTGAAACATCTTCCGCCAGGGTTATGTTTGTGGCATTCTCAGGTCCGTTATTCCAAAGGGTGATTGTCCATGTTACCGGATCACCCGGTTCGTAGGGTCCGGTCGAGCTCACAACTTTTGAGACATTGAGATATGCATCTCCATCTGCTGCACATGCGATTCCGATAGTGAAAAACAGTGCAAGCAGGATTATTCCTGATAAAATATAAGGAAATCTTGCCATAGAATTATATCACCAATCCGGAACAATCCGGTAATTTTTTTAAGACCCGGTCTGACATAAGGGGATTGACTGTTTTTAAAAAACTGTACTGTCCACAATGCTTCCAATTATGCAAAAATCGTTCCTGATAGTCCAGAATTAAAAAAAGAGGTTAAAAACTCAATGAAAAATTTTGAGAGAAATAAGTCGAAACTAATGGCATTCATCCGTTTTTTTGGTACTAGCGCGCAACGGGTATCCATCCGATGCCCCGATATGCCGGGTATCGGATCAAATCGCAGTACGTCAGTATTTTCGCAGGGAGAAATTGCTGAAGATTTTTTTCCTGCTCCTCCCAGGAGTCCTTTTTTCATTTATTCATGGTTAACACCGGATTTTTTTTAAAAAGAAAGAGTGGACCGCACATCGGGAGCAAACCGCCACCTCAGTACTACTCCATTACTCCAGGTGATCGTTTTCTGCATTATGGAAAAACCTGAAATCCGCATCTTTTAACCCGAAGCCTTCGAAATTTTTCGCAGTTTACGCCAAGTTGATGAGCTCGGCTGCCAATAATCTCGTTACAGACTATGTCACCCAAAAATAACCTCTTTATACTCTGTGTTTCACTCATCCTTGTCGCAATCCTTGCGACGGGGTGTATGAGCACTCCTGCGGTAACCCCGCCCGTCACGTCAGAACTGAAGAAGTTCAACTCGACGGCCGAGATCGAGCAGTATCTCAGGGATTCGATAGCGACGGACCAGCAGAACGGGTACTACCAGACAATGGTCCCCACAATCGGGATCAGCACCGCCGTGAATGGTCCGCAACGGGCGGACCAGGAGAAGAGCGGTATGGCCATCCCGGCACCTGCCCTGCCGGGAACTGTCGGGTACTCGCAGACCAACGTCCAGGTTGCCGGTGTCGATGAGCCCGATATTGTGAAAAACGATGATACCTATATCTACACGATATCCGGCTCAACTCTCGCCATTATCGACGCCTATCCGGCTGCAGGTGCATCGGTCATCTCAAAAACCGATATTTCCGACACGCCAAAAGACCTTTTTGTCAGCGGCGACCGTCTTGTGCTCTTCACTACAGGAACGGGAACACCGCAAACCATTGCACAACCGGCGGGCGCTGAACCAGCCATCGCGCAGGTAGTGCCGATGCCCCCGCTGCGTTACAATTCACCGTCCACTCACGCACTGGTGTATGATATCAGTGACCGGAACAACCCCAAGCTGATGAAGGACTACACGATTGACGGCGATTATATCGATGCCCGGATGATCGGTTCACTCGTGTATATGGTCACCCGGGAGCAGATCTACACCTACGCCAGTGACCATGTGGTCGTCCCCGCGCTCCGCGAAGGGACAACAACCGTTGTCCAACCGGATGTCTGGTATTTCGACAACCATGAATCCCAGTACACGTTCACCACCATTACCTCCCTTGACGCAACGAGCGGAAACGAAAAAGATGCCCAGACATACCTGCTTGGCAGCGGGAACATTCTCTATGTCTCACCGGATGCGATGTATGTGAGTTACCAGAAATACCACCCGGTGATCTCTCCGATGCAGGGCGGAAAGGAACTTGTCCCGCCTCAGCCTGTTGCGGTCAGCGGGGGTATTGGTTCCAGTGGATCTGCCGGGGTTTCGACCGCAGCTGATGTCGCCGTATCATCAGCGGCAGGAGTTTCATCATCAATAAAAATTGCCGTTTCGCCCGTAGCAATCCCTCCTGATTTCAACTCCCTGACCGACGCCCAGAGGCAGTCGATCCTGAATGGTCTCCGGAATGCTGAACAGGACGCGATCCAGCGTCAGGAAGCCGACCAGACCACCACGGTGGTCCACAAGATCGCCATAAAAGACGGCACAATCACCTACATTGCAAAAGGTGAGGTGCCGGGTATCCTGGACAACCAGTTCTCCATGGATGAATACAACAACAATCTCCGCCTCGCGACCACGTCCAGTGTCTCCACCCGGTCAGGGCAGTATACCTACAACAATGTCTTTGTTCTGGACGGGAAGATGACCACGATCGGTTCGTTAACCCATATTGCCGAACAGGAATCGATCTACTCGACCCGGTTCATCGGCGACCGGCTCTATATGGTCACCTTCAAGAGGATCGACCCCTTCTTCGTGATCGACCTCTCGACTCCGGAGAACCCGAAGATCCTCGGAAAACTGAATATCCCCGGCTACTCCGATTACCTGCACCCGTATGATGCGACGCATATCATCGGCATCGGCAAGGAAACGACGACCAATGACTGGGGCGGCGTCTCGACGAGCGGGGTCAAGATTGCCCTCTTCGATGTCTCTGACGTGGCCAACCCCAGACAACTTGACAAGGTGCAGATCGGTGATGCCGGCTCTGATTCGGCAGCACTCACGGATCACCACGCGTTCCTCTTCGATAAAGCAAAGAACCTTCTGGTTATCCCGGTCCGGGCGGTGTCCACATCTCCGGTTACGAAAGGAGACTATTACAACTACCAGCAGCAGATCTGGTACGGTGCGTACGTGTTCGGTCTCACCCCGCAGACCGGGTTTACTCTCCGGGGGACCGTCCAGCACGGGACCGGAGACAACGGCTACTATTATTACGGCAGCTCGACGTCCGATGTCAAGCGTTCTCTCTATATCGGCAATGTCCTCTACACGATGTCATCAAAACAGATCAAGGCAAATTCGCTTGACGATCTCAACACAACGATCGCGACGATACCCCTTCCTGGAGCCGGGGAAGTATATTACCCTGTTCCAATGGAGTAGATATGGCAGTAGCGGGATTCCCGCTCTTTTTTTAAAATAACATCCGATTGACTGTTAATGTAAGAAAAATTCAAATCAAGATTCTCGTAAGTCAGATCTTTCAGGAATAACGTTGATTTAGAAGATTAATTGATTACGTGGTAGAAATGGGGATAGACAATCACTTCAAACGATTAGTTGTTACACCGGTGATTATCTTAACAGTATAGGCTGGCACCTTTGGCAAACAAATTTGGTATAACGTCACATCCAATGTGGTTATCAGCTACTGCATAATTCCTGGAGTAGCCGCAGTAATGACCAATAGTAGGGAAGGGAATCGGAAATAATTTTAAAAAATGATCGGGTCCGTTGTCAGTAAGTGAAAGCATATAACGTGAGGCATCTGATAACTCAGAATGCCATCATTTATGTATCATGCGCACCCGTTCGCGGGGCCGGTCCTGATGATCGTCGTCTGGATAGTACAACTGCTCATTGCTTTCCTCATCTACAGGGACGCAAAAGAACAGAAAATGCTTGCACCGGTCTGGGTCATTCTTGCGATCCTGCCAGTGTTCGGGTATCTTGTTGACGTGCTCTACCTGATAATCCGGGAGGTCCGGCCTTCCCAGAAGACAGAAAAGCCCCCGGTATCTTTATAACAGGAAAGAGCTACAGGGATTTCATTGAACAAAATTCTGGATTGTTCAGAATGGGATTGTGGTAAGCATGATGCGAAACTATACGTATCCTTTTTAAAAAAACTGAACTTCCTGATCGGGGCACGTTCACTCCCCTTTTCAGGTCATTTCTGCTTTGCACAGAAATCAAAAAAAGGGCGATATGCACTATAGGGATATCAGGATAATCTACCGCCTACCCGGTACCGGGACATCAGGAGATTGCACACTGGCGAAATGTATATCTCTCCTCCTCCTGAAGTAATGTCTATAACAGGAATGAAGACCAGGAATACCCAAGGCTATGTTCTCAGTTCTCTGTGTTGATGATGAGCCTATGCTGCTCGAATTAACGAAAATATTTCTCGAGAAGACCGGGGATTTCAGGGTAGATACCCTTACTTCCGCCCCGTCAGCACTCGATACCCTGACGAGAACATCGTATGACTGTATCATATCCGATTACCAGATGCCTGAAATGGACGGTATTGTCTTTTTAAAAACCGTCCGTTCCCGGGGAAATGTTGTTCCATTCATCATTTTTACCGGTAAAGGAAGGGAAGAGGTGGTTATTGAGGCTCTCAACAGCGGTGCTGACTTCTATCTCCAGAAGGGGGGTGACCCGAAAGCACAATTTGCCGAGCTTGCGCATAAGATCAGGCAGGCCATTCAGATCAAAATAGCGCAAAAAACCATGCAGGACCTCGTGCAGGGTTCGCCAATTCCGGAGTTTGTCATCGATACCAATCACCGCGTGATTTTCTGGAACCATGCTCTTGAAGAATACAGTGGAATTGCGACATCCGATATCGTAGGTACAACAGATCACTGGAAGGCGTTTTATCCTTCCCAGCGCCCGTGCCTTGCTGATCTTATCGTGGACGGGAATATCGACGGGATCGCCCGGTGGTACACAGGAAAACAGTCGAAATCCCCGGTCAGGACTGATAACTTTGAAGCAACAGATTTCTTCCCTTCCATGAAAGGAGGAACATGGTTGTTTTTCACTGCAGCACCCCTCCGCGATCCATCCGGCAACATTACCGGAGCCATTGAGACACTCCAGGATGTTACTTCGATTCGAAAAAAAGAAGAGGAGTTACGGGCAGCATACGAACAGATGCAGGCGGCGTTTGAACATGCGAAAACCAGTGAAGCAGCCTTAAATATTCAAAATAAAAGGCTTGAAGCAAGCGAACAGCGGTACCGGAATGTTGTCGAAGACCAGACAGAATTCATCTCACGGTTCCTGCCTGACGGGACCCATGTCTTTGTCAACCAGGCATATTGCCGTTATTTCAATAAAACCCGTGACGACATCATCGGAAAAAAATTTATCCCCCGGATCCCGGCAGAAGATCAAAGCCTTGTAAGGGATCATTTTGCATCACTGACAAAGGATCACCCCACGGCCAGTATCACCCACCGGATCATTTTGGATGATGGCCAGATCCGGTGGCAGCGCTGGAGCGACCGCGCAATTTTTGATGAGGGTGGATTCCTCACCGAGTACCAGTCAGTTGGCCGTGATGTCACCGAACAGAAACGTGCAGAGATCGCCCTTTTGCAATCTGAACGCCAGCTCGCCGATATCATCAACTTCCTCCCCGATGCGACCCTTGTCATCGACCGTCAGGGCAGGGTCATTGCATGGAACAAGGCAATTGAAGAGATGACGGGTATTCCGGCTGCAGAGATGGTAGATAAGGGTAACTACGAGTACGCCATCCCCTTTTACGGAGTTCGTCGCCCCATCCTGATAGACCTGATCTTTGAATCAGATGAGACAATTACCCGGCAATATTACGGAATAATTCACAAGAAGGGGGCACTCCTTATCGCCGAGACGGATCTCCCGCGGCTGAAAGGCAGACGGGCAGTGCTGTGGGGAAAAGCCTCTCCGCTCTACGATGTCAGGGGGACCATCATCGGGGCTATTGAATCGATCCGTGATGTTACAGAGCGGCGGGATATGGAGGATGCCCATCAGGGAACGCCGAACAGCAGGTCAATACCTTCATGCAGACCCAGCTAACCGGCGTATCCCGTAACACTCACCAGACGCTCGTCTCTCTGGTGCGCGTCGTCCAGGGTGATGATACTCTTTTCCCACCATCGTTCGAGAGCTTTAATACTCCGGGAGGTGTTGTTACTATGGAACCGTGAATCCTTCAGCGTGGGTGCTTTCTTTGCCGTCGTATTCGCCTTTGGTACCTATAGAGTGATACGCGCCAAGGATGAGCATCGAACGCACATGGACATGGATCACTTGTGCCTCGGTAGGGTAGTGGACATCCTAGAAGCCTCCGGAGCTTTTGACCCGGGTTCAAATCCCGGCCGAGGCGTTTCTCTTTTCACGTATAAGTGTCTTCTCAGATGAAATAGATGAAATTTACATCAGTATTCTTTTGCAAAAGAGTACTTCAAGCAATCCTGCCATGATTACAAAAGGCTCTCTAAAACCCGTCATAAATAAAACTGGTTTTTCATATCACTACAAGATCCCGCACGTATTGCATTTACTAAAATATTGTTACAGAATGAATGTATTTGAGTAAGGGTAATTTCTTGTCCGATATTGAGCAATCAGAGTCTGCAACTCAATTGCAACCTGAGCCGGGCCCATTTCAAATTAAGGCAACTTATCAAAGAACAAAGTATTGTATATTTTTTTCCTGTATGAGCTTACTGATATCTCTTCTTATTTTTTTGTCAAATTGAAAGCATAAATATCATAGTTCCGGTAATGCAGTACATCTGAAATATTTCGTGATTTTATTAGCAAAGGCAAGCAATCTTGGGCTCTTTCCGAAAGCAATGCATCGTTTATCAAAAAGGATCTGTTTGGTATATGTTCATATGATCTGTTTTATGAGTAGTACAATATAACCGGCACCGGCAATGACCATCGCGAACAACACTCCATAATCCCTGTGCTGGAGAGTTGATTCCCGCACATGCGTCCTTTTTCCCGTACGATATCCCCGCATGTCTATTGTCAGTCCCAGCACCGTCGATCGGAGAAGTGCGTTTGAAACGAGGGGGATTACGATAGGGGAGATGCTCCGTATCTTCCCGGTAAAGCCCGTTCCCGGGTTATAGCCCCGTGCAAGCTGTGCCTCATGAATACGGATCCCCTCAACCTGGAGTGTGGGTATGAACCGGAGTGCAATAATAAACATGAGAATGTAATCCATGGGCATCCTCATTTTTTCCAGTGTATGCACCAGGTCCCGTGGCTGGGTTGACAGGAGGAACATCTGGAATGCAAAAATAAGTATCATAAAGCGGAACGTAAGGATAAGCCCAATCTCAATGGCCCCCTGGGTAACCGGGATGCTTCCCCCGATAAGAGGAATACCCTGCGGTACCAGGAATCCGATGATGGCTCCATTCGGCATGGTGATGAGCGTGATAATGATAAACACAATACTCATGACAAGGATAATCTTCGATTGCTGCAGCACCTCGCGATGAAGCCTGCTTACGTACGCGATGATGAGAATCGCAATAACAAGACCTGCGAGAAAAATTAAATTTGTCGATATAATACACATAAGGCTGACGACAATAATGAACGCAATCTTGGAAAACGGCGTAAGCCGGTGAAAGAATCCGTCCTTGTGAACGTATTGCAGTATCTCTGCCATTTATATCCCCCGGAGGGACGAGTCTGAAATTATTTTTCCCTTTTCCATCGTGATAATGCGATCAGCGCAGTGCTGTGCTATCTCTTTGTTATGAGTGATGACAATAATGGTATGTCCCTTGATCTGGAGATTTTTCAGGATTTCCATAACAAGCCGTGCTTCATTGCCATCGAGGCCGGTAGTCGGTTCATCCAGCACGATGATAGACGGTGACATGGCAATGACGCATGCAATGGCAAGCCGCTGCCGTTCTCCCCGTGAGAGCCAGCGGGGGTAAAGACTTTTAGTATACATGAGTCCTACGTCATTCAATGCTGCATCAATAATCGTTTCGCCATCCGCGATTCCAAGATTTTTCAGTCCGAATTCAATTTCATCCTTTACCGTATCAGCAAAAAACATGTGATCCGGATTCTGGAATACAAGCCCGACATACCGGGCAAGGTCAGCAACTGTTGATGTTCTGGTATTTTTACCCTGTATTACTACATTTCCACTGTTGGGTGAAAGCAGTCGGTTGAAATGTTTGACGAGGGTTGTCTTTCCCGACCCGTTCTCGCCTACAATTGCCACGAATTCTCCGGCAAAAATATCGAGAGTTATATCATCCAGCGCCAGAATATCCCCATAAGCATGGGAAAGGTGCTGTACAGCAACAACAGGTGTTCCTGCATCCCTTTCAGGGAATCCGGGTTTTTTGAGCGAGCCCCGGACACCACTAAAATCCGGTATCACGATCTTTTTTATTCTCTCTTCCTTGAGTACCTCTTCAGGTACCCCTTTCGCGATGATTGTACCTGATTCGAGGACAACAAGCAGGTCCACCATATCATGGAAGTGTGCATATTTGTGCTCCACAAGAAGGAGTGTCTTCCCTTGTGCTTTTAAAGCGTTCAGGATCTCAACGATCCTCCGGGTGGCTTGTTCATCAAGTTCCGAGGTAGGCTCATCAAGGATCAGGACATCATTTCCCAGGGCAAGTGTTGCAGCCAGGGCAACACGTTGTTTCTGACCGCCCGAGAGATTATGCGGTGAACGGGTTCTCAGTTCAGCAAGGTACGTCGTGGCTATTATTGATGCAAGGCGCTCTTCTATGACCCCTGCTTCCAGGCCCCTGTACTCAAGCGCAGAGAGTATCTCTTCTTCGACGGTCGTGAAAATCATCTGGGCTTCGGCATCATCAAAGACGATTCCTATTGTCTTTGCCAGCTCAGACAGAGTAGCATACGATGCGACATCTCTTCCTTCAATAGTGACATGCCCTTCTTTTTTCCCCCCGTATTCATGGTGCAGGATACCGGCTGCTGCGAGGCACAGTGTTGTTTTTCCAGCGCCGGATGGACCGGTCACCAGTACGCACCTGCCTTTTTTTACCGTAAGGGAAAGCTGGTGCAGAGCTGGCTGCATCGTGTGGGGATACGTGTAACTGACATTGTCGAGCTCGATCATTCCTGTCCTCTTACCAGCACTCTGCTTGAGGGGAGGTAGAGGATCTGGACAATAACCGCATTAAACACTGCTGTTATAACTACGATTGGTACGAACGCGATTACAAATTCCATCATATTTCCATGGTATTTTGGATTGCTAAGAATTGTTGCGCTGACAAATATAATCGCAATTGCTGCAAATGTAAAACCGCTTGCAAGCGTGGTAAGGAATGTCGTAACCGTTGGAGCTAACGTTGTCCTGTTCTTCATGACTGCATAGAGTCCGAAACAGACAAGTGCTCCGACCGGTTCACTTATCAGGTTTGCCGGAGGGAACAGGGAACTCGAGATGAGCATTGAGAGGATACCGGCGACAATACCAACACCCAGTGCTTCGTACACTTTTGGCCGGATAAGGATGATCGCAAGACAGTAAAACGCGATAATCATATTTGGCGTGAGCGGGGTATGGAGCATCGCCAGGAAATACCGCAGGATCGCGCCAATAGCGAGCAAAATTCCGACTATTGCAATATCTTTTGACTTCATAGTAAATCCCATTTATAAGCAAACTACAGGTAAAGCTGGGTCAGCCCTGAACTTGGCGATTAACTTATACCTTAATGTATAATTTTGTTCATCAACGTATTAAAATGTAACTTCATCCAAAAATTACTCAAATTTGATCCGAGGACCAAAATCCTGATTTTCAGAGTGAGGGGGTGCAGCATTCCGGCCCGGTTTCTGGCCGGTTATGATTCCATAAAAAACCGCGATCCTTCGGGCACGCAACTCTTAAAACATCCTGGAGTAACATTCATTGCCTAGATAAACACTCTCACGTATGAGGATTGATCCGGGATGCTGTTTTCACCGGGAAGCGATGCGATCGATAAAGACGCACTTGTACTGCACGCGAAATACCATGGAAAGCTGGAGATCCGCTCAAAATTCCCGCTGAAAAACAAGCATGATCTCTCCCTTGCGTATACTCCGGGAGTCGCCGAAGTGTGCCGGGAAATAGCAAAAGACAAAAACCTCGCGTACCGGTACACCATGAAAGCGAACACGATAGCGATCGTAACCGATGGTTCTGCAGTCCTGGGCCTTGGCAACATCGGGGGATATGCAGCTATACCGGTTATGGAGGGAAAAGCGATCCTGTTTAAGGAATTTGCCGGTATCGATGCATTCCCGATCTGTTTTGAAAACTATGAGACGGATTTCACCGACCAGATCAGGAATATAGCACCGGTCTTCGGTGGAATCAATCTCGAGGATATTGCTGCACCCAAATGCTTTGAGGTAGAGGATGCCCTGCAGGAGATCGGTATCCCGGTTATGCACGATGACCAGCATGGTACGGCAGTAGTCGTTCTTGCTGCGCTCATTAATGCCTGTAAAGTAACCGGGAAAAAGTTTGAAGATTTGAATATCGTGATATGCGGAGCAGGAGCAGCCGGTTACGCAATCACCCGGTTACTCAAATGTATCGGATATGATCCCAATGTCTGCACGACCGTACACGAGATTATCGTCTGTGACACCCATGGGACCATTTTCCGGGGACGGGAAGGATTGTACAAAAACAAGTACAAGTTCATCATTGCAGAGGAGACAAATCACATGGCCCTTGCCGGAACACTTGCGGATGCAATGACTGGTGCCGATGTCTTTGTTGGCGTCTCAGCACCTGGCATTGTTAACGAAGAGATGGTCCGGTTGATGAATAAAAACGCGATAGTATTTGCTATGGCAAACCCGGTGCCGGAGATCTGGCCCGACATGGCAAGGAATGGCGGTGCAGCAGTAATTGGAACCGGGCGAAGCGATTTTCCTAACCAGATCAATAATGTACTCGCATTTCCAGGTATATTCCGGGGGGCCCTGGATGCCCGGGCTACACGGATTACGGATGACATGAAGATTGCCGCAGCGCATGCGATTGCGGATTACGTGCCAAAACCCCAGAGAGACCGGATCCTGCCAAACATTCTTGATAAGGAAGTGACAAGAGTGGTCGCTGCAGCGGTCGCGAAGGCTGCAGAAACGTGTGGGTGCAGCAGAGAAATATAAAAAATTTCCCTTTTTGATGGATTTCGTTTTTTGTAGCGCTGTCTTAATTCATTATCAATTATGAAGAAATCATGATGCGTACGTCCGGGTTCCATCATGGCCGGACATTTCCTGCAGGGGGAGCTTGTATCTTCTCATAGCAGGCATACTTTTTTTGATGAGACACATCAGGGAAATTCATTATTTTCCCCTGCGCAATTCTTGGAGGAGGAGCAATCCGGAACAGATGCATCCTGCCTGTTTTTTCATATGTTGATCCGTTTCCGCGTTCTCCAGCATTTCTCTCACAGGAACATGTTCAGATATCGTTAAAATACATTCATGCAGGTTGATTCAACGAAACCCGTTTATCCGTACCCCGTGATTTCATAATCGATTGTTGTAGAATTTTTTGCACATTCTTTTCCATGAATGAGCACTTCCTCGACCATTTTTTTGAGCAGGGCCGGATAGACCGCTCCAACCATCTCCCGGACAGGTTTTCCGTCACAGAAAAATTTGAACGTTGGTGTGCTCCGGACGCCATAATGTTCAGCCGTCCACTGGTTTGTCATAATGTTGATCCGTGCAAATACAACTTCCTCCTTGTATTCCCGTGCATAATCCCTGAAGGAGGGTTCCATCTGGTGACAGAATGCACAGGTAGGTGAATAAAACATAACGACCACAGGTTTGCTGCTCTTTTCGACAGATCTTTCCCAGATGACGTCGTTTACTTCGATGAGCATTTCCTGTATCTGCTGTTGTACCGGTGGTTCCTTCTCCAGTGATACAGGCGCCGGCAATTCTGGCTGTTCTTTATTTATCAGAATGTCCTTTTTATCGTCTGTCATGAAGCCCTCTCAGCAGACATTAGAGGATGCGGGAGATATAGTTTGCCCTGCGTACATCATCCTGCCGCCAATGAACGTGATATCAGGAATTCTCCACAGAATCCGTCCAAACAGGGTTCATGATGTTTGGAGTGATGTCCCCCAAGGATGAGATTTTCACCGGCACTGCAATGTCAAAGTGAAATGCCTTTCAACCGTTGAGACGTGAAACCGGTATGCCATGGAGTCCATGTTAATTTCCATGAATAAAGAGAATGCTTGTGACCAGTCCGGGAATAGGGGAATACTTACCCGTGACAACCTGATTTTTTACTGTCCACCCTCCCCATTTATTGCCGAAGGCATCTATATCACGATCAACACGTGAGGGGAGTGAAAAGAATGCTGATGCGGATTGGCGGGAAGGACGTCGGGGGGATCGATGAAACCTGGATTGAAGTAACGAACCCGGCAACCGGTGAGTTCATTGATCGCGTGCCTGCAGGAACAAAAGAAGACGTCACTCGTGCAGTTGAGGCAGCAGAAGAGGCTTTTGATGCATGGGCAAAAAAACCGATGCGTGAGCGGGGGATGATCCTGTATGTGGCTGCCCGGAAGGTGAGAGACCAGTATAAGGATCTCGCACGACTTCTCACCCTGGAACAAGGCAAGCCTATTAAAGAATCAACGGATGAAGTACGAGGTTTTGCAAATATCCTGGAATTTTACGCAGGTATTTCTGCCCACCAGGATGGCGAAGCGATACAGCTGGGAACTGCAGGAGACTGCATCGTTGTCCGTCAACCACTTGGCATATGCGGAGCGATTATACCCTGGAATATGCCGGTACTTATCATGGGATGGAAAACCGGTCCCGCGCTGCTTGCAGGGAACACCATGGTGTTGAAGCCAGCATCGTCGACCCCGTTGACAAACATGCGGCTTGGACAGATCCTTGAGGAGGGAGGTCTCCCGCCGGGAGTGCTGAATATAGTCACCGGGAGCGGTGTATCAGCGGGGACGGCAATAGTGAAGAACCCCGCTATCCGGAAACTGTCATTTACCGGTGACTGCGAAACGGGCAGTAAAATCCGGGAGCTGGCGGGAGCTTCTCTCAAAGATATAACGCTCGAACTTGGGGGTTCTGACCCGATGATCGTCATGCCTGATGCTGACATAGACAAGGCAGTCGAGGGCGCACTCCGTGCCAGGTTTTATAACGCAGGGCAGACATGCACCGCAGTAAAACGGCTCTACGTCCATGAAAAGATAGCCCCCGTGTTCATCCGGAAATTACAGGAACGTATTGAAGCCCTGACTGTCGGAAACGGGCTTGGGTCCAGGATTGATATCGGCCCGATGAATAGTGCAGAGCAGCGAGAGAAAATCTCGCGGAGAATAGAAGAAACGCGGGATAACAAGGAAGGGACGATCCTCTCCGGAGGGCACACACTGAAAGGAACGGTATATGAAAAAGGATATTTTTATCGCCCGACCCTGGTCACCAATGTTATCCCTGGATCAGCGCTTGTGACCGATGAAATCTTTGGGCCGGTACTGCCAGTCATGACTATTCCGGATCTTGATACTGCCATCCGTGAGGCGAATAACACCCGTTTTGGGCTGGGAGCGTCAGTCTGGACAAAGGACCTTTCAACAACAAAAAGGGTGTTTAATGAAGTGAAAGCTGGTATCATCTGGGTGAACCGTCATCTCTCCGTCCCTCCAGAAGTGCCGTTTGGGGGGGTAAACGACAGCGGTATGGGACGGGAGAACGGGCAGCACGCCCTTGACAGTTATTCGCAGACAAAGACCCTGTATCTTGGATGGTAATTTTATTAACCGGTACGATACATTCCTAAAAAAATAAATCTCCGTAGAACGACGGTGGAATATAAGAAAAAATTTATATTTCCGGCGCCAATTCCTTTGACAAACCTGTCAGGTACACCAGGAGGTGTCTCTCATACTCTACCGGAAAGTTCCTAAAACCGGTGATGAACTCTCAATCCTCGGGTTCGGCTGTATGCGACTGCCTTTGAAAAAAGGAGGGGGGATCGATGAAGAAAGGGCGATCCGGCAGTTGCGGTTTGCTATCGACCATGGCGTCAATTATATAGATACAGCCCCGGCGTATCACTTCGGCAGGAGCGAGCACGTGCTTGCCCGTGCGCTTGCAGATGGCTACCGTAAAAAAGTGCGCATTGCAACAAAACTTCCGCCATGGTCTGTCCGTTCAAGGGAAGATATGGACCATATTCTTGATTCGCAACTCACTACGCTCCATACCGATCATATCGATTACTACCTGCTCCATAGTTTATCGGGTACTACCTGGGAGAAGATGAAGAATCTCGGTGTCCGGGAATTCCTCGACTCGGCAAAAAATGACGGGAAGATAAAAAATGCCGGCTTCTCTTTCCACGGTGATGTCGCATCCTTCAAAGAGATTATAAATGCATACAACTGGGAATTCTGCCAGATCCAGTACAATTATCTCGATGAGCATAACCAGGCAGGGACAGAAGGGCTTAAGTACGCCGCTGATAAACAACTCGCGGTCATGATTATGGAACCAATCCGGGGCGGTAATCTTGCCGGGCAGGTGCCCGAAGAGGTGAAAAAGATCTGGGAGGGATCTATGGTCAGACGATCTCCTGCTGAATGGGCACTCCGGTGGGTATGGAACCACCCTGAAGTAACCGTTGTACTTTCCGGGATGAATGACGAAGTGCATATAGACGAAAACCTTCGGGTGGCAGATGATGCTCTCCCAAAGTCACTCACTCCCGATGAATGTGCGATCATTGCAAGGGTACGTGATACCTACCTGCGGCTGATGAAGGTCAACTGTACGGGATGTGGCTACTGTATGCCATGCCCGAATGGTGTGGATATTCCCGGTTGTTTTTCACTTTATAATGCCTATCACCTTTTTCCTCGTGACCGGAGTGCAAAATTCCAGTATTTCGGGCGTCATGGCGGATTGCTCTCCAGTGTTTCCTATGCCGGGTTATGCAGGCGGTGCGGCAAATGTACAAAGATCTGCCCCCAGCACATTCCTGTCCCTGAACGGCTCAAGGAAGTTTCAAACGAGATGGAGGGTATGATGAGGGTGGTCGTTCCGGTCCTCAAAGGAGGACTGTGGTGCATGGACAAGGTCGGGCACGTCAAGCGCAGGTTTGCATTCAAGGAGAGCCAAAGGTAATCTGTCCATATTCTGAATCGATAATTGTCGTTGAAATGCGACTGAATGAGTTAACTCCTAAAAAGATCCGGGAGATTTACTGTACCTGGTCCTTTTTTGATCCCCGGGACGATGAAATCTCCCGTATTGACTTCATTAGAAAGAACCCGACAATGCCAAACGTCATGATGGGTGAGACCCAGAACGGGATATGTACACCAAAACTATCCATGATCATGATAATTCCCAAAAAGGAGATTGAGTACATTGCCCCGTTCTTGAGATACAGGTACTTCTTTACGTTGTCAACGTTACGCAAGGTCAGTTCCCGGACTACAAACGCCCCGATACCATTACCGATCAGGATGAGGGGGACTGCCATGGTAAATGCGAATGCACCGATGACCCCGTCAATAGAGAATGTGGCGTCAATGACTTCGAGATAAAAGATCTTGCTGATATCTGACATATCCGACGATTGGAGCATCCTTTTCTCGGCCAGTTCCGCGTTTTGCCTGAACCCGTGGACGATAAAAAAAGCGGTAGAACCGACAACCGCACCAAAAGCCATGAGTGGGTTCCTTGCCAGCGCAAATCAGACGAGCCCGGTGAGCAGAATAGAGACGACAGCAAAAAACCAGACTCCTTTTGAAGCGATGTAGCGCTCCCCCCGGAGACCAAAATTTTTACCTTCTAAAAACAGCCAGTGAAGGAAAAGGAAGAGCAGGAACGTCCCTCCTCCCATCAGAAGAACCGGGGCTGACTGTTCAATTGCCGTAAGAACGACCGGATCGCTTGAGAATGTTGCCGTAATGGTCCCGATTGGACCCAGTGAAGGAGCAGACAACCAGACAATAAGCCAGGGAAGTAACCCCCGGATTGCAAAGACTGCAAACACCAGTCCCCATACTAAGAACCAGTGTTTTGCACGTTCGCTCATGGTCGAGAGCACTTCGGCATTGACGATGGCATTATCAATGCTTGTTATTGTCTCGAACAAAATAAGACCGGCAATAATAAGAATAATAGAAAAAAGATCCATATTTCCGAGATTATATTGGATTTATTTGTGTATAAGAAGGTCCGGCCCGGTTCAGGTAAAAAAATCCCGCAAAATCCCATTACATGTCCTGATGGGCAATATTTCTGGCTCTTCTTTTTGATACTTTTATTGCTGAATGGAAGCATCAACAGAATGTACTCTGGAAAATTTTGTGACGTAATTTCACTCATTAAATCACCAGGTACCGATGTCTGGTTGGAGGTTGACATTCCCTACTGACACAACCGGCGCTGACTGATATTTTTCGGAATCGACTCCCGTGCCTGAGTCATATCATCGGAGACAGAAGAATCCTGGTAAAGTGTTTATAGTTTTCCAGGCAACCCTGCAGGAACTAAAAACCAACAATGGACCAGAAAATATTTTTGAGATTCATAACGGGAAAATATAATGCTATACCGCAGAATGTAAATATATCTGATTCGTAATCTGCTGAAGTGGGGATATGGTGATCTCGGTCCTGTATATTGACAATAACCAAATCCTTCTGGATGCCGGCAAGCGCTTTCTGGAACGCGACGAGGATATCCGGGTAGACACGGCCCTGTCTTTGAGCGAAGCCCTGCAACTGCTGAAAACCAGCTCGTTTGACGCAGTCATCGCTGAGTACCCGATGAGGGAAACTGACGGCATTGATCTCCTTAAAAACATCCGCGAAAAATTCCCAAAACCCCCCAGCATCATTCTTACCGGCGGAGACAATAATGATAACTTTAACCAGGCCATGAAGAATGGTGCGGATTACTATATCACAAAAAGGGGAGATCCCAAGTCCCGGTTTACAGCATTGTCCCATATAGTACGACGCGCTGTTAAACTCCGGGAAAGCGAACGAAAGATTACGCGTCTCAACCGGGTGTATTCGGTGCTTACGCGGGTCAGTGAGGCCACCGTAAAATTCCGTAACCGGATGCAGCTGATGCAGGAAGTATGCAAGATAGCGGTCCAGGAAGGGGGATATACGATGGCCTGGATCGGGTTTGAAGACCCTGAGACCCACAGAATCAAAGGGGTTGTTGCCAGCGGTGCAGTCGATGATTTTTTTGTTAATGTCCGGATGTCGTCCGAAGATATTATGACCGGGCAGGGACCAACTGTCACCGCACTACGGAAAGGAAAATATATTGTCTGTAATGATATCAGTGCTGACGTCCCGATGCAGTACTGGGCAGAACATGCCATAAAAAAAGGGTATCTTTCAGCAGCTGCATTCCCGATAAACACCGGGAAAACAACCCGGGGTGCGATTACTTTCTATTCCCAGGAAAGAGATTTCTTTACTGATTCAGAGATCCGGTTGCTCAATGGGCTTTCAGAAAATGTCTCATTTGCACTTGAAACGATGGAACTGGATGAAACCTGCAAACAGGTCCACGAGGAACTTGAACATTCTGAGCACCGCCTGATGGAAATTATCAATTATCTTCCGGAACCGACATTTGCCATAAATGCCAAAGGGGCGGTGATCATCTGGAATACAGCAATGGAAAAACTCACGGGAATCAGTCCCGGGCAAATCCTCGGGCGTGGGAACTATGAGCATTCTTTTCTGATGATGGGGGCACGCATTCCGGGCCTTCTTGATCTGATTTTTGCATCTGGCAAAGAGCTTGAGAATTATCATTATTCGGTAATACAACGGAGCCCTAAAAGCATCAGGGCAACAATACAGCTCCCCAACCTGAACGGGAGACCCGCGACTCTCGAGTTAACTGCATCTCCACTGTACGATCAAAAAGGGCAGTATGCCGGTGCAATTGAATCACTCCATGCTATCACTGAAATTCGCGAAAAAGATGAAAAATTCCACAGGCTGTTTGATACAGCAGATCATGGCATTCTTATCCTCAAATCGGATACCAGAAAGGTTATCGATGCAAATTCGTTTATTATTAATCTTACCGGGTATTCGCACGAAAACATGCTTGGCAGAAATCTTGGGGAAATAGGTTTTTTCAAGGATAAGCCGGTAGCTGAACAATTCTTTGCAGAACTGGAAAAAACAGGATACATCATGTATAAAGATATTCCCATGGAGACAAAAGATGGCAGGATTATTGACGTGAAATTTGTCAGCGAGATGTATTCATTCAATGATGAACAGGTTATCCAGTGTTCTGTGTACGACATCTCCAGCCGAAAGCAGTTCGACACTGCCCGGATTCTTGCCAGAAAAAATCTGAATATGTTTTCGAGCATGACGAGACATGATGTCCTGAATCAGCTGATGGTTGTAAGCGGCTCTCTTGAACTTGCCTCCTTTGGATTACAGGAACCTGAATTACTGCAGCATCTCAACCGCGCTCAGACAGCTGCAAAAAATATTCAGCGGCAGATTTCCTTCTCCCGGGAATATGAAAACCTTGGTGCAGCGACTCCGACATGGCAACGTATATCAGAAGTCATTCACCGGGCATTCTTTGAGGTAGAGGCGGGTGCTATCACCCTCGACATGCCGGAGGATACTATTGATGTCTTTGCAGACCCGCTCTTTGATAAGGTCTTTTTCCACCTGTTCAACTACGTATATAAGTATGGAGAAAAAGTTACCCGCATCGAAGTTTCTTACCAATATACAACGACAGGACTTATCCTGACAATTGCTGATAACGGAATTGGAATATCACCGGAAGACAAGACCCATCTCTTTATGCAAAGCAGCGGGAATGATAAGGCACTCGGCCTTTTTCTTGCACAGAAAATCCTCGAAATTACTGGTTTAACAATCAGGGAGAGCGGAGAATATAAGAAAGGAACCCGTTTTGAGATTAATATTCCGATAGATGGGTTCCGGACCGGATCACCTGCACCCTAAAGGGAAGAAGAGAAATGGAAAATATTCATAGCTCAGTACTTTCAATATAGGGTAGCCAGAGCCATTCTGGCATCCTAATCCCCTGCATTTCAGGCATTGGTTGAAAAAATCTCTGAACAAAAACTAAATCCTCTGTGAAACCATAATAAAAAATAATGATTTCCCTTCTCTACGTGGATGATGAGCCGGATTTGCTCGATCTCTGCAAGCATTTTCTTGAGCGGGAAAAGGAATTCTCTGTAATCACCGTTACTTCTGCGCAAAAGGCTATAGAGATCCTGGACGAAGGGACAATAGAGGCGATTATTTCAGATTACCAGATGCCGGTAATGGACGGCATCGAATTCCTCAAACAGGTAAGGATGAAATTCACAGATATCCCCTTTATACTCTTTACCGGTAAAGGACGGGAAGAAGTGGCTATCGAAGCCTTCGATAATGGTGCTGACTTTTACCTCCAGAAGGGGGGAGATCCCCGTGCCCAGTTCGGTGAACTAAGTCATAAAATACGTCAGGCAATCCGAAGGAAAAAAGCAGAGGAGGAGCTTCGCATGATGCACTCCACGGTGAGCAATGCTCCTGAGGGCATCCTCTGGATTAACGAAGATGGCGGGATCACGTTTTTTAATGATACCATATGTACAATGCTTGGATATACCAGGGAGGAGTTTGCCGCCCTCACGATCAGGGATATCAGCCCACAGTTTATTGAGAATCATCTGGTTACTGACTGGTTCCAGAAGAAACAGAGAAAAATACTCACCGTTCAGGATATCAACCGGAAAAAAGACGGATCACGTATCCCTGTGGAAATTTCCCTCAATTACAGTGAATTCGGACCCCGGGCATACGTCTTTGCATTTGTGCGGGATATTACCGACCGCAAAAAGGCTGATGATGAACTGAAGTCTGCTTATGAAAAGAACCAGGGTCTTATGGACCATGCAAATGATGCTATTTTTATTGCAGACGCAGAAACCGGGATGGTTATCGATGCAAATAAAAAAACACAGGAGTTGATCGGCAGGTCACTTTCTGAAATCCAGACCCTGCACGAAAGCGACCTTCACCCGAAGGAAGAAGAGGAAAAATACCGGGTATATTTTAAAAAACATGCTGAGGAAGGAACGGGATTACAGGAGCAGATCATTGTTGACCTCAAGGGAAACTATATCCCGGTTATCGTCAGCGCTACTACACTCGATCTGGGTGGAAGACGGTGCATGATGGGAATCTTCCATGATATATCAGATATTAAAAAAGCGCATAATGCCCTGCAACTTGCGAATAAAAAACTTAATCTTCTGGCCGAGATCACTCGGCATGATATCAGGAATAAACTTACCATGCTGAGTGGATACCTTGAACTGTTCACCGATCATCCTCCTGAACCCCAGCACTCAATGTATCTTGCGAAGCTGAAGAGTGCAGTAAAAATGATCGAGGCGAACATTGAGTTTACCAAATTGTACCAGGATCTCGGGATCGTTGCACCGGTCTGGCAGAACGTGGATGACACGTTCTTTAAAGCCTGTACCCATGTCGACATAAAAAAAATACGCTTCCAGTCAGAAGCCGGGGGACTGGAGGTATTTGCTGACCCTCTGTTGGAACGGGTATTTTATAACATTGTCGCAAATGCTGTAGAACATGGTAACCAGGTATCTGTCGTCAGGCTCTCTACGACTGAACTTCCCGATTGTCTCGTAATCCGGATTGAAGATGACGGTATAGGAATTCCGCCGCACGACAAGGAAACGATCTTCCGGAAAGGATTTGGGAAAAATACCGGTCTCGGGCTATTCCTCTCCCGGGAGATCCTATCCATTACGAATATTACCATAAAAGAATCCGGGGAATTCCAGCACGGTGCCCGATTTGAGATGTGTGTACCAAAAGGCATATACCGTTTTTCCAAAAAAACCGTCACAAATGAGCGCAATCGCGGGGAGAAATGATTCATATACGGATTCAATTTCCGGAAAGGGGTTATAACAGCATGACAGGGCACGATTACAGGACATTTTATTAGCCAATCAGTATTACGCAGTATAACAAGGACACGGGAAGAATCCATCAATCCTGATACAGTAAACCAAAGAAAATCTAAAAACAGCTTCAGCACTTTATTTTTTTTCTTTTTTTACGTCGTTAAAAAATTTATTAAAAATTTCAGATATAATTGTGTCAGTCAAGAGGAATTGTCTCCAGTTGTGACACGAGCTCCCAGATCCTGGTCCGGGCATGAATCGGCATATTGGGATCATTAGAGATTTCGTCAATCTTTGAAATGGCTTCTGCGGCGCGCAGTCCCATCGCCTTTGAATTGTTGGTAAGCAGCGTCCGGGTTTCGTCAGCTACGCGCCGGATGTTTCTGGGTATAGAGCTGTCTTCCTGAATACGCTGCAGCATCAGGATACAGTTTTCCATTGTTTTTTCAGGGTTGGGCATGGTATCACCTACCTGTGTACCTGTAGTTAATACGTAGAACCGACATATATAGGTTAAATATAGAGTCGACGGTGATTGTATGCCGGTACGTAAGGAAGACGAAATCATGGCAGAATACCTCCTTAAAGGAGGAAAAATGCTTGAAAAGTCCTGTAAAACCTGCGGATGCCCGCTCTTTGAAGTCAAGGGTAAAACGCTTTGCGTCGTCTGCAAGGAGAACGAACCTCCCGCAGGTAAGAAGAATAAAACAGATACAGAGAACAATTCCACAACCCCCACCGGGTATGAAAGCACGCGCTCGCCGAAAGAGCCCTCGGCAGAATGTCTGATGCTCGCGGATGAACTTGCAAGCACTATCCTCTCGCTCTGTGAACGTATCCGGAATGAAAAGGATCCAGACCACGTCCTGACGCTGATGAATGCAGTGAAGACGGGAGCCGAATCACTCCATATTCTTTGTCAGTTATAAGAACGACGGCAGAGATCAAAGATCTTTTGTCCGGTCTTTTCCCCAATTCCTTTTATTGCGAGTAAATCTGCCAGTTCAGCGTTTGCGATTGCCTGCACGGATCCGAAATGAGAAAGCAGGAGTCGTGCGTTCTTCAACCCGATTTCAGGGAACGCAGAAATAATATACTCCTGCTCTTCACGAAGAGAATGATGGGATTTGTGCGGGTGAATCTTACGCTCACCCCGTGCACTCTCCTCACGTTTTGCGAGGACATAGAGCATCTGCGCGGTATCCTGTTCATCCTTTGTGAACAGAAGTGCGACTCCCATATCCACGGTAAGCGCAGCAAGCACTCCCCTGATAGCATTCGGGTGGATGTCGCGCTGTGTATAAGGATCGCTTCCTTCGATGATAATCACCGGGCGCGGTACTGCCTCTGCCATTGTTTTGATCTGACCGAGCAAATCCCGGTTTATCAGCGTATCCACAAAATCCCGAACGGTTTTGCGCTCAATGAGGATCCGGTCACCAATCGCATAATCCCCATGCGCAAGCCGTTCAAGCCGGATGGCAGCACCCATTTCGGAAAGCACTTCGACCACTTTTGACGAAGTCTCGCGGTCATCAATAATAATTTTCGGTCCCTGCACGGTGAACTCATCGATACTTGCCTGTTCAACCAAAACCGGTTTTTGCACAAAAGAATTCATACTGCCCATTGCCTTCATGCTCTTATGCATCATCGTCTCTTTGGCCTGGCTGACATGACGGAATATTTCGTCGGACGTTCCTTTCGTTACGAGGACAACAACTCTGCCAGCCCCTGACCTTCCTGTTCTTCCTTTACGCTGGATGGAGCGGATTTCAGATGGTACTGCTTCGTAAAAGATCACAAGGTCAGTCGAGGGAACATCAAGACCTTCCTCGCCAACAGAAGTTGCGATCAATACTTTGAACTCACCTTTTCGGAATCTGGTGAGTGCTGCAATCTGGTTTTTTTGCGAGAGTCCCTTCTCCGCATCTTTTGCTGCCTGACCTACGAACCGTTCGCATGCAATCCCGTTTTTCACAAGATAATCCACCAGGAGTTGCACCGTATCCCGGTACGTTGCAAAAATAATAATCCGGCTGTCCGGGTGTTTGTCCAGCTGTTCGCGGACCAGGTTCAGGGTGATCTCAGGTTTTGGGTGGAGTTCCCTTGTCCATTCAAGGGATCGTTCGAACAGTTCGTGGAAAGATTGATCTTTTACAAGGCCCTGACTGGCTTTACTGCCACCGGAACCTGTTCCCTCGGCAACCATTTTTGCAAGATATCCTTTCAGTACTTCGCTTCCCTGGGATTCCGCAAGTGTGATCGCATGCCTGAGCTTCATGCACGCTGCATACACAGAAGCTGCTGAATATCCGACAGGGTCACGATTTGCGATACGCTGCTGGATCTGGGCATTAATTTCATTCAGTGTTTTCATTGTCAGTTTTTCACGCTTCGGCACGGTGAAGTGGAGCGAAGATAAGAGTGCGAGACGCTCATCGATAAGTGCGTTGATGATTGTTACAGCTCCTTTGAGATCAGGGGGAAGTTCAATGTCGAGGAATTCAATATCCCGTTCGAATACATAAGGGCGGACATCAGGATCATTTTCCGTCCGGTTTTCAATATGGGAGATCCCCAGATTCATACAGACTTCCTGCACTTTCTCCTGCATGCCACCCGGAGACGCCGTCATCGCAAGAAGTAATGGTTTGTCTGCAGTAGCCAGATATCGTTGTGCCAGAAATACATAGGCATAATTTCCCGTCGCACGATGGCATTCATCTACAATAAGGAGTGTTACGTCTTTGAGTGAGTAGCGTCCGGCAATAAGGTCGTTTTTTATTACCTGGGGTGTTGCAAGGATTACTGTTGCACAGTTCCACTCTTCAGTGCGCTCATCCGGCGGGGCCTCACCCGTGAACATGGCAAAAGGGGATAATCCCGAACCTGACTGGTTCTTTGCGAGAAGGTATCGTTCAAAAAAACGGAGATGTTGTTCCACCAGCGGTTTTGTCGGTGCAAGCATCAGCACCCTGCCTCTTTCATTATAGAGACGGGATGCTGCAACGAGAAGCGCGACGGCAGTTTTGCCGAGACCGGTTGGCAGGATCACCATCGTGTTTGCATCCAGAGCACGCATTGCTATTGAAAGCTGGTACTCACGTGATTCGATGGTATCAGGTTTAATGAGGGGGTGGCTGATGAATTTCATAGGGTGTTATGGCATAAGGGATGTGAATGTGATGCGTCCCTCAACAAGAGCCCGAAGCGTTTCAGTCAACCCGTCTATCGGGACGCGTACCTGTTTCATTGTATCCCGGTCCCGGAGTGTGACGGTATTGGTCTCCTTGGTATCGTAATCGACCGTGATCGCAAATGGCGTGCCGATCTCATCCTGCCGGCGATACCGCCGCCCTATAGCACCGTTGTCATCATATTCGGCGAGTAAACCTTTTTTATGGAAGGTATGGGTAATGTCGTCAGCAATGATATCAAGACCGTCGCGGGCCATAAGGGGGAAAACGGCAACCTGAACAGGAGCGACATTAGGTGAAAGCCGCATAACTGTTCGTTTTTCTCCGTCGGCTATATCCTCATCATATGCCTGTTCAAGAACAGCATAGCACATCCGGTCAATCCCATACGAAGGTTCGATAACATGGGGGACAATCTCTTCTCCACGTATATCGATCACTTCATCGCGGACTTCAAATAAACTGGCAGGAACATGAATTTTTTCATCCCCAATTTCAATATCGACGCCTTCTGTTGTGGGAGTCGTGTCTCCCAATGCCGCAAAGATTGCTTTTGCTTTCGTGCGGTACTGTTTACCAAGGACACTCATATTCGGGATGATCCGGCGGCGCACCGTTTTCTTCGGCTTATCAAACTGGATAAAGACGGTCATTGGAATACCGCTCTGTCTCGCATGAGCGTGTAAGTCATAGTCAGTTCTGTCGGCTATTCCAACAGTTTCCACCCAGCCAAAGCGTGGGGAAAATATTTCTGCATCCCAGCAATCGGTGGCATAATGTGCCCGTTCATCCGGAAGATGCTGACGGAACCGAAGTCGTTCCGGGTTAATCCCGATGGTGACCAGAAGTTCATGGGTCAGGGCAACATAATAGGCGACGTACTCATTGGCTATTATACCTTTGTCAACGGCTTCCCGCATCGACATTTCAACCGGCTCTTCACATTTCTGCTGCTGGATATACGTAAGCAAAGGCATCCGATAATCCCCATACCGTCTGAACGATGGATGATGGTTCTTCTCATCCGGGTGGACAAAAATTTCTGCCTCTGCCTGCGTGAACTCACGGAGACGGATCATGCCCTGCCGCGGCGAAATCTCATTCCGGTAGGATTTACCTATCTGCACGGCCCCAAAGGGAAGCTTGTCGCGGTAAAACCGGAGCAGGCGCGAAAAATCAACAAACATTCCCTGTGCTGTTTCGGGACGCAGGTAACCAATCCGCTGGGAGCCCGGGCCAATGGTAGTGGAAAACATGAGGTTGAAATTGAATACCTCAACGTTGCCCAGAATCTCTCCACAGGCCAGGCATCTGCAGGAAGATATTGCAGCAGAAAGTTCCTCATTCTTCATAATCGAGGCATTACACACATTTCCCCCCTCAGCAACATGATCGGCACGCAGGTATTCCTTGCAGTGCGGACACTGACACATCTTGTCAGAAAAACCCTTTACATGACCGGAGGCGATAAAAACAGCCTCTTGGGCTATTGTCGGGCATTCAATCTCATAGTATCCTTCCTGGATGATATAAAAATCCCGCCAGATATTTTCCACTCGTCGTTTCATCATCGCGCCCAGCGGACCATAATCAATGAAACCTGCAACTGCTCCGTAACATTCAGATGCAGGCCAGATAAATCCACGACGTTTGGCTAATTCCATCACGTTTTCAAAAACATCATGAGAACACTGAATATCCATCACTTCTCACATTTCACGTTATCTCATTCAATTATTCCCTGATGGTATTATAATTCTCGTCACAGGGAACTTAAAAAGGATATTTGGCAACATCATCGGTATCACCCTTATATCCTGTAATCATTTGCTTTACTGTCAGAACCAAATCGGCTGGCTGTCAGCAAAGTATGCAGAAATGCACAAAAATGCATATAAGTAGTACTTTTTTTAAATCATAGAGAGAGAAAATTCGGATGCCATACTACAAACCCGTAATACTGCCTGTGATTCTGAAATATTTACCTAATAGTGCATTATTATTAACAAATGAGTCACCCTGTAACCAGATAGACGGATCGAATCACAATAAACAAAAATGTGAACGTAAAATGGATAGTTGTTAAAACCAACAATTACATGGGGATATACATGAGTTATTTAGTGCTCCGGGTGAAAAATGACAAAGCATTGAAATCTCGTTTACTATACTCACTATTGAGTGTGAACCCATCATATTCTGTTAAAGAATACCGAGAAGAACCTGATCTAACAGATGAAAATTATTATATCATCAGTTTCACTTCTTATGAAAAAGGTCCGTATTGCCCTATCAGGAAAATATTAAGCGAATTTATAAAAAATAAAGAGATCGAGTATCTCAATGAATCGTCTGCAGATCGATTTATGTAATTTCTGAACCCGAAAAAATCTTTCTGATTGAAAAATATCCAATTTGTGGGAAACCTTTTTGTTTCAGATTTTCAATATTTTTTTAGAATTATCTTCTGACCTGCAACTCGCCACGGGAACGGAGTTCAATGAATAATTTCCGGTTTTTTCCTGATAAAAATTAAGTGTGGGTGAATTCTCAACCAATTAATAGATCTTTTGGTCAAACAATGTATAAAGATAGCATTAAATAGAAGGCGAAGTATTGTATATCCTAATCCCATAACGGGGTATGCAATGACTGAAGACAAACGCAAGGTACAGCTTCTAAACCTTTTCAGTGCCATATCAGGCAAGACTAAAATTGTCGAGCCGATGAAGAACATTCATGGTACTTTAAGAGACAGCGACGCAATTGAGCGTGAGGTTGCTCTCGTCATGAGAGAGATCACGGAACAGGGGATCTTCAAAACATCCTTAAAACCGATCCAGCTTGCAAAACTTGTCACCTTGTTTTACGCTGGTAAGAATGACACTGAAATTGCGCGCCAGCTCGGGGATGAAAAACTGAGCAAGACCGTCGCACGCGCACGGGTAAGACTTAAGCTCTTCCGGGAACTTGACTTCAAGATGCCCTTTGACAAGATGAAGATGGAAAAACTAATCGAGTCCGGCAAGACAATGAAAGAGGTTTCTGAAGAACTCGGTGTGAGTCCTTCGACACTCCGTGAATACCGGCACGTGATTGAGGAGCAGGAAGATCCTACTATTGACCCTTACATCGACCGGGTCCGGGATGTTATGGAAGACCGGGACCTTTCTGAACAGATGACCCGAAGCGCAACTGCAGATAATCTTGGGGATTCCATCGATATTACCGAAGCTGAACTGATAGATGTGGTGTAAGGGAATGCTCCTGCCATCAACATCCTCTCTTTTATAGTGACTCTGATCTACATCTGGAACAGTTTTCGCACTCAGATGAAAAATTTCATTCATCCGCAACCAGATCTGTATGTATGCAACTCACTTGGCTCGGGCATGCCTGCGTACTTCTTGCCGGATCAAAAAAAATCCTGATCGATCCTTTTATAGAAGGCGGCAGTGTTCTCTGGACTCAACCCGATCTTGTAGTTGTCACTCATGGACACGAAGATCATATTGGCGAAACGGTTGCGCTTGCGAAAAAGACCATTGCTGTTACAGAAATTGCCAGATACCTAAAAGCGCAGGGACTTCCCGCCGAAGGCATGAATATTGGCGGGACCATGATGGTTGACGGCGTCTCGTTCACCATGACTCCCGCAATCCATTCCAGCTGGATTGAGGAAGCGGGTGTCAGTTGCTCCGGGGGTGTGGCTGCAGGTTTTATAATTGGCATGGATGGTGTAAAAGTGTATCATGCCGGTGATACCGCACTTTTTTCAGATATGAAACTCATCAGCGAACTCTATCACCCTGATGTCGCTCTTCTCCCTATCGGGGGACGATATACTATGGGCACGGCTGAAGCGATGATGGCAGCAAATTTCATTGGTGCAAAAACAGTGATACCTATTCACTACAATACCTGGAGTAAAATCAGGACAGATCCTATGCTCTTCAAAAAGGCGATTGAACAGACAACAGATCTTCATGTTGAGGTGCTGCAACCGGGAGAAAGTATAGAGATAAAAAATGAAACAAAAAATTGCCCGAACGGATGATTTAACCAGGGGAATATCTTTTTTTAAACGTATTGTATGAAAAAATTGGGTATGGGGCAGGGATTCTCCGGGGATATTTTCATTGTGGTCAGTATAGTTATCCTATTGGGGTTCTTCCGGCATGTACGTTTTCGGGGATGACGGGATGGCGAAAATATAAACGTAGGGGAGATCCAAGTGATTTTATTCAGGAAAACCCGGTAATGTATGATAACCTGAAATGAAATTAAAATCAGAGCTTGGATACCCTGACAACGGGAAATAACATCAGTATGAATGCTTTTGATATCTTCATGGTAATTGCAGTTGGTTCCATGACCGGAGCCGGTATTGGTCTGGTTATCGGTTTTGTAGCAAAAAAACAGGGAAATGCCACATCGATGATGACACGGGATGAAAAAATCCTGAACTTTGCATTGGTTATGATATGCTCAGGTATCTGTAGTGCCGGACTGGCTTTGACCTTTCTGGTATGATTGACAACCGTTTGATGAAAGGGGTTGTCACATCCTTAAAGCTGTAATTGGCCCAACCTGTAATACAAAAAGATTAGAGTTAAATTATTATGGAGTGATAAATAACGTAACGTAGAGCGGTTAATCCGTAGATCAGAAAGACCAAGAATATTGCCTGACGGAGAAAGGCAGTAAACGTCTTCGACAACAAAGTAGTTTTTTATCCCGATCTGAAAAGGAGAAGTGAGGCAAGCAATGTTAAAAGCAACGATTGATGCAGATATATTCAGAGAGTTTATCGATGCGATCTCGGCTCTCGTCCCTGAGTGCCGCTTGCATACCGATGAAAATGGCATCTCTACGAGAGCTGTTGACACAGCAAACGTGGCGATGATTGGAGTCGATCTTAAAAAAGAGGCGTTTGATTCATATAAGGCAACAAAAAGCCAGCTGGGTATTGATATCTCCAAAATGAAAAATATTTTCGGGATGGCTGGTAAGGGTGATCTCATAAGTCTTGAGCTTGCTGATAATGCCCAGAAGATGTCAGTCTCAGCACACGGGTATCATTATTCCATTACTCTTCTGGATACGAACACGATAAGGAAGGATCCCAACCCTCCTACCATCAATCTCCCGGGCAAGATTGTAATTACCGGGGATGATTTCAATAATGCGATGAAAGCAGCTGCGGTGATATCAGATAAAATTGCTCTTGGAATTAACCCAAAGGAACAGACGTTTTATCTCATCGCTGAAGGTGATACTGATAATATACGGCGTGAGTTTAGCAAAGACGAACTCAAATCAATCATCCCTGTTGAAGCACGGTCGCTCTTTTCATTGGATTATTTAAAAGATATGGGTAAGGTCATGAGCAAGGCAGCAGAGGTTGAAATTTATCTGGGTATCGATCACCCTGTCAGGTTTTCCTTTGTCATTGCCGGAGGCAACGGGCATGTCGAGTATCTGCTCGCACCCAGGATAGAGGCTGACTGATGGATTTTGTGCCATCAGCAAAGGAACTCTCCCATTTTCCCTTTTTAAAAAAAGCCCAGGACCATATCAAAGATATTTTTCCTCCCCTTGATGTTCTGCTCAGGCAGGAGCGGGGAAAAATTATTACGGATCTCGCATTAAAACGTATCAATCAGGCATTATCCTCGAAAAGAACTTTTATCGCTCATTTTCAGCAGCGCGATGAAGATGAAATCGCAGGTTTTGTTTTATCCCGGATTATTGCATCCTGCATCCAGGATAAACAGCTTTTAGACCGCTTGGCCCGGTATGAGGCGGAACGTGCTTATTATTTTCTTGTGTCTGAACTCGGGACTGAAGAGGGCGAAAGAGGATGGAATGAAAATACCGTGCTTGACGATGACGGATACAGTCCGATAGCAAAATATCTTGCTGCCGAATTTCGGATAAATATCACGGAAGCACACATACCACTGGTTGATTATGTGGAGATCGCGGCGCCACTGCATGATGAACGGTTTAAACTGGTAAACCGGAGAGTGCACCGTGGATTTGTTGAGATTAAAAAAGAAGAACGGTATGAATTGCTCCGCGAACGAATCCGTGTAATCCTTCGCCGTGATTTACCCTATAAAATCCCAAAATCCCTTTGTGAACAGCTGGCACCGGTATCGGAGCCAATAAAAAAAGTATACCAGGCAAAGATGCTCCAGCAGTTCGGTACTATAGAGGAAAGTGCATTTCCACCCTGTATGCAGGCACTGGTTCTGGCGCTTACCGCCGGGACCAACCTGACCCATGCAGGACGCTTCGCGCTCACTACATTTATTCATACTATCGGTATGGACGTTATGGGAATTGCCCAGCTCTACGCGAGGTCACCTGATTATGATCCGGAGAAAACGATGTACCAGGTCGAGCATATTACGGGGCGTGGAGGTGCCGGTACTGAATATACCGCTCCGGCATGCGCAGCAATGAAAACGACCGGACTCTGCACCCACAAGGATGCATTGTGTGAAAAAATCGGCCATCCTCTCAGTTATTATAAACTGAAGAAGAAGGACCAGTTAATGAAAAAATAGAGAGAAACTCAAAGTGAAATCGCAGCAGTTATAAGTATTTCTAAGTAATTTTTTCATTTACGAGATACCCGGCACCAGAAAGGAACGTGATAAAGATAACAATTGCTGCAAGGTAGGCCATTCCGGCTACCATTATCATGGGTAGTACAGCAAGCATAACGATCAGGATAAAAAACCCTGACAAGCCGATGATCACATCAAGGAGTCGCGCATCCATTACAGAAATCTTCGCCGCAGGAGAATATATGTATATCCGAATGATCTGATCTCTACCTCATGCAAAGGACACGCTTATTATTGTCCGGCGTATCTATGTAATATTGATGAAGGATCCGACCCGGGAACGCAGTGATATCCTCGAAATATTAACCGACGCAGTCGGACTGCTGACACGATCTCTGGATGTCAGGGTTATTCCGCTCCATGGAGCCATGCTGGGATATGCTATTCAAGGTGCACGGGATAAAAATGGTGTCGCGGCGGTGAAGGGCGGAATAGTTCCCGGAAATGAAAAACCACACCCTGCCGGTCCGTGTGATTTTGGCGTGGATGAGGAAATCGCGCGAATCATTCTTACGGCAATGAGGTTTGATCCCGGTATCCGGAGTGCGGCAACCCTTCGTTGTTCCAGGAATATGCTCAAGGTCATGGAAAGCCTGCTTCTTGAATGCACTTCGTTTGAAACTACCGGGGAACACTTAGGGATAAGTACGATGGACTGGGGCGTGGCATCCTGCTGCAAAGCGGGAGTACCTGACGTATGTTATCCCTATCAAGGGAGAGGAAATGAGTCCACTGTACTTCTTTTTGGTGAAGATCCAATCGACGTAACGAACAATATTATTATGATATCGAACCGCATTATAAGTATAGAACTTTGAGGAATTGCTCATGGGAATTAAACCATCGTACATTAAATCTCTCGGTACCGAACTTCTGGACAGTCAGCGGGACTATTTTTCCACCAGCTTTGATGAAAACAAGCAGCAGCTTGGAAAATCAACGGTAATTGAAAGCAAGCGTGTCCGGAACCGCGTCGCCGGTTACATCACGAGAAAAATAAATACCAAGAGACGCTCATAACCTTATTCATGTTCGAAGGTGTCCTTCCGGCAATCATAACCCCTTTTAAAAGGAACTCTGCAATGGACCTTGATATTCAGGGTCTGCAACGTAACATTGGTTTTCTCGTTTCCCATGGTGTCCACGGAATCGTGCCCTGCGGATCTACCGGTGAATCTGCAACGCTGACATTCGAAGAGCATGAAAAAGTGATTGCGATCGCTGTTGACAAGGTGAACGGCAAAGTTCCTGTGCTGGCCGGCACTGGTTCCAACAATACCGCAGAAGCGATAAGGCTGACAAAGGCTGCAAAGGACACCGGGGCAGATGGTGTCCTGGTAATTAGTCCGTACTATAACAAACCAAATCGCTCAGGACTCATCAAGCATTACACAAAACTTGCTGATCTCGATCTTCCCGTCGTTATGTATAACGTCCCCGGGCGGACCGGACAGAACCTTGAACCTGATCTTGTTGCAGAACTAGCTAAACACCCTAATATTGTTGCCATTAAAGAAGCAAGTGGTAATATCGGGCAAATCTCCCGGATCATAGAAGAAACACAAGATGATGAATTTATGGTGATCTCCGGAGATGACAACATTACACTCCCTATCATGGCACTGGGCGGTTCAGGTGTTATCTCGGTTGCTGCCAATGTAGACCCAAAACGTATGGTCGCTATGTATGAGGCCATGAAACACGGTGATTACCAGAAAGCACTTGTCCTCCACTACGCGCTGTCGCCCCTCTTACGAGCAATGTTTATTGATACAAATCCGATTCCGGTAAAAAAGGCGGTCGAGCTTCTGGGAATGGCAGGTGGACCGGTAAGGCTCCCGCTTGATGAACTTGACGAAAAGAAGACTGAACAGATTAAAAAGATTCTTGCTACAATACCAAAAAAAAGTATTTCAGAATACTCTGCAACACTAAAAAAACCGGTAAAAACTGTTGCAGGCAGGAAAAAAACAACCATGAAAAAAATGGCGCGGTGAACTCAAAACATGATAAAAGTGGTTGTCTGTGGCGCCTCCGGCCGCATGGGCCAGACGATCGGTCGGATGGTCAATGAGTCATCTGATCTTGAGCTGGTCGGGGGTATAAATCTCAAACCGGGTTCATTCTTTGGAATCGATATTGCTGAATCTAAGAATGCAGAATCACTCCTGCAAAGCACCAGACCTGATGTTCTTATTGATTTTACGATAGCACACGCTGCAGTCGGGAACGTAAAGATGGCAGCCCGCAACCGGGTGGCACTGGTTGTAGGTACTACCGGTTTTACCAATGAGCAGAAAGCAGAGATGCAAAAAGCAATTCAGGGGAATGTCCCTGCGGTCATCTCCAGTAATTTTTCGATGGGCGTAAATATTTTCTGGCAGCTCCTGCGGGATGCGGGAAAGCTGCTAAAAGACTATGATATTGAGGTGATCGAAGCACACCACCGGAACAAGAAAGACGCTCCAAGCGGTACAGCAAAAACAATCCTGCAGATCCTTGATGAGGAAGCGGGTTCCCGGAAAAAGATCTATGGTCGTGAAGGTATGACGGAACGCGGCAATGAGATTGGCGTTCATGTAATACGTGGCGGTGATATTGTTGGTGACCATAAGGTTATGTTCTCAAAGAATTTCGAAACCATCGAAATCTCGCACCGGGCATATGACCGTTCAGTCTTTGCAACCGGTGCACTTCATGCAGCCCGCTGGGTTGTCGGCAAAAAACCGGGAATTTATGGTATGAGTGATGTACTCAACCTTGGAAAATAATTTTTAATTGTTAATCCGTAACCGGATTTCGTTTTTATTTCAGGTTTTCCTTACTTGTCCACACTTAAACGAGAGCGCTTAAGATCGTGAACCAAAAATGATCTCAGGCTGGATTTGTTAATTCCGCAAAAATCTACAACTAAAAAACTGGATACCTCGATTTTTTTGATTGCTTATATCGAAACCTATTTTTTACCTTTTACCTAATATATACGATGGAGTGAATGTGTTGGTTGCAATCGTTGACATCAGTAAATGTACCGGATGCGAAACCTGCGTGAATGAATGCCCCGCATCGGCAATTGTCGTTGAGAACGAGAAAGCGAAAGTCGACAAGGAAATGTGCGTTGACTGCCAGACATGTGTCGACATCTGTCCATCTGAAGCCATTGTGGTGGAGTGAAAGGATTGGCAGCCGTAGTAAACAAAGAGAAGTGTACCGGATGCGAAACCTGTGTAAGTGAATGTCCGGCATCTGCGATATCATTGGAGAACGAGAAAGCGAAAGTCGACAAGGAAATGTGCGTAGAATGCGAAACCTGTGTTGATGTCTGCCCGTCAGAAGCTATCCACATGGAATAGGACCAAAGATTTTAATCCGGCCCAATTTATTCTTTTCAGATCTTTTCAGAGCATAAATAATAATCTCAATCCCACCTGATAATCTGTTTAAATCAAGATGATGCTTTCAGATGGACTAACAAAATTTGTTGTCTGATTTCCTGGAATCGCATAATATCGGGGTTATTCGCTGTCACGTTAAAAAATTTAAAAAACAACGTTTTTATTATCACAGATGAAATGGAATTTATCAACCCGCCATATTTCAACGGGAAAATAAACGAACAGGACCTGACACACATGATTAATGTTGGAGTGCTCGGAGCTACGGGAGCGGTTGGCCAGCGATTTGTTGAACTATTAGCGGATCACCCGTGGTTTAATCTTTCGACTCTCGCAGCCTCTGAACGCAGTGCGGGACAGCCTTATGGGAAGATTGTGAACTGGCGTCTTGATACGCCTTTTCCCGAAAAGATCGCCAAAATTAAAGTGACGGCCACCTCACCAAAAGCGATGAAGGGTGTCGATTTGGTCTTCTCTGCACTTCCTGCAGATATTGCAACCGGTGTGGAGAACGAATTTGCTGATGCGGGAATTGCTGTCTGCAGCAACGCGAGTTCCCACCGTATGGAATCTGCAATACCGCTGGTTGTTCCGGAAGTGAACCCGGAACACCTTGGCCTTATCGATGTCCAGCGGGATTCCGGCAGGGACGGGTTTATCGTCACTAACCCGAACTGTTCCACTATCGTGATGGTGACTGCTCTCGCTCCCCTCAGGAGATTCAAATTTTCAGACGTCAAAGTAGCAACCATGCAGGCAATTTCAGGTGCCGGGTTTGCTGGAGTAGCAGCTATGGCGATCTCCGATAATGTCATCCCGTATATTGGACAGGAAGAGGAGAAGATGGAGACCGAGACTCTCAAGATAATGGGAACGCTGAAAGGTAACAAGGTGGCAAACGCAGCATTTCATGTAAGTGCCAGCTGTCACCGCGTCCCGGTAATTGACGGTCATACTATGGCAATCTGGATCGACATCAAGGAACCAGTGGAGAGAATAAAAGGTGCTTTCCGTGACTTCAAACCTCCTATTAAAGGCCTTCCGACCCAACCGAAAGAATCCCTGCACTTTTTTGAAGAAGAGAAAGACCGACCGCAACCTCGTCTGGATCGGATGCGGGGAAACGGAATGACAGTCTCTGTAGGCAGGCTTCGCGAAGGAGTCCGTTTTGTTGCGATGGGGCATAATACTATTCGCGGCGCAGCTGGAGCGAGTGTACTGAATGCGGAATTGATTACCAAGAAGAAATATCTCTGAAAAGGAGAACGATTATGCAGCAACAGAAAGAGAACACAGTATTCGTCGGCAATAAACCCGTCATGAACTACGTCCTTGCCGTCATCACACAATTTAACAATGGAGCAGAAGAGGTGGCAATTAAAGCGAGAGGTAAAGCGATATCCCGGGCAGTGGATACTGCAGAGATTGCACTTAACCGGTTTCTCGAAGGAGTTACGAAAAAGGAGATCATTACTTCAACTGAGATCATAGATACCGATTCGGGCAAGACTAATGTTTCATCCATTGAAATTGTTCTTGCCAATAACAAATGATTTTCTCTGACGATTTTTAATTGGAACCCGTCAGTTTCGATTGGTAACCCGCCTCAGGGCAGGGAGGTTTTTAAAAATTTTTAAGTCACTGGTCCGCCGCTGGAGTGCCCCGTCGGGAGCGGCAGTGTTCATCGTCAGTGGAGTAGAGAGATACCCGTCCAGTATCATATCTAAATCCTTCGATTTCCATGGTTCGGGGAACTCTTTGTTCAGGTGCGTTTCTTCACTTGATAACGTGAAAATCAGGAAGCAGAATGGAACCATATCCTCAATTATTGGCAAAACCCAAAACCATTTAAATGGCATTCACGAAGGTACTATGCTATGCGAGCCCATGCTGTCGTTCTGCTCATCCTTCTGACTGTCAGCCTCGTTGTTCCTGTTATGGCTGCAAATGAAGAGCGTTACAGCTATATTACCCTGCAGGATGTCCAGATCAGGCTCGAGAATGAGAGCGCTGTTATCCATTTGAATTATAAAGTAGACGAGGGTACGCGTTTCATCTTTTTTCTCCTGGGTAAACAGGATCTTAAAAACAAGCTGATGAAGATTCTCAATTACGATGACGTCCGGATGAATCGAATTGATCTCTCCAGTGCCGATTTTACTGTAGAAGACGCTGCACTATCGTATGGTAATGGAATCTACTGGTACCCGTCCCATGACTTCAATATTGTGATCCCCCTGCTTTCCGTCAGATCTCCCCAGGTAACACGAAATTTTACAATGACCCGGGTATTTCCGAGTGGGATGGGATATTTTGCAACTGAAACTCGTATAGTACCAAATGATATAAAAATTTCCGGGATTCCTGACAAGAGATCCCGGTAATTTTATTTTTGGAATTAGCAGATATCTTTAAGTTTTATACCGTGAGGGGAAGCGCTTCAGTACCCGTTTTTCGAAAAACTCCCCTTTTAATGTGTACCGGTCGTTGTTGCACTTCTGATGATAATAACTCCATAGTGGAGGTCAAATGACTTCTATAATTTCCTGCTTACGAAGTTCCGCCATCTTTCTATTGACAACATATTGGGTAATAACACCAGCTATTGCAAAAATAATGCCGATGACCGTGGAATAAAGAATATTATTTGCTGCGACATCAGCGGAGAGAGGAAAATCAGGCACCGCACTTACTGAAATGATATACACACTGGCGCCATAGAGAATGAAACCAATTGCGATGACAAAGAATGGGAAAACAATCACCTTTCCGAGTCCCTCCCGTTCGTTTGCATACACATCGATTATCACCCCAACCGAAGTAACCAGTCCTGCAACAATTAGCCATTCGATAGAACCATAAATAAATGTCATCAGGTACAAAAGAAGTCCTAAACTACCATCAGTGGAGTAGAACTTCAGGACATTAATAAAACCCACGGTAAATCCAATGATGATGAGCAGGATGGTGGTAGTGTAGGTGACAAAGGAAAATCGTCCCCGTGAGAGTGATATACGGAGTGCATCCATGATGCTGTGTACGATCTCGTCAAATCCGAATCCCTTATAAAGCAGGTACCCCCCAATTACGCCAACCACAATGGTTGTTGCAACACCAGGGTAATCGAGCAAGTATGCCGTAGCATAGAGGATCATCGCAAGTCCCAGAGGGATAAAAATCATGCGGGAGACTTTCGGATCATCAAGGAATTTTTTAAGGATATAATAGGTACCTTCAAGATTGGGCATCTGGTTTACAATTACTCTGCGGATACTTGAAACCGGAATTTTGGATTGGATAATCGGAATTACATACTCATCTTCCGCACCGTCTGTCACCAGGATACAGGTAGTTGCCTGAGTCTCTTTTATTACTTGTTCAAGGGATGTTGCGATCCTGCGGTCCCCTTCTATCATGTGAAGATGGTTTCCGGCTACCACTGCTATGACGGTCTCCTCCCCATTTTCCGTGAGTTCATCGAAGATCTTGATTGCTGAAAATATGGCATTGATATCTGAATCTTCAGGGTCAGCGAGTGCTAATGTATTTGCAGCTTTGAGACAAGCTGCCCGGCCTATGGCTGGGCTTTCTATATTAGCCTTCCATCCGATATCGTCGTCCCGGTCAACACTCAATACTAATGTTCGACCCATGGTCATTATCAGTATAGACTCCCTGCGCACAGCAACTTTATAGACGAATTTCTCTTACACGAGCCCGGATTAGGGGTCTCCGGATGATCGCGCATAAGAGGGAACATTGGGTAAATTATAAGCAGATCACCCTTATAATTGTGACGTTATCTGAGTTGATTGTGGCCTATTCCAAAAAGACGGCAATCTATAAGTCCTAAACAGGCAAGCAAGAATTATGTCATCGAAACTGATGGAATATTTCAACAAACAGCCGAGGATTGGAACGCTCAGTACCTCTGGCAAAGATGGGAAGGTGGATGTTGCGATCTTCGGCTCACCTCACATGACCGATGGGAACACTGTTTTCATGGGTCTTGGGAAGAACCGCAGTCTCATGTATCTCCAGCAGAATCCTTATGCAGTGTACATGATCATGGAGCCGGGGAAGACTCTCATGGACTGGAAGGGGATCAGGGTTTATCTGAAGATGAAGGACCTGGCGACATCCGGCCCGATACTCGATACGTACAAAAAACAACTCGCAGAAGTTGCTGGGAAAGCAGCAGCAGGTATGATCCATGCAGGAGTGACCTTTGAAGTAATCGAAGTCCGGCCTATTGTCGATATGGGTCAGGGATGGGAGAAGTCGGTATAGGACTCCTCATCCCCCCTTTTCACCCATTAGCCACATACGAATGGTACCCCTGTCTTGCTAGATACCAACAGAACGCGACTACGAGGCTCACGCCCTGCCATATTTTTCCACCTTGCAGAGCATAATACATCGGCCGCTCTCCCCTCTCGGGTTTTCGAGATTCTTTCCAAAGGCGCATCTAATGCATCCTAAATTGCAGCGTAACCAACGATCCTGCGTTCTGTATTTTTCCTTTTATAAATCCGACCAACAAGGTATATGTGTATTCACAAGGAATAGAATCAGGTTGTAGAGTGTGATTGTGTGCAAAAGGACGAGTTACTCCATCTGCATATGCTAATGATTCACATTAAAAAGTACTACGAATACATCACAAATGATGAAATCCCTTCAGAACGGTATAATTCCTTAGAAATATCTCCTGTCCACATCCATAAGGATAAAAAAGCTCACAAAGATGCTCTTCTCACGCTTGGTGATGAGATCGTTACCTATATCCATAGGCAATCAATGCATGTGGTGAACTATTCTTTAGACATCGCATCAACAAAAGTTGCAGCAGAACATTAATTTTTTATAGATGTGGCGCTGGCATTCCACCTTCGAGCAAGAGATCTGCCAACAGAACGCGAATATGTGGCTTGCTAATGAGGTTGCTGAGATCAACCATCCCATTCCGCGTTTTTTTATTATTAGAGATCTGAGCATCTATCGTTGGGTGTGTGATAGATATGAGGATGGCAGGAAAAACATATGCTAAGACTGCGTTTAATTTTATTCACTTTATAATTGCAGTAATAATCGGCTTTGCAATTTTCGCCCTTTGGTTGAATTTTTAGGGGGAGATCCAATCTATAAAAGGTATTATTCTTTAAGGGACTTCGGTAAATTCCCTTGAAATGTCAGCAGGAGAGCGTGGTGGGGCTCGCTATTCATCTGGCATCATGAACCTTGAGAAGTAAGAGGGGAAGATCCGATACAATGTGTTTCTGTCAGGATTACGGATCTTCCGTACACGATAACTATACCGACGAATAATAAGTCTGGCGAGGCACCAGTGCATTGCGCAACCGGATTCACCATTCCCTTGCCGCGAACCCTTAAGGATATGGTAAAATCCGGAGATAATCCTGACGGTAAATAAATTGTATGAAAAATAAATCAGATAAGTTTTGAGCGCTGGAGGAGCAGTATGTCATCAGTAGTGAGTTTTTCTCCTGCCCGGAAGTTCTTGAAGAGACTTTCAGCTTCTTTTCGTACTGCTTTTTGCTCTTTGGTAACCTTGACCTTTTTTGTCTTCTTACGCAGGCCGGAGATTACCTTATCGTAATCGCGAAGTTCCTTCTGGCAGGCAATGAAGAACTTGTGTTCAGCATCTGCTGATTCCTGAGCCTCGACAAAACTCTTGTGTGCAGCATCCGCCGCTTCACGCGACTTATCAGCCTTTCGATAAAACTCGACCATGAGATCGTGGTGTTTCTGGGCAAGCTCAGCAAACTCGGTTACTTTCGCATGAAGATCAGATGCAAGTTTCCGAAAATCACGAGCTTCTGTAACCTTCGTGCGCATTTCTTTGTTCTGTTCAAGCTCCGCTTCCTGTTCCCGCACCTGAGCCATCATCTGTTTGATCTTTTCTATCAGTTCCCGCTCTTTGTCTGTGGTGAAGACTTCGGTCTGCTGCCGGTACTCCATATACTCAATTTGTTTCTGGAGTTCCTTGATCCCGCGGTTCTTCAGTGTGCCGTGTTCTTTTTTAAACGCTTCAATTTCTTCAAACAGGACATTAGCCTTGTCATTGAAATCGTTGCGCTGCGCTTTCAAGTCAAGAACATCCTGATTGGATTTATCCCGGAGATCTTTGTTCTTTTGTGCTTCTTCCACAAACTCGCGTGTCTGGTTATTGAGAGTATTGCGTTCCCGGGCGAACTTACTTGCAGCGGCATTGAGTTCGTTGCGGCGGTTTTTATGTTCTTCAGATTCAGCGAGAATTTTCTTTCTTTTTTCCATCAGGTCATTCAACATGCGTTACCACTCCTCATCGATTCCCTTGCATGGGAGGCAGATGTAGTACGTTGGAGGAGAACATGTCAAAAGAGTGATATAATGACCCTTTTGATTTTCTCGCATTGCAACTCTGCATACAGGATGCAGGGCGGAAAACATCAGAAGAGGATAATAGCGCAGAATTCAGATAAGACTCCGGAATGAAGTCTTTGTTCAACACTCTGTTCATGATGTTCAACTCCCGATACCGGAGCGCACCAGATCGCATGGTTTCGCCCCCCCCATCCTCCCAGTGAAGGATTGGTCGAATGTACTATATTTTAAAGGTGTGTAGGATTATTAAGCGTTTCGCCGTGATTCATGATAAGAATGATCGGCTGAATGGATTTCATGAAAAGAAAGAATGGCGAATTCTCTACAAAAACATCAAAAAGGGGTTATCATTAAGGAGTACCCGTAACTCCTTTTAGCTAATCTGATTTTAGGCTGCCTGATGCCGGTCCTGGTCAGGATCGACCAGTAATTCCCTTAACGAGGGAAGACATTTTGGAACGTTCAGAATCACTGTTTTTTTGGTATGTTTAACCGACCCATTCAAGGACGCCACCGCCACTGGGCTGGTCCCTGCTACCGCTTCTTCTGCTCTGGGGCATCTCAACTGCTTTGGGGTTCGAACGCTTGTTTTCGATGTCCGCAATCATGGTCTTATAAGACTGGCGGGTACCGAGAATCTGCGCACTCTTGACACCGGTCATAATGGCGAGCACACGGATCTTGCCTTCCATATCTCCCCGGACGCGTGCTCCCCAGATTACATCTGCATGAGGATCAAGCTCATACGTGAGCGAAGTTGCAACCTCTTCAGCATCCTGAAGTGTAAGATCAGTTCCGCCGGTAATATGGATAAGACTGCCGGTCGCACCGCGATAGTCTATGTCCAGCATTGGGTTACTCAGGCATTCGCGAACCACGCTCTCAGCCTTGTTCTGCTGTTTGCTCTCACCGACAAGCATGACAGCTACTCCCCCTTTGGACATTATCGCCCGGACATCCGCGTAGTCAATGTTGATGAGAGACGGTTCAGTGATCGTTTCGGAAATTCCTTTAACAGTTTCACCGATGAGTTGATCCATTACAGAAAATGCCTGACCCAGCGGCAGGTTCGGGACGAAGTTCTTCAGTCGGTTGTTATCAAGCACAATAACTGAGTCTGAAGCTGATGCGAGTGCTTCAAGACCTTCTTCAGCCCGTATCAGGCGGGCTTTTTCAACCTGAAACGGGTAACTGACCATTCCGACAACAATTGCACCTTGTTCCTTTGCAATCGATGCAACAACCGGTGCAGAACCGGTACCGGTACCTCCTCCCATACCTGCTGTGATAAAGACCAGGTCGGCAGACTCAAGGACCGCTTCCAGTGTCGGGCGCGCCATTTCGGCCGCACGTTTGCCGACATCAGGATATCCGCCGGCACCGAGCCCTTTGGTAAGGGATTTACCAATGAGAATACGTTTATCCGCCTGGATCATGTCCAAGTGCTGCTTGTCCGTATTGATCGCGATAGTCTCTGCTCCGGAAACGCCCATGTGGTGGATACGGTTTACCGTATTGTTCCCTGCGCCACCGCAACCGACAATAACGATTCTTGGCTGACCAACAAAGTCGTCTTCCATTGCATTGGCTGAATTTGGCTTATTCAGCTCTTTTTCAAGTTCGGCGTTTTTTAACGCATCATTAATGATACTCTGCATATCTACCCTCTCAAACCTTAAATGAAACCTGGTCGCTATCTTTCAGGACACGACTTGCACGTTTTTCAACGAGTTCACGAACCGCGGCCCGTACAGCTTCTGAAACATTAGGATATTCCCCTAAGTCTACCATCTGCTGGAGCAGATTGATTTGCTGTTCGGGCAACCGGAGTGTAATTCTCTGCATCATCGTTGTATCTCACATTTTTCTGACATATGTCTGACTTATGTCATCTATATGTCAGACAATGAGAACCCTTGTGTCTGACTTAACCAGATGCATCAAAATAAAACATTAAGATATAAAAACCTTCTTCTTTGATGGTGCTCCTCTCTCAAAACACATTTAAGACAGCCAATCCAAGTATTTGAGAAAAAATGGGGTTTTTGTGGTGATTGACTTTCCAAAGCGAGAGGTTCATGGTGGCACCGGAAAGCGACAGCGCGAAAAAACCAAAAAAAATGTGCTGGATTTCAGCGCGAGTATCAATCCCTTCCCTCCCGTGTTCGATTGGCACATTGATCTGTCATGTCTTGAACAATATCCTGACGATGGCTACTGCGAACTCAAAGAACAGATTGCCCATACTTTCCACCGAGCTACTGAAGAAATTTGTGTCGGTAACGGATCGATGGAGCTTATAAGAGTCTTTTGTTTGATCAGGCTTAAAGAAAATAAAAAATTTTTCACCGAATCTCACACATTTGGTGAATATGCATTATCTGCCTGTCTGGCCGGTGCACATAAAACAGGAACTTTCCAGGAATCTGATGTTTCATTCGTATGCAATCCTAATAACCCGACCGGCATCCTCAGGAAAAAAGATGAAATGACACAGTATCTCGAGTGCATAAAATCACATGGTGGCTTGCTTTTCTGTGACGAGGCTTTCATAGAATTATCTGATCCTGTGCAAAGTTTGGCGGATATATGCGACCCGAATCTCTTTGTGCTTCATTCACTGACAAAAAGTTTTTCCGTACCCGGTATACGCTTTGGGTATGGTTTTGGGGATCCGGATCTGATTGAAAAAATGGAGATCACCCGACCTCCCTGGAGCGTAAACGCTTTTGCCGAAGCATACGCCATACAGGCATTTCAGCATTGGGATAAACTCACCGCATCACGTACTGCCATAGCGATTGAACGCAACATACTTGCAGCGGAGATTTGTGCCCTTGGTCTGCGCTGTTATCCATCAGCTGCCAATTTTATTCTTGTTGAATGCGGTCGTGATGTCGCTCCGATATACAACTGTCTAGTTCACAGGAATATACTTGTCCGCAATTGTGCGTCCTTTGATTTACCCACATGCATCCGTGTAGCAGTGCGAACGCGCAACGAAAACCAGATTCTCCTGGAGGCACTCTCTGCATGCATGCACTGATTATGGCGGGAGGCTCCGGCAGCCGCCTGAACCTTGGAGAGAAACCCCTGATTTTGATCAGAGGAAAGCCAATGATTTCGCATGTAATCGATGCTTTTTTATCAGCAGGATTTGAGCCGGTAGTGGCTGCATCCCCGAGTACTCCCATGACCACAAACTGGTGCCGCGCAAATAATATTGCAGTTTGTAAAGCGGATGGTAATGGGTATATAAACGATATGATCAGTGCAATAAAAATCATGGATGAGCAGTTCCCGCTTTTCATTAGTGTATCTGATATCCCCTGTGTCACTTCTGAGATTATCCGCTCAATAGCTGAAGCGTATTATTCGTCAGATAAAGATGGCTGCTCTGCCTGGGTTCCGGTAGGACTGGTAAATTCATTCCGGGGAAGTATGCCTTACAGGAAAAAGGTCAACGGAATTGTGGCGTGTCCAGCCGGGGTAAATATTCTCCGGGGGGATCTCATTGACCAGCCTCAGGATGAACTGCAGGTACTGGTCAACGAACCGGGACTTGCCCTGAACGTGAACACCCGTGCCGACCGTATTAGAGCAGAAGATTTTTTAAAACGCCAAGCCTTGCTAAATCCCCCGCGTTAGTGTAACGAATATGTATCAAACATCCCAATCTGCGCCCCAGTACTCAAAATAAGCGCATTTGTGTCACATTTAGCAGGAATGCATATATTAAGGGGCACCAACCAAGATCTTTGTATTATGGTCGAGTCGCAGGAAATCGAACTCGCGGGACATATTATAGATTCGGGCATCATGACCCAGCTCTTCGACAAGGTCATGGACATGGGGGGGAATTTCGAAATTCTGGTGTTTGATGTAGGTAAAAAAAAGACAGACCCCAGTTATGCCCGCCTGCGAATTGCGGCTTCGAATAAAGAAAAACTGCGATCAATTCTATCAGAGCTTCACCGTCTCGGCGCCCGGCCCCTGGCAGTAAAAGATGTACATCTTGTCCCGGCAGAATCCGATCAGATAGTACCCAAGGGATTCTATACCACAAGCAATCATCCGACCCAGGTGAAATACTGCGGGGAGTGGATTCCTGTTGAATCTGTCGAGATGGATTTCCTTATCGTTGTTGATCCTGTAAAGAAGTGTGCATCTGCCGTGGCTCTTGGAAAAATCCGGAAAGGCGATCTGGTGGTTATCGGAGAGCAGGGCGTCGGTGTCAGTTATCCGGAACGTCCGCGGGAGAGCAGCACCTTTGAGTTCATGCACGGTACGGTCTCTCCGGAACGCCCAAGTGAAACTCTCATTGCACAGATTGCGCGAGAGATACTTGATGTCCGCCGGCATGGCGGCAGGATTGCTATTGTTGGTGGGCCGGCTATTATTCACACGGGAGCAGACAATGCGCTCGCTGAAATGATCAAGAAAGGCTATATTGATGTCCTTTTTGCAGGAAATGCATTGGCGACGCATGATATCGAATATAATCTCTTTGGTACTTCACTGGGAATGGATATATCAACCGGAAAACCCGTGATGGGGGGTCATAAGCACCATCTTTATGCGATCAGTGAGATTATGCGAGCCGGTTCCATCAAAAAAGCAGTGGAAAAAGGTGTAATTACCGGCGGTATCATGTATGAATGCGTTATGAATAACGTCCCCTTCGTCCTTGCCGGTTCGATCCGTGATGACGGTCCTCTCCCTGATGTAATTACTGATGTGATGAAGGCACAGGATGCAATGCGAGTCCATATCAAAGGATGCAGCATGGTTCTGATGATCGCGACCCTTCTGCACTCCATTGCAATTGGCAACTGCCTGCCTTCAAATGTAAAAACGGTGTGCGTAGATATTAACCCGACGTCTGTAACGAAGCTTATGGATCGCGGTACCACTCAGGCTATCGGCATCGTTTCGGATGCTGGCACATTTCTCCCGCTCCTTGCAAAACAACTCGAATTACAGAGCAGCTGTAAATGGGTGAGCGTATCAGGTTCAATGCACAAGAAGAACTAATTTGCCCTTTTTACGTGGTTAACGGCATACAGTATGGTTTTTCCGATTCCAGAATATACTCCCATTCCTGTTTGCAGTCACATCTGGTTTCAAGAAGAGCGCTGATAAGGTCCCGGTCAGCATTCAGCGAATAATCACGAATACCATTGACAATCTCGTAATCGCATTTTCCACAGTTGTGTGGTCCCCGATTCTGCCCCCCACCAAGCGGATCACAGGTGATATGAAGCGGAGCATCCAAAAGGATTGAAAGAATGCTCCAGAGATAGGGCGGACGATATGCACCTCGTTTCCAGTAATACTCCATTTCGGTATTGCGCTGAACAGTACAGGGATTCATGGAGATCATGTCTGCATGAACAGTACTATCCCTGATGGATTTTTTCATATCGTAAACAGCTTCTTCCTCAGTTAAAAAAAGCGGTTTAAACAGGAGATACGCTTTCACACCTGCGCCAGCGGAATGGGCTGTGGCGGAAGCTTTTTTGAAGTCCTGGAAAGAAAAACCCTTATTAATAGACTTATTACGAATACTGTCACTGCTTGTTTCAAGTCCAATAGCGCAATAGAGAGGTTTTTTATAACTCCCGTCATCCAGTATATCGATGAAAGGCAATAAGGTTTCCAGATCAACAAATTCCGGGCGGGTTTCTGCGATGATTAATTTCCCTCGGAACCTGGCTGCAATATCTGAAAGAAATTCGGTTGGGACCTCTTTTGGGTCAAAAAAACTCCCGGAAGTGAAGATTTTTACCATCCGGTATTCATCGGATTTATACTGATTTGTTATCCACGAGAGTTGTGCACGGAGGTGTCCTGCGATTGTTTCGGGGGATTGATACCCGGAATACCGCTCGTGCCGGTAACTGCACATCCTGCATTTTGACCACGTGCAGCCGCCGCTCTTAAAAATGACGGTGAGACATTCGAGCAATTCATTGCCATTTCTTTCCTGTCCCCGCCAGCTTGCAAGCGGTTTTTCCATGAGTTCAGAAATCATTAACATCATAATAGTTAAACGTATATAGATGAAAAAGATCGTCCTGCTGGTGATGGGACTTCTCTTTCTAACGGGAGTGGCCTCGGCGTATCAGGTAAATATTGATGCACCGGATTCTCTACCGGTTGGAAAACCCCTCATCGTGAATGGGACGACCACATTTGGTATTGGCACACCTATTGATGTAGTGCTCTATTACCAGCTGACAACCACTTCGGAGATCAAACGCAAGATTGTCTACGTTCAGTCTGATTATACATTTCGTGCGGTCTTTGATACCACCGGACTAAAAACCGGAATGTATAAAGTTGAAGTTCCGACCAGTGGCATGGGAGATTCTATCACTATGCGGGTCGTGAACCTGGTTGATCGCTCGGATGATATCCAACTTACTTCTCAGATGTCCCAGATATTCAACGGAAAAATTTCCGTTGCCGGAACAATCAAAGGAGATGAAAATTCCGGCGTACAGATCGAAGTGATAGGGCCGGGTAACAGCGTAGTTTTCGGGCCCCTATACGTGAATACGAATTACCAGGGCAGTTTTTCCACGGATGTGCCTATTACTGAACCAGGTGATTATGAGGTAAGTTTTACTGATGCAGGTGGTTATATCGGGGATCGTATTATTACTGTTAACCAATTCCTCACGTTTGGCACAACCCCGACTGTTACAAAATCAGTTGTCGTTTCCGCACATACGAAATCCTCGCAGGAGAATCCTGCCTATTTCATTATAACGGGTGGCACCGGACTGGTGACTATCCATACATCATCATCCATAGACTGGGTCATAGAGTATGCAGATGACAACGGAGTTATCCACGTCGTAAATCAGCAGGGTGAACAATATCCTGAACAGGTCCAGCTGCAGGGAAAAGGTAAAACATTCTCTATCAAAGTATATCCATACAAAGTCTCTGTCAACAGCGAGGTTTTTGTATACGCCGAAAATGCCACTCAGATCGTGATCAGCCCGACTATACCGGCACCATTTGCTGGAGCCGCGGCTGCTTCCCAGACACCGACACCAAAATCCCCGATCATACCTCTTCTGGTCGTTGCAGCCGTGGGAATTGCGATCCTGATACTAGCAAAAAAGGATGAAAACCGATAAAAATTCAACCCGCTCCCTATCGATAAAGAAGCCTTTTTTATATCGGACACCCTACATATGGAGCACTGCCGGGGTAGTCTAGTCCGGGAAGGCGGTAGCCTTGAAAGCTACTGGTGCCCTGCACCTCAAGAGTTCAAATCTCTTCCCCGGCGTTTTTTTTTGCGTTCTCAATGCAGCGTTCCCCTAACACTGTTTTTATGTGTTCTGAATGATAACACTACTAGTCAGGAAAGAGGGTGAATCTTCGATGTGCGTTGCTGTTCCTGCAGAAGTGCTGGAAATAAAAGAGGGGAATGTGGGAGTCGTCGACTATGGCGATCTCAGGCAGGAAGTCAGGCTTGACCTCGTTGATGTAAAAATCGGCGAGTTTGTATTAGTCCATGTCGGTTTTGCTATCCAGAGACTATCCCGTGAAGAGGGACTTGAGACCCGGGAATTGTTCAAACAGGTATACGCTGCCATGGAGGAATGATGCACGAGTACGCTATCGCGTATGACCTTTATATGACCAGCCGGAAGACCGCGATTGAGCATAATGCCAGCCTTGTAAAAAGGGTCAGTGTTGAAGTCGGTAAAATGGCGATGGTAAATCCGGAGCAGGTAGTTTTTCTCTTCGATACAATTAAAGAAGACGATCCTCTGTTTAAAACAACACTCCTTGAATGTAATGAAATGCTTCCCCAGACCCGATGTTCCTGCGGATATTCCGGTCAGGAAATTTTTGTCTGCCCTCAATGCGGGGCACTTCCGGAAATGATCAGAGGCAGAGAGATCGTGGTCACCAGCGTAGAACTCGAGGTGGATGATTAAATGAAGGTCACCCTGATGCATGGAGCTGGCGGGGAAGTGATGGGAGAACTCCTGCAGACTCTGACAAAATTTAAACACAACAACGCCGGTGGTATCGGACTTGAAGCCTTGGACGATGGCGCTGTGATCCCGTTGAATGGCACGAACCTCGTTTTTACAACGGATTCCCATGTTGTCCGTCCAATCTTTTTCCCCGGCGGGGACATCGGGAGGATAGCCATATGCGGAACAATCAATGACCTTGCCATGATGGGAGGCAGACCAGTTGCACTGTCGTGCGGCATGATTATTGAGGAAGGATTTGAAATAGGCGACCTTGCAAGGATTGTCGCTTCAATGGACGAAGCACTCGGTGAAGCGGACGCTAATCTTGTGACGGGCGATACAAAGGTGATGGAAAAAGGGGCGCTTGACGGGATCGTGATCAACACTGCCGGTATCGGTATCGCAAAGACCATTGTGCGGGATAACGGACTCATTCCCGGGGACGTGATTATCGTTTCCGGTACTCTTGGCGATCACGGGATCGCGATCATGGCACACCGCGAGGGATTCGATCTCGGTGCGCAGATCAAGTCTGATGTTGCACCGCTCTGGGGGATGATGGAACACGTGTTCGATGCGGGTTCCATCCATGCAATGAAGGACCCGACTAGAGGTGGATTTGCAAGCGCCATCAATGAGATGGCCCGGAAGAGTGAGGTGAGTGTACGGATCCGGGAAGAACATATCCCCATCCGAAAAAACGTCAGGAGTGCCGCAGCTATGCTTGGCATCGATCCGCTCGAAGTTGCCAATGAGGGGAAGGTCGTTATGGGCGTTCCACCTTCAAGCGTCGATGCGATCCTCGCAGTTCTTCACCATCATAAGTATGGAAAGGACGCTGCAGCTGTAGGAGTAGTGACGAAAGGTTCTCATGTCATTATGGAAACGGCAGTCGGAGGCGAACGATTTATCGAACCGCCGATGGGTGACCCTGTGCCCCGGGTATGCTGATAAAAAACAGGCATTCTCTTCTTCGGAGTGATGGTCACGGCAACTTTTTTGATCTCACATGCGGTCCGATATGTATCAACCGTGAAGGAATCCGGATTGCATGTATCCTGACAATGCCCTGTGTCAATGATGTTATTAGCGGTACAGGTGCCTGTCTTTGATAGAGGATAAAATAATGATTCATTAAAAAGGAATTTTTTTAATATTATCCAATATACTTCCCCAGCATCTCAATTGCTTCAAGCTCCTTTTTCCCGCCACACTTCCGCACAATGCCTGAGTGATAATCGATCAGTTTTTTGAGTTCCGGATCCCGATTTTTTACGTACCGCGTTGCGTGTACAGTTGCATCGATGATACTGTTAAATCCACGGTTAACGGGATGAAGACCTACATCTTCGATAATTTCCTTTTCAGGAACAAGCCTGACCATCATTACATCATTGGTCTTACGCTCAATGGTCGCCGTGAATGCAGCCCATGCGTCAGTGTCTGAAAGCCGCTGCATTTTCTTTCCATTGATCGTTTCTTCTACAAAAAACTCCCGGGGAAGATCTTCAAACGCGGTTTTCACGTAGAGAATGGGATCATAGATAAAGTTTGCAACAACCCATCCGTCACGCTCAATATTTTGAGCTGTATGACATCCTATAAAAAGTACCATACTGGCTTTGCCCTCACGATAATGGATCCCCATCGGTGCTGCGTTGAAGGAGGTGGTGGCGATAACCTCATTGATACCTGCTTTCAAGAGTCCCATGACCAGCCCTCCCCGAGCGCAATATAGATTGAGGCAATGACAATGTCAGCAATTGAGCCCGGATTGATATCTCTCTCAATACAATCGGCATCAAAAACTTCTAACGAATGTTTGCCGTCAAGAACTTCCCGTGCAGTGAGTAGTGTCTCATGAGCAACTGCCAGGCCGTGTTTTTTGATGATAAACGTGTCTGGCTCAGAAGCGAGGAGTGTAAGGAATGTATAAACAATTGCCTGTCTGCCCGGGCCAAATTGTTTGAGAAGATCAGCTCCCCGACGGGTGAGGGGAAACCCTGCCACCCACTCCCGTGCCACCATGTCATTTGCCGCTGAATGCTGCATTACATCTAAAAGGGTCATTTCCCGTTCGCGGATCACCGTAAGCGTGTGGGGGTCATTCACGTCAAGATCGTCAGTTGCGTTCATCTTCACCGAAGTCATGGCAAAGGCCTTATAGAACGCGACGGCATCCGATACATCAGTCTTTTCTATTGCGGACAATGCGCCAGGTATGCCGTTGCCAAAGATGAGGGGGATAAGCAGGATAAATGCGCCAAAATGGGTGTTGCCACCTTCATGACAATTGGTGTCGCGGACTGCATGCTTGATTATCTCGCCTATCCGGCCGACACCCTTTTCAGCCTCCTCGAGTGCCGTGCGGGCAAAAATTGTTGATGCCAAAAAATGTTCAAGCCGTGTATCAGGGAAGTCATGACAGCGGTCGACGTTCCCCGGCTTTGGGTAGGCGCAGACCTCCAGTATCATCGCAAGTTGCGCCCGTTCAGCTGCTCTCATCAGAAGGTATGACATGGAACACACGGCTCATTATTGTTTCTGAGAGCTCACGTTTCATGCGCATATACTCTTTCTTTGAAATGTTCAGCTGCTTTAACGTCATATCACGGAACATGCAGGGTGAAGACGTTTTGCAGCACCATGCAAGGCTGCCAAAACAGGTTTGTTTCCCCTCTTCGAGCGGTGTGCCTTTCACCGTGTCCAGTTTCAAACGGATATAGTCTTCTTTCGGGAGGCCGATTCGGGAAAGCGTGGGGATGAGCGGGCAGTCTTTGACAGGCATGCAGCAGAAGGCGAGTGCGCGGATGTCACCACCCCGGCACAGCTGTTTTGGGGAATTGTACCACCCCTCTTCCGAGGCATATCGGGAAATTGCCGCATCCAGCCCGGAGAGCGTTCGTTCATCTGACTTGCGGGCCAGCGACACAATGTCAGCTCCATGAGAGAGCATCTCCCGCATCCTCTCAAAGGTATTAATCGAATTATTGGCAATCAGAATAAGCGGGCAGCTGTTCCGTATCTGTCGGAGTTTTGCTGAACCGAAGTCCATGAGATCGATATGCAGGATATCTGCTCCGGATTCCCAGAGTTTCCGGGTAAGCTGGCGGTCATCTGCCGCTACTCCGGCACGGAATTTTACCGATACGGTTACCCCCTCGGATTTGAGCGCTCGTACAACTGCCAGAAGATCAGCCGGTTTTTTTAAGTAATGTTCCCCGCACCCGGCAGCAACCATTGCCGGCTGGCGGCAATGGGCGTCGATTTCATATATCACACTTTCACCAAGAGATCGTGCAATGGCAGCATATGATTCCGGAGCACTGCCGCGGAGATTGAGTCCTGACACAACCGGGCTCCTTTCCAAAAGTGCCATCTGTTTTTTAAGCTCTTCGACCGGGTTATCATACAAAAATTCTTTGCGATTACCTTCTTTTGTGACGCCCTTTGCCGCATTCATAGTGGATTGGTCAATTGAGTAACCCCCGATAAATGCCATTCCAACATGATCTGCACGTTTGAGAACGTATTCGGCGTCCACAATTCCCGCCATCGATGCAATCGCTATGGGTGTCCTGACAATACGATCGTTGATGAGCAACCCGAAGCGCTCGAAGGCATTCATCATAGATTCATATCTGTTGAGACTGATCAATCAAATTACTTTGCATGCGATCTTTTAAAAAAAAACTATTTGGTAAGAATTTTTAAGATTCCCGGTCATACTAATTGTTATATGGGTAAGAAGGGAATGTTACTTGTTGGACACGGAAGCACGATGCCCTACAACAAAGAGCTCGTTGAGAAAACAGCTTCTCTGATCAAATCACAAAATACGGATTTTATCATAAAATGCGGTTTTATGAATATTAATACGCCAACAATCAAGGAATCGCTCAACGATTTCCGACGTGAACCCATTGATGCTCTTGTTGTGGTTCCCCTGTTTTTAGCAAAGGGTGTTCATATCGAAAAAGATATTCCGGGAGAGATCGGACTTCCCGAAGGCATTAGGAAAGGTTCGTTTACCTTAAATGGCAGGTCCATTCCTCTTGTATACGCAGATCCAATCGGGAGTGATCCGCTTCTTGCTGACCTGATGGTCAAGAATGCAACAAAAGCGCTCTCGCTTCTCTAAATTTTTTATGCATGTCCTTGTCATAGATACTATTCATGGTGGGAACGCGATAGGAGAATCTTTTTTTGCCCGGGGAGATAGTGTTGACTGTGTGGATGTGTACCGGAAAGAGAGTGCTATTGACGTCCCCACAGCCCTTGCGGGTACCTATGATCTCATCGTCGCACCGGTGCACCTCGATCCTGATCATCCACTCCTTAAATTTTCCCATGCACCGGTTATTTCCCACCATGATGCAGTGCGCCGGTTGCTGGGTGAAAATATCCCGCAACCGATGATCGAGATCACGGGTGGATGGGGAAAAACAACGACGGCACATGCGCTCGCCTCCCTGATGCAGGGAGAGGGCATACTGCACACATCAAACGGGACGTACCGCTTCCCAGAAAAAAAGTTGATATCACGGTCCAGTATTACACCAGCATCGGTGCTCGCTGTAACAAAATTAGCTCATGAGATCCATGGATGGCTGATTGTAGAGGAATCATTAGGTGTCACGGGTGCTGGCAATCTTTCAATAATTACATCGGCCAGCGATTATTTTTTCGCAGCGGGAAAAAAATCTGCCATTGCCGCAAAAGTTGAGTCGGCAAAACATGCCCGGCACCTCCTCCTGGCAGAAAATATTCTGGCAGACAGCTCCGGTCTGGTTACCCATATCGAAGATATTGCCGTGTCCAAAGATACAGAGTGCTGCATTATATTTTCCGGCAAAACCGCCAAGTTCTCAAATCCTCTTCTTGCCATTCCCGGATATCATTCATCTTTGATGCTTGCCGCTGCCGCAGCGATGATACTGGGAATGGACCCCGGACCATTGTCCTCGTTCAGCGCACTGCCGGGCAGGATGTCTGTGTCATATAAAAAAGGACTGCTGATTGTAGACAATGCAAACAGCGGTACCAACATTGCAACAACGATTGAAGCGGCACGGTATGCCCGGCATATATCAGGAAAAGAAGCCATCACGCTTGTCATCGGTCAGGTTGCTGGCGATGGAGCAGTCTGTGAAGGATTTACCATTGACCGGATAAGGGAGGCCATAGAAAATATTCGTCCCAGTCAGGTAATATGGGTGGGAACATTTCCCCTGCCGGGAACTTCGGAATACAATAGTCTGGTGCCGCTGATATCCTCATCTGCAGCAACACTCAAAGAAGCCTTTGCCACTGCCCTGCGTAAAACAGATTATGGATCCATTGTTCTTGCAGTGAAAACCTGGAGGTAACAGATCATCATGAAATACATGCACCCGCGTCCCAGTTCAATCGTTGCCGCGCTCTACACGGCACGCGATCTCAAAGTTGGTGTTGCCATACTCCATGGTCCTTCCGGCTGTTCGTTCAAACATGCCCGCCTACTTGAGGAAGATGGGATGCGGGTGCTCACAACATCTCTTGCCGATAATGAATTCATCTTTGGCGGTCAGAAACCGCTCGAAGATGTCCTGCGTTTTGCTGAGGATCATTTCAAGCCCGAAAGGATGGCAGTGATTGGAACGTGCGTGGCCATGATCATTGGTGAAGATCTCCAGTCGGCGATTGATGGTGCCGGGATAATAACCCCCACCATAGCTGTTGATATCCACGCAGGATACCTGGAGAATATTGCGGGTGTTCTTGCGACGCTTGAAGCGGCACACGAAGCTGGCTGGATCTCTCACGACGAACTTACTCGCCAGCAGTTCCTGATGGAGAAGGCCAATGAAGTGGAGCGGTTGAGAGGCGCAGCAAGCCAATCGTATATCGAACCTTCACGGGGGGACCTGAAACATATTGCTGCACGTCGCCTGCTCGAACTTGCGCGTGGCGGAAAAAAAGGGGTCGCAATCCTAAATGCAAAGAAAGAGACCGCATATATGTTCGCAGATGAACTAGTTGCTCTTCATGATACCTGCCCGGATGCAAATATCAGATATATTGCAAACCTTGATCGGCGGGGACTGCCGAAAACCCGGCTGGACGCAGAACGGATCTTAAAAGATATGAGAGCCCGGGATATCGAGGTTGAAGTGATCGGTGCGCTCGACGAGTACGGGGCAAATGGTGACCTGCTCGGCAAAAAGATAGTCGAAATAGCCCCCGAATTTGCCCTTATTTCCGGTGTCCCGCACGCAATTCCTCCGGAATATACACAAGGTATCGAATGTTTTTCGGTGACAAACGGACCCCGTCAGGTAGGTCCGCTCCGGAGTATCGGGCACCAGCATATTATTGTGGAGATCGATCTCCACCCAAAGACACTCGGTGTGCGGGATATTGTGGGGAGTGAATTCGGAGCCGTCATGAGGAGTTTTTGAATGAAACAAATTCTCATCACCGGCGATCGCTCCGGGAGCGGAAAGACGAGCATCACGCTCGCCCTGACCGCGCTTCTTTCAAAAAACAAGCGGGTACAAACATTCAAGGTTGGTATGGATTATATCGATCCCTCATACCTGTCCGCAGTCTCCGGGCGACCATGCCGGAACCTCGACAGCTTCACGCTTTCTGAGAATCAGATTCGGGACATTTTTCATTTTGGTTGTCGCGACGCAGATATCGCGCTGGTCGAAGGTGTACGCGGGCTCTATGAAGGGGCAGATGCCCTTACTGATATCGGCAGTACTGCATCTATAGCAAAAGTCCTTGATATTCCGGTAATACTTGTTGTATCTGCCCAGAGCATCACCCGAAGTGCGGCTGCTCTGGTAAAGGGATTTCTGGCATTCGATCAGGATGTGCATATCGCCGCTGTCATTCTCAACAATGTAAAAGGTGGATCGCACCGGGACAAGGCTGTCGCAGCTATCGAACACTATTGCGATATTCCGGTTATCGGGTCAATACCCCATATGGAAGAGATGCAGCTTGCCATGCGGCATCTTGGGCTCGTACCGTACCGGGAAGGTTCCGGGCAGGGAGATTTTAATGCACGTATCGAAACTATCACGGAGATGATCGGGAAGTTTGTGGATCTCGAGCGGTTCGGGTCAATTATGAAGGAAATATCGTCATCTCCCCATTATAAAACGCTTTTTGACAAATCTGTGGACAGGGATGTAAGAATTGGTGTTGCTCTTGATGAAGCATTCAATTTTTATTATGCCGACTTTTTCGATATTCTTCGTATAGCAGGTGCAGAAAGTATTCCGTTCAGTCCTGTGCATGACCGGCTCCCGGATGCAGATGGTTACATCATCGGAGGAGGCTATCCGGAACTCTTTGTTAAAGAGCTGGAAGCAAACGACCGGATGCGGGAAGCCCTACGGGAAGTCTCGAAGAATAATTTACCTGTATACGGGGAGTGCGGCGGACTCATGTATCTTACCGATCATATGACATTAAAAAAGGGCTGGCACGACGCACAAAAAGATAAGGATTATGAAATGTGCAAAGTGTTTTCCGGTGAGACCCGTATGCCGTCCCGTCGCGTGGTCAGTTACGTTGAAGGTACGAGTACGGATGATTCGCCCCTAGGTGCTGCACCCTTCCGGGGCCACGAATTTCATTATTCTGAAGTTATGCTTACCCCGGGCACTCGATATGCGTACCAGCTTTCCCGCGGGGTTGGCATTCATGACAATCTTGATGGCGCAGTCATAAACAATACCCTGGGTAGTTACACACATCTGCATCCAGTGGCAAATGAGGGAATGTTCCGGCATTTTGTAAGATTATGCCGAAAAAACGCGTAAGGTTTCATTTTTGCAATGCCGGTAAAAAAATCCAACGGATAAAAGAAAAAACTACAAAACCCTTAAGATCCTATGAAAAACTATGATCATTTACATTGATGGAAAATACCTTAAAGACGATCAGGCAAAAATCTCGGTCTTCGATCACGGATTTCTTTACGGGGACGGGGTTTTTGAGGGCATCCGTGCCTATAATGGCAAAATTTTCAGGCTGAAAGAACATCTTGATCGTCTTTTTGATTCAGCAAAAACAATCGACCTACCTTCCCCATTATCCAAAGAGGAGATGACCGAAGTAATCTGTGAAGTGTTGCGCAGGAATAAATTAACCAATGCTTATATCCGACCCATTATCAGCCGGGGCGTGGGAGATCTTGGTCTTGATCCGCGTAAATGTCCAAAACCAGCAGTCATCGTAATCGCAACAAGCTGGGGCGCGATGTATGGTGACCTGTACGAAAAGGGATTGAGGGCAATTACGGTATCAGTCAGACGGAATTCTGCGGATGCACTTCCACCGAACGTAAAAAGCCTGAACTATCTCAACAACATCCTTGCAAAGATTGAGGCAAACTACAAGGGTGGTGATGAGGCTATCTTCTTTGATACGAATGGTTACATTTCAGAGGGTTCAGGGGACAATCTTTATATCGTAAAAAATGGTGAGATTCTTACGCCTCATACGCTTAACAACCTGAGGGGAATCACCCGGATGGTTCTTCTGGAGATTGCCAAATCACTTGGTATCACGGTCAAAGAACAGAATCTGGGGTATTTTGATCTCTATTCAGCGGATGAGGTTATCTGCACAGGTACTGCAGCAGAAGTCGCGCCGATTACTTGGATTGACGGGCGTACAATTGGAACCGGTAAGCCAGGACCGGTTACCCGTCAGCTGATGGCGGCATTTAAAACAGTGACCGAGACTGAAGGCTACTCCATCTATAAGAAATAACAATAAGAAATGACATTTTAAAAAAAGTGTTTTTCAACGAACCTCAAAAGACAACGCCGGATGTCTCTCTCCTATTCCATAACTTATTTATGAGGTGCCGAGAAATTAAATAAAGCAAGCGCTGCTATAGTGTAGTCCGGCCAATCATGCGGGCCTTTCACGCCCGCGACTGGGGTTCGAATCCCCATAGCAGCATTCTGGATTATCAGTATATTTTCTCCTATATTTTTCCCGGTTTTCTTTTGTCACCCTTATGCTTACTTTCCAAGAGTATCCGTGAATATTTTACATCGAACAAATAAAAAAAATAACGCATGGATTTCAATTTATAGAGGTTCCCGTGGTTTTGCCCCGTCAAAAAGAACACCCTCCTTACAATCATTTTATTACGTGCGACAGATTTTTTTGTTCATGAGCGAGTTCCCGCTAGCCTGAATTCAACTCAAATAATAACATCACGTTCCACCCTTTTGCGGATATTTATCCAATTCTTGAGTAGTACCAGGATCTCTGATAGAAACCGGGCACCGATACTTTTAATACGGATAACCCAATTCTCATTGGAGTGATTATGTATGCCTGCACCAGAAAAATCCGGTATTGAATTCCCGAGTGTGCTCGATCGAGCTTACAAGGATTATAAACGTCACCTCAAGGTAGGCGACATCATGAGCCGTGATATCTTCACAACGACTGTTGCAACATCAATGGCAGATGCAGCAAAGACCATGGGAGAGCGACATATCGGGAGCCTTATCGTCATGAAGTACGGTACGCCCATTGCTATTGTGACTGAGCGGGACCTGCTCTCCAAAGTGCTTGCGGATGGCCTCGATCTGGAGACGACACCGGTCGAGCAAGTGATGTCATATCCGCTTATCAAAATATGCCCCACTTATGAGATCAGGGAAGCTGCTCGTACCATGATCCACAAGAAAGGAAGGCTGGCGGTCTTCGAATGCGGTAAGCTGGAGGGGGTAATAACTGCATCTGACCTGATACGGGAGATGCCTGACGCCCCGGAGACGTCGCTTAAAGTCGATGAGTTCATGACGAATGATATTGTAACTGTCGATACAAAAGAGACAGTTGCAGCCGTTGCATGTATTATGGGATCAAAACGGATCGGGAGCGTTATCGTTACCTTAGACGGAAAACCATCCGGAATATTTACCGAACGAGACCTCCTGTCGAAGTTCCTTATGCAGGGAAAGATGCTCGACACCCCGGTGGGCAGTGCTGCATCATCTCCGCTGAAAACTGCTCCCGCAGGTATTAGTATCCATGAAGCGGCAAAGGTGATGGCTGCTCAGCATGTCAGGCGGCTTCCCCTGATGAAAAAGAAGCAGCTCGCAGGAATTATTACTGCACGGGATCTTGTCGAGGCATATGCGATGTAACCAGGAGTTCCCCCGTCCTGCCTTTTTTAGGTTTCCTGACTTCTGCTAACACCAGTGCATGGTAGGTGTTGAACCGGAAGAGCTGCTTCGATGGCTGACAAAGTTTGCTTACCGGAATAAATGACTATGAACTCCATTTGCATCATTACACCCGCTTTGTCTGTGAACACACATTGCCATGATAAAAGAACCCCGGTTTTCTCTAACCCGGCATCAGTTTTCCAGACCTGATGGGACGAATATTATTTGAAGCATGCTCGGACCCTGTCAAATTCTGATACGGGGCAACCCGGAATACAAAAAAATTATTGTACACAGTTTTTGAATTGCATTGATCTTGTTAATGGGAATGATATTAAATATTGGCTGATAAAAACGGGGCGGATTTTTGGGGATAATACATAAATCCGGGGTATCTGGTTGCCCAGAGTATTATTCTATTGTTGGTGTGGAATTGACACTGCCGGATTGCAGAGATTTCAAATCGAACTGAATTTCAACGGTGCCCCGTGGGATAACCGTCGTACTGTTTTTAACCATTGCGCCATCCTTAAAAATCTCCGCGACGATCTTTTCCGCCGAACCATCATTTTTCTGGACAGATACCGCAACGATCCCGTCAGTTGTCGATATACTGTATACATGATCTCCGGAATCGGTCACTTCTATCTGGTTCCCCGGAGTACCGATCAAGCCAGTATAGGTACCAGGATATATCACCCTCACCCAGACACCTGTGGGGGGAATCAGAACCTGAGTTTGTGCGGGAGATATGGTTGTGGTTGTTACCATCGTCTGAATGGTCGTTGGTTTTGGCGTTGCGGGAGTGATCACAAGGGTGGTCTTTACAGGTGTTGTTACATTCGCTCCGGATGCCGTTTGTCCAGGCGCGAGGTTCGCCGCTATTACCAACCCTGCAATGAATGCAAGAATTACAATTACAAGCACTGCGATCGTAAGGTTGCCAGGTAATTTTGATGCCGGTGCAGGAGACGGGAGCGGTGGAGGAGGACCAGGAATTTCAGGAGATGGTTCTTGGGCTGAGGCTAAGGGCGAATCCGTTTTTCCAAGTACAGGCCATATAACAGGAGAGCTGGGCTTAGCCTGAGATTCTGTCAGGACAGGTCCGGTCTGAGGTGCTGGAAGAACTGGCTCAGCCGGGGATTCAGACAGAACTGGTTCAGCAGTTATCTGAGGGACACGCTTTTTCACCAGAGGCGTTGGCTGGGTGCGGGGCACAGAGTCTTCAATCAGCGGTTCGATAGAATGGATTATCTGTTCGATAGGCCGGCCCTGATGTTCGACCGCGGATCCAACATGGGGTGGAACCGGGATCTGTACCGGGGGGACGTCAGGACGCAATATTGATGCATATTCAGACGGTTGTTTAACCGGCGTCCCGCAATGGTTACAGAACGTTGATTCCGAAGGTATTCGATTCCCGCATCGGGAACAGAATATCCCGGAAGGCAGGGACGAGGTCTCTACCGGAACCACAGGAACAGGGCCCGGTTCGATAATCTTATTCAGGGGACGGGCGATTTCGATCTTCTTTTTTACCGGGCGCCTTTCCGCTCTATCTTCCTGAACAGGTGGAGGAACTTTGTGTTTTTCCAAGTGCTCAGTTCCAGATCCAGGGTGATCGGCAAGCTCTTTTTCCCCGGTAGATGGGTATATGAGATTTTGCAGTTTCTTTGCCCAGTCATTGCATTCCCGTTTTCTTTCTGCTCCAGCCAGCCGGGGAAATGTAAGGACTATCTGATCCTTTTCTCCTGCATTATTCACGATAGTGAGTGATAAAAGGTGGTCGCGTATGGCATTTTCTCCAGCTTCAACCCTCCAGATCGTCGCCAGAAGAATTTCCTGGGGAGGAATAATATTTTTCCTGCTGTCGATAAGAATAATACGCCTGGTGGTAAGTCGTGCGTCAAACGAAATGGATTTGAATTTTACATTTTTCGCTTCAATGATTATGGACTCATCACGGTCCAGTTCTGGATAGCCCATAGTACCACAGTCTCAACTATAATTGCGTTATCAATAAAAATAAGTATTTGTCAAGTATCCATTTCGATATTCTGGCAAAAATTTAGAGATATTCCTGATCATTCATGTAAGGCCGGAGTATTTTGGGAATTTCTACCAAACCCTCTTTATTCTGGAAATTCTCAAGGATGGCACGCATTACGCGCGATGTAGCAACTGCAGTTGAATTCAGGGTGTGAACATGCTGCTTTGATTCAAAGTTACTCTTGTCCCGCACTTTGATATTGAGCCGGACTGCTTGGTACGAGGTACAATTTGAGCAGGATACAACTTCCTTATAGGTGTTTTCGCGGGGCATCCACGCTTCTATATCATATTTTTTCGCAGCTACGGTACCGATATCACCAGTACAGATATTTACGACGCGGTACGGGATTTCCAGTTTCCGGTACATCTCTTCTGCATTTGCCAGCAATTCCTCATGAATCTCCCATGAATCTTCAGGTCTGCAGAATACGAACTGCTCAACCTTAGTGAACTGGTGAACGCGGAACAGACCTTTGGTATCAAGTCCATGCGCACCGATCTCGCGTCGGAAACAGGGAGAGATACCAGCAAGACGAAGAGGAAGATCCTTTGTTTCAAAGATCTCCCCTTTATACATTGCGCCTATTGGGTGCTCGCTGGTGGCAATGAGATATACATCATCACCATCAATTTTGTACATGACTTTTTCGAAATCACCAAGATCGGTAACTCCTTCATACGAGGACCGGTTAATCATATAGGGGGGGATAACCGGTGTATACCCTTTTTGTGCCAGCAGGTCAATTGCAAAACGCTGGAGTGCCAGGTCCAATAGGACAAGGCTGCTTTTCAGGAAATAGAATCCAGCTCCCGATATTTTCGTCGCCCGTTCAAAATCAGCCCATCCCCGCTCGACTGCCAGCTGACCATGATTTTGCAGCTCGAAATCAAATGTCCTCACCCTCCCCTCACGCTTAATTTCAACGTTTTCGGTATCGTCCTTCCCGACAGGAACGCTTTCATGAAGGATATTGGGCAGGCGCATCTGGTAGGCGCGAATCGCGTCTGCTATCATTTCCTGTTCGGTTTCATTATCCCGGATCTTTCCCGGAAGGTCCGCGGCCTCAGCAAGGAGAACTGTCACATCCTGCCCGGCTTTTCGCGCAGTATTGATTTCCCGGGCAATCGTATTGCGGCGCTGGCGCAGGGCATCTGTCTCAATTTTAAGTTCGCGTGCTCTGACATCTTTTTTGAGCAGGTCATCTACCCATTCGAGCTTCTCGGTATCACCGCGTTTTTTAAGATCTGCCCTTACTATATCCGGTCTGGACCGTATGAACCTGATATCGAGCATGGATTATCCCTTCACATCTATGTATTTCAGTATTCTATTGATTGAATATACATCATAATTTATCGCCTTTACATTTATGGTGTATCGGTCATGTCAGGGAAACAGGGGAAAAAGAAAACGAGAGCAGAATTTTCCCGGATAAAGCCAATAGTAAAAAAGGACCCTGTTTTTCATGGTTTTTTGATTTTCCCCCGCAATTGTGCAGTTAAATGGCGTAATCAGGCGCATAGTGTCGGTTTCCTGATAAATCCCGGATTACTGACAGAACAAGACTATCCTTGGATCCGAACCGGCGCATGGTTTTTGGCGATTGACGGAATAATTGTCTTTTTATTGATCAAAAATACAGCCCGCAATAAAAAACAACCTAATCCTTAAGTTCTTGGAAAGAAATTGGGATGTAACATGCAACCAAATCTGGTTTTGCTGTTTGTGTATGGTATTGAGAGGAGCAGCCTGTCAGCTGTCACGGATTACCACCATAGTGCAGGGTCTGCCAAAACCCCAAGATGCAACCTGTATTCATTAATTATTACCCCGGTAGGTATGAAAAAAGGATGGAAGCGTTTCCTCAATGATCTCACTATATCCTCCAGATTTCTGTTCCGTGACGAATTCCAGCAGGAATTCAAGATTCAAGATACTCTGGTTCCCGCCGTTTTTATCCAGACAGGAAAGTCCATCCATCAACTTATTACTGCTGACGAAATTAACCGCGTAAGTTCGACAGATCAACTTGCTGATCTGGTAAAGCAGAGATTTGTGAAATATTTTGCATGACCTGGCCCTTTATTATAGGATAAATTTAATAATTTGCGTTTTTGTTGTACTGGTATTATTTCCGGAATTTTGGTAATTATCCACAATTATTTTTACCGTAAAAATTAACATTATTAAGATTTTTTTGGAGATACCGCCCGGTTTTCTTCAAAGAAAAAAATTATTTTTTAATTCAGTGATGTGTTCCATTCATATCCACTTTTTTCCAGTGCATCTCAATCGTACCATAATTACTCACCATCCATACACGTATAGAACAATCTTTCAAGTTGTGAAATTATAGTCTGTTTGTTTGAGGAATGGGGGCTCTGCATGAAGATTGCAGTCTCGGGAAAAGGTGGAGTAGGCAAGACGTTTATTGCGGGTACTCTTGCTTCACTTCTCGTAAAGGCCGGTCAGAAGGTTATTGCTATTGATGCTGATCCTTCGCCTAACCTCGCGGTGACGCTCGGACTCTCCCCGGATGAATCTGCCGGGATCGTTCCTATTGCCGAGAATGAACAGCTGATCAGACAAAAAACCGGCACGGAATTTTCAGGTATATTCCGGCTGACGTTTACTGTCAATGATATTATTGACAACTACACAGTACCGACGCCCTCCGGTGTTAATCTTATAGTGATGGGTACGATCCGTTCTATGGGTGCGGGATGTATGTGTGCGGCCAATTCCGTGATAAAAGCACTGCTCCGTCATCTTGTCGTTGAGAGGAACGAGTTGGTGATTCTCGATATGGAAGCCGGGATTGAGCATCTGGGGCGGGGGACTGCAGAGCATGTTGACATCCTGATCGTTGTTACCGATGCAACCCTCAAATCTCTGGACATCGCCAGAAGCATCTGCAATATAGCTATGAAATCGAATATTGCCCGTATTGGCCTGGTGGGAAACCGGATAACTGATCCACGACAGGAGGATGTTGTCCGGCTGTTCGCTGAGAGGAACCGGCTTAAGATTTTTGCCACGATTCCTTATGATCAACAGGTTGCCGAGGCCGGCATCACCGGAGTGGCAGTCGACGAAAAATCTTCCCTGGCAATTCCTGCAATCAGAATTCTGGCAGATGTACTGATGAAGACAGATGGAGCATAATGTATGATCAATTGATTTGGAGATGACCAAGGTTTATGAGAACGCTTGTCACGATGGGACGCGGGGGCACAGGAAAGACGAGTTTTGTCGCATTGATGGCCAGATACCTTATTGAAAAAAAAGCAACACCGCTGCTTCTTGTTGATGCCGATCCCGACCAGAACCTTGCAGAAATGGTGGGAGTGGATCTGGAAACAGCCGGAAAGAAAACGATCGCAGAACTACTGGCTGATACATTCATAGCAAAGGGTGGCACAACCGTTGGTATCGCTCCATCGAGCCGGATTGAAAGCAGGATCTGGGAACAGGGTCTTTATGAAGGAGAACATTTCGATCTTATCTCCGTCGGTACAAAATGGGTTGAGGGATGTTACTGTCTCCCGGACGCAGCTCTGAAAAATGCACTTGGGGCAATAACCAAAAACTACCGTTATATCCTTATCGATTCCCCCGGGGGACTCGAACACCTGAACCGGAAGATTGCCAGTAATGTTGATGTGATATTTGATATTATGGGGCCCTCAAGGAAATCATTTCAGCATGTAAAACGTGCATACAGGGTCATTCATGAAGTCGGTATTACCTTCAACCAATTTTTCGTCATCGGCGGGTATGCATTTTCAGAAGAACTTACAGGACGTGCGACAAAAGAGACCGGCCTGCCCTGCCCGGGAAAAATTTCTGAAGACGAGGTCGTCGCATCTTATGTCCTTTATGGAAGATCGCTTCTCGATATACCGGAGACATCACCGGCCTACCGATCGATCGTCTCGATTCTTCACTGTACACTTTCCGTAGAATAAAAGTATTGACATCCTCGTTAAGATGATGTCATCTTAGATAGGCTTATAGTTGTTTTCTGGTAATGTATTGTTTATCTGGTTTGGGTGGGATAAAATTGAGAAGGGATGGTGTCAATCTTAAGATCAAAGAATTAAAATCCGATATTGCACACTTCCGGGATCTGAGCATTACCATTGGTGCAATCGCCAGAGAAACCTGGGTTGAACCCATGGGGCCGACCCCTTTTCCCTCCCTCACTACATTACGCAGCTGGGACCGGAAACTCCTTGAGCGGTATAAACCGTTTTATCTTCCTTTCTGTGACCTCTGTTGCTTGTGCACCTATGGGAAATGTGATCTTACCGGCAATAAACGGGGAGCCTGTGGTATCGGGATGGCGGCACAGCAGTCGCGAACTGTGCTGCTTGCAGCAAGCATCGGAGCTTCAACACATACTGCCCATGCCCGCGAGCTCGTCACACACCTGATCGGGAAGTACGGCAGGGACCTTCCCCTCAATGTCGGCGGGTTGAATGTTGAAGTCGAAGCCCCCCACATGCGACTTGTATGCGGTATGAAACCCGAAAAGTTAAGCGACCTTGAGGAAGCGCTCGATTACTGCGAAAAGCAGGTTACCCAGCTCCTTGCAGTCACCCATACCGGTCAGGAAGGAAATAATCTGGATTTTGAGTCCAAGGTGTTCCATGCGGGTATGATCGATCATGTAGGAATGGAGATTGCCGATCTCGCCCAGATTTCCGCTTTCGATTTTCCAAAGGCTGACCCGGAATCGAGCCTTATCGATCTTGGGCTTGGTTCGGTAAATATCAATAAACCGGTTATCTTGGTCATCGGTCACAATGTTCCCCCGGCTGCTGAGATCATCGATTATCTCAGGGAACAGGATCTGACGACAGAAGCCGAAGTGACCGGTATCTGCTGCACCGCCATGGACATGACCCGATATTCCGCAAAAGCAAAGATTGTTGGACCTATATCATGGCAACTGCGTTACATCCGCAGCGGAGTTCCCGATGTAATCGTAATCGATGAGCAATGTATCCGTGCCGATACCCTGCAGGAAGCCATGCAGATCAAAGCCCCCGTTATTGCTACCAGCGAGAAGAACTGCTGCGGGCTGCCTGATCGTACGCTTGATGATCCGGATGATATTGTTGCTGACCTTGTAAGCGGGAAAAGTTCCGGTGCGCTGATCTTTGATCCCGTCAAAGTGGGTGAAGTAACTGTCAGGACTGCCATAGCGATTGCACCGAAACGCAAAAAACACAAAGTCCTTCCGTCTGTCGATGAACTGATCAGGATTGCAAAAAAATGTACACTCTGTACTCTCTGCCGGCGTGCATGCCCCAATGATCTTCCGGTCTCATATGCTGTTAAGGCTGCAGCACAGGGGAATCTCAACGGGCTTGATGAACTCTATGATGACTGTGTCGGATGCGGGCGGTGCGAGTCTGCGTGCCCCCAGAAAATTCCAGTACATAGCCTCATCGTTACCGCGGCAGAAAAAAAGACTGCGGAGGAAACATTCTGCATCAGGTCCGGGAGGGGTGCAATCCAGGATATCGAGATTCGCAAGGTGGGCGGACCGATTGTTCTTGGGGAAATTCCGGGAATTGTTGCATTTGTCGGGTGCGCAAATTACCCGAAAGGATCCCGGGAAGTCGCCGAGCTGTGCATGGAATTTGCAAAACGACGGTATATTGTCTGCACATCCGGTTGTGCCGCGATGTCTGCCGGGATGTACCGGAACGATGAAGGAAAAACTGCGTATGAGATGTATTCGGGGTCTTTTGAAGCAGGTGGAATTGTGAATGTGGGATCCTGTGTCTCAAATGCACATATTTCAGGCGCCGCCATCAAGATTGCAAGCATATTTGCCAAAAAACCCCTGCGAGGCAATTATGAAGAGATTGCCGATTATGTGTATAACCGTGTCGGGGCGGTCGGCGTTGCATGGGGTGCCATGTCACAGAAAGCGGCATCCATTGCTGCAGGATTCTGGCGGCTGGGCATACCTGTTGTTGTTGGGCCACACGGCACCAAGTACCGTCGCATGCTTCTGGGTAGGTCCGATAAAGAACAAGACTGGTATGTGTATGATACCAGGACTGGTAAAAAAGTGTATGGTGGACCTGTACCGGAACATCTTTTCTTTGCAGCAGAGACAAAAGAAGAAGCGATGGTGATGATCGCCAAACTGACTATGCGCCCGAATGATACAAGCAAGGGAAGAGCAATCAAACTCACCAATTATATTGATCTGCACAGAAGACTGATCGGGGGTATGCCTCCTGATATGCACCTTCTGGTCAGGAAAATGGCTGACATACCACTGACGATGAAAGAAGATATTGAAAAGATCTTACAGCACATGAAGTGGACAGAGCACGAGATACCAGACCCGACACTCCTGTCCCGTATGATCCACACGCCAAAGGAGGCTTGACCATGCCACTGGCTGAATCCTGGCAGACTGCTGAGATACCCGGACCAAAAAAGGCATCCCTCATTATCAAGCCGGATATTGCAGATGCTATCATACGACGGGCAAAACGTCCGATTATGGTTGTCGGTTATGGTGCGGTTGAGTATGAAGTAGAGGGGATAAAACTGATTGAATGCCTGATTGAGCTTGCAAAAAAAGGAAAAATTCCCGTGGTCGTAACCGCCAGTACAGCACGGGAATTCCGGAACCGCGGTTTTTCACCCGCTGCCCTGATGCCTGCGGTGGATATTGGCAACAGACTCACGGATTCCACGTGGAAGGGACTTGACGGAAAAGATACCTATGACCTCGCAATCTTTGTGGGTCTGCCGTATTACATGGAATGGACAATCCTTTCAGGTCTCAAGCATTTCGCATCGGCTCTCAAAACGATGACTCTGGATTGTGTCTACCAGCCAAACGCCAGTTGGTCGTTTCCGAATAGTACCATAAAAGACTGGGCGGCAAACCTCAGGGATATTGTCGAAAATCTCGGGGATTAATCGGGATACACCATGTTTGAGAACATTCCGGTTGAAGTCGGGCTTATTCATGAAGGGGAACGCATCCGGAAAAACGATATGCACGTCGAGCTTGGTGGTCCGTCCATCAGAGAAAAATTTGAGATTGTCCGGGTCCGAAAAGATGATGATATCACCGACGGTTCAATAGATATTATCGGACCTGATATCAACGATTTGAATGAGGGAAAAAGTTACCCTGTTGGTATTATCGTTGAAATTTCCGGTCCTAAACTAGAAAAAGATCTGGAGGGAGTTATTGAACGCCGGATACATGAGTACTCCAACTATATTGAAGGATTCATGCATTTGAACCAGCGCTATGATATCTGGATCAGGCTTTCAAAAAAGTCATTTAAAAAAGGGCTTAATTCATTCACCCAGATCGGGAAGGTAATGCAGGAACTATTCAAAAATGAACTCCCGTTTATTGAAAAAATCCAGATCACATTTATTACAGATCCAGAAAAGATTCATCCATTTTACACTGAAGCCTTTGCAATCTACGATGAACGGGATGCCCGGGCACGTGGGCTTTCCGATGAGGATGTGGATACGTTTTATGGTTGCGCTCTCTGCCAGTCTTTTGCTCCTACCCATGTATGTGTTATCACTCCGCAGCGATACGCGAATTGCGGCGCTATCAGCTGGTTTGACGGGCGGGCGGCGGCAGGCATCGACCCGAAAGGTCCGATATATGCCATCAAGAAAGGTGAATGTCTTGATTCAGAAAAGGGGGAATACTCCGGTGTAAACGAGAGCGCAAAAATACGATCGATGGGTGAAGTGAGCCGCGTGCAGCTCTATTCTGGGTTTGGATATCCGCACACGTCCTGTGGTTGTTTTGAAGGTATAGCGTTTTACATTCCTGAAGTGGAAGGATTTGGGATCGTTTTACGCGGCTTCCGTGATAAAACGGTAAACGGGCTTGGATTTTCGACTATGGCCGATTCTACAGCAGGAGGGAGGCAGGTTGAGGGGTTTCATGGTATATCAATCGAGTACATGCGGTCAAGGAAGTTTATGCATGCGGACGGAGGATACGACCGTGTGGTCTGGATGCCACTTGAGATAAAAGAGAAGATTAAATCTTTCATACCTGAAGGTGTTTATGAAAAGATCGCAACAGAAAAAGATGTCAGTAACATTCCCGAATTAAAGGAGTTCCTTGTTGCCCATCAGCACCCGGTTACCCGTTTGTGGGAATCTGTGGAACCATCTGGTAAGACACACGCCCATCAGATGTCTGTTTTTTCCTGTGAGGATATTCCAATTACTGCAGGAGGATTCCGTATCATACTGAAAAATGCGCGGATCACGGCAGAAAAAATAATCATCCAGCCGGTTAAACCACAGCAGCCCCCGGGGGGGTGAGTCCATTGTGACGCAAAAAGATCCCAAAAATCAGCTGAAAGATGAGCAGATTCTTTCCCTAGCACCACAGCTCTTGGAACTATTACAAGGAGTACAACAGGTTGAACTGGAAAACTTTGCCATGGACATAGGTGAACTTGAACTTTTCATTCCCACGGGACATTTTACAGCCGTCAGGGATGCCGTCACAAACTTACAAACACCGAAACGACCCGTTGAACTCATTCCGGACCATTTTATTCCGCATATTATGCAATATCCCGGCAAAATAAGGGAGGTAACCCTCGGGGCAACAAAAAGCAGCGGGGGCAGCAGAGGCAGAACACTCACTATAGGCGGTTCAACAGCACCGGCGTATGCTGACTTTTTACACCCCGCTGGTCATCCACCAGTAATCGCTCTCGATGTCTTTGATATGCCAGTCAGCCTGCCAAAAGTTCTCAAAGAGCATGTGAAGGACGTTATCGCAGATCCGGCCGAATGGGCGAGGATGAATGTAAAAAAATTCGGGGCTGATATTGTCACCATTCATCTTATGAGCACCGACCCTCTGATACATAATACATCACCTGCTCAGGCAGCAAAAACTGTCGAAGAGATACTTCAGGCGGTCGATGTCCCTCTTATTATTGGTGGTTGTGGGGACCCGAAAAAAGATGCAGACGTCTTTTGTGAAGTCGCCAAAATGGCGGAGGGTGAGCGGCTTCTTCTCAACTCCGTCACCCTCGATATGGCTGAGGCAAAAACTCTTGAATCTGTCGCTATAGCTGCACGGGATCACGGGCATCTGGTACTAGCTTTCACCGGACTTGAACTGAATAATGCAAAAGAACTGAACCGCCGTCTCTATGATTACATACCCCCGGAACGGATTGTAATGGATCTCACTACGGTTGCACTTGGATATGGGCTTGAGTATTCATTCTCCATCCACGAACGGGCGCGCTACGCAGCCCTCATGGGCGATGGTGAACTTGCGCATCCGGTAATATCGGCGTCAACGAATGCGTGGGCAGCACGTGAGGCCTGGATGCAGATGGCACCGGAGTATGGGCCGCGTGAACTCCGGGGTCCGATCTGGGAGACGCTCAATGCAATTACTCTGCTCCTCTCTGGTATTGACCTTTTTATGATGATGCATCCTGCTGCAGTACTTACTGTCCGGGATGTCATTCACCGGTTAGGGGAAAGCGGGCAGGTACCCTCAATCCGGATACGGGACTGGGTGAATGTGCGGGTATGAACGAACTAGGCAGCCAGCAGGAAAATAAGCGAAAGAAAAACATTAGAGAGATTAGCCCGATTGATGTCTACAAACTTCTCCCAAAGACCAATTGTTGTGCCTGCCGGGAATCAAACTGTATGGCATTTGCCACGCGGGTGGTGAATGGTGAACTGACGATTGTCGATTGTCCGCCCCTCCTGACCGACGAGTACCGTGATATGCTGGGGGAGCTTACTGCTCTCCTTACACCACCGGTGCGGGTCGTCACTTTTGGTGAGGGGGAATACAGTATTGCTATAGGCGGGAAATATGTTCTGCATCGCCATGAGTTTACGTATCATAATCCTTCGCCCATCGCCATCGATGTACATGATCTCATGCCGGAAGATGAATTGCTGGAGCGGGTCAGGCAGATTGAACGATTCTCCTATAACTATATCGGGAGAGCGCTTGCTCCAGATGCAATCGCTATCCGGTCCACGTCACATGATCCGGCCGTATTCAGGCAGACGGTGAAAAAGATTGCCGGAATTAGTAAATACCCTCTTATTCTCTGTTCTTTTGATCCGGCAGTAATGGAAGCCGGACTATCTGAAATCCCTTCACGTCACCCGCTTATGTATGCAGCAACAAGCGAGAACTGGAGATCCATGGCTGACCTCTCCCTGAAATATAACGCCCCCCTTACTGTCTTTGCTCCAGATGATCTTTCATTATTGCGCACCCTGACAAAAACCCTCATTGAATCCGGTGTCTTGGATCTCGTACTGGATCCCGGCACCTTTACCGAGAACAAGCTATCATCCACTATCAGCAACTTCTCCCTTATTCGGACAGAAGCATGCAGGTATAATGATAAACTCTTTGGTTTTCCGCTTCTTGGTGTTCCTTTCGCAGTCTGGGCGGGAGAGGAGATCTCAGAAGATGTCTTGAAATGGAGGGAAGCAATCACCGCCTCGATGCTCCTTTCACGGTATGCTGATCTCCTTATCATGCACAGCATCGACGGCTGGGTGCTGCTTCCCCAGTTGATCTGGCGTTTCAATCTCTATACCGATCCGAGAAAACCTGTCTCGGTCGATGGCGGTGTGAAGATCCTTGGGAACCCGGACCGGGCTTCCCCGGTTCTTGTGACCACCAATTACGCATTGACGTATTTCACTGTTGAATCTGATATCAAGGCTGCAAATCTCAACTGCTATCTTGTGATTATCGATACTGGAGGCCTCAGTGTTGAGAGCGCAGTCGCCGGAAGGATTCTCACGGCGGAATCAATTGCAACGGCTCTCACAGAATACAAGGTAAAAAGCTTTGTCGATCACACCACACTGATAATTCCGGGGCTTGCTGCCCGGATCAGCGGTGAAACCGAAGAGGCAACCGGCTGGCACATTCTCGTCGGTCCCAAGGACTCATCCGGAATATCCAAATATCTCCATGATCGCTGGCCACCGGAAGCATGAAATGGAAGATCTTGTATTGTATCCTGTTATCCATGGAACAGCACTTCTGCTGCGCATTTCATCGCGTTTAGTGAACATTATGGTGGAATAGTACATGCATGAGACAGTCCGAGTTGTATTCCACCCTCTAAATAATGTTGTTACTCTTGCAAAAGGGTCTACTGTTCTTGACGCAATCCGCTTGGCTGATATCCAGTTTGTGAGCATCTGTGGCGGGAAAGGGGAATGCAGAAAATGCAAAGTGATCTTTGTTCGTGGTTCGTGCACCTATTCCTCTTCGGAAAGTACAAAAGGGCTCCTCCCCGATGAAATTGCCAGCAAATACTGTTTTGCCTGTACCACACGGCTCATCGGGGATTGTGAATTCATGATTCCTGTTGAGAGCAGGATCGAAGCCCCGCAGATCCTCAATTCCGCACATTGTCACGAAGTTCCCCTGTTACCCTCTGTAGAGAAGTTCAGAGTAGAAAGCGGTGGTACAGAACAGCCTTTGGGGCTTCGCTCAATCCGGCTTTCAGGATACAGCGGTGAACGCCCTCATCTGTCAAAACAGCAGTACAAACAGCTGGTCAGTAATCCCGGCCCTGTCACCGTAACAATTGGCCGGTCGTTGGGATATCCTGAAGTGATCGACATTGAAGATGGTGATATGACCGGTAAGAATTACGCGATTGCCATTGATCTCGGGACAACCACAGTTGTCGGAATACTGGTCAATCTTTCCAATGGGAACGTCTGTGCATCTGCTTCTGCGCTGAACCGCCAGATTACCTTTGGTGAAGAACTCATTACGCGAATATCAGCAGCAAAGGATGAGGGGGGGAAAGAGAGATTGCAGAAGGCAGCAACTGACAGCATTAACGCGGTTATTGATCGCATGACAGCAGAAACTCAGGTCAGTATAAACGCACTACACGATGTCTGTATCGCCGGTAACACAGTCATGATCTACCTCCTTACCGGACGCGATCCTTCTGTTCTCGAATTGGCGAATACCGCAATTCCCCATGAGCCTGTAATTGTCAGGGCCCGGGAGCTCAGGTTAGGGGCAAACCCTGACGCATGCGTATACTGCTTACCTAACGTGAGCCGTTTTGTCGGGGGTGACGTAGTCGGGGATATCATCGCGTCTGGTATGCACCTTTCCAGCGATCTTTCACTTCTTATCGATCTCGGCACAAATGGTGAGCTGGTCTTTGGGAATGCAGACTGGCTTGCGTCTGCTTCATGTGCATCCGGTCCGGCATTTGAAGGTGCAGGGATCACTTCCGGCATACGAGCCATGCGGGGTGCTATTGATCATGTGTCCATTGATCCGGATACTGCACAGGTTTCCTGGACTACCATAGGGGATGAAAAACCCAAGGGAATCTGTGGTTCCGGGATTATTGATGCAGCTGCAGAAATGGTCAGATCGGGTATTCTTGATTTCACCGGGAAACTTATAGAGGGACAACCCGGAGTGCGGAAGGGATCTGACGGTCCTGAATTTGTCCTTGTCCGGAAAGAAAATACGGCGCACGGGCGTGATATTATGATCACCCGACAGGATATGGCATACCTGATGGATTCTAAGGCTGCGGTATGTGGGGCAATCGGAGTACTGATGAAAAAATACCGGATTTCTGTTGCTGATGTCCGACATGTATTTCTAGCAGGGGCATTTGGTGCTTATACAGATATGCACAATGTTGTATCATTTGGTATTATCCCAAGGTTTTTTAATGCAGCATTTCACCCTGTCGGCAACGGGGCACTCTCCGGTGCCTGTGCTGCACTCCTGTCGCGAACAAGGAGGCATGAGGCAGAATCTGTAGCCAGGAAAATGGCATATATCGATCTGCTCACAGATTCTGATTTTATTGAAGAATATTCAGCAGCAATCTATATCCCGGGTAAAAAAGAATACTTTCATGGTTAAATCCCCAAAGAGTTATGTCAGGTTCCCGAAACTCTTCAATCGGGTTGTTCTGGCGAGTATTTCTGGTTTTGTTAATATTTTCCGAATAAGCCATAAAAAAAATTTTTAATGAACTCCTGTGCGGGAATGCTACATAATGTAGGAAGAAAAACGATCTATACTGATAAAGAAATATTGATGAGAGGATCGCTCGATGATACCGGGTTTGGGAGCATGGGAAGAAGAATATACCCGCAGAGGAATACTCTGGAGTGGGGTAATCCATAAGCTGCCGGCAATACCTTCCGGCTCACGTGTTCTCGAACTCGGGTGCGGTAATGGAAAAACGGTCAAGGAGTTGATCCAGCGGGGATGGGATGTGACCGCAATTGATTTCTCTTCAACGGCAGGTGCATTATGCAGGAAGGTATTTCCCGATCCATTTCACGGCCAGACAATGGTTGCTGATGCCCGCTGGTCCCCGTTTAAGAACGCCACGTTTGATGCGGTTTTCGCAATTCATACGATCGCTCATATGCACGCACCTGATCGGAAATGGATCCGGGGTGAAGTGATCCGGGTACTCAAACCCGGCGGGATGCTGTTTTTTTGCGAATTCTCGATCTATGACTTCAGGTTTGGAAAGGGACATGAAACAGAAGAAGCGACATTCCGGCGGGGTACCAATATTATCACCCATTACTTCTCTGAGCAGGAAGTGATTGACCTTTTTTCTGAGCTGACTTCTGTTTCCATCAGTACACACCAGTGGCCGATGCGGGTCAGGGGATGTAACCTTGTACGATCTGAGATAACAGCGGTGTTCGCCAAAGGATTAAGTCCTCGCATGGTTGAGATTTAGCTGTGCTCCGGATTTGGTAAAATGTCTTCTGGCTTCTCAATATCTCCGGTAGCGCATTTCTGACTTTTGTCCATTGAAGATCATCCAAGGGGTACCAATGGCTATCTTGGCAAAAAAATGCTGGTTCAACACTCTAATATAGAGACCGAACGCATAATTTTACCATCCATGATTAATTCTCTCATCTCTATATTCCTCAATCTTGACCAGAATTTATCCACAGTCGTCAGTCAATATGGGGTGTGGACATATTTCATCCTCTTTTTTATTATCTTCTTTGAGACCGGTTTTGTCATTTTACCCTTTCTTCCAGGAGATTCGCTCCTTTTTGTGTGCGGAGCAGCAGCGGCGAGTGGAATAATGGACCTGCAGTGGCTTGTTCCTGCAATAATCATCGGAGCGGTGCTTGGTGACACGGTGAATTACTGGATTGGCAATTATCTCGGGATCCATATTTTTCTGGAACGATTCCCATCGCTCGTAAAAAAGGAATATATCGATCACACCTACGGGTTCTATGAAAAGTATGGCGGGGCAACGATCTTTGTTGCCCGGTTTGTCCCGATTGTGCGGACTTTTGCCCCTTTTCTTGCAGGTATCGGGTCGATGGATTATCGCCGGTTCCTTTTCTATAATGCTCTGGGAGGTACCGCATGGACATTTGCTGTAGTGCTCGGTGGTTACTATTTTGGAACCATCCCGATTGTTAAGAAAAATATGAGCATTCTGATCTTGTGTGTTTTACTGATCACTGCGGGAACTGTTTTGTTTGTCGCTGCCGGACTTGTTTCTGCCCATTTTCAGAAGAGAAAGGCAGATCTTAAAAAAAAGAATAATTAATTTTTTCCTGTCTGGATTTTTCTTAATAATTTCCTCGCATCAAGCACCGGAAAAAAATATTTCATGTTTTAATCTCAATGCTCTTACATCCAAAAAAATTTGATCAAAGAGGAGGCAAAAAGACAAAAAGTTATGGAGTATGAGTAATTTTTAATCCTTCATTATCAACTTTTGTTTTAATCGCAATAGTTAACCCAATAGGGTTGAGGACCTTTTCCAGTGCTTTCCGGTCAAGTGAGGTAATTACTGCAATTGAAGGGCCTACAGAACTCATACCCACAAACTCAAGGTGAGCATCGCGAAGTTTGCTCATATAGTTATATATAGCAAAACTATGATGTTCAACCTCTGCCCGCTTGGAACCACGGAATTCAATCTCCCAGATAACATCTCCGGCTTTTGTTACGTCATCCCGTTCGAGGGCCGGGATAAGATCCATCAGGAACAGATACGCTTTGAGTTCACGGTCCCGGTAATCAAGTGTCCTCGCTTTATTCATGAGAAGGTCAAATTCCTGTGTTCCGGCTGAGGAAATATCTGTCGGGGGGATGATGATATATACGTTTTTTCCGACAGCAAACGGGTGATGGTAGACAAGCGTGAGCTCGTCGCCAAGTACTGCCATACCCCCGTGCGTACTTACTGCAGGACCGACACCGGTTTCAAACCCGAATACGATATTTCCATTAACAGTCTCCTCAACATAATTATGCCCGATGAGTTTTCTTAACTGATCGTTTGTCAGTGGCTGCCCGACGGCTTCATTCATTGCAGTAGCAACAGCGATCATAATCGTACTGGTAGAGCCAAGCCCCACATGCTGGTGCTGATGGTCAGTCGCTTTGATCCTAAAACCGCCATCGTATCCTGTCACTTTTTTGAATACGGCGACAAAGTTCCGTATGATAGACGAACGACTGTAATCGATCTCAACCTCTTTTTTTACACATTCAACTTCTGCCGTGCAATAGCACTGGATTGCAAACCCAATTCCTCCACCTCCCGGATGATCAGGGGCGAACCGGTTCATATCAAGCACGGTGAGATGTATCCGCGCCGGGGCTTTAACCATAATTTTTCCTTTCGTGGGTTTCAGCCGGTATGTCTTCTTTTCATACCCCAGGGTTTTCAGGTTTTGCCCCGGGGGAAACGGATTGAATTCATATTCGACAAGATCAAGATCTCCGCCTCGGATTTTCATAGTTGGCATAGGTATCAATTCATTTAGGAGCGATCAAAGAATATGTTT
>Ga0187854_10000245_pt1 | contig 79973 bp, 76 predicted proteins | sample June2016WEW_6_15_FD_132445 | JGI IMG/M metagenome (GOLD analysis project Ga0187854, IMG submission 132445) | Peatland microbial communities from SPRUCE experiment site at the Marcell Experimental Forest, Minnesota, USA - June2016WEW_6_150 | ecosystem: Environmental > Terrestrial > Soil >... | reverse complement strand
TCCGCCGCTCGTCTTCTGTCTCGTGTGAAATGCTTCGTGCTCTGCTAACACCAATTCTCCCAAGACAGAAAAGCGGACAATTCATTTGCTACAAAACCGGACAAATCTATTTGTTGCTAACAAATAAAAAGATCACAAGTTATGGAGAACCTTCAAAATGACAGAGCTCTAACCCTGAAGGTGGAACAAGTTCTTGGGCAGGTCACTTTATCAAGCGGGAATATCAGCATATCGGCGTAAGTGAGCAACTGGAAACGCGGCGCTATTAATCCGCGTCCCATAGCTCGCCTATTGGCAAACATCGTATCTACGCCAATCTTATCTAGTACCCAGACAGGAATGAGAACCCTTTCAATTTCTGCTTCTCCTATGCTCCCAAGACACAACTCGTCCCATCCGGCATCTTTTTCATTCTCATTAACTGCACCGAGGGATGAGCATGATGATCAATAACTCTGATCTTGTATATTTCTGCTGTCAATGCGGAATCAGCCGTTGCCTGCGCAATCACCTGATAGGGGAAAATGATGCTAATAAGAACATAATATGATAAAAGTGCAACAGTTTTTTCATATTTACATTACCCCTTTCAGAGCCTTCAATTACGCAGCATAAAAACGCCTAATTCGCTTATTGCTTTACGGATGTAACCAGCACTTCATAATGGTTACGCCACAACATATCGACAAATTCAGATACCTTTTTTCCGCGTACCCTCAGCATGACCAGATGGCTTTGTTCTTCCGGAATGGGGTGGATGAGGATGGTCAAAATCTCAAGCTCGTTCTGTTCGCACAAAGATACGATTTTATAAAAGGTGTTTATTCTGTCCATGACGGGAATGCGGAAGAATATGCGCCTGCTATCGGATCCCATCTGGGCAATACTAGATAATGCGCCCAGAATATCAGACTCCGTGATAATGCCAACCACTTTGGTTCCTTCAACGACGGGGACAGCCCCTATCTTATTACGTCGCATTATTAATCCGATTTCATCGATCGTCGCATTGCGATCACAGGTAATCGGCGACTTGGTCATTGCCGACGCTACACGGACATTTCGCAATTGCTCAGTAACTTCTTCAGAAAATAGGGCTTTCGTCATTGCGTGCGGACCGACATAGGGATAGATATCCGAGATGACGATCATTCCGCAAAGATCGTTTTCCCCGCGGACGACAGGCAACCGTCTGATCTTGTATTTGTGCATTAAATACAGCGCATCTTCAAGGCTCATTTCTTCAGTCGCCAGAACGGGGGACTTTGCCATCCAGAAATGTACAAACATGGTCTATTATACTTTCTTTGGAAAAAAAGTGGGCAAATTGCGGTCACTGATTAAAGCACGTTACTGTCTATTTTATTGCCATTGCAGCGATCTTTTTGTGATCAGCCCTCATTATCGTCGGGTTGACGGCGGCCTTGGATTTGATTATGGCGTTTGGATGTAGGACTGCACGGTGATGTGTGCTTTTTCTATTTCTTTTATCAGGTGGGACGTAACATTCTCCTCAAGGGCAGGACGCATCTTAAACATTTCATAGTATTCGTCTCTGATGGGCAGTTTTTCGTCGTCATTAGCGCCGTATCCCAATGCTTTGCAGATCAGGTCTGACAGACAAATTACAAAAGTCTGTTTTATATGAGGTTCGGGGATGAATTCGGGAGGGAAAAATGCGGGATAGTGGTGGTATTCGATGCCTTTTGCGATGCTCTCCGAGAGTTGCCAGTTCTTTGCAATGAGGCTTCCTAGGCACGCGTGGTTTATCCCGTACTGTTGCTCCTCCCTTATCAAGAGGGACGATTCCGTCGCTGCCTCTCCCACCGGTTTTAACATGTGAATAAAATACTTACCTATGTCATGGAGAAGTCCCATCGTGCCCATTTCATATTCGGAGAATTGAAATATGTTCTTTCCGAGATGTCCAGAGCAGACCGAAACCACGGCAGAGTGGGCCCAGATCTTGCTGTATACGTCAGCATTGCCGTACTGCTCCCGGGGCAATACGTTACTAAGGGTCTCTTGTAGGACCAATGCCCTTACGCTGTTATATCCCAAAAGGCTTATTGCCCTGCCTACTGACGTGATTTTTTCAGGACGGTTGAAATATGCGGAATTCACCGCACGTAGGATCCTGGCGGAAAAAACGGGGTTTGTCACGGTAACTGACGTAATCTCTCCCGGGTTCGATTCCGGATTCCGCAACAAGTTCATCAGTCTCAAATAATTCACAGGGATAGGCTTAATGGCGGAGATTTTTTCTTTGACTGCTTCTATGACTTCCTGACTCAGGTCCTGCGTAGATTTTGGCGCAACACCTTCGGCGATAGGGAAATAGGAGACTTCCTTTAGGACGGGATAAGATTCCAGGAGGGTTTTTCGTTGTGCTTCCGCGCCCTGAGCCTTGGCGTGAGACGGCGCCGGCGCCGGCGATTTTTCTTTATGACGTTTTCTCGTATCAGCCGCATGGTGATGTGGTTTCCGGCCGGATTTATTTCTCTGCGACGATATATTAAATAGAGTTAGAACCAGAGCAGCAAGGACTAGGATCAAGAAGATGTTCATTCTAACCTCTCCTCTATACCTCTTCGCACGAGAAAACAGTTAAGGTTGATATCTCTTTTCGGTCCAAATATGACGCTGAGGCCTGTTCCCTAAGCAGTTTATCTCATAAAAAGATGAAAAATTGCAATCTTTAAATGCAGTTGGGCAGACTGCCATAATCGCACATCTCCTGACATGGTTCTGCCATTTCTGTTCCTCTTCGTTTGCTCGGATCATCAGAAAATGGCAATTCTAAGTGGCAATGAGATCGGGCTGAGAGTCTTGACTGCAAGAATCAATGAATATTTGAAAATGGAAAATTATCGATAGAAATAATAAGCCGTTCCACCTGAAGATGAAACGGCTCATGACTGTGTGCACGGGCGGTGCGGCTCTGAAATTATTGCCCGGCTATCTTGCCGGCCTTGTGGTTTGAGCAGTGCCGGGAATCAGAAACACGCGCGTTCCTCTCAGGCCTTACTGTCCCTTGAAGCTGGGTTTTCTTTTTCCCACAAAAGCGGAGATTCCTTCTTTCGCGTCCGCTGTTTTGCCAACCCAGATCATTCCCCGCCGCTCCAGTTCGAGCTGCCGCTCCAACAGTCCAAAGAAGGCGCTATTCAAGTTCTCCTTCACGATAGAGTAAGATACTATCGGGCCTGAGGCAAGCTTCAGCGCAATATCCATGGTAGTCTTTTCAAGCTCGCTGTCATCGACGACTTTATTGACGAGCCCCATTTGGAGAGCATCCTTAGCATCGAATACAGGGTCCATGTATACCAGTTCTGACGCCTTGCCAAATCCGATCAGTAGCGGAACCAGAAGGGTCCATGCGCCGTCAGGAACAAGCCCGATGGAAGTGTAAGCCTGCCTGAACTTCGCAGATGAAGCGCATATCCTCAGGTCACACGCGGCGGCAATACTCATTCCAGCCCCGGCAGCCGTTCCGTTGATCATGGCAATGATGGGCTTCGAAGTCCGGCGGATACCAACGATGGTAAAGTGTAAAAACTTCGTGAGTTGCCGTAATGTCTCGCTTGTATCGGGGGAGCTGTCAAACAGCGCCACGTCGCCTCCCGCACAGAAAGCCTTGCCTTCTCCCGTAAGTACGATTACCCTTACATCCCTGTCATCTGCGCAGATTTCCAAGACCCTGATGATATCGCTGAATAATTCAACATTAACAGCATTAAACGCTTTGGGCCGGTTGAATTTTATAACAGCAACCTGGTTCGCCTTTTGGAAAATAATGTTGTCAAACTGCATGTGCCTCCTCCTCGTTTGTTTGTTTTGGATCTTCAATCCTGATTGTTAATGGTTTGGCATCAAGCCCTGACTGTAAGAAAATCAGAGGTTCGCGTTGAGCTTATTCAGCAGATAAATCAACGTTTCCCTTTCGTCATCCGAGACCCCCTTGTATGAATGAGCCCGCAATTTCTGAGCGATGAGAAGAAAGTCGGGTTTCAACGCCATTCCCTTCCTGGTCAAGGCGATGAGACTGATGCGACTGTCGGCGGGATCGCTCCTCCTTTCCACGTAACCCACCTTAATCAACTTGTTCACTAGGGCTGTGATTGTGGATTTGTCCTTGTCGATAATTCTCCCGATTTCGGACATGGGCAAGGGCCCGCGTGCCATCAAAGAGCCTAGGATCTCACCGTGAGACGGGGCCAATCCTTTGATTCGATGGGCCTTCATTTCCTGGGAGAGAAAGCGATTGGCCTTATACTGGATTCGCCCGATGAGAAAAATGATGTGATCCTTTTTCATGCAGGCAATATAGTTTGATATCAAACCATTGTCAAGATAATTTATGCGCAGAATGTGTTATGAACGGGAAAAATCGAGAAGTCAGTATTGGATGAAGGAAGTGATGAAAAAGGGGTCAGGCAAAGAGTGAGATCTTTTTGGTAGAGATGATTAAATTTACTCCCGTGGAAGGCCCTGATGACTTTGAAAGTACAAGGCCTTGCCTTGGGAAGATAATGTTTCCGGAGTTGGAGATAAAGCCGGATCAGAAATCAGCGTTTCTCTTTCCTGTATGTAACCACATGAAATGAACCGCTGGCATCCGCTGAAAATAGACGCGGTTAACGCATGCCGTGGGATCGGCGCGATTTCATTTGGGGCGAGCCAACGAGAAACGGGAACTGGGAAAGATCCTTCCGTCCTCTCCTCGCGCCTGATGGGGGCCGCGAAGCGGGCGAGGAAGAGCGGGCATTTACTGCCGGAGTACCTTTCGGGACTCTTGTCGAGCCCGGTCGCTCCCCTGAGTTCCGTAAACGGCCGGATCCTTTGCCGGCGTCCGGCGCTGGCACTGTGTAATCGAAATTCGCCAGTATTCGCCTTTCCAGCTTTTCACCGAGAACGTTTTCGATGGTCCACACAAAAGCCCTGTCTGGGCGCGTCACAAAAGTGAACGCATCCCCGGTTCTGGCGGCCCTGCCGGTGCGTCCGATGCGGTGCGTGTAGGCATCGACCGTGTCAGGCATGTCATAATTGATTACATGCGATATCTTGGAAACATCGATGCCGCGGGCTGCAATGTCGGTGGCCACGAGTACCTGGTATTTGCCATTGCGAAAACCGTTAAGCGCTTCCTGCCGTTTGTTCTGGGGCAGATCGCCTTGCAGCGAGGCTACAAGAAACCCGGATCTTTTCATCTGCTTCGCTAGGCGCGTCGCGCGGTCTTTGGTGCGCGTAAAGACGAGCACCGACGCTGTTTCCGTGCAGTCCAGAATCTTCATCAGAAGAGGTGTCTTGAGGTGCGGATCGACAGGATAGATGGCATGGGAGACGGTAGATACCGGGACCGCATCGCCGACCCGAACGGTGACGGGATTGCGGAGTGTGCTCTCTGCCAGGTCCCGAACATCAGCGGGCATGGTCGCCGCGAAAAGAAGAGTCTGCCGCTGAACGGGAAGACGCTTCAAGATATTTCGGACATCCGGGAGAAATCCCATGTCGAACATTCGGTCCGCCTCGTCCAGGACAAGCACTTCAATGCGCCTTAAATCGATCACGCCCTTATCCATAAGATCGATCAGACGTCCTGGGCAGGCCACAACAATATCCGCTCCGCTGCGGAGCTTGCTGATCTGGAGGTTCTGGTTCACGCCTCCATAGATTGTGACGCTCTTCAATTTCGTATAGCGGCCCAGCTGACCGATGGCCTCATGCGTCTGCTCCGCAAGTTCTCTCGTCGGTGCAATGATTAGCGCGCGGATATGCTTTCGTGACCCGTCCATCATACGCTGTAGGATTGGAAGGACGAAGGCAGCGGTTTTCCCCGTTCCGGTCTGTGCCTGTCCCATAACATCCCTGTTCTGAAGAATGGGAGGTATAGCTTGTATTTGAATCGGTGTGGGCTCCGTATAGCCGACAGCCCTGATACCCGATTCGATGTGGGGGTGTAGATTAAACGACTCAAAGTTCATTGTTATTCCTTTTTTCTCTTTATTGCCAAGTACAACCTTGGGACGGATGCTTGATTGATGATGCTCAATCGTTCGAGGTCTCCCTGGGCTGTTAGAATATTTGGGATCCGTCGGACTCCGTCGTTTTATTCTGCTCACCCTGCCTCCTCGCCATTTTTTTGCTTCGTGTTTCGCATGCGCACGAGTTATTTTTTGCGCTTGATAAACTTGTTTTAGTTTTGCTTCGCTATGTTCCGCCTGTCTTCGACAGGAATCGCTGATACATCTTAAGTAAATCCTTTTCACATTAAAAAAAATCCCCGAAAAGCCTTTGTCAGGCCCTGGGGACATGAACCAAAACCGTAGAACGTAATATAGGCTTCTCTGAGGCCAATGTCAAGGATTAATCAGGGAGGTTACTTTGAACGAGTTAGCGTTACCTTTGGGCTCTCAGAAGTTGATTATTGCGGATTAACGGACATGATACCAAGGATGCTGTTAATAATGCCACAAATTTAATGGGGCATTAGCTTGTCTTCAGTGCACTCATAACAATGACCGGCTATGACTTCATATCAAAAGTTCATGGTGCAATATATGGATGGCTTGCGTCATGAGGAGTGATCAACAAGTAGGCGGCAACATGAAAAAGCAAAGAGGGGTCTCCCCTCCAATCACTTGACGGCGACTTACTGGGGATAACGACGCTGGTTCCAGGAGAAGAGGGGATATTCAATATCCGTCTCCCATTTGTTATTTAAAAACGGAATAGAGCAGAGTGAAAATATCTGGAGATTTAGCCGGGGATGATATTTAGGGGTTTCTCAGGTAGAAGCCGAGTTCCGAATCAACGTAACCTGGAAGCTCATAAAATCTGCAGCCGACGGAACGCTCTTCCACTTCAGAGACAACGGCTTTTTTCCTGATAATGGAACTTCTTGGATCATCCAACGCAAATTGGATCTTTATTTCTTCTCCCACAGCCAAGGGGTCTTTCCTGATCATTTCAAACCTGCACCCCTCCATGGACAGATTTTTTACGATCATTTTTCCCCAGTGACCCCCAGGAGTGGTTCTGTAGTATAATCCTTCAAGTTTTGTATCTTTTCTGAAGAATTTTCTGAACTCAAGCTTCACTTCAGAGTCGTATCCGCAGACACAACTCATTCTTACCGATCCAACATGGTCTCTATACTTTACCACGGATTGCTTCCGTGAATCTCCGCACTTCGGACAGAGGAAGGTCACCATGCCGGCTTCGTCAACATACAGTTTCTTGATACTATCGTTGGACATATTTTCTCCGGCGGTCATTTTCATTCATGTTTTCTATTACGCTATTTTCCCAAACACAATACTGGAAAAATACTGTTAATATACTCGCACAAAACTATCATTCCGCGGAAACAGCATATCCAGAACCGGTTAGTCTTCTCAGGTCGGCTTATCTCCTCTATGCCAATGAGAGTCACCTATGACGATTCCTTTATGCTATCAAAATCGACGACTCTATTGCGCCCCTGTTGCTTGGCTCCATAGAGGGCTTTGTCGGCTTGATGGATAAGGGCCTGATAATCAACAATCTGCTTATCTAATCCCGCAACACCTATGCTGACTGTTATGGTTATTGCCTGCCTATTTTCGTATTCGTTGGCTGGGACCATGATTGATTTCTCTACTGACCGGCGCAATCGCTCAGCTAATTCAATCGCGCTGGGAACAGAAGTGTGCGGTGCAAGCACGGCAATCTCTTCTCCCCCGTAACGGGCGACGATATCCGTATCTCGAACCTCTCTGAAAAGCAGCTGGCCCAGGCTCATTAAGACACGGTCTCCAATCTGATGTCCGTAATTGTCATTGACGATTTTGAAGTGGTCAATGTCAAGCAGCAGCAGGGAAAGCTGCATATCATATCTGCGAGCCCTGGTAATCTCTTCCTCCGTCTTCCTGTCCAGATACCTGCGGTTGTGGATGCCAATCAAATGGTCAGTGACGCTTTCATACTGAAGGGCCGATATCTGCTTTATTTCGATGGCCGTCTGCAGAGCGAGTGTGCCGACAAACAGTATTAAAACGGCGCCGAGAAAGAATACAGCAGGTACAACGAGATTAAAGGCGTTATTGTATTCCATCCAATAGAGAAAAGTGAAACATACATACCCCATAATGAAAAAGAGGATCAGCGCTCTTAGGTCGTTCCATCTTCTTTTTAAAGCGCCCTCAGGCAGTTGTCCAACGAGACGCTGTATCGGGAAGAAGGAAATACAAAGCAGACATGCGCCCAGCAATAAGACCCCATTTATGATATAAATGGTTAGACCTTGCATACGGATTTCCTCAATGGCTCCTGTTTTTCAGCCATAGTTAAATAAGAGTCGATAAGGCAGCCACAGAGACGCCTGGAAGTCTCAATTATCTTGTTAAACATGAAAATATGCAACGACGTATCGACTTCCTGTCGAATCGCAAGTTGCATTCCATTAATGTAATTATACATTATCTATCATATTATCGGTGATCTGCCCAGCTAACTTTATGACAAATTTAAAGTTTTTTTGATATTGTAATTGAGATCCCATGATGACTGCGAATAATCTGCCGCCGTGTTTTAGCTAAAAAGGGCAAAATAGAGATTTACGCTTGTGGTCTATTCACGTATGTATGGTGAATTAAAGCCCTGTTTCGCACTTGTTTCGGAATGCATTTGTTGGTATATTAAAAATACCTCGCCGTTTACGTGAAATAACCTCTCCTCTCATTTGCTGTCAGAAAGACGGGGTAGTCATAACTGATTTTCAATGGAAAAGTCGTTGCAGCAAGAATGCAGGTGCCGTCATGGTAAAAACGTTCCGGGTCGTATCAGCATATATCTGAGAAATAATACAATAAAAGGCAGGTAAGTGACAGATGCATTTCAAAAAACCTTTCGTTTTCTGTGTGATGATTGTGACGATATTAGTTCTTATGATGTTCGTCTCTTGCTCCAGGTCAGGTGGGGATGCAAAAAAAGGAGTTGCATTGGAGGTAATAAGTACAGGCTTCGGTAACGCGAAGTCGATGTCGGACAAGTATACCTGTGACGACGTGGACATATCGCCTCCCTTAGAGTGGAAGAATGCCCCGGCAGGCACAAAGTCCTTTGCCATCATCTCTGAAACACCTGACGCCCCGACGGGCAACTGGGTACAGTGGATAATCTATGATATCCCTGGCAATATGACGAATCTGCCTCAAGCCGTTGCCAAGACAGGACAACTCGATTTCGGCGCCAGACAGGGAAAGAACGACTTCGATCAGGTGGGCTATTTCGGCCCCTGTCTGCCGGCAGGCGAGCATCGCTTCTTCTTCAGGGTTTATGCCTTGGACGGCCTCACAAATCTGAAGGAAGGCGCAAAAAAGGAACAGCTCGTAGAGGCTATGAAAGGTCACATCCTCGCGGAAGGAACATTGATGGGCGTCTATGGGCGCGAGTAGAGATCAGAACAGAGGCAGAAGCAGGTTTCGGGGAATTGAAGCCTTATAGATCATGGTTAATCTTACTAAGGGGGTGCGGTTATGGATTTTTTGACAGGCATGGCTTATTGGGGGATCATTCTTCTTGCCGTCATCAATGCGATCATTGTTTTACAAATGAAGGTAGTGATTCATGGCGAAGAAGAGGGTGATGACGAAAAGGGAGGCTCGTGCAGTGTGGGCTGATCCGCAATGCTGCTGAATTACGGCTGCCGGCTCCACAGGCGGTCGTTTACACCTGCATTGTTTTTTCATTTAAAAGGAGAACAGTCATATGGATTATTTAGCGAAACATTGGGCCATATTAGTAGTCATGATTGTCTATACCGGGGGCTGTTTGGGGATAGGCCAGTGGTTTAAGAAGCGGGCTGCTGAAGGTGTCGACGCCTTCTATGTAGCCAAGAGGGAAATACCCGGATGGGCCATTTCCCTTGCCTTTTTTTCTACATTCATCAGCACAAATACATACATCGGGCAGGCGGGCTTCTCGTTTCAGGCGGGTCTCTCCTGGGCGTGGGTCGGCTTCTACTGGACGGTTTTCTGCATGATATCCTGGCTCCTCCTGGGTCCGAGAATGAGGGTACAGACGGCCAAGCTGAGCTCTGTTACGATTCCGGATTATTTTGACTTCCGCTACAAGAGCTCATATTCCAAGGCCATCAGAATTTTTTCTGCTGTCATCATCCTGTTCGCGACCCTGTGGTACATGACGGCGATTGCCAAAGGGTGCGCCCATCTATTGACCTCCACGCTGAGCATACCTTATGCGTGGGGTGCATTCCTGGTTATTTTTATCACGACCCTCTACTCAGTCATGGGTGGCATGTACAGCGTCCTCTGGACTGATGCCGTGCAGGGTATCATCATGTTCTTTGTGGCCATTCTCATGGTTATGATTCCGGCCATGTACGTGGGCGGCTGGGAACCTCTCATGGCGAGCGTCGCCAATACAGCACACCTGACGCCGAAGGGTCAACCGATAGGAAACGGCCTCATGACTTTTTGCACCCTCGTCTCTTTCGCATACATCACCAGCATCGGCCTTGCCGTGGGTATGAAACAGATCTCCGAACCACGCTGTCTGATCCGCTTTTACTCCATTGACAACGCGAAAAGTATGAAGTTCGCGATGATCGCCACCCCGATCTTCCTGGGCGTTTCACTTGCCTGTGTCTTCGCGGTCGGCGCCCTAGTACATGGGATGGCTACGGACCAGGAAGCCTCCTATCTCATCAGGCACACGGATGAAGTTGTCGGATTCATGCTGGCGAAATTCGGAAATCCTTGGGTAACGGGGATCGTCATGGCGGGTCTTTTCGCTGCCGGCATGTCCTCTTACGCTGCGGTGTCGATCATCGTCGGGACAGCCTTCATAGGCGACATATGGGCAGTTGTAAAGCCGTTGGAGCCAAAGGCGCAGGTAAGATACACGAAGTTGTTAATGTGGATCTATAGCGGCATCGTTTTCGTTATCACGCTCTATCCGCCGGCGGGGATTGTGGAGCTGACGGCCTTTTCGGGGGCCGTGTTTACGGCAGGCTTTTTCCCTGCCGTATTTGGTGGCCTCTTCCTGCGGTGGGGAACAGGGAAGGGCGCCTTCTATTCGATGATCATCGGTATCGCCACTACCGTGATCTGGCGCTTCGGCCTGCGTTTTTATCTCCCCGGAATGAAGGATATCCACGAAATCATACCGGGCTTCATTATCTCTCTCATCGCCTACTTCATCATCTGCAAGCTGACGGCAAGCGATATTCCCGACAAGGAACATCTCGATCACGTCTTCCACACAAAGGCGAGCTAGTTACATGTTGTTAATCAGAATGGTGTCCCGCACATTGAGGGTGGGGCACCATTTTTTTCACATCCCGGAGGTGAATTTATGGGAGCACAGATTATACACGCGAGAGAAGGCTGGGAATGCCGCAAGAAGGAATACAAGACGCGAATAGCCAAGGCGATGGCACTGACGGAAGGGGGCAAAGGCAAGATTATAGAGCCCTCCCGCGCCGTGGCCCTCCTGGAGACCATCATCAGTCCCGGAGATCGTGTGGCCCTGGAAGGGAACAATCAGAAACAGGCAGAGTTTCTCGCCGCTTGTCTCTGCAAGGTCAATCCTGCAAAGGTGAACGGTCTTCACATGGTACAGTCGGTTATTGCACTTCCTGCCCACTGCGAGTTATTCGTCCGGGGTATCGCAAATAAGGTCGATTTCTCATTTTCCGGTCCCCAGGCTGTGCAGGTAACAAAGCTCGTGAATGAATCGAAGATGCAGATTGGAGAGATTCATACCTATCTCGAACTTTTCGCTCGCTATTTTCTCGATCTCACACCGCGAGTCGCCTTAGTAGTTGGTGTCATGGCGGACAAGAATGGCAACCTCTACACAGGCCCGAACACGGAAGATACGCCCGCCATCGTGGAGGCCACACGGTTCAAACAGGGCATAGTTGTGGCGCAGGTGGAGAAGGTTACAAGCAAGCTGCCCCGGATTGATATTCCGGGCGGATGGGTAGATTTCGTCGTCCCTACCGGAAAGCCGTGCTACGTCGAGCCACTCTTCACCCGGGACCCGGCCCAGATCAGGGATGTGCATGTCCTCACGGCCATGATGGTGATCAAGGGGATTTATGCGGAATACGGACTGCGTTCCCTCAACCACGGGATCGGCTATGCCACAGCGGCCATCGAGCTTCTTCTTCCCACCTATGCTGTACGTCTCGGCCTGAAGGGCAAGATATGCACACACTGGGCCCTCAATCCACATCCCACGATGATTCCGGCGATTGAAGCGGGATTTGTGGAATCAATCCATTCCTTTGGTTCTGAAGTGGGAACAGAGGATTATGTCTCAGCCCGGTCGGATATTTTTTTCGTGGGACCAGATGGCAATCTCCGGTCTAACCGAGCCTTCTGCCAGGCTGTCGGGCACTATGCTGTGGATGCCTTCGTAGGTTCCACGCTCCAGATCGACAGGCACGGGAACAGCTCCACTGCTGTTGCCGACCGCATCGCCGGATTCGGCGGCGCACCCAATATGGGCTGCGATTCGCCCGGCAGACGCCATTCCAGCGAGGCATGGGTCAAGGTGGGAAAGGAGAGCGGTATGCGTGCAGGCCTTATCGGCGATATGCCCCGTGGCCGCAAGCTTGTTGTCCAGATATTGGAGACCCGCGGGCCGAAGGGCATACAGTGCTTTGTTGACAAACTCGACGCCTGGGAGCTGATGAAGCGGGCCGGCCTTAAAGTGCCGCCCGTCATGATTTACGGCGATGCAGTCACGCAGATTGTCTCCGAGAAAGGAATCGCCCATCTGCACAAGTGCGCCACGCTCGCGGAGAGAGAAGCTGCCATAAAGGCTGTTGCCGGTGATACAGACCTCGGCAAGGCGGCAAAAGCAGACGAGACTGCAGAATTGAGAAGGCGTAAGGTCGTTCAGACGCCGGAAGACCTGGGGATCGATGTTGCTCAGGCGAACACTTCCGTTCTTGCCGCCCGATCCATGGATGATCTTGTCGCATGGTCAGGCGGCTTGTATAAAGTGCCGAAACAATTTCGATAGGAGAGGGACAAAATACTGCCTTTTGAGACGTGGCTGTCTGCACCTATTAGTGATAGAAGAGGTACCAAACGAGCGTAAAAATCGGAACTAGGATCGGGATCGAGTACTTGATCATGTAGCCGAAGAAGCTTGGCATCTTTACATTGGCCTGCTCTGCGATCGACTTGACCATAAAGTTAGGACCGTTTCCTATGTATGTGCACGCTCCGAACGTGGCCGACCCTGCAGCCGTTGCCGCCACATACTTCCATGAGAGATTGTTGAGTAGGCACGGCGCGTCGGCAGCTATTTGGAGCTTCGCCAGTTCATCGACGGGCAAGAGTCCGAGCATGGCTTTCACGTGGGCGACGTTGTCGACACTCAGGCCGTGAAGACCGCAGGCGGCGCTCAGGAAGTTCAGGTATGTGGGGGCGTTATCGAGAAAACTGGACAGTATGCCCGATGCCCAGTAGAACTGGCCCGGCTCGGTAAGTCCGATCTTGCCGGCGTTCAGCTCCAGCCAGTCGAGGACAGGCACCATCGTCGCAAATATGCCGAAGAACAGGATCCCGACCTCCTTTACGGGGATGAAGTTGAATTCGTTCTCTTTGTGAATTTCTTCCTTCATCACTATGTAACTCAAAAAACCGGCCGCAATCATCACTATTTCACGGACAGGTGTCTCCAGGAACACGGCCGTCAGGATAACCGCAATAAAAATGCTGTGGTGCCAACCCTTCACGGAAAAACGTTCTTTAACCGGCTTCTTAACGGGCTCTTTCAGATACCTTGTCTTCTTGTAGAAGTGCCTGTCCATGAGATAAAACACGGCAAGGACGAGGGCTGTTTCCAACACCCATATGAACCACAAATGGAGAGTTACCCAGAAAAAAGGCACTCCTTTCAAATAACCGAGAAATAGGGGCGGACCCACAGGAGTAAGGAGACCTCCGATGTTTGATACGGTAAAGATGAAGAAGACGACATGGTATGCAGAGAGACGTCCCTTGTTCATTCGAAGGTAGGGCCTGATAAGGATCATTGATGCGCCGGTGTTGCTGAATACGGCTGTGATGGTCGATCCGATGAGCAGCATCAATGTGTTACATAGGGGCGTCGCTCCCCCGGGTATCCTTATAAGAATTCCACCGGACACCACGAACAGCGAGCCCGTAATAGCCATGAAACTGAAATAGTCCAGTGTGGTGACACACAATCTGGGGCCGTTATTGAGGAAAAATAAATAATAGACCACAACTACTGCTGCAAGGACGAAGGAAACATGAGGGTAATACCTCCCCCACCAGGTGCTGCTTATAAAAGGCACAATGGCTATAGCAAGCAGAAGTAGGACGAAAGGCGCAAGCATATATGTTTCCACAGGGATGACCCTGTGACCTTCTGCCATTCTCTGGAATGCAATGGCAAGCGCGCATGCCAACATAAGCAGTACGAGAGCTATAATCTTATGGCGCAATCCGCTCCCTTTGGCAGTTCGCTCAGGATTAGTGTGTGCCATTGCGGCCTCCTGCATTTACCTGGCGCTGTCCAGTTGGGATGATTGTTATGATCATAAAAAAATCTCTCTACAGTGCCCGATCAATATCTTGAACCGGAGTTCCCGGCTTTTGTCTAAGATTGTAGTGAACCCCTTGTGTGGAAGAGCAAACCGGGAAAGCGGGCATTCAGAAAACTCAATCCTTCTCTTTTTCTCCGCCTTGGCGGTTTCAAATATAGGTGCCTGCGGGGCTGGCTCTGTCGGCGGGCTGACGACTTCCTCCAATTTTTCAGAAGTGGCATGAGCTTTCTTTTCTCTTGTTCTCTCAATCAAATGCGTGGCAAACGATTTTACGAACTGTCCCAGGAAACCAGCGACTATCACGATGATGACGCACTTTATGATCTGCTGATAATCACTATCATTCAGGTCTCTTTCTGACTGCAATTCCGGATAAAAGGCTAACACAGAAATATCAAAATTGCATCAAGAAGGTAATTCTATAATTGGCAGGATATTCTGGAATGCGCTATCCGATAGTCAAAAGTTCTTAAAGGAGGCATCCTGCGTGATCCGCATTAGGAGCAAAATTCCCGCAACAATCATGATGATCATGATACCGGAGAAGATATAGACGAAACCGAGATGCCATGTATCCTTCACCCAGCCGACAAGATAGATCGAAAGGGAGCCGACTCCGAAAATTAAGATAGACGCTAAACCATAGCCGGTGCTACGCCACCGCTGGGGCGTAAATTTGGCGATGAGGCTGTTTTCGATGGGTTGGATGCCTAACGCAAAAAAGACATAGACAGCTGAGGCAACGAAAAGGAACTCCTCAGTCCCATATGCCATCATGATCACGAAGGGCAGGCTGATGATGTTGAATACAAGATACAACCAGCGCAGTTCAAAGCGGTCTGCCATTTTTCCGCCGAACAATTGACCGCCAATCCCGACTATATAGATAACGGACGTCAGTATACCGGCAGCCATCGTGATTGCCGCTGGCGCCTGGAAATGAAGCAGGTCGGAAAGGAAAGATGCCTTCCACTCGAGGTAGGCGGGCAGAACCACGATATTGATGCGATAGGCGAGGCCTCCCATGGTCACGATCGCGAAAAAAAGGATGATAGAGGGTAGGTAAGCCCCATTGCCTTTCTTGAAAGTCGGGTTCGTTTCGTGCACATGGACGAGTGGGGTTTCGTCGATCTTGACAAACATCATCGCAATACCCCAGAAGATTGCAAATGCAGCAGCAGCGAGGTACACGGTTTTCCAGCCCGCTATCCAGTTGAGTAAGCCCGCAAGAAAAGGTGCGGCCGTGAGGCCAATACTTCCGGCAGTTGCATTGATACCCAAGGCCATCCCGCGATTCTTCACGCCCAGGGAGATGAAACCCATGCCTGCGGGGTGACAAATGCCGGCGAAGATGCCGATCACAGCCAAAAACAGCATGATTTGCAGAGGAGAACTTGCAAAAACCGTCATGATTGCCCCAATGGCTGTTCCGAAGAAACATATGATGAGAGCAATTCGGTTGCCGAAACGGTCGGCAAAAAGGCCCCAGGGCAGGGAGAAGAGGCCAAAGCCAAGATACATGGGAAAGCCGAGCATCAAAACTTCTTCGAGATTCATGTTTAATGAAAGGACGAGAGGCATTGCGAGCGCTGGGAAAGCCAGTTCGTGAAAATGAAACAGGAAGTGCGCAGTGAAGGTGAATAGGATAATTTTCTTTTCGTTGTTGATTGCGAGATGCTTCATGTATCGGGTCCTGATACAGGAGCGAACTTAATATATTTCTGATCTACTGCCATCATATGCACTAAATTTCAAGCTAAAATTCCGCTGCAGCACTCCACATGGCAGTTCAATCATTTCGCATTAAAGAGTTTTTTCTGAAGGAGATCGATATTCTGCTGTCCATGAAGAGTCGTCTGAGCTTCGTGTATGCGTGATCGTCTTTGGGTATCTTTTCCCTGAGCGGATAATACGGCATTACGCACACGTAAATCATTCTTTTCATGAATTGCACAATGGCCATAAGAGGAATATGATTTATCCAGTATAAAAAGCATGTACATTTCCACTTTGTTAATTTATAAAAAGACAGGAGGAACTATAATGAAGGTAAGGACGAACACCAATATAATGTTTGCTATGTTATTAGTCATCGGAATGCTTCCGGTCCATACGTCTTTCGCTGCCACAGCCAAGGAAATCGATGTAAGTGTTGATGTGGCACTCGACCGCTTTGGGAGGGAGGTGAACGGGGCCCAGGAGTATCTTAAAGCCGCCAAGGGTGTTCTTGTCATTGCAAACGTCGTTCAGGCCGGTTTTATCGTCGGCGGTGAGTATGGCGAAGGCGCCCTGAGAATCGACGGAAAAACCGTCGATTACTATAACATCGTGGCAGGTTCTTTCGGCCTTCAGATAGGGGCCCAGAGAAAAGACATTATTCTCGTATTCATAGATGCGGCAGCCCTAAAGAAATTCTACAGCAGCGACAACTGGCAAGCCGGCGTCGATGGCACTGTGACGCTGGTCAATGCAGGCGCCGAGGGCTCTGTCGATACAACCAAAATCAATCAACCCATTATCGGGTTTGTGTTCGGCCAGAAAGGGCTCATGGCCGGCGCAACCATAGAAGGTTCGAAAATCACCAAGCTGAAAAAATAGCACGTCAGCGTAAATGAAAGCATATTTAAGTTCTATACTGCCTAGGGCGATCCCGGAATGCATGCGGCAAAGTCTATGCCGTTTGCCGCGATAAATGCGAAAAGTAAAAGGTGCTGGCGGGACAGGATGACGGATACTCTGCCATGGCTGCGGTATGGAATGCCCCAGGGGTTGCATGCGTTTCAAAAAAAATATTAGGATAGATGCGATTTAATGTTGCTTTTTTGGCGTTCAAAATTTATATATATACATCCATAAAAGGTCTTATCGATCCTGAATGATCGATGTTGGCACTTACGGCGGGTTGAGAATAATACTAAAAAGGGAGGATGAAGAATGAATAAAGAAGATCTCGTCAATGTAGTTGCAAAAAATACCTGTAGCAAGGCAGAGGCAGTCAATGCAGTAAATGCCGTCCTTGATGCAATCAAGAAGGGGCTGAAAAAAGGAGGCAAGGTCACTCTCGTCGGTTTCGGCACCTTCTCCGTTTCTAAAAGAGCTGCCAGAACAGGAAGAAATCCTCAAACCGGCAAACCGATTAAAATTGCCGCTAAGAAGGTACCCAAGTTTACGGCGGGTAAGGCATTGAAAGATGCTGTTAAGTGATTTATTATTATGGTAAAAGAGACTGCAAGTATTTAGTCATAGCTTATGAAACATGAGAGGGTGGGAGATGTTCCCCACCCTTTCCTGTTTATGGTGGAGCTGCATTGTTCTTATCTCAAAAGCAGCCCCGAACTGGCAGATAATGACTCAAGAGGTATGAGTCGTGGATTATTTAAGCATAGTAGCTTTCCACGGTCATGAATGTCCGGGCCTCGCAATAGGCTATCGGATGTCCTGCACTGCCATGACGGCATTGAATGCTGACCGCTCATCCGATGAGGAGTTGGTCGCAATCGTCGAAAATAATGCCTGTGGAGTGGATGCCCTCCAGTGCGTGAGCGGCTGCACATTCGGAAAAGGAAACCTCATCTTCAGGGACTACGGAAAGCAGGTATATACGCTTTATTCCCGCGGATCAAAAATGGCGGTACGCGTTGTTTTCCACGGGAAGGGAATCCCCGAGCAGCTTCGTGACGATCGATCAGCGCGTGCCAGGTTCATCCTGGGGGCGCCGGAAGATGATCTCTTAGCATGGGCCGAGGCGGTTATCGACGAGCCCGAAGCCGCCGGGATCGCCAAGCCGACGGCATGCGCCATCTGCGGCGAGTATGTAATGGAGACTCGTCTTTGTCAGATGGATGGGGGCCTTATATGCATTCCATGCGCAGAGAAGCACAGCAAATGAAATTACAGCATTATCTCCTTAGTTCCCTGATGTTAGAACTCTTGTTCGCCCATTTTTTAATAAACTTCGATCAAAATTAGGCAAAGAAGACTGCGGAAGTATTACTTAGAATGTGGTACATGTTTTATATTTGACGCGTATTTGTGGCACACGGACGCGTGGGAAAGGAGCCCGACAAGATGATGATGCCTGCGAAAGATTCGTTGGATCTCGGTATAGTAGTTAGTGACATCAAGGCCAGTCTCAACTTCTACCAGAATATCCTGGGATTGGAGTTTGCGGGAATCACCCCGGTATGGTTTGGAACCATGCACCGGCTGAGATTCGGTTCCAGTGACTTCAAATTGATCGAACCCAAGACTGTTCCTCCCCGGGGAACCATTGGCTTGGAAAATCAATTGGGATATCGCTACGTGACTTTCGTCATAAAGAACATCTCCCAAGTATGTTCTGAACTTAAAGATAAGGGTATTGAATTTACGTTGCCGGAAATGGAGATTCGGCCGGGCGTGCACATCGCCATGGCAAAAGACCCTGACGGAAATATTGTAGAGTTTGTTGAACGAAGCTGAAAGACCCTATTGAAATGCAGTTCTTCTTGTTATAGAATCATCAGCAGTCGAAAGATTACTTGTAATCGTAAATATAGAAATGCATTGAAAGGTCTCGTGGTGCTTTATGCTCACTGAATTCTGCTTATCACTTTAAGTCAGCAACACAAGGAGGCTAAAATGAAATCGCTCATCGGGAAATCTATCCTGACGCTGCTCCTGGGAATCATCATCGCATTGCTCCCGGTGCCCCAGGGGCTGAGCCTGACTGCTTGGTATTATTTTGCTATCTTTGCTGCTGTTATTCTTGCTCTGATCCTGGAGCCTATTCCGGCTGCGGCCGTAGGGTTTATAGGCGTATTTCTGGTCGCAGTTATCGGTCTTGCAGGACCGAAGCCGGCAGATTCAATCAAGTGGGCATTATCCGGTTTTTCCAATACGACGGTCTGGCTCATATTCGGGGCGTTCATGTTCGCCCTGGGCTATGAGAAGACAGGCCTTGGCAAACGCATTGCCTTGGTCCTAGTCGAGTTCTTAGGCAAAAGGACCCTGGGTTTAGGGTATGCGGTAGCCTTTTCTGATCTGATTATCGCCCCCTTCACCCCCTCGAACACCGCCCGGAGTGCGGGCACGATTTTCCCCATCATCCGCAACATCCCAGGCCTTTACGGTTCTGCTCCGGGTGAGACGAGCCGCAAAATCGGGGCGTATATTATGTGGACTGCCTTTGCAACTACTTGTGTGACCAGTTCTATGTTCATCACCTCTTTGGCCCCGAACCTGCTGGCCCTTGAGTTGGTTAATAAGACGGCGAAAATAAGCATTTCCTGGACTGAGTGGTTTATCGGATTCCTGCCTGTTGGTGTCATTCTCCTTTCTGTTCTGCCGTACCTCATTTACAAGATTTACCCTCCGGAAATCAAATCGAGCGGAGATGTCCAATCCTGGGCATCTCAGGAGCTGGACAAGATGGGTAAGTTCACCCGCAAGGAACTGGTGATGGCTCTGCTGGCCATTCTCGCCCTGACTCTGTGGATATTCGGAGGAAGCATCGTTGATGCCACAACTGTCGCAGGAGTAGTCATATCTTTGATGGTGATTACGGGAATTGTTACGTGGGACGATATCCTGAGCAACAAAGCCGCCTGGAATGTGCTTGTCTGGTTTGCCACACTAGTGGCCCTGGCAGACGGCCTCAATAAGGTAGGCTTTGTAACCTGGTTTGCCAAAAGCGCATCAGCACTCCTGACGGGGATGTCGCCCATAGTCATTATGGTCAGCCTCGTAGTAGTATTTTTTGTAGTTCATTACATGTTTGCGAGTATTACCGCGCACGTAACGGCAGTTCTGCCTGTAATGTTGGCCGCAGGTGCACTTGTGCCGGGCATTCCTATCAAGGTTTTTGCCCTTCTTCTCTGTTACAGCTTGGGGATAATGGGTGTCATATCTCCGTACGCCACCGGTCCTGGCCCAGTCTATTTCGGGAGTGCTTACGTCAATCGCAAAGATTTCTGGATCATGGGACTCATTTTCGGACTGATCTTTCTTACTGTGCTCTTAGCCGTTGGCACACCGTATCTGCTCAATATCAAAGCATGATATCGATGGGGATATTAGACATAATCTCACGGTTGTATAAAATGATTAAACATGACCGAAAAGGGAAATAATTATTCAGATTGAAAGGGAAGCATATGTCGTCCTATCGAGTTGCAATTATTCCGGGGGATGGGGTTGGAACTGAGGTGGCATCCGAGGCTGCCAAAACTCTTCGTGCCGTTGCGGACAAGCACGGATTCAGAGTCGAGATGAAAGATTTTGACTGGGGGTGCGACTATTACTTGAAGAATGGCATTATGATGCCCGCAAATGCCCTCGACATATTGCAGGAATTTAGTGCAATATTTCTAGGCTGTATCGGTGATGCCAATAAGGTTCCTGATCATGTATCGCTTACTCTGCTCCTTGCAATTCGAAAAGGCTTCGATCAATACATAAATCTGCGGCCGATCAAACTTTATCCCGGGGTTGAATCGCCGGTGAAAACTGCTACACCTGAAACCGTTGATATGATTGTAATCCGCGAGAATACGGAAGGAGAATATTCGGCGGCAGGGGGGTTTTTCAAGCTGGGTACTCCTGATGCCGCTGCCCTTCAGACCGGTATTTTTACACAGAAAGGGTGCGAGAGGGCGATCCGCTATGCCTTTGAACTCGCCCGAAAGCGGAAGAAGTTTGGCGATGAAGTGCCCGTTGGAATGGTGACTAACTGCACGAAATCTAACGCACTCAACTATTCCATGGTCTTCTGGGACTCAGTGTATCAGAAGGTGGCTACAGAGTACCCAGACATAAAGACCGATATGGCATTGGTCGACGCTATGACTATGTGGTTTGTGAAGAACCCCGAATACTTCGACGTGATCGTGGCCTCTAATCTCTTTGGTGACATTATTACTGACCTCGGAGCCATGCTTCAGGGGGGGATGGGATTTGCGGCCGGTGGCAACATCAATCCAGAAAAGATCTATCCATCCATGTTTGAACCTATTCATGGCTCAGCCCCAAAATATGCAGGAAAAGCAATAGTCAATCCTATTGCAGCAATTGAATCGATTCGAATGATGTTGGATCATTTCGGAGAGGAACAGGCAGCCCTGAATATACAAGAAGCCGTGGTGAAAACCCTGACTCTGGGAAAGGTGAAGACCGCTGACATGGGGGGGAAAAGCAAAACCCATGAAATGGGTGATGCAATTAGGAAGGCTATTCTAAAAAAGTAAGTCAATCCAAGAACACTTCTGACAAATTCTGTCGGGGCTTGACGATAGGTGGACTATAGCAATCCCGTTTCAACAATTCGGGCCGTCTAAACAGCCTGTCATAGTGGGCAGTTGAAGTATGCACATGCATTTGTTGCCGCGCTTCTTTATTATATTTTAATTTTACCTGGTATTATTACCGTATTTTTCCAGTATTGCGTTTACGGCGTACTCTATGTATCTGTTACACGCATTTCTGCAATAAAAATCAACGAACGGATTATGAATAGAGTCACTTGAAGTTTCAAGAGGAGCTAACCTAAGCTGTTTGATCCCAGGGCATTTCTAGAAATGCTTTGTTGTTTTTCTCATTTTACCTTGAGGGATGTCCCGATGAATAGGTCCTCTCTTATCGCAACTTTATCCAGCAAAGAAAAACTCAAAGAGAAAATGCAGCAGCCATCGTAAGCCTGATTTTTGACGGTTTTATGCATGAACTCAGGAATGGCGGCAGATTTGAAATCAGGGGATTTGGGAATTTCTCTGTGAGACAATACAAAAACAGAAGAAATTCGGAAGGCAGCAGAATTATCAAACTAAAGAAGTTGCCCTTCTTTAAGGCGGGAAAGGAAATTAAAGAGGAGATAAATGGTGAACCTTAGCTTCTTATGACGCCGGAACAGATTATGGACGTTAAATTCATCAATTTTTTTCTGAATGGAACATTGAACGTATTGAAGACAATAGCTTTTGTTGCGCCAGAGGCGGGTAAATATTTTTCAAGAAAATTAGTATAGCCGTAGGTGACGTTTCGGGGCGTCAAAATAAGATCAGTCATACCGTCAGCGAGTTCAGCATATTAATTCCATCTAACATATGATTTGGAGAAGAACATCATTTGTAAACTTGAACCAGATCTTCACCCGCGGCATAATGGGTGGCCGCCTCTGCCTTCCTATAATCGTAAACGGACCGGACATAATTTGCCTCTGCCGTCGTCAGCAGGGTAACGGCATCAAGGACCTCCGTTGCCGTGCCCACACCCTCATCGTAGCGCGCTTTGTTGATGCGCAGATTTTCCTGCGCTTGACCTTCGGCATCCCGTGTTACCTGGATGCGCTCATATGCGTCCTGCAGGTCAAGAATGTACCTCTGAACCTCGATCTTGATTTCATCCACAAGCTTCGCCCTCTGTTCGACAAGCCGCGATTTTCGATATTTTGTCTTTTTAAGATCTGCCAGGGATCTCCCGCCTTCGAACAGGTTAATGTCGATACCGAGTATTAATGACCAGTTGTCGTCATGAACCGAGTAGGAATTTTCCATGTAATCATAAGAACCCCTTGCAAATAGCTTTGGTAGAAACTCCGATTTTTTTGATATACTCTCGAAGTCGAGGGATTGCAGTGTCCTGTCGACAATCTGGATCTCGGGACGTCCCGCAAGAGCCGTCTGCCAAGCCTTATCGATTTCGAGGCTTCCCGGCGCCGATATCTCCCGTTGCTGTTCAATGGCGTGAACCTGCCAGTATAATGGCCTCAAAAGAAGCTTATTCAGCTGTGAGGCACGTATAGATTGTATATTCTTGGCTGAAAGAAGCCTCTGGCGGGCATCGGACAGCCTGACCTGGGCCTGAAGCAGGTCGTTTTTCGTAATGACGCCCGCGCCGTATAGGTTTTGCGCATTCTTAAGGTGGGATTCAACACTTTCGACCTCTTTGCCCGCTACCTCCACCAAACGCTGCGATTCGAGGAAGTCATAAAACCCGATGCTGAATTCGAGGGAGATGGCGTTCCTGATACTGGCAGTGTTCAACTTTTGAGCTTCCAAGAGCATGCGGCTTGCTTCGTAGCGTGAGAGATTGCCCCGGAAGTCGAAAAGGATCTGCTGAATGTTTATGCCATAGGATTTATAGTACCGGTCAGAGATGGGGATCGCCTGCCCAAGATACAAGTCAGCAGGCTGGTTTGCGAGGGATGTGTAGGAGCCTGATGCGTTAACGCTGGGAAGGAGTCTGGCTCGTGCAACCAGGGAGTCCGCTTCGGCGATGGCCTCATCCTGTTGGGCAACCTTGACGACATGGCTTTCGGCGGTCACTGTCTGCAGTCCTCCCGCGAGCGTGACGACTGTCGCCTCTTCTATTTTCTTGACATCGGCACCGGGGTTATTCCCTTCCTGCCCCGTGGAGAGTGTTTCCTGAGCAGCGGGGCTTATACAGGCAAGCAATAAGAACCCCGCAGTAAACAAGGAGACTACGCATTTCCTGCACATATTTTTTCCCTTTCTAAATGTATTTTCACGTTTGTTTGATGGCCCTGCATATCCATGTTAGATGTTACACGGAGAGACTAAGCAATGAATAATAACTAGTTGCATCCGAAACTCCGGGATTGTCTTATATGAAGCTGTTGCACTTTTTTCAGATGACTCTTTTTTTCTCAACCATCCGGATGATCATCTCTACACTCGTAGGAAAATCTACAGCGCTTGAGTCTATGCAGAGGTGGTAATTCCGTGCGTCTGTACAATGGATGCCAACCATGTCCCGTATGAACTTGGCCTTTCGGCGGTCTGATTCTCCCACCTCATCCCGTGCCTCTCGCATATCTCCTATATTACACACCATCATTATCCGATTGACTCGGAACTCCTTTGGGGCATGGACAAAAATGCGAATCACTTCCAGCCGGTCTCTCAATGAGTGAAATCCACCCCGGCCCATGATAACGGCACTGTGCTCATCGACGATCTGATTCATTATCCTGCATTCCAACGTAAACAAATTGTTGTCGTAAATCGGCCGCATCAAATGATGACTTGCGCTCCGGCATCATGGGCCGCCTGCCGCCCCGTACCCGACAACCACCACGCCGGTCGTATAGTCCCATTTAGGGACTTGACGCAGGTTTATGGTCTTTGCTCCTGCGGCATTAAATCCTGCCGTCCCGATGGCACCGAGACCTGCGACAGCTCCCTTAAGTAATGTTCTGGGGGGTTGAGTGATTGCCATCAACCGTCTTGTTCATCTTGCGCCATTCCTTACAGATGCAGTCAGTCCATCCAGTAGTACGGGCTTAAATGAGACACCCGCATGGCTTCGAAATTTGCCATTTCCCCCTTTGTAGTAATGCGTGGAACGATCAACGGTTGAAATCTTACATATTTCGAAAGTAATTATAGAAGATTTCAGGTTGACCAAAACGGGGAGTACATCAAGAACCAGATGATCTTTACATATTCTTTTCCCATGCGCTTATAATCGGACAGTGTCAGATCTTGATGCGCCGGTTCGACTCGAATTGGTACAAAGACGATTCTCACGGGTTCTTCGCGAAAGATTCTCTCAGTGATGATCTTTATGCGGCGCATGTGATCAGGCGAACTGACGAAGATGGCAGAATTTAATCTGTACTGCTCCATCATGCGTTTTGCCTCAAGTGCCTCGACATGGGTATTTTCAAAATATGGTCTGGGTTTTAGACCGGAAATAATCAGTTTCGGGTTCGCCTTTTTTGCGCCTGCCATAGGTGGCAAAGATGAGGCTTCCGTGATTCTTCTGTAGGCGGGGATGAATAGGTAGCGCGCATAACCTTCACTCATGAGACGATTCGCGTCTTCCTGCCTGGCTTTGTTATCGGGCCCCACAAAGAGTACTACTGCGTCTGACCTTAGAGGCTCATCGGCGTAAGTGAGATACCGGGGGCCGTAATTAAGTGCGACAAAAAAAATGGCCAACAATAGAAGAACGAGAAAGTATATCAGTATCTTTCTTTTTACAGTCATGGGCATTAAATAAATACGCTCATTATAGCTATTTCTTCAGCTGCTTGAGTTTCACTTCCCATTTCCATGCCGTCCTGATGATAAACTCCAGGTCGTCATAGCGTGGCTGCCAACCTGTGATGCTGCGCAGCTTGGCGCTGTCCGCCACTAACCGGGGCGGATCGCCTGCTCGCCTTGGTGCTTCTTCGACGGTAAAGTTGATGCCTGTAACTTTCTTTGCCGCTGCCACTACCTCCCTGACAGAGAATCCGCGGCCATATCCGCAGTTCATGACATCGGATTTCTTTGTTTCAATCAGGTAGTCAAGAGCCAAAAGATGGGCGTTGGCAAGATCGACAACGTGAATGTAGTCCCGGATACAAGTCCCGTCCGGAGTCGGGTAATCCGTCCCGAAAATGCACAACTTGGGAAAGACACCCTGCGCAGTTTTCAATGCCCGGGTTATGAGATGGGTTGCATCGAGATAGGCCTGACCGACTCTGGCCTGCGGATCAGCCCCGGCCACGTTGAAATAGCGGAGCGCCATGTAGCGAAAATCCCCGGTCTTGGACATATCTCCAAGCACTGTCTCGACCATGGCTTTGGAGGCGCCGTACGGGTTAATCGGGTGGAGAGGCACAGCCTCGTCGACGAGCAATTTGTCTGGAATTCCGTATACGGCAGCGCTCGAGGAGTAAATGAAATTGCGAATACCATTACGGTCCATGGCGTCAAGGAGGTTCAGGGTATTGGCGACATTATTGCGATAGTATTTGAGAGGCTCCCGGACAGACTCGTCAACTTGGATCGAGGCCGCAAAGTGTATGACTGCATCGGGACGAAATGCATTCATAACAGCATTCAGGTGAGAGCTGTCCTCAAGATCTCCTAGTTTCAGCTTTCCGTAAAGGACAGCCCACTCATGACCTGTCGACAGATTGTCGAATACAATTATGTCATGACCGCATTCACCAAGGGCGTTTACGACGTGGCTCCCGATATAGCCGGCTCCACCAGTCACAAGTATCTTCATGTATCCCTCTTTCCCTCCTCACCGATAATATAACCGGATAAGTCTAAAGCATCTCCTCAATTAAGGTAGCGAAAAAACTTTCAGCCTGCTTCTTCCCACGAATACCTCTCCCTGAAAGGATGTCAATTATTAACGCATAACAACCCAAAAATCAATGATAGATACCAACCCACTTATGCGGTTCGAGTTTTTGGAATAAGGGCGACCGTTTATGATTATGCCGGCAATCGACGCATCCTGGCTATTCCTTCATTGAACGGTAGATTACAATTCAATTTCACCGCAAGATGTGCTATTTTCTTGACAAGAATCTAAGATGCCGCATAAGTTTCCAACGAGTGATATTGCTAAAACTATGAAAATTACAGCAACCGGTGATATCCATTATGATCTGATACGAAACCCGGCCGAGCATGATAAATTCCTAAATTTTATAGGAAGGATGGAGAAGGAAAAGCCTGACGTGCTCGTATTGGCGGGAGATACCGTGGGACTTGGCTCTTCGAAATTGGAAGAATGTTTGAATCTTTTCAGAGGGGTGGCTCCCGTTAGGCTCAAGGTTTTCGGCAACCATGAATATTGGAGCACTGGAGGCGATACGCTCGGTAATCTCGAAAAACTGCAGTCAAGAATCGAAGGTTGCGGGTTCAAGCTCTTAGAGGAAGAGCCCGTAATCATAGGCGGCATCGGCTTTGCGGGCAATTGTCTTTGGTATGATTATTCCTTCTCTCCCGCTCTGCTTCCTCCACGATCGTCATACGAAAAGAAGATATTCGGCGGTCATATCATCTGGAATGATGTCCATTTCGTGAGGCTCGGCAAAACGGATTTGGACTATACCAATGAACTCCAGGAAAAACTGGAAGCAGATATAAGGACGCTGGAAGCCGAGGCAGATCAGATCGTCGCCGTTACGCACCATATCGGATTTTTCGAAATGCTGACCGTGAGGGAAGATTTTCCTGCGTGGAATTTTTGTAATGCCTTTATGGGAAGCAAGCGACTCGGAGAGATGCTTCACAATCATCCAAAGGTCAGGTACCATATATGTGGCCACACGCATGACCAGAAAGTGGTGAGAAAAGGATCCTTGATATCAATCAACCCTGGTTCCACCTATTATGAGAAAAGGTTCCTGTCTTTCGTGATTCCCGAAGATGGTTCCAATGCTTCGCTAGAATTCGGCGGATTAGAGGTCTAATCGTGATTTATCGTCCTGAAGACCGTGCCATTTATGATGATTTTGTCTGCTCCTTTCGTAACCATTGGGAAAGAGCGAGATCCATCAGTGAGTTAATTCTGGGTGTGGGCAAGTATTTTCTTGGCTTTCCCTACGCGAGCCATACGCTGGAGAGGGAAGGCAGGGAGACACTCGTCATAAATTTACGGGAATTTGACTGCTTTACCTTTGTGGAAAATGTCGTGGTCCTGGCGGGGCTGATAAGCAAAAGCAAATCCCACTTCATGAGTTACGCCGCGCAGCTGAAGAAAATCCGTTACCGTCGTGGCATATTAAAGGGATATTCCTCGCGCCTCCACTATTTTTCCGACTGGCTCTGCGACAACGAGAGAAAAGAGATTGTGATAGATGTTACACGCAGGTACGGTGGGGAACCATTCCGAAAGAATTTCAATTTTATGACAAGTCATCGGGAAGATTATTCCGCCTTGAGCATGGATAAATCTTATCGAGATATGATGGCTATTGAAAAACGCCTCTCCCGGCGATTGCTACATCATATCCCGAAAGCTGCTATAGGAAAATTGGGAGACGTGGTCGAGAATGGAGACTTGATTGCGATTACCGCGGGCATCGAGGGATTGGACGTCATGCATGTTGGCCTTGCCGTCAGCCTGGGAAGCAAGATTCATCTCCTGCACGCATCGGAAGTCGAGAAAAAGGTGGTTGTTTCCGATCTGACCCTGCATCAGTACCTTTCGAAACGAAAGATGATGACGGGAATTATGGTTGGGCGCGCTATCCCGGCTTATCGAAATGATGATAGTCCTTCTTCGGCTTGAAATGCCCTCCCCAGCGCCATCCCCGATTCAGGAATTCTCTTACTACGGGATGTGAATCGTCGAGAGTTCCTGCCCTCCCGGGAACATAGCTGGCGCCCGGAGGATCAATCCGGCCATCCTCATCTATGACAGGGTTCAAATAAGGGTTAATATCGACAGCCTTTCCAAATGCATGGTTTGATAACCTGTCGGTGCCCTGAACCAATCGGTAGTTAAAGGCGGATGTATTATTGTCCGACATAGACAGGTCATCAGACCAATCGTACTTCACGATGGGTACAACCTGAAAAACAAGAAAATCCGTCCTCTCCATTAGCGCAAAAATTTCTACGACGTCCTCTTTCACCTCTTGATGAATGATGATTTGTCCCTGGTGTAATCGGCTGTCGAATGCCCGGTAGCGCACGTCGACGAGATATAATTTGTCAATTATCTCCCGGGGTGCCCTTGTGCCGGCAGTAGCTGCCTCAAAGGTCATCCTGCTGTCGATAATGGCTGTCATTTTCATAAGCTTCAAAAGGATAGAGCCGCCAGTATTTTTTGAATGGTTTCTTTGTTAACTGAGACTTCTGTATAAATTTTCCGAATCAGTTCCTCATTGACTATATCAAAGTCTTTCTCTATGGGCGTTACAACGATGCCTCCCATCTCCACCAGTCCCGGTGAGATTAAAATTCTTTCGTTGCCGGGTAAAAAATAGACGGAAGGGCGATGCTTTTGCCGCGGGAAAATTACGACTCGCCATTTATTTCTATTATATGAGCAGAGCAGATTCATGCGAGGTTCTGCCGGTGACGACAGGACGCTTTTCGTGGCCGAGACGATACTCGCCAAGGCCTGACAGATGGCAATGCAATCCTGTCCTTCCATAATAATCGCTTCCCTTCCCACATTTTTTGCCCTGAAAATAAGAGTGGCTTGAATGCATTTGAGGAATGCGAGTCTTGCCCTGTCTCCGATTTCTCTTTCGATTGGCAGTATTTCCCGAGCTATCGCCTGAAAGTGCAGGTGGTCCGGCGCGGATGCGCCGCTTTCCGGGCCGTTATAAAACACGTTAAAATCCGGGCTGAAGTCCTTGGCCATTTTCAGAAATGTTGAAACCATTCCTTCAAACGACTGGGGACCATGAATAATATGTGCAATAGTATAGTGCTCCGGACAGATAGGAAAGGGATTGCAGAGAATAATGAAATCCTCCTTGTATAAGATGCCGCGCTGTGGCTGGGGGAGATTTTCGAGACAGAGAAAACAAGGTCTCTTATCGATGGATTCTTGGTCAACCGGGGCAGTAGTGCTCTTGATCCTTCTGGGATTATGATGGAGTCTCACAGAAAAGCCGTTGCAACGGAGTTCCTTTACTCGCACACTTTTCAGAGCCTCATATCCGAGAGAAAGATCAGCCCACGAGGCCTTTTGCTCTTTGAGAAGATTGCGGCAGAGCTCCGATAGAGATGGCCCAGATGCTTTCCCGTCAAATGAAATCGATATTCTTTTTTGCAAGAGCGCGTCCATATTCAGATGCTCACTTTGCCTTCAGCTTCCGGCGCGCCATGATTTCAACAGTTCGAATCTTGTCTTTGAATGCATCATAGCAATTACGTTTCTCTATGGCGACGCGCGCGTCCGTATTGCCCGCCCACCGTCGGCATAGATAGAGACTCTCATAAATTCTGCCTATGCGATATTCTCTTGATAATCTGAGGGCCATTGCATAGTCTTCTCCATAACCCACATTGAGAAAGCAGATTTTACGAAGAAGCGCCGTATCAAAGGCGCGCGGCGCTCCCAGCCCATTGATGCGCAACGCATTATTGCGTCCGTTGTCAGCTGTCCATTCCCTGTGGTCTATTATACCGGGCGGAATCTCCTGCAGAGATTCATTAACGAGAGTGTAGGAGCCGATGACCATGGCAAAGTCTCCGCTTCTCATTACCTCGATGAGCATCTGTAACGTCCTGGGGCTCTCATAAACATCGTCTGAGTCCAATTGAACTGCATAGCGGCCGCAGAATTCTGAGAAGACTGCTTCGTTCCAGCACCCGCCGATAGCGAGATCAAGTCTTGAAGGAATAATATGTATTAAAGACGGATTACGCCCGGCAAGTTCAGTCAGGACAGGAGATGTTCCATCAGTCGAATGGTTGTCTACCACAATCACGTTGTACGGACAGTTCGTCTCCTGTGTCAAGGCGCTATGCACTGCGTCTTTGATTTTGCTCACCCGGTTCCGCACGGGAATTATGACAGTTGCCTCGACAGGAAAATTATACTCCGATTGGGGCACATTCTTAAAGTGCGGTTCCAAAAAGGCGCCGATATTTCTTAAGTGTTCTGAGGCAACCAGTTCCATTTCCTTTTGTACGGTCTGGTTGTGGGGGGCGACATAATTGAACTGATCCTCATGCTGCGATCTTACTTTATCCGTATTGGAGTCTGTTTCTTTCTTCGTATAGAGAAACTCCTGAATATGGAAAATACTGTGGTCGATAGAAACCTTCAACCGCAGGTCATACAATCCTGCATGAACGACGGCAGGTATGGGGCCGTATTTTTTTAATGCGCGTCTGATTGCGGGGAAAGAAAATAGGATTAAGTATCCGAAATCAAATTCGTCACGGATGCTTCCCAGTTGATAGTCATTGACGGGATGTTCAACGAGGTTCCCCTGTTCCATTTCCTGGTAGTCGGAATAGACCATGCCTGAATCCGTAGATTCCGCTATGTCAATGAAACGTTCGAGCGTTGTGGACGGAATCTCCATTTCCGCTGGCTCTGTGATTATCATGAGAAAATCTGTCCTGATTTTTTCCATGAGGTCGTTCAGTACCTTGCCGCAGGAAAGGGATGAGGCTCTTATGACTTTGCACTTCGGCCATGGTGGCTTGAGAGCGCCATCATGGATAACGATTACTTCTTCAATCAGCGGTGATTGAATGAAAAGCCGCAGCGTCTTTTCAAAACCAGACTGCAAACTGAACGGCATAGCGACGGTCAGCTTGTCCATGGGTTACCCCCTAAAGACCTGTCTTATCTCCACACTAACTATGTAACCTGTTCTGCGATTGAATGGGCAATTAAGCCGAATTTGTTATGTCGCAAACCAGTTGCAAAGCCGCTCTAACCTTAGATAAAGAAAATATATCCCGCGCCAGCCCTTGTTGCAAGCACAGACTCTGATGGCAAAAGAATCCAAAGGCCGACGATTTTTGTTGCACTTTTTTCACGGGTCTGATTTTTAGCATAGAAATTGACACAGACAAAGATAAAATATCTTCCTTTTAAATACCTGTCCAAGAGATTCGTTATCATGCCCTATATCATGGCGAGTTTGCGAAGCCGACGCTTTGCGGCATGTGAGGGTCGGCATCATGTAACCTTACAAAAGAATAGAGAAGACGTACTCGACACGGAATCAGGCGAAGACGATGTCCGGGCTATCGTGAAAACAGTCCAAGATTATCTGAATATCTAATTATTCAAGTTTACAGCGTTTCCGTGAGCGCAATAACGACATTGACAGTCAGCCTCCCGTGTTCTATATTATCTTCATAAAATTGACTAAAAGGCAAACTACTGATGTGCAGTTTGAGGGTTTGGTATGTCGAAATATCGTGATCCTGATTCAATGGATGACAGAGATGTCAAGTTAGATCCCGATACGGTCCTTCAAGAGCCAAAGATGTATCGGGTTATACTTCATAATGATCATTATACGACAATGGAGTTTGTCATCGAAGTTCTGATACTTGTGTTCCATAAACCGGCTGCGGAAGCCACCAAAATCATGCTCGACGTCCATAAAAAAGGGGCCGGTGCATGTGGTGTGTATACATACGATATTGCCGCCACAAAGGTAGCCCAGGTACATACGATGGCGAAGTTAAGAGAATTCCCTCTGAAATGTTCATTGGAAGAGGCCTGATCGATAGGGGGAATGTAATGAAGATAAGTGAAAGTCTGAATCAAATCATCATGGCTGCGTATGCCGAGGCAAATACGCGGTCTCATGAGTTTGTAACGCCGGAACACCTTCTGTATGCCGCGCTTTTCTTTGATGATGGATCTGATATCATCCAAAGATGCGGCGGCGACCCAGAGCATTTAAAAAGGGTGTTGGCAAAACATCTCCGCGAGGGTAATCCGGTCGTGGACGGAGCTCAATCCGTGCAGTCACTGGGTTTCCAAAATGTCCTGGAGCGTGCCGTATGGCATACGACCTCTGCGCAGAAAGATATTGTCGAATTGGGAGATGTTCTGGTCTCAATTCTTGATGAAAAGGGGTCCTATGCCTCATTTTTCCTCAAGAAAGAGGGAATCACGCGACTTTCCCTGCTTAATTATATCTCTCACGGAGTCTCGGTTATTCCCGATACGACGGAACTGCAAAGGCGGGGTAAGAAGCGGGAGGAAAGTGAGCCTGAGCAAGAGTCTAGGGAAAAGGATTCTGATCAAAGTAAAATACTGAAGTCATTCACGACAGAACTGACGGCCAAGGCGAAAGCGGGAGAGATTGATCCCCTGATAGGCAGAGAGGATGTTCTTGAAAGGACCATTCAAGTTCTTTGCCGGCGATTCAAGAACAACCCCGTCCATGTCGGCGAGCCCGGAGTGGGAAAGACGGCCATAACAGAAGGCCTGGCGCAGCTCATTGCCGATGGGAAGGTTCCGAAACGTCTGAAGGATTCGAAGATTTACGCCTTGGATATGGGCGCTATCATTGCAGGCACCAGATTCAGGGGTGATTTCGAAGAGCGCATGAAGCGCGTAATAGCCGAACTTCAGAGACAGGAAAAAACAATCCTCTTCATCGACGAGATTCATAATATCGTCGGCGCCGGGGCTGTTTCAGGGGGATCTCTGGATGCTTCGAATATCCTGAAGCCGGCGCTCGCTTCAGGCAGACTCAGGTGTATCGGCTCGACCACATATGACGAATACCGCAAATATTTTGAGAAGGATGGAGCTCTTTCTCGCAGGTTCCAGAAGATAGAGGTGATGGAACCGACAACGGACGACACCGTGAAGATTCTTGAAGGTATCAAGAAGAGGTATGAGGAATACCATCGCGTATCATATACTGAACAGGCCCTTCGCGCCGCTGTGGAATTATCCGATAAATATATCAATGACCGAAGGCTACCCGATAAAGCTATCGATGTGATAGATGAAGCCGGCGCTCTGGCTAATATGAAGGATGCCGATGAGGGTGCGGAGAAGGCTGTTGATCTTCATGACATCGAAGCGGTGATTGCAAAGATAGCGAGAATTCCGGAAAAGAGTGTTTCTTCGTCTGAGTTGGACAAGCTTAAGGATCTTGGGACAAGCCTCAAGAGCAGGATCTTCGGGCAGGACAAGGCTATTGAGTTGGTCGTGGAGGCCATCAAACGTTCACGCGTAGGGTTCCGCGAACCCCACAAACCCATAGCCTCCCTTTTGTTTGTCGGACCAACGGGTGTGGGTAAGACCGAACTGGCGCGCCAGCTCGCGCTGACCCTCGGGGTGCCGCTGAACCGTTACGACATGAGTGAATATCAGGAAAAGCACACCGTTGCAAAATTTGTGGGGGCACCCCCGGGCTATGTGGGTTACGAAGAAGGTGGACTGCTTACCGAGGCAATCAGGAAAATTCCCCATTCCGTCCTGCTCCTTGACGAGATCGAAAAGGCTCATGCTGACATTTTCAACACATTGCTGCAGGTCATGGACTACGCGACATTGACGGACAACAACGGAAAGAAAGCCGATTTTCGTAACGTCACCATACTCATGACATCTAATGCCGGCGCGCGGGAGATCGGTCGGCAGATAATCGGATTCGAGGCCAAGAGCGTCAACAGGGACGCCGTATTCACGGAGGTGGAGCGGATCTTTTCGCCTGAATTCAGGAACCGTCTCGATGGAGTTGTCAACTTCAACAGCCTTACCCATGAGGTGGTGCTTATGATCGTAAAAAAGGCGATCGGTGAATTCGCGGTTCAATTGCAGGAGAAGAACGTAGACCTCCAGGTCACCGACCCGTGTTACGAATGGCTTGCCCGTAAAGGCTACTCCGAGGAGTTTGGGGCAAGAGAGATTGCCCGCCTGATCCAGGACAAGATGAAACGGTTTTTTGTGGACGAGGTGCTTTTCGGGAAACTGCAAAAGGGCGGCATTGCTCTCGCGGATATAGAATGTGATGATGTCAATGTCCGCGTCCTTGAAGAAGCCGAGGTCACTTAACTATTACTGTGAGAACAGATTCTCTTTTGTCAAAACCTCAGCGTCATAGCTTCATATCTCATGGTGACCAACGGGCTATGGGAGTTTGGCAGTAAAATTCCATGCCGATTTTTCGACTTGGTGACGAAACAATCTTTCCTCCCGTGCATCTGGCATCGGGAAATGGTATCCTTGCCATAGGTGGTAACCTTTCGCCGGACAGGCTAATTACGGCCTATAGCAACGGCATATTCCCATGGTATTTAGAAGGCGATCCAATCATCTGGTGGTCTCCCGACCCGCGATTTATATTATTCCTGGAAGAACTCAGGGTCTCGCGAAGCATGATGAAAGTGCTAAGGCGGGGAACATTTCGGATCACGTACGATCATAAATTTCGTGAAGTCATTCTGTCCTGTCAGAAATTGCGGAGAAAACAGAATGGCACTTGGATTACGGATGACATGCTTGAGGCATACTGCACACTGCATGAACTTGGAATTGCCCATTCCGCAGAGGCTTGGCATGAGGGAAAACTTGTCGGTGGCATCTACGGCGTATCGCTCGGGCGATGCTTTTTTGGCGAGTCTATGTTTTCGCTTTTGAGCAATGCATCAAAGGCGACGCTGATCGATTTGGTTTACAAATTAAAAGAACTTAAATTTGAGTTCTTGGATTGCCAGGTTTATACAGCGCATCTGGAAAGCCTGGGTGCTCGCTACGTTTCACGCGATGAGTTCATCGGTCTTCTAAAATCAGGGTTGCAACATGAGACCCTGCAGGGCAACTGGAAGTGCATGCCGGAGTTCAGCAAGGTCAGTTTACCCCCAACTTAGGCGAAGTTGCTCCTTGAAACTCACGTTTCTATCGAGGCCTCCACGATTAGCGTTGTTCTTGAATTCTCACCGCTTCCTTCAAGCGTACTGAACTGCCACGATCATCCTTGAGCCAATTTTGGATTATTCTCTTGCAGTCGTCACCGGCATCATTATAAAGGCAGATGATTTTTCTTTCACGGACGGCGTTTTCGGTGGAGTCGGATGCATGTGCGGCATTCTGCACAATGTTCTGGCCGAAATCAGAGCGGATAGTGCCTTCTGCAGCTGTTGCGGGATCGGTCACGCCCAGGCGCTCACGGATTGTCTCAACCGCGTTAGGGCCGCGGTAAAGAAGAGCCAATGCGCGGTGTTCTCCAGGCTTGTCGCGGTCGGAAGGCGATACGTTTCTCGGATCAAGCCCGGTCATATATTTTACGATCTGGGAAAACTCGTAGAGAGAATTTTTTTCGTTGATGATTTCAGCTATGATGTTGTATTCTTCATCCGTTATCTGGAAATTGAACAGACCCTCCATTCCTTGCTTGATCTGGGCCACAATCCGCGGCTTCAGCTTCTTCTTAAAGACATCGCGCAGGAAACCGTAGAACTCCTCACCCTGAGTGGCACTCATCCGGATCATCCGGGCCGCAACAATCCGAAGGCCGGTCTTGGAAAACATGTCGATCATATTTCCCGGTCGGACAGAATGCTTGAAGAAATTGTCGGGCTTCAAGATGACCAGTGTTGTTTCTCCTTCGGAGCATTCTTCGTAAATGCCAGAGTCGTTAAATCCGAGTTCGGCGAAAAGCTCCAGATTATTCTTCGCATATTCAAGATTTGTCGGCAGCAGGACAGCCGGCTCGAAATACCGGACCGTACCGTCGGAGGTAGTTATGTAGTCGCTGTAAGTCCCGCGAATGGTTCCGCGAATTGCTTCCGATTCTGCCGCTGTTGTGAGTTCACCGACTACGTCGTAAATGCGTTCCACAGCGTCTTTGCCTTCGAAAAGGAGAAATAGACATCGATTATCTTGTCTGAGGATATTTTCACGCCGAAGATTCTGATCGATATAATCAACGAGCGCCTCGCCTAAGCTGGGAGAAATGCTCAAACTTTTCACGCGCCTTATATATTCGTCTACAAATGCATCAGACGGCCGCATCATTCGAATACCGACCAGGTCGCAGCCGGAGAGAGACATGAGCCGCGCTATGATATTGCCGGTCCTCGACTTAATGAGGCTGTAAGGTGTGATAACCACGTATGTCAATTCGGTTGCCATATATTAATTTACTCAATACTGCTGAGTGTCTTTTTGCTCTTTTTATATAGAACGATTGCAGTTGGATGTCAACGGCAAAGAATTCGATAGAGAGCCGATCTATGATTAGACAGTCTGTATCAGTAGGTCCCTTGCTATGACAAGACTGTTCAGGATATTCTCACAATTTGCGGCCGAGATACTGCTGACATTTCAGGGCAAGATTTTTCAGCAGTGGCAGCCGTTTTGAGCGGGAAGCACTGTCAACAAGATTTACGATGCCTCTCGGGATATGGGCGAGAAAATCAGTAAGACCGCTCTTCAACCCCAGGAATCCATATGCGCCGAGGGCCTGCATGAGACGCTGTACCGAAGCGTCCCGAAATCTGTCCTGAAATTCACTCCAGTCTGTTCGCAGTATATCAGCCTTCACATGCGAGACCTTAATGACTTTATCGCCTGAAGATATGTCATTTTGTAACGTATCTGTCCCGTCACAAGCCGGAAGGTTGTAGTAATAAAAGAGCAACTCCATCCGTTCATCCTCCGTCAGAAAGACATAAGGATCGTAGAGCAATGATCCCAGGTCGTAAAATAGATTGCCGAAGCGCATGCCTTGAAAGTCTATGAGTACCAGCCGGTCCTTGCATATCATCACGTTCTGCGACTGAAGATCCCTGTGCATAAGGCTGAGACCCGTATCCATAAGACGCCCAGATAAGCTCTTCAATTCGTCCTCTAAGGCATTTGCTTCCGATGGATTAAGCTTAATGCCGCAGACAGCGTGCACAAAATTCTCTAGGAAGTAGTCGTGCTCCCATCGGTAAAGGTCGGGACTGAATCCTTCCATTAAGGGGACTTTGTCCAAAGGGAAATCTTCGACTGGAAAGGTATGGAGTCTATATGCGATGGAGAGGGTCGCGCGGTAATACGCACTTCTTCTCATCCACGATTCATCCCTGTAGGACCACAGGTCTCTATCTCCCATGTCTTCCATGATAATAAAGCCCCTCAGATGATCGTGTGCCAGAATCCGGGGGGCGGGGACACGGATCTTCAGGAGGAAGTCGGAAATTGCTGCGTAGTAGTTGTTCTCTTTGCGAATGCGGTCGTAATGCATGAAAACGACGGAGCCGTGATCTTCATATGTGATTCGATGGAAAGACCGGCTTGATCCGCGTTTTGCCAAGGGCGTGCTGGTCAGAACATCTGATTTTCCAAGCCCAAGTGCCTGGCGCACAAATTGGAGGATTTCATCATTTTGATGCGTCATTTTTCTCTAAAATACCTTACGAAATATCATTCCTCTGCTCTGCCCTCCGTCGTAGGCACCGGCTTGAGGAAGGCATTCTCAGCGGGTATCCGCTTGAGTCCAACGGGTGTTGCAATGATGGGCAGCTCTTACCTCTGTCCTGCGAGCAATGTATTTATTTTTTCATATTCCGCTAAGGATCCGATATCATACCACCGGCCTTCATCGATGATTATCCCGGCCACCGATCCAGGTTGTTCCCTGATCATGGCGATGAGGACAGGGATAATCGATTCTTTTCGGCCCGCTGCAAGACGTCGGAGAAAGGTTTTTTCCACGATATAGATGCCCGTAAAAAGACAGCTCTTAACACCGCCGTCACCCAGTGTGTGGCGCAGGTCACATATGTCGCCCTCGTTGTTCAGGTTGACGTTCAATGGAGAACCGCTGCTTCTAAGAGCCAGGGTGACTTCCTTCCGTTTTACGTAGTGTGCATCGATGAGATGAGCAAGCGGCAGGTCTGTAAAGGTGTCGCCATTGTAAATCAGGATCGTTTCATCGCCATCAAGGAGATCTTCGATGTTCTTTATACCCCCCGCTGTATCTAGAAGCACAGGTTCATACCGGAAGATTATGGGGAGCCCGCGCCACTGCCGATCCGGGAATGCCTGATGGTATGCCTCTGCAAAGTAATGGGTATTGATGATAAAGCGTTCTACGCTGGCAGAAACAAGATGATCCATTGCATAGGTAATCAGCGGGCGTCCGCCGGCGGGCAAGAGCGGTTTCGGACAGTTATCGGTCAAAGGGCGCAGGCGCGTTCCCAGCCCGGCGCCGAGAATGAAAGAGGTTCTGATAGATGATTTTCGCATAACCTTTCTTCAGTACAGTTTCTGAAGCTCCGTACCACGAAAGTAGTGTTTCAAAATAGATTCTGCCGTAAAGCCTTTCAGAGCCATAACGGCTGCCCCTATCTGGCATAAGCCGACGCCATGTCCCCATCCGGCGCCCTGCAGGATAAAGCGGACTGGAAGGCCGGATGTATCATTCTCCGCAGATACGACGAAGGCGCTGCTGTAGAGATGGCTCCGGGAGAGGCAGCGGCGGATCTCGAGCTCCTTGCCTATGGTTATGGTTCTTTTCGATCCGGCGATCTGCAGCCGCACTATGCGGCCGGAGGGGCCGCGCTCAAGGGGAGTGAGATGCAGGAGATTACCGAAGTCCATGCCCGTTTTACCTCTGATAATCTCCTCCAGTTCCATGCGTGTATATGTCACCTTCCACCGGAAAAAATCCGTCGTGTCCTGATCGAAGGAGGGGAGAATCCGGCGCAGGGCATTACCGTCTCTAATATTGCAATATGCCTCCGGATCTCCCATAATCCATTGTTTGGCTTCGGCCTCAGTGCGGATCGGATCGTGCGGGGTGGTAAAGTCCGAAACGGATGTGAGATAGGGGACGGTAATATTTTCCCATACATTTGCGAAATTATCTGTCATACCGCCGCAGGCTTTATGATAGCGGGCATCGCAGATCTCATTGTTGTAGACGAGAAACAGGCCGCGTGTTCTCTCAACAGCCTGCCGAGCGTTTTCCGAAATCAGCTTGGTGATGCCCTGATACCTCTGGCAATGATCATCCGCACAGACATCAAAAAGCGTATGGTCAATCCTATGGTAATACCTGATAAACTCTTTGGTTTGCTGGGCTGGGCCGGGCGATGCATTTTCTGCACGTCTTGCTTTGCCTGCCGTTCCCAGCATGGACATGAGCCAGCTACGTGACGCAATTGCATGGGCCTTGAGGAATTCCAGCTCCGCTTCAGTGTTCATCTCTGAAGAAACGACGCTCGATAAATAATCTTCCAAAGGAATTCTGTTAACGGCAATTAGCGTATCATTTTCGTTTAGGATAAGTCTCAGTTCCCCATGGAATGTTTGCTCCTGTTTTCTTTCCCAGTGGAAATTTACACCGATCGTCACTTCAAGGAGGGTGAAGGTTGAATTATCGAGAGGAGTGCAGCGGACCTCCTTTTCATAGATTATGTCATGTCCCGCAGCATCGGTAAGAAGAATGCGGCCCTCCCGTACATGCGCACTGAACTTCCCGCTCAGACTGCGGGCATCATTGATCATGAATGGGCCATCTAACCTCCCTGCCACTTCACTGTATCCCTGCAGGATGCCTATTCTGAGTATCGGTTCTTCAATCATAGCGCGATAAATGGGGAGATAGGTGTCAGCCTGTCCATCTCAATCCTGTCCCCGCGAGGGGGGAAAAGCAGGAAAATGAAATAATGTTAGTATCACATGGACGCCTTTATCAGAAATACGGCGATTATTCAATGTCTAACCCTTGGTTTGCCTCTTGAAATGGACAGGCTTCAACCAAAATGAGAGCAATACCAAAGCAAAAAATACGATTGTCGCGTAGGTAATTTTTTCAAGGGTCAGATCTTCAACATAGATCAGCTTTTCAATTATATATATATATGGTGAACTGGCCGGGGTAGACCCGATTCGATACACATTTAGCTTTGAGATAAGCTTCCAGATAGGTCAGGGGACAGATAGTTTTAGTCAATTGCATGACGACCATGGCGAGCAAATGAAACACCCTCCATCTGGAAAAATTCAGGCTGAAGAATACCGGAAATCCCAGGATGACAAGGGCAATCCACAGGAAATGGGCGAAGACCACTAAATGGGCTCGCCGTCCAAAGTATTCTACTTCTGCCTTTCTTGCTAATTTGATTCTGTTGCAAATTCTTAATTTAATATACCGGACATTTGTATTATCGAACGGAATATGAGGGACTAAGCCATTTCCCAGCATGTGATTGCATATGCTGCCAGGGCGCGGCCCTGATTATAGCCTTCCTCCAGTATAGGAAGATTTTGGCTGAGTCGTGATACGCGGAACTTTACGGGCGGACAAATTTCAACAATAGTTACGCCTTCTGGCGGATTGCGAATCAGCTTCACCGATTCATTGTAGCGCCAAACGCGCTGAGTCATGGCCTGTTGCAGCAATGGGTAACGCCGCATGCGCCAGCGTATAAGGTAATCAAAGGGATCGCTGCGTTTCGAGTAGCCTCGATGCCGGGAGCGAATTACCATAATCCGGCGAGCCCCGAGATCGATAGCCTTGCCTACGGGAATGGCGTCAGCAACTCCGCCGTCCGTCGTTGGGCGGTCATCAACAATCGGGTAAGACCGATAGAAAAGAGGCATGGCGCTGGAAGCCTTGAGAACATGCTCAAGATCATGGGCGCTGGTTTGCTTGTATATGGCCTCGCCGGTTTGCACATCGGTGAGGACCACTATGAAAGGTTTCCCTCTTTCATACATCCTCTGCAAGTCGAGCCGAATTTCCCGAATCGTAGTACCCCAGAGCCAGTCGAGATCCATCAGATGACCGCCACGGAGGAACCTACCTATATTGATAAACTGAGGCCGCAGCGAATAGTCGGTATATATTCTCTTGTTGCGTCCGATCATTTCGGCGAGATAAGCCGCAAGGTTGGATGCACCTGAGGAAACACCCATATAGAAATCAAAAGGATTGAATCGCATCTCAAGAAAGCCATCCATGATCCCTGTTGAGAAGACTCCGCGCAACGCACCGCCCTCAACAATAAGAGCCGTAGCCATAGATTGATTTGCCGACTTCTCGTTCCGGTCATTATTATAATAAGTTGGTGACGCCATTTTGCATTTGCTCTCAGGTCCACATTGCTTATTGCATCGCTTGAATCACAAGCGACAAGCTCAATATTGCTCTATCTCTTCGTCTGTAACAAGTCTATCTTCCCGACGATGACGGCTGCCATCTGATCTCGTCGTATAGAGTCCAGATCGAGGGTCAATCCACTCTCAAGAATCCGACTCTTAGAAAGACCACAGATGTCTGGCCTGTCCGCCCAGGCGATCGAACATCCTAACACTAGGATCTCTATTTCCAATGGAGTTGAGAACATATCCGTTGCCAGACGCGGTCTGGGTTGCAGCAGCAGTATTTTATGCCCATAAGTTTCACATATGAAACGTACCTATTATGTATTCAACCCGATAAATATCTCAGACGATTTGAGCTGGAGTAGAATTAATATCCTGTTTCGCCGAGACGCAGCAAAAACAATATAAGTGGCAGTGATACAAACTGCAATATAAAAAATTGATTCCAGTTCTTTGTCAGGCGAGGAGATTTTCCCGGAACAGCTCCTTTAATTCTTTGCCGGCCGGCACTTTGCATTTGTCGTGAATATATTTATCTAATTGTTTTGCCAAACATGATTATGAAATTTCGACGGTGTAAAGCAGGCTTATCGGTATTTCAATTTGCGGGTAGGCCTGATAGAATATTTCTCTATATGCAGCTTTCCCAATGGCAATACAAGGACAGGTTTCCTATGGATAATAGTCATCCTAAGAGAGACTCAGAATTAGGATCGCAAGGAATTATGGAGGTGCTTCCCTGAAGAAGCTAACTGTAACGATGCTTATTGCTATCAGTATTGTCATGACTTCAGTGCCCGCTTTCGGGTACGATGAGGCTCTTGATGCTACTGTGGATATCCTGTTTATCAGATCGGTGAGTCTGGCTGCAACGGTGGTCGGCACGGCAGTTTTCATCGTCTTATTACCGTTTTCGATTCTAAGCCAGAGTGCCGGTCATATAGCACGGACACTTGTCGCGGAACCCTTCAATTTTACCTTTACGAAACCCATCGGAGGGTTCAGTGGAGAGCGGATGCGGAGCAATGCCCCGAACAGTGAACTGCAATCCCCGGGTGCAGAAAGGAGTACTGAGACCGATACGGCACCTAGTCAGTGAAGTAAAATAAGTGTGTCGCCGCATCTTCTGCAGAGAATTATGGATGTCTGCTGATGTAAAAGATCATTGCTGCCACAATACGATTCTTCATGAGTCCCGCACAATTGAGGAAGGCTGTGGACCTGACCAATCCCCTGATTAATGGGATGTTGAATTTTTGAGATTTATTGATTGATCCTTCCATTGAATCAAGATGAGAAGCTTTTGCAGTCAAGATTCCCAATTTTCCACTGCCCTTCTACACAACGCATCATGAATATTCAATCGCCCAAACTATGTAGTCAATTTCTATGGATGAAGGCGCGATCTCAGATGTGGATAAACCTGTTAATATACCTGTTAATTAATTCACTAACTATCTGAAAAAAAATTGATTCTTAATCAAGACCAGAGGTTAAAGTAACAAAAAATATCCAAAATAATCAATGATTTAGTGGAACTAGTTAATATCACGTTGATTTTCTCGACGTTGTACGTATGGATCAACTTTTGTTCAACAGAATTATTCGTAATCACGACCCTTGATTGAATCAAAATATATAAATCGAGTCCTGCCATCCCCTCCCAAACAGAAAACGGTATTTATCACATCTATGACGGGTGTCACTTTTTTCAACATGAAAGAAAATCTTCTCACGTGTTACTTATCCTACTGCCCGTGGCCCATAATCGCGTTCAAGGCAAACATTATATAATCATATCTGAAGGAAAAATCGACGCTTGGAGGTGCCGAGATCTTGTAGAGGAGTCGCGAGGCAAAAATTGAGATACACTAGGGGAGCAGCAGAATTCCTGAGCCGGACAGCGCGGCAGAAAGATTATGGGACGTTCATTTTCATACCGATGAGCTTCCTGGCAAGGACCGGTATACCGGAGAGCAATTCCTCCTCTTGCCCGGACGAACACTTGAGAGTGCCGAGACCCAGGGTTCCCATCGTTTTTATATCCGTGCGTTTCGCCTGGAGAACGTATGACTTTCCTAGCACGGCAAGTCTTCCTGTAACGGCCTGATTTGCCGCAAGCCATTTTCCGAGTTCGACGATCTCTTTATCATCAACCAGCCCCGAGTGCTGCAGCTTCAATTCCTGCATGACCTGCATTATATTTTCACGATTGACCAGCGAAAAACGGCCCAATATGAAAAGCTCCTCACGGAGAGCGTCAGTAAGAATAAGTGCAACAACATTGAGACGCTCGACGGTATCAAAATCATAGACTACAAGCTTGGCCTTCTCTGTTGCCGGCGCTTCCGTCTGCAGCTCCTGTTCCAGTTTCTTCTCAAACTCCTTACGTTTATCGGCAGCCTCTAACTCAGGCCGCGGGACAGGGGCAATTCTTGCGATAACTCTTGGGGTTTCCGTATCCTTCTTCATATCAGGTATGGGTTGTTTGACTATAGTATCCGGCAGTTTTGCGGCAGGTGGTGACGTCGGTACGGATTCCTCAGGAGAAGCCTTTGCTTTCAGAGGTTCCTTAAGCAAGGCTGGTCTTGCTTCAGGTGCAGGTGGTTTTGGAACAGGTAAAGTCTTGGTTGCCGGTGGTGGCTCTGGCGTTGGTTTTAGAGGTGGCTGAATTGGTGCTTTTGCTTCCTCTTGCGCTGTTGATACGGGAGGAATGGGCTTTTGCAGCACTTCTGCAATGGGAGCGGGCTTTTTTTCAATTGCAACTTCTGGCGTTGCAGGGGCAATTTGAGGGACCGGAGGCGGAGCTAAGGCAATCTTCGTCTCACGCGGTTCCGGTTTCTTTGTCTCTTCTTCGGGCATAAGCCGTCCTTTGCGAATAGCCGTTGCCAACAAATCCCCTTTAGCATCATAGAATATTTTCCTGTATATATTTTGGAACAATATTTTAGCGCGTTTAAGGTTTAGCTCTGGCGAGGTAGTCCAAGCTTGGGTGTCTGATGCCGAATATTGCGTGCCTGTCTCAATATTGATCAGTACCATTTTGTACGTCACACTAGCCGGGACACTCCTTATAATAATTATGGCATAGTCGGCATATAATGCCTTGCCGGCTTCCTTTAGTAATGCATAGTCTTTTTTCACCCACCAATACTGTTCGGAACCGGACGTACGCGTTCCCAAGACAGCCCGCACATCTTCTTTGGGTACCACTTCGTATACTCCCGTCGCCCGCAGATATTGATCCACAGTAGCAATCCTAATCCTTTCCCATTCATCACTTGGCGTTATGTAAGGACGGCGGGGGTCTCGTTTCTCTTCGGAAATGACCTGCACAAAGACCCGCAGCTTGGCGGTAGGAGGCGGCGGTGGGGTTACATTTAGGCGTACCGTCGAGCAGGCATTGAGGCAAATGGATACCACGAACACTGTGATAACAGTAGCCCTTCTCAGAAACCTGCCATTGCTATTTTGGCCTTTGTCGAACATATCTGTTTTTAGCTAACATCAGTATCGAAAAACTGTCAAGGGATTTCGGCGGAGTCATTGACCCATGCGACATGCGAGCTTGCTACGCATGACCATCACTAGTTTCTTCAGTGGCTTGCTTCATTTATTTTCTCAAAAGAATAGCCCTTTCGGACTGTGGGGTTTAAGCCGGAGCTATAGGTGGAAAACAAATCCCATTCTAAAGGACGAGACAGAAAAAATTGCCGTATCAATTTCATCCACGGAGGCCGGCACTATCACGTCTATCTATAGCCGTACTGTCTTACGCCGAATCGATGACCGTGAGCTATGCTGAAGGGGGATTTCCTGTCAGTTGCAAGAACCCGAAAGTGATAGCAAATGCCGAAATTATATTATTTCTGATTTATATATTGATAAATCAATATCTTACATTTGACAAACGATCTTGAATTCAACCCCGGCAAATTTGTCCTGCAGTGCCGTGGAATTGATAATCTTTTCCTTTCAGCATGTAATCGAGACGTTGAAACAATGTCAGAGTGTATTTCTGCCTACGGGAGGTATACTTTTTGCTTTTATGCCGGTTGAAACCCTCAGCTCTCCGGAGAAAAGCGAGATTCGAGGCAAATTGAAGGGTGATTTCAATGTTAGAGACAAAAACTATAGATACCGGGTACGAAATCAATAGCGTACGAGAATTGTGTGAAGACACGCTGCCAGAACTTATGCTGCGAAACCCATTTTTCAATAGCTTGATTGATTCTATTCCGGACATTATGTTTTGTAAAGATACTGAGGGAATATATTTGGATTGTAATACAGCGTTTGCAATGCGTGCGGGTCTCGCGAAGGAAAAGATAATTGGCAAGAAGGACTTCGACATTTTTCCACTCGTGGAAGCTGAACTATATCATCAAAAAGACCAGATGACGTTTACTCATGAAAAGCACAGGTATGATGAAGAATGGATTTCATACCCCGATGGCAGGCGTGTATTGATAGAAACCCGCAGGATTCCTTATTATGGACCGGACGGCAAGCTCACGGGAGTCATCGGTGTAGGTCGCGATATCACGGATCGTAAGAATATCGAAGATCAAAGTCAGCATATGACCGCCAAACTCCAGCAAATGGTTGCGGAGCGCACAGTGGAGCTGAGGAAAACAAATCTGGCGCTGCAGCGGGAAATCAACGAACGAAAGAAAACGGAGGCTGCCCTCAGGGCAAGCGAGGAGCGTTTTCGTTCCCTGGTAGAAACAACCAGCGACTGGGTCTGGGAGGTCGACGAGAACGCCGTCTTTACCTATGCGAGTCCCAAAGTCAATGCACTGCTGGGATATAAACCGGATGACGTAATAGGAAAGAAACCATTCGATTTAATGCCCCCGGATGAGGCGCAAAGGTTAGCGAAATTAACAGATGCTATCATAAAGTCGCGCGAGCCTTTTGCGGGATTAGAGAATATAAATCTATGCAAAGATGGACGGAGAGTGGTGCTTGAGACGAGCGGCGTGCCGATATTAGACGGGGAAGGAAATCTTCTGAGCTATCGCGGTATCGCCCGTGACATAACGGATCGCAAACGTGCGGAAGAGACTGTGACGGAGAGCGAGAAGAAATATAGGACGATTCTGGAAAGCATTGAAGATGCCTATTTTGAGCTCGATCTTTCTGGTAATATGACTTTTTTCAACCATGCAGCCCAGCGAACGCTAAAATACCTGCCGGAAGAACTCCTCGGCATGAATTACCAGCGCTACAGCAACCCGGAAGCGGCCAACCGCATGTTTGAAATCTTCCATGATATATATGGAACGGGAAAATCTGCGAAGGTGGTTGATTTCGAGATTATAACAAAAGACGGTGTCATCATAACCCTCGAGATGTCTGCGTCTCTGATGCGAGATCATGACAACCATCCTACAGGATTTCGATGTCTTGCGCGCGATGTCACGGAACGTAAGCGGGCGGATGAGGCGTTGCGCGAGTCGGAGGAAAAATATCGCTCGCTCGCTTCGACCGAAGATTCAATGTACCTTATCGACCGTGACTGCAGGTACCTGTTTGTGAATGAAAAACATTTACAGCGGCTGGGGCTTTCACAAGAAGAGGTCATTGCCCGAAGCTATGGGGACCTTCATTCAGAGGGAGACACGAGAGCATTCACGAAGAGTGTTGAGAAAGTATTGGAGAGTGGTGAATTCTTATTATGCGAACACAGGAGTCAAAGAGATAATAAATATTTCCTTCGGACATTTACACCTGTAAGAGGACCGGGAGGAAGAACGACTGCCGTAACAGTTGTTTCGAAAGACATCACAGAGCGCAAGCAGGCAGAGGCAGAACATCTGCAACTCGAGCAGCGCTTGAACCGTGCCGAAAAGATGGAGGCTCTGGGGACCCTCGCGGGCGGTGTCGCTCATGATCTTAATAATGTCATGGGAGTTCTTGTCGGCTATTCGGAGTTGCTCTTGGAAAGAATACCCGAAGGAAATCCCTTAAGAAGTTACGCTTCGGGCATTTTGCAATCCAGTGAGAGGGGCGCTACGATCATCCAGGATCTTTTGACTTTGGGGCGGAGGGGGGTCGCCGTTTCCGAGGTTGTCAATCTCAACAAGGTGATTACGGATTACTTTGAGGCCCCGGAGTTTGAGAAATTGAAGGAATATCATTCGTATGTGACATTTAAGAGCGATCTCGAAGAGAACCTGTCGAACATTAAGGGTTCTCCAGTGCATCTCGAGAAGACGTTCATGAATCTGGTGTCAAATGCGTCAGAGGCAATATCCGGCCAGGGAGAGGTGATGATCCGGACAAAGAGCTTCTATATCGACAAACCCATCGGGGGCTATGATGACGTACGGAAAGGGGATTACGTGGTTCTGACGGTTTCCGACAACGGCAGGGGAATCTCGGCTGCAGACATCAAGAAGATATTCGAGCCCTTCTATACGAAGAAGGTCATGGGAAGAAGCGGGACAGGGTTGGGACTTGCCGTCGTCTGGGGAACAGTTAAGGATCATGACGGATACATTGATGTGCAAAGCGAGGACGGCAAAGGGAGTACTTTCGCAATCTACCTGCCGGCCACAAGTGAGGAACTGATTGGGGATGAGCAGAAGACATCTCCCGAGCAGTACATGGGCAGAGGTGAAACTATTCTCGTGGTGGATGATCTGAAGGAGCAGCGGGAGGTGGCAACCAGCATGCTGACCAGGCTTGGCTACAGGGTAGAGACTGTTTCCAGCGGAGAGGAGGCGATTGCCTACCTCAGGTCGAATAAGGCCGATCTCATTGTCCTGGACATGATCATGGATCCCGGTATGCACGGTTTGGAGACGTACCGGCGGGTTCTCACCATCAACCCGAAGCAGAAGGCAATAATCGTGAGTGGTTTTTCGGAGACGAATCGCGTAAAGAAGGCCCTGGAGCTTGGGGCGGGTGCCTATGTAAAAAAGCCCTATATGCTGGAAAAGATCGGTCTCGCGATAAAAGGTGAACTCACGAAGGCTGAATCTCCTGGCTCTTAGAACTAACCATCTGATGAACATGAGAATTTTGAGCATGAAGATGGATTAACGGTTTGGTCATGAAAAAAATGCTTTCTCTAAGAAACAGCAATTATCTACAAGCGCGTCATTTTCCTTAATTTAATTCTCCCACCCACATTCAATACTTCTCGGTCTGCTATATTGCTCCGAACAACTTCCGATTTTCGTATATATCCAGGTAAAAAAACTGCACATAGACACCTATCTGATTTTATGGTAGAAAAATTGCAAAATCGTACCTAAGGGTTATCGATGAGCATTAGAAAGATCGGTATCATTGCAAATATCGAAAAAGAGCAATCAGGTGAGTGTACCGTTCAGCTGAGAGACTGGGCTATGAAAGAAGGGATCCAGGTCTTTTTGGAAGAGGGAATTGCTCGGAAGATCGGCTCGGGTGAGGGTCTGGATAGAAGAAAACTGGCAGCGCAGGTCGATCTGCTGGTTGTATTGGGCGGTGACGGGACAATCCTCAGGACAGTGCGTTTTGTCAGTGAGTATAACATCCCCGTCGTTGGCATAAACCTCGGAGAGTTCGGCTATCTGACAGAAGTCAATCTGAGTGAGATGACAAGCGCGCTGGAATTGATTGTCAAAGGCGATTACCAGACCGAAAAGAGGATGATGCTAGATATTACGATCTTTCTGGGAAGAGAAACGATCAGGGAACAGAGCATTTTGAATGACGTGGTGATTACCCGCGGTAATCTTTCGCGCATCCTCAATCTGGAGACAACGGTAAATAACAGGTATCTAACCACCTTCAGGGCCGATGGTATCATCATATCCACCCCGACAGGCTCTACCGCGTATTCCCTCTCCGCAGGAGGCCCCATCGTTTTTCCTGAACAGGATTCCTTCATCGTAAATCCCATATGTCCTTTTTCACTCACGAATCGTCCGATCATTATACCGAATAATGCGGAGATAAAGGTAATCATGTGGACGAAGGAAGAGGGCGCGACGGTGACTCTCGATGGACAGGTATCGTATACCATAAAGTCAGGCGATAGTGTAATCATTAGGAAATCCCCCTATGTGACCAATCTCGTGTCTTCACCTCACAGGGACTATATGGAGATCCTGCGGACGAAGCTGGGATGGGGCGGATCGCCCACAGGAACAAATAATCTGTGACATGTTAACGGAACTTAGCATCAGAAATTTTGCCATCATCGATGAAATGAGGGTCTCTTTTACCGAAGGCCTCAATGTGATTACCGGAGAGACGGGGGCGGGGAAGTCTATCATCATAGGGGCCGTAAGTCTCCTGCTGGGAGACCGGGCATCTGCCGATATGATCAGGTCTTTCGAAGAATCGGCAACAGTTGAGGCCCTTTTTGACATTGGTGAGAAGGAGGACCTAAAGAAAAAGATACGGGAAATGGGCTTCCATGTGGGGAAGGAACTGATCCTCAAGAGGATCGTTTCCCGGACAGGGAAAAACCGGGTGTATATCGACGGGCAGTTGGCCACCTTAGGCATGCTTTCTGCCATCAGTGAATCTCTCATCAATATCTGTGGCCAGCACGAGCATCAGGTGATTCTGAATGTAGATAACCACATCGATATTCTTGATGAGTTTGGCGATCTTTTTCCTATCAGGCTCGAATATGCGGAAATGTACGGGCAATATCTCTCTCTAAAGGAAAAAATCAGAGAATCTCTGTCAGTCAAAAAGACCAGAGGCGAGAGGGAAGATCTTCTCCGCTTTCAATTTAAGGAGATTGGCGATGCCGGGATTTGTGTGGGAGAGGATGCTGTTCTCCTTGAGGAAAAGAAGGTTTTAAACAATGTGCAGAGATTGATGGACTACGCTACGGTTGCCCATGATGTACTTTACGGAAGGGCTGATTCTGTCCTTGGCGAACTTCGTGGTGCAATTGCGAGCATAAGGGAGATTAAGAAGATTGATACAGGGTTAAGATTGTCTGATGGGGATTTGGACAATATATATTATCAGCTGGAAGAAATTGCCTTGGCGCTCAGAGACTACATGAAGAACCTGTCATACGACCCTGCGAGACTTGAGTCTATCGATGATCGCCTGGAGCTTTTGGGCAGGCTGAAGCGAAAGTACGGTCGCACTTTGGAAGAGGTCTCACGGAAGAAGCTGCAAATCGAGGAGGAGTTGAAGTCCATTTCGTTCGTTGACGATGAGATTGAGAAGATGTCGAAAGACCTCGAAGCGCTCAGTCCGAGACTGCTCGAGAAGGCACACAGCCTGTCCAAAGGGCGCCGTGAAACTGCATCAGTTCTGAAAAAGGCCATAGAAGGAGAGATTCATTCACTGGGAATGGAGAATACTGCCTTTGAGGTTACCTTCAAGACGCCGGATGATCGCCAAGTCTCGGCTTCGTTTAATCCCAGAGGGATCGACGAAGTTGAGTTCTTTCTTGCCACGAATGTGGGAGAGGCATTGAAACCGCTGAACCGTATTGCCTCCGGGGGTGAGCTTTCGCGCATCATGCTCGCCGTGAAAAATGTCCTGGCGAGAACTGGTTCTGTGGGGACCATCATTTTTGATGAGGTGGACAGCGGCATAGGCGGGGCGACGGCGGAGGACGTGGGCAAGAAGCTCAAGGGTGTGGCGAAGCATCACCAGATCCTGTGCATAACCCATCTTCCGCAGATTGCCTGTTTTGGGGACAGGCATTACCGCGTTACGAAAACCGTCTCCGGCGAGAGGACAATTGCATCCGTAGGCGTCCTTTCTGACAAAGACAGGCTGGATGAAATTGCGAGGATGCTTGGCGGCGCGGAGCTCACAAAAAAAACCAGGGAGCATGCGCGGGAGATGCTGGAGCTCTCCCGCAAGTGAAAGGGCAAAAAGATGCTAAGGAAGGCCCGGGTCAGTGATGTAAAAACAATCCACAAGCTGATCAATCTATCATCAGGCAAAGGGGAAATACTTCCCCGCTCCCTGATGGATATCTACGGTAGCCTGAGAGATTTCTTAATCTATTTTGATGAGAACGAGAAAGTCGTTGCAGGCATCTGTGCCATGAATATTATCTGGGACAATCTGGCGGAGATCCGTTCTCTCTATGTGAAAGAAGAATACAGAAGGCAGGGAATCGCAAGGAAACTCGTCGAGGGATGCATCTCCGAGGCCATTACCCTGGGTTTTTACAGGATGTTTACGCTTACAAACAGGCCGGAATTTTTTAAACGGCTCGGTTTTAAAGAGGTTGATCGGTCGAGCCTTTCCGAAAAGATCTGGTCTGACTGTTTTAGATGTTCCAAATACCCGGACTACTGTGACGAAGTGGCGATGATCGTTGAACTTTGAGGTGCACGTGGGACCCTTACGAATTATTTGCTTGCTCATAGGGTTTTTCCTGATCGCCGGCTGTGCGGCTGGAATTGTGAAACCTCCGGAAAAGATTCTTCCTGCCCTTGTATTGATTTCTCCCGATAAAGCTCCACCGTTAGCTGATGATCTTGATGGTGAATTACTGGGGACGGCAATCGAAAGAAGTCTCGAGTACTATGAAAGAATTGCCAGGAATAATATGTACAGGATTGGCGAGCGCCATATTACAGGCAAGGAATTAAGAGAGTCGCTTCTGGCATTTCGAAAGATTCTGGACGGTTCTGAATCGGACGAGGTCAAACGGAAAAAAATACTGAATGCATTTGACTTGTACAGAGCCACTGGACTTGATAATCAGGGAAGGGTACTTTTCACTGGATATTTCGAGTCTGTCTTGAAAGGTTCCCTGGAGAGGACTGATGAGTACCGGTATCCGATATACAAGACCCCTGAGGACATTGTGGTTGCCAATTTGGGAAAATTCAGTGAGAAATACAAAAATGAAAGAATTATCGGCAGGTTGAAGAGCGGCGAGTTAGTCCCTTATTTTAATAGGGCTGATATTGAAGAAACTGGAGCTCTCAAGGGAAGGAACCTTGAACTTATCTGGGTGAATGATCCCGTTGACTTATTCTTCATGCATATCCAGGGCTCAGGAGAAATAAAATTAACGGATGGGCGGTCCGTGCAGGTCAGTTATGCTCAGACGAATGGCCGCCCGAATAGGATGGCAGGATACCTTCTGGATAAAGGGAAGTTCTCTAAGAGTGAGATGACGCATCAGTCTATAAAACAATATTTGAGGGAGCATCCAGAAGAACTTTCCGATATTCTCAACTACAACGAGAGCTATGTATTTTTTCGCATTGTCGAAAACGGCCCCATAGGCGCGTTGGGCCTTACGCTTACCTCGGGCCGGTCTATCGCGACAGACCTTGATTTATTCCCGAGAGGTGCTCTTGCCTTTATAAGGCTGCGGAAGCCTGTCTTTGAAAAGGACGGAAACATCAAATCATGGAAGACCTTTTCCCGCTTCGTTCTCAATCAGGATACCGGCGGTGTGATCAAAGGGCCAGGGCGGGTTGATCTGTTTTGTGGAAAGGGCAGCACCGCGGAGATGCTGGCAGGGAGCCTTAAGGAAAACGGGGAGCTCTATTTCCTGGTGAAAAAGAAAGAAGGCATAACAGGCGCCCCGCCTGTTAGCAATGTCGGCGAATGAATTCCCCGGCAGTTGCCGTTCCTGAAAAAAACGTATCCCGGGCGAAATGATCGTACGTCCGCGTAACTGTACGCCCTCAGTGTCCACCGCTGATCCCTATATGTCGAGGCTCCTTTTTTTGCACATTCAAAACTGAAACACAAAAGCCGCCCCTCTTAACGTGAGATTGGCGCATGTTGATAATGTGCCTCCCTTCCAAACCCGCGGTGCACACGTGTTTGCAAAGAGAATATTCTTTAAAAAAGATAGAATTGCCTTGCTTGTTGTTTTTCTTTGTGATACCGAGGGCGCAGTGTTTAAGCGTCAGGTATTGAAGTTATTAGTCGGTGGCCTCCCTTAGGTAGTTGCGCCGCCGGTAGAGGATTATTTCAAGAAAATATTTTATTGAAAGGGGATTTTAGACAATGACGAAGACGGAATTAATAGCGGTAATAGCAGGGGCGGCGGGAATCACCAAGACGGCAGCGACGAAGGCATTAGATGCTTATGTAGGTGCAGTAACCAAAGAGCTCAAAAAGAACGGAAAATTAGGTCTCGTAGGGTTTGGTACCTTCTCTCTTGTAAAGAGAAAGGCAAGAGAGGGAAGAAATCCGCAGACCGGAAAAGCTATTAAGATACCGGCTAAAAAAGTCGTAAAGTTCAAGGCAGGAAAGGAACTGGCAGATAAAGTAAAATAGGAGATCATAATATAAGGTTATTTCGCAATTGAGGTCTCCGGTTATTTAGTATCGGGGGCCTCAATGCGTTTGGGGCATCATGGCACATTGACAGGAACTTTGCTTTTTGTTATGAACGTCTTCAAAAAGAGTGAAGGCTTTGAGGACCGATGCCTAATGCAAATGCGAAAGCAGGCACGCTGGGAGTTGAGCAAATCTAAAATAATTTAAAGTCCATTCTTAGCAGCTAACCAGAGGGATATAAATTGGCAAAGAAGAGAATATTGAGTGGCATGCGACCCACAGGCAACCTGCATCTGGGAAACCTTCACGGGGCTCTCAAGAACTGGATAGAACTCCAGAACAGCGGCGATTATGAGTGTTTTTATTTTATTGCCGACTGGCACGCGCTCACCAGTGAATACAATAATACGGACATGATAAGGGAATATATACTCAATATGAGTATTGACTGGCTCAGTGTAGGCTTGGACCCTAAAAAGAGTACCTTGTTTATCCAGTCCTGCATAAAAGAGCATGCTGAACTTTTCGTAATCCTCTGCATGATAACCCCTCTGCCGTGGCTGGAAAGGAATCCCACGTATAAGGAAATGAAGGAGGAACTCTCGGGAAAAGACCTATCCACCTTCGGATTTTTGGGTTATCCCGTCCTCCAGGCAGCGGACATTATTATGTACAAGGCCTACGGAGTGCCCGTAGGGGTGGACCAACTTCCCCACGTGGAACTAACCAGGGAGATTGCCCGGCGCTTCAATTTTCTCTACAGAGAAATATTTCCCATTCCGGTGCCCTTGCTGGCAGAGGTTCCTAAACTCCTAGGCATTGACGGGAGAAAAATGAGCAAGTCATACAATAACGCCATTTACATCAGTGATCGGGGAGATGAATTGAGGGCAAAAATTGAAGCCATGTTTACTGATCCTCAACGCATGAGAAAAAGTGATCCAGGCAGGCCGGAACTTTGTAATGTTTTCACTTTTCATCAGATCTATTCGCCGGCCGAGTTTGTCAGGGAACTATCAGCAGAATGCAAGAAGGCAGGCATAGGCTGCACAGATTGCAAGAGGTGCCTTGCTGATCGGATAACAGAAGGTTTGCGGCCCCTTCACGAACGTCAGGACTATTTTCGACAGCATATCGATGAAGTCAAGAGCATTATCGAGGACGGGAATGTTAGGGCAGCGAAGGTAGCCTGTGTGACGATGGAGGAGGTTAGGGCAACGATAAGAATCTGATAATCTCCCCCGCAGGCTGGCGTTTCTTTCACAGGGACATGGTTGATGGCACCGAATCTTCGCTCCTGCCCGCATCAATGAGACTTACGTCCTACAATATTTTCCAGTTCAGTGGTTATTTGTAATTTGTAAGAGTGTTATTATGGAATACGAGGTCAAACTCGATATATTTGAAGGCCCCCTGGATCTCTTGCTTTATCTCATCAAGAAGAATGAGATCGACATCTATGATATCCCTATCGCGCTCATTACAGAACAGTATCTTCAGCACATCGAAATGATGAAATATCTCAATCTGGATGTCGCCGGGGACTATCTGCTGCTGGCATCGACACTGATACATATTAAATCGAAAATGCTTCTTCCCGTTGAGGAAGGCGACGCCGGAGAGACCGAAGATGAACCAGATCCCCGCGCGGAACTCGTTAAACAGTTGCTCGACTATCAGGTCTTCAAAGAAGCAGCGGCGCAACTGGAGCAAAGGCCTCTTTTGGAAAGGGATATTTTTAAGAGAGGACTCTCTGCTGAGAATGGATGTGCCGAGAGAAGCGAAGATGAGGCAGATGTGGAAGTTAGCGTCTTTGCGCTGGTAGAAGCTTTTTACAGAATCATCTCTTCCATGAAAGAGCCGGAATTCATGGAGATTGACGTGGAAAAGCTCTCTCTCACCGACAGGATAAATGAGATTATGGGACAGCTTACGGAGAAGAAAAATCTTTCATTCGTTGAATTGTTGCGAGATACCCCGGATAAAAGAATGATCCTGTATACTTTCCTCGCTATTTTAGAGCTCATGAAATTGAGAATGATCAAGGTCTATCAGGTTAGTTCCTTTGGTGTGATCAGAATCGTTCTTGCCGCGGAGTCATAAATGGGGACTAGCTAAAAGATCACCGTGCCTGTGCAGGACGAGGTTAGGGCTCAAGTTGCGCTTCATTCTCAGGTTTCGTAGGGTGTGGCGATTTACGCATCATGCTTGCGGAACTTATTTGTGAAGCTTTCCATGTATAGACTGTTTGCCACTTTTTAGAGGTTACTGCAGATGGAAGAGACAAAGGCAATAATAGAGGCTATCATTTTCGCATCAGAATCTCCACTTACTGTAGATAAGATTAGAGAAGTTTTACGTGAAGTTGATAGAAGTGAAATCGCTCGCCTAGTGCAAGATCTGATTAATGAATATGAAAAGAGGCAAGGCGGTTTTCTCCTTCAGGAGGTTGCCGGGGGTCTTCACTTCAGGACAAGGTCAGAATTGAGTTTATGGATCAATAAATTGATGAAGGCGAAACAGGCGATGCTGACGAATGCCGCTATGGAAACCCTTGCTGTTGTTGCATACAAACAGCCCGTGGTGAAATCGGAAATAGACAGGATCCGCGGTGTGGACGTCGGCAGCTCGTTGAAAGGATTACTGGATAAAAAACTTGTGAGAATTATGGGACGAAAGGATGTTCCGGGCAAACCCATCATGTACGGTACGACAAAAAAGTTTCTTGAAATATTCAGCTTGAAGGACCTCTCGGAACTGCCGACCCTGAAGGAATTGAATGATTTGCATGATGGAATGGAGGCCCTTGGCGCTGAATCCCAAATACCAGATAATGTGGAAAACTGATTGTCCGAAAGTCTCGTGATTTTAATATTTGAATTCGGTAGCGAGCGCATGCTGAACGATACTGCTCCTTAAAAATCGAAGATTTTCAACAGCTTGCTGTGGAGAGCTTCAATTTCGGATTTGTTTGGGGATTGCATGATGGAGCGTCTTCAAAAGATCATAGCCGCCTCGGGGATTTCATCAAGGCGAGTAGCAGAAAAAATGATCGTCGAGGGCAGGGTAACTGTAAATAATGCCGTAGTAAGGCGGCTTGGCGCTAAGGCCGATATCAGTGCAGATGAGATCCGGGTTGACGGCAAGTTGATATTGCCGGAAGTATCCAAAATCTACCTGATGCTCCATAAACCCAGAGGGTGTGTGACGACACTCCATGATCCGGAGAAGCGGGCAGTCGTTACGGACTTGCTTTCCGGCATATCGGAAAGGATTTTTCCTGTTGGTCGGCTGGACTATGATTCTGAAGGCCTGTTACTCTTGACCAATGACGGTGATTTTTCCCAAAGAGTGCAGCATCCCCGGTTTAGGCTTCGCAAGACTTACATGGTAAAGATTGAAGGGAATCTGACGAAGAGCGACGTTCGTGCATTATCAGAAGGCATAAGGCTGAGCGATGGAATTTTTAAACCGGAGAATCTGCAAATTGAGAGAATAAACAAAAAGAGCAGTTGGCTCACCCTGACAATTGCAGAGGGCAGAAACAGGGTGATTCGCAGGGGACTGGATTCGCTGGACCACCCGGTTGTCAGACTAATCCGGACGGCGATTGCAGATATAAGTTTGGGCAATATGAAAGCAGGAGCATTCAGGCACCTGACCAAGAAAGAAGTCCAGCATTTATTATCATTCTCATAGATATATGTTCCTTTCGAGGCCACTAATTTCGAAAGAAAATTTGTCTTGACATTAAAACGAAAATAAATCATAGTCCCAAAATATACATATAAATTATCATGTTATTTTGAAATGAGCCATTCAGACAGCACATTTACCAGGAATTGCTGTGACGTGAATCGTATGAAGGAGGAGGTATGAACAAGTCTGGACTCATTGAGGCATTAAGTGGGAAAGAGAACCTGACGGAGAAGAAAGCAATTGATGTCGTTAATCTGGTCTTTAAGGGTTTTACTGACGAGCTGAAAAAAGGCGGCAGGATTGAGATCAGGGGCTTTGGCAGTTTTGTGGTAAGAAATTATACGGCCTATACCGGCAGGAATCCCAAGACGGGGAAGAATATAATGGTATCGCCGAAGAAACTGCCCTTCTTCAAAGTAGGTAAAGAACTTAAAGCTAAAGTTGATGCTAAGAAGTAGATTGTTCGTACCGTCCAGATAAACCATAAGATTAGTAGCTCACAAATATCAAGGCTGAAGCGTAAGGGGTCATTTTATGGCCCCTTTTTTTTAGAGTTCTCTCTTATTTGCCGGAGCGTGAACTCGCGTTCCTCCTGTCCCTCCTCGATGGCTGAAAGGCGGTTGCCGATAAGGCCATTGCGACAGGCCCATGCTTGGGGGGTGCTTTTTAAAGAAGATTGGTACCTTCAATAATCAGCCCTCGACTAATTCAGCATATGAAAGAAATTATGCGGAGATTGCCTGTTCTTCATATCGGTCTTTTTCTGGTAACTCTTTTTTGTACCCTCATTGCGGGTACACTGCAGCAGAATATCAACCCGATCGAAAACCCGTCGCTCCTGTGGAAGGGGATACCGTTTTCATTTACACTCTTGCTCATCCTTGGCGCCCATGAGTTCGGCCACTATTTCATGTCAAGGAAACACCATATCGATGTAACCCTTCCATATTTCATACCGGCGCCTTCGCTTGTCGGCACTTTCGGGGCGTTCATCAAAATGAAATCACCAATCATGGATCGCCGAATCCTTTTAGATGTTGGTGCGGCAGGACCTCTGGCGGGATTGTGCGTAACTGTACCGGTTCTACTGGTCGGCCTTTCTCTATCAGAGGTCAGGTATGAAACAGTTGAGACGGGCTTCAGTCTGGGCTCATCCATGCTTTTCTCAATTATGAACTGGATAGTTCACGGCTCTTTGCCGGACAATGCCAATATCATTCTTCATCCTATAGGATTTTCCGGCTGGATTGGATTGCTGGTTACCTCTTTGAATCTCTTACCTGTGGGCCAGCTTGACGGGGGGCACGTGGCCTATGCAGTCATCGGCCCTAAACAGGGCATTGTAGCAAAGGCGGCGCTTGTCATTCTTGTTATACTCGGGGCAACCGGCTGGGTCGGCTGGCTTGTGTGGGCAGGCATCATGTTTTTTATGGGAATATATCACCCGCCGGTTATTTATGACTGGATCCCTCTCGATAGAAAAAGGAAAGTCATCGGCTGGCTCACGATAGCTGTCTTCGTTATGACCTTCACACCCGTACCGTTCTGAATTAGATCAAATCCTCTTCACGAAAGCTGAAAAATCTGTTTTCACCGATGATGACGTGATTGTGGACAATAATGTCCAACATCCTCGCGTTTTCTTGGATTGTCTTCGTCAAGCGAATGTCCGCATCCGATGGCGTCACGTGTCCCGAGGTGTTATTGTGGACGCCTTTTGTTTTAGGGCGTTTTCCAGGACCTTCCCCGGGTAGACGACAGCTTGGTTCACAATGCCATCCTGGATAGTCTCAATATCCGTCATCCTGTTTTGTGCATTCAGGTATATGACGCAAAATCGCTCATCCTTGAGACCGCCCATGCGGGTCTTACAATAATCGAGTAGCTCGCTCGTACAGGTTATTTGCGGTTTCTCCTTTGCCTTCTCTTTGGGGTACAGTATCTCCGTTTCCTTTATGAGTCTTGTCAGGATTGCAGTATGCGCGCCGACATCTTCGACATTCTCCAAGCTTTTTTTCTCTGCATCCATGATTCACTTGAGAGAGCCGAAATTAGTGAGGAGTACCTTTGCCAGGGGTTTGACATTTTTCCGAGGGATGGCATATGATAAGAGCAGTTCCAAGACCTCATAGCCGTGGAACGCAGCAACACCTGATTCGGAAAATTTCTTCTTCAGGTATTGACGATGATCCTTATAGTGAGGCATATGGGAGGATATGCTCACGACAATTTTTGTTCTTACATCTTTCAGGTAAATCAGCCCAGATTAGCCTTGACGAAATCCCAGTTGATCAGCTTCTCAATAAATGTTGCCAGATAATCCGGCCTCCTGTTCTGGTAGTCAAGATAATATGCATGTTCCCAGACATCGACGGTGAGCAGCGGTTTTAGTCCATGGGCAATAGGCGTGTCGGCATTGGCTGTTTTTATCACTTTCAATTTGCCCCCGTCGAGTACCAGCCAGGCCCAGCCGCTGCCAAACTGGGTGACTCCCGCGTTCTTTAATTCATCTTCGAATTTATCAAAACTTCCCCAGGCCTCATTGATCTTGTCGGCGACCTTTCCGGCAGGTTTGCCGCCTCCGTTCGGCTTCATGCACTGCCAGTAGAAGGAATGGTTCCAGACCTGCGCCGCATTATTGAAGAGGCCGCTTTTGGCCGCATCGCCTACGGTCTTCTTGATAATAGTTTCCAACGACTCGTTAGCGAGATCCGTTCCCGCTATCAGTTTATTCGTGTTATCAACATATGCCCTGTGATGCTTTCCGTGATGAAACTCCAGAGTGTTCGCGCTGATGAATGGTGCGAGTCCGTCCTTTGGGTAGGACAGATCGGGTAATTGAATAGCCATAGTGCTATCCTCCTTTTTTTATGTAGATCATAGCACATCCGGGTCTGCCCGCGCAAGTAGCGACTATGGAAAAAATTAACCAACTTCGGGGATATAGATGACGTTGAAGGTCAGAATCATATCAATTCGAGCGGCAGAGGCGTGTTTCTCTCGCTGATATTAAATGAATGGTTCATGCCCATCGCAATTTGAAATCCAGCCACGCGATGTAAATCATCATAAAAATCATGAATACCGCTGCCGGCAGGGCTGTTTCCTTACTGAAAAGAGATAATGCTAAACCGGCAGCGAGCGCATAGTTCTTAAGAGTGCCAAGCAGACAGAGGCTGGCCAGTTTCTCCTTACTTATGCGAAGCAGCGTACCGATCAATTCTATCAAGAACCCCAACAAGAATGTGCTTGACAGGGCGATTGCAGCGACGGGAAAGAGTGAAGATGGCTGCCCTATAATTGTTTCTCGATTCAATGCCACAATCGTATAAAGAATCAGGAAAAAGCACCACTTGGCGAGAACTCCTTTGATAGGCTCTATTTTGCCATGCAACCCTCCCTTCACGATGATTTTGGAAAGTAGGAGGGGGAGTAAAATCAATACAGTTGCCACTACGCTGAGCTTGGTTATGTCGATGGAGTGCATGTCCATAAGGCCAAAGGCTATTACGGGAATTATGGCAAGGGCGCCAATATAAGCCCCTATGGTACCGATGACAGCGTTGATTTCGCTTCCTCTCCAAAAATTGGCCAAAGGGGTTACGGCCACGGCAGGGGGAACGGCCGCCATGATGATGAGCCCGATCCACAGTCTTTCATCATGGATCAAGAAAGCGCTCAAGCCGACAATGAAGTTTCCCAGTATTACATAGCTCATGAATACGCCGACAAGGGCAGGAATTAAAGGAGGCTTCCGGTATTCATGAACTTTGACTGACAAATCTGTCATGGCCAATGTTAAAATGAGAGTTAAAGTCGGCAGCACCAGCACTCTCGTCCATTGCGCCGCATCATCAAAGAGCAGACCGGCTATTATGGCCGCCAGCAAGATGAAATTTCGATTATGTAGAAGGGCTCTGACTTTAGCCACCACACAACTCCACTAGTTTCACGCTTTGATTATTCTTCTATAAGTGAGACCCGTGAGGAAAAAAATGAAATTTATCAGGACAATCGTTGCACCAGTTGGGAGATCAAGGGAAAAGGAGACGAGAATTCCCGAGACTACTGAGACCATAGCCGATAACGAGGCGGTAAACATTACCGCTTTAAAGCTTTTTGCGATCTGGAGTGCAGTTACCGCGGGGAATATAAGTAATGCGGAGATGAGCATGATACCCACGACTTTCATGGATAAGACGACTGTCACTGCGGTGAGAAGAACAAACATCGTATTGATCGATTCCGTCTTTATGCCGGAGGCCTTTGCCGAGTCTTCGTCAAAGGTTATGGACAAAAGCTCATTGTAATAAAGGATGATCATCAGGATAACAAATATGGAAAGTCCGATGGAAATGAAGACTTCTGATTCGCTGATTGACAGGATGCTGCCGAATAGATAGCTGAACAGATCGATATTAAAGCCGCCGGCAAGACTCGATAACATGACTCCTCCTGCAATGCCCAGTGAAGAGACAACGCCGATGGCGGCATCTCCGTAAAGTCTCGCCCTTTCGGTCAGCCTGAGAATGCCAACGGAACATATCATGACAATGGGTATTGATACATATAGCGGCGACATCTTGAGAAGCAGCGCCAGTGCCACACTGCCGAACGTTGCATGGGCAAGGCCGTCACCTATGAGGGAAAATCTTCTCAGTACCAAAAAAACGCCCAGCGTGGAGCAGAGAATCCCTATAAACGAACCGGCAATTAGCGCCCGCTGAAGAAATCCGTATCGAAAGAATTCAGTCAGTTCCATGGTCACCGGAGGAACAATCGAGGTTCTGATTATGTCTATGGCAGATGACGTGCTGTGCGAACTCTCCAAAGAATTGGGTGATCTCGCGGGATTCACAAAAATCTTCGAAGCTTCCGTAAAAAATAATCTTCTTGTCAACATAGAGGAGCTTCGAGGTATATTTTCCTATGTTGCCCGTGTCATGGGTGACAATCACAATGGCGACCTTCTTCTCCTTATTCAGGCTCTGCATGATTTCGAAAAAACGATCCCTCGTTTCCGGATCTAATGCATCTGTTGGTTCATCGACAATGAGGAATTCAGGATCATTTACGATAGCCCTGGCAACGAGGACCCTCTGTTGCTGGCCTCCCGAAAGTTCACCCACCGGAGCATTCTTGAGCTTCTTCATATCGAGGAGGTCGAGTATATTATCGACTCTTGCATGGTCGGATATGTTCATGTGCTTGGGGAAACTCTTTTTGGAAAGGAGCCCCATCGCGACAATCTCACCGACTGTAGCAGGGAAACGGGGATTCAATGCGGAAATGTGTTGCGGTAGATACCCTACCTTATCCCATCGGGAAAATGAGGCAATGTCATCGCCAAATAGTGTAATCCGGCCGCTGTACGGTTTTAACAGGCCAAGCATTACCTTTATTAGGGTTGTCTTTCCCGAACCGTTGGGTCCGACGAGGCCTATATAGTCGCCTTTCATAATCGAAAATGAAATGCCGTTCAGTACATCTGACGAATTATACCGAAAGCAAAGATCTTCAACAGTGAGTATATCTACCGGCATTCTAATCCCGCCTTAAGGTTTCCCAAATTCTCTTCCATCAGCGAAGTAAATGTAACCCCATTTTCCATTTCTTCTCTGGTCACATTATGGGCGCCATGAAGCATCAGCAAGCCGCACCCCGTCTCCTTCGCAATGACATCGGCGATTCTTGGTGCTGCCAGCTCTTCATAATATATGTATTTGACACCGTACTTTCTTACACTCTTGGTGATTTCAACAAGTCTCTTGGGCATTGGCTCAGCATCAGGAGAAAAACCTCTATACGCAGATACATACGTAATGCCATACCGTTTTGTGAGATAACCGAAAGCGAAATGCCCCGCATGGACAATCACTTCTTTTCTGCAATGCGACAGTGTATTCTTATACTTTTTGTCGAGCTCCTCAAGCTTTTTCTTGTATTCATCGGCGTTTTTCGAATAGAAATCCTTATTCCGAGGATCTTTGGCAATAAACTGAGATGCAATCGTATCAACCATTTTCATTGCATTGGAAAGATCAAGCCAGATATGGGGATCAGCATTCCCTGAATCGTCTGCACGGGCGTGTTCCTCATCGCCATGATTATCCGTTCTTTGCAATAAGGTGATGCCTTGGCTTGTGTCGACAACGGTGAGGCTTCTGGTATCGATGCCTTTTAACAGGCCGCCAATCCAGGGCTCCATAAATTTGTTGGTAAAAAGAAAGATGTCCGAATTCTGGATTCGTTTTATGTCAGCAGGCCTCGGCTCAAAAGCATGAGCTTCGACCCCCGGCGGCAGCAGTAAGTTTACTTGTATCTTTTCACGCCCGATCTGTCTTGCAAAATCATAGAGTGGGAAAAGGGTAGTCACCACCTTGAGCTTTTTCTCTGCCACCGTCATCTTTTCATTTTTCTGACAGGATGGAAAAAACAAGAATGTCAAAATCGTAATTGTCAAGATGGTTAAAAACGTCTTTTTCATTTTTCCGCTTACAGTGATTTATGAAATCCCGATATTCTGGACTGTTCTTGCCCTTTGTCTTGCCCGAGCCCTCTTGCAATATTTCTCTTAGCAAAAATAGAAGTCCTTTGCAAATTTGTGATGTTATAAATAGATAATTTTTCTTGACATGACAGGCAATTAGTATCATTGTGAGCGGCAATTCATAATATGAACGGTCATTCTATATTTTGAACAACGGCCCGAACATGGAAAAATTAAAAAGAAAAGAAATGGAATTTCAGTTCCGCAGGACTGAAATTCTTAATCAGGCAGAGAGGATATTTGCTGCAAAGGGATTCCATAATGCCACCATGGCAGAGATTGCCAACGCATCCGGTTTTGCCACGGGCACGTTGTATCAATTTTTTGAGGGCAAGGAAAGTCTATACAATGTCATGGTAAGCGAGAAGATTGACAGGATGTATTCCGAAATCAGGATCGCTGCAAACAGGGAAGAAAAACTGACAGATAAGATCGAGAAGCTGGTGGAATCACATTTTCACTTCGTAGAAAACAACGTCGATTTCTGCGACCTTCTAATACGCGGCGAAGGTTTGAGTCTCTCGGATAAGGGGACGATTTTGAGGGATAAACTTATAGCGGACTATTTTAACCATATCTCTTTTGTGGAAAGCATCATGCGCTTCGGGATGGAGACAAGAACCCTGAAGAGCGGAGATCCGCGCATGATGGCTTATACGCTTTTGGGCATCATCCGGTCATTCTTTTATTACTGGATGCTTACAAATCAGGATGCTCCTTTGAGTGATAAAGTGGGCTGTGTCTCGGACATCTTTCTCAAAGGGGTGGGTCTGGAGTTGACGGAATGAACGATTGGCGTCTTTCCTTAGTGGTCGGTATTTTATTGGTCGTGACCGCATCTATCATGCCCATCTCTGTGCATGCCAAAGAATATTCTCTTGATGATCTCTATCGTATCGCCCTTGAGCGTGCTGAGAGGATTAAGCTGTCGGTAGAAGACCTCAACATAGCTAAGACGGGCAAAGATAGAGCCCTGTCAGCGTTGCTCCCAAAACTATCGGCGTTCGGAAATTACACAAAATATAGCGCCGAGAGATATAACGATGTCGGCACGCTTCTTCAGCCGGATACTGCAACCTCCTGGGGCGTCCGGGCTGATGAATCCGTGTCGTTGAGCGGAAGAGAGTTTACGGCGCTTGGGATCTCAAGGGCGAACATTGTAAAGAGCCAGCATGACCTTTATGCCACGAGGGAAAGTTACCTATTGAGCATCGCCTCTGCGTACTATGATGTTATGAAGGCAAAGAAAGCTCTCGACATCGCTGAGTCGAATCTGGAGAGGCTTGTCAAATATAGAAATGCCGCGGAAAAGCGTTTGAAGGTAGGGGAAGTGACAAAAACAGTGCTGCTTCGCGCCCAGGGGGAACTTTCCGGCGCTCAATCTGATGCTATTAAGGCAATAAATGCCTTGGAGCTTGCAAAGGCCGTCCTTGCGCGTACGGTCGGTATCGAAGGAGATTTTCAACTGAAAGAAGCGCCCCCGGAGGAGATGAAGATTACACCTGAATCTTCCTTCGAGGAGATGGCATACGCCGGCAGGGCAGATCTCAAGAGTCTTGAGGTACAAAAGAAGATGGCGGAAGACCAGGTCAAGTATGCAAAGGGTGCATTCTGGCCGACAGTTTCCGCTTCTGGGGTCTATACATCTTCCGATCAGTCGCCGGATACACAAACACTGGTGCGAGACAGCACTTACGGACTCCTGTCATTGAACTTCCCTTTCTTTGAGGGGGGACTCAGAACGGCGGACATCAGGGAGGCGCGGGCACGGGAGCGTCAGTCTACGCTTGCGTACGAAGACTTTAAAAAGTCTGTGGGAATTGAAGTCGCAAGTGCGTATCTCGACCTTTTAACGCAGAAGGGAACGCTCAAATACCTGGAAGACCAGGTTGTCTATGCGAGGGACAATTTTAATGCGGTCTCGAAGCAGTTCGAGTTTGGATTGGCGCAGAGCCTCGATGTAATGGATGCGAACACATTGCTCGTCACAGCAGAAAGGAATCTCTCAGAGGCAGTGTATAATTATCAGGTTGCCATTTTGAAGATGAAGAAAGCGACAGGGACACTTCTGAAAGCAGTTATAGGTGATCAGTCGTAAGAGCTGTCAATTAGCCCGGTGTCTTTGTCCGTGAGGGGACAATAGAAAAGAAATTGCCGCAGGCCTTCGCCGTTAGAAAAATCCTTATATTACAAGAGGTAATGTGGTGAATAATATATGAGGCAATATAGGTAAAAACAATGACTGATGGTTCTTCAAAAAGTTTGGTTGTCAACTTGGGAAGGTGGTTGATTCTCTTATTTGTCGCTGCCGGCTTAATTTATGGCTGTTCTAAAAAGGAAAAACCCGTACCCCCTCCGGTGCCGGTTGTAGTAGTTTCGGCAGTGGAGAAGACAATTCCCGTGCAGATTAATGCGATCGGGAATGTCGAACCCTATCAGACCATATCGGTGAAAGCACAAATTACCGGAGAAATAACGAAGGTCAATTTCAAGGAAGGTCAGGACGTTGGCAAGGGATATCTTCTCTATGAACTCGACTGCCGACCGTACGTGGAGGCGGTAAAGCAGGCAGAGGCCAATCTGGCAAGGGATGAGGCCCAGGCAAAAAACGCTCAGTTGGACTTGGAGCGGTATACGGCCCTTTTGGAGGATCAATTTGTCACGAGGCAACAGTATGATCAGGTTCGGACAAATGCGGCCGCGCTGGAAGCTACTTTGAAGGCAGATAAGGCCGTTATTGAGAATAATCGCGTCCAGGTCCAGTACTGCTCTATTTATTCTCCTATTAGCGGGCGAACGGGGTCACTGAAGCTGAATCAGGGAAATATTGTCAAGGCCAATGACGTGGAACTGGTTGTCATCAACCAGGTCCAGCCTATCTATGTCACATTCACCATCAACGAAAATGATTTGCCCGCAGTTAAGAAGTACCAGGCGATTGAAAAACTAAAAGTGGAAGCCGTTATCTCCAAAGATGAACGACCAGAGCAAGGTCTGCTTACCTTTATAGACAACGCAGTAAATAAAGTGACGGGGACCATCATCCTCAAGGGAACTTTCGCCAACAGTGAAAAGCCTCTTTGGCCCGGTCAGTTCGTTACCGTGGTCTTGACGTTGAGAAAGGAGCCCAACGCCATAATGGTCCCTTCACAAGCCATTCAGACAGGGCAATCAGGGCAATACATCTTTGTCGTCAAGCCGGATCTCACAGCGGATATGAGACCTGTCACGATAGGAGTCACCATCAATGGAGAAACTGCTATAGTGAAAGGGATCCAGGCGGGAGATCGGGTAGTTACGGATGGCCAGTTGCGGATCATACCGGGGGCCCAAGTGACGATTAAAGAGACGCCCTGAGTAAGTACGGGAAAGCGCCCACATGAATCTTTCAGACATCTTTATACGCCGGCCAATTATGACAACCCTTGTCATGACGGCGATACTGCTCTTTGGGTTTGTAGCCTATCGATCCCTTCCGGTCAGTGATCTTCCCAATGTCGACTTCCCTACGATCCTTGTTACTGTCAACCTGCCGGGCGCGAGCCCAGAAACGATGGCTTCTACCTGTGCAACACCCCTTGAAAAACAATTTTCCACCATTGCCGGCCTCGATTCCATGACCTCGACGAATGGTCTTGGTATCAGCAAGATCACACTGCAGTTCGACCTGAGCCGTAACATCGATGCGGCGGCCCAGGACGTTCAAACCGCCATAGCTACGGCGGCGAGCCAGCTCCCCCAAAATCTACCCACTCCTCCGACCTTTAGGAAGGTGAACCCGGCAGACTGGCCAATCCTTTATCTCGCTATGAGCACGGCAACTCTGCCGCTGTCGACAGTTGACGAGTATGCGGAGAACATCCTTGCTCAGCGCATTTCCATGATCAGCGGCGTGGCTGAGGTCATGGTGTATGGGTCCCAGAAGTATGCCGTCCGCGCCCGTCTTGATCCGAAGGCCCTCGCTTCAAGGGGCATAGGCATCGACGAGGTTGCGAGCGCAATCGCATCGGGCAATGTGAACATCCCAACAGGCACTCTTTGGGGAACGCATCAGGCGTTTACCGTGCAGGCCACGGGGCAGCTCAACGATGCGGCCGCTTACAGGCCGCTCATCGTGGCCTATCGCGGGGGCTCACCGGTGAGGCTGGGTGAGCTGGGGCATGTAATTGACAGCGTCCAAAATGACAAGATTGCCGCGTGGTACAATGGCAACCGCGCCATAGTCCTCGCCATACTTCGCCAGCCGGGCACCAATACCATTGAGGTTGTGCAGTCCATAAAGGATATTCTTCCCAGCTTCCAGCACGATCTCCCGGCATCGGTGAACCTTGATATCCTCTATGATCGTTCGGTTCCCATAAAGGAATCGGTCCATGATGTTGAGTTCACCTTAATCCTGGCACTTGTTCTCGTCATCCTGGTAATCTTTGTGTTTCTACGCAACGTCTCCGCCACTGTCATCCCGAGCCTCGCCCTGCCCATGTCGATCATAGGGACCTTTGCAGTGATGTATCTCTGCGGCTACAGCCTCGATAACCTGTCGTTGATGGCCCTCACACTGTGCGTTGGGTTTGTGGTCGACGACGCTATTGTCATGCTGGAGAATATTGTCCGACACATGGAGCACGGTGAAAGTGTAATGGAGGCGGCTTATAAAGGATCGCGGGAAATTAGCTTTACTATACTTTCCATGACACTTTCACTCGTTGCCGTTTTTATTCCCGTTCTTTTCATGGGCGGCATCGTCGGAAGACTGCTTCATGAGTTTGCCGTTACCATCTCTGTTGCCGTTCTCATTTCCGGGTTTGTATCACTAACCTTGACGCCCATGCTCTGCAGCCGTTTTCTCCACCCGCCCGGCGAAGCGAAACATGGCCGTCTCTACCAGATTTCCGAACGGTTCTTCGAAAGGATGCGCGGTGCATATGAAATAAGCCTGAAATGGGCCTTGCATTACAGGCGAACGACCCTCATTGCCTCCTTCATTTTTCTGATCGGGGTTATCGGGCTCTATTTCATAACTCCGAAAGGATTCCTTCCTAGCGAGGACACTGGTCAGATTGTTTGCTTTACAGAGGCGGCGGAGGAGATATCCTTTCAATCCCTTGTTCAACATCAGAGGAAACTCGCCGAGATTGTCGCGCAAGATCCAAATGTCAGTGGTTTCATGTCCAACGTGGGAGCAGTGGGAAGCACGGTGTCGTCCAACATTGGCCGCATGTTCATACGCCTTAAGCCAAGGAGCGAACGTAGTCTAAGCGCCGATGAGGTAATTCAGGAGCTCAGACCGAAGCTGGCTCCGGTTGCGGGAATAAGGGTATTTATGCAAAACCCGCCACCCATAAACGTCGGTGGACTCCTAACAAAGAGCCAATACCAGTATACCCTTCAGAGCTCGGACATGAACGAGCTTTACAAACACGCGCCTGTCCTAGAGGCGAAGCTCAGAGAGCTGCCGGGCTTCCTGGATGTAACGAGCGACCTGCAGATAAAGAGTCCCCAGATCTACGTAAGGATTGACAGGGATAAGGCCTCAGCCCTCGGTCTCAGTGCCGGTCAGGTGGAGGATGCCCTATACAGCGCATACTCATCCCGTCAGATATCGACGATCTATGGACAGACAAACCAATACTGGGTCATTATCGAGCTTGAGCCAGAGTACCAGCTGGAGCCCTCCGCCCTTTCTCTTCTTTACGTCCGATCATCATCCGGCAACCTCGTTCCCTTGAGCACGGTGGCGACCTTGGAGCGCACCGTAGGACCCCTTACGGTCAACCATTTTGGACAGATCCCGGCTGTAACGGTATCATTTAATCTTGCCCTCGGGAAGTCATTGGGCGATGCCGTGGCTGGCGTGGAGAAGACTTCGAGGGCAGTTCTTCCTGCAACAATAACAGGCAGCCTGCAGGGTACGGCACAAGCCTTCAAGTCGTCCATGGCAGGTCTTGGTATTCTGATTCTTGTTGCCATCCTGGTAATTTACATCGTGCTCGGCATTCTTTACGAGAGCTACATCCATCCGATTACAATACTTTCGGGACTGCCCTCTGCTGGACTCGGGGCGCTTCTGACACTTCTGATCTTTCACATTGACCTTAATCTGTATGCCTTGGTAGGGGTCATCATGCTCATAGGGATTGTCAAGAAGAATGCGATCATGATGATTGACTTTGCCTTGGATGCGGAAAGGAAGGAGGGCAAGACGCCAGAGGAAGCGATCTTCCAGGGCGCGCTCATTCGGTTCCGTCCGATCATGATGACAACTATGTCGGCCCTCATGGCAACATTACCCATTGCCCTTGGCTTGGGCGCGGGCGCCGAATCGCGGCGGCCTCTGGGAATGGCCGTAGTCGGAGGTCTCTTATTCTCACAGATAGTGACCCTTTATATTTCTCCCGTCATATATATCTATCTCGACTCATTCCAGAAAGTAGTGCGGGGATATTTGCACCGTTATCGCGGCTAAGCTTAAGCCAGTATTCCGTTCCTAAAGCCAGGCTCTGCAGTTTGGTGTGCCCACACGCAGGAGCATGCTCAGCGGGGCATGTGCGTCCATATAGAAATAGATGGTAAGTACAAGCACAGAATGACGAATTTCGCGATTAAACATTAATAATATTGCATGCGGTTATTGTTGATGCAATGGTTGCTTTCTAAGGCAGGAAGAAGTTTTCAAAGCATGGGGAATTGTTTTTTTGTGCTTTACAAGATTGAGAATAAAAAAATTTTAATTTGTAGCGATATTTTCTGGAATTTGCCCGATGCTCTGGTAAAAAATATGATATAGTGTCTACGAATTTCGCAGGTATTGACAGCGGGCGACCGGCCTAGCGTATCTTTTCCTGTCTTTATGCGATAATTAATAATGAGGGAATATATGAACAAGTTAATCGGATCTGTTATTTCAGATATTTTAATCGGGACGATTCTTACGGTCTTGACGGTTGCCGCTTTCTATTTTGAATGGAAGCCGACGAAATATTTAGAATACAAGGTTTATGACGCGGTTTCCAGTTTGAAGGAGAAGGCTTCCAATTCCCCTATTGTGATTGTAGCGATAGACGATGAGAGCATCGCCAACATGGGCAGATGGCCGTGGCCGCGGGGTTATATTGCACGCATGATAGAATTTCTCAACAAGTGTGAAGCAAAAGTGATAGGGGTAAATATCATCTATTCTGAAAGTGATATGAACCAAGGTCTGACAGAGGTGCGCGATATTCTCAAGAATATAGAGAGTGATGCCGGCGTGCTGAAAAACACGCAGGTCAACAATATCTATACCACGCTGAAAGAAACAGAAAAGAAACTGGATAATGATGCAATACTTGGGGCAGCCATCGGAGAGAGTAAGAAGGTAGTATTGCCCCTGGTTTTCATCCTGGGCGGCTCAATCGACAGCAAAGGACCTGAAATTCCGGATTACCTGAAACAGAATTCTATGCCCGCAGCGTCCCAGGAGGGAAGCATGGCGGCAAGACAGATTGTTCCGCCAATCCCTGATTTTGCGATGAAAGCTTTGGCTCTCGGGCACATTAATGTTGTTCCCGATGTTGACGGCACAGTACGAAGTGAGCCGCTGCTTGTATATTACGAAGGACGGGCATACCCGTCATTCGGGCTGCAGCTATCCTTGAAATATTTGAACTACGATATAAAAGATGTGAGTATCACTGGTGGAGTGAATTTTGGAAACAACAGCATCACCACATCCGACAAAGGTGAGATGCTCATCGGCTTCAGCAAGAGCTTTCCCTATTTCTCTTTCTATGATGTGGCCAACAACAAGGCACCTCCGGAGGCATTCAAGGATAAGATCATTATCATCGCCCAGAGCGCAATCGGTCTCGGCGCTTTAGAGGTTACGCCCATTGGACCCAATGTTCCATCCTGGGGTATCATCGCCAATGTCGCCGACAATATCCTCTCAGGTGATTATATCGTGCGCCCTGCCTGGGCATTCCCTTTGGAGATAGGGGTCACCGTTTTCTTTGGCTTGTTCCTGGCATTGGTTATACCCAGGCTGAAGATCAGGATCAGTGCCATAGCATCGCTTATCATCCTGCTGATCTGGATCGGAGCGGGGACGTATCTCCTGATAAATTACAGATACTGGGTCAAACTTGTCCATCCGTCCCTTCTTATGCTGATCGGCTATACCATGGTGGTTACTAAGGGATACTTTTTTGCGGAAGAAGCGAAGGAGCGCATTGAGGCGGACAGTTACGAAACCAATAAGATGCTGGGGCTATCGTTCCAAGGACAAGGTATGCTTGATTTGGCCTTCGAAAAGTTCTGCAAATGTCCTGTTGATGATAAGTCGGTTAAAGAGCTGCTGTATAACTTAGGCCTTGATTTTGAGAGAAAGCGGATGTTTAACAAAGCCGTAGCTGTCTATGAATATATTGCGCAGGCGGGAAACTTCAAGGATATTGAGGAGCGGGCCAAGAAGCTTAAAGCGGCAGGTGATACGATGATATTCGGCCTGGGAGGCGCCAAGAAAGATACAACCTTACTCATGGACGGCGCGGAGACCAAGCCTACTCTCGGACGCTATGAGGTTATAAAGGAACTGGGCCGGGGAGCTATGGGAGTTGTGTACCTGGGCCAGGATCCCAAGATCAACAGGGAAGTCGCTATTAAGACACTGCGATATGAAGAGGTCGATGAGGAGCAGCTTGCGGAAGTGAAGAAGAGATTCTTCAGGGAAGCTGAGGCCGCGGGCAAACTTTCTCATCCTAATATTGTTACTATTTATGATGTCGGCGAAGACTACGACCTTGCATACATGGCTATGGAGCTTCTTGACGGCAGCGACCTTACTAAATATTGCCAGAAGGGAAATTTGTTGCATCTTGGTGAGGTAACGAAGATTATCACGTCGGTTGCCCAGGCCCTTGATTATGCCCATTGTAGTGGCGTCGTCCACAGGGATATCAAGCCTGCAAACATCATGATCTTGAAAAACGGGGAGGTTAAGGTTACCGATTTCGGTATTGCCAGGGTTATGACCTCTTCAAGTACCAAGACGGGCGCAGTTATCGGAACACCGAGCTACATGTCACCGGAACAGATCGTAGGCCACCATGTTGATGGCCGGTCGGATCTTTTTTCCCTCGGTGTGGTATTTTATGAGTTGCTGACCGGTGAGAAGCCGTTCCAGGGGGATAATATCACTACCCTGATGTTCAACATAACGAACTCGACACCCGTGCCGCTTAAGGGACTGGCACCAGATGTGCCGGATAATCTTGTTTCCATTATTGAGAGATTGCTCTCCAAGGACCGAGAGGCGCGATACCAACAGGGGAGGGAACTCTTCAGTGCCCTTTCTCTCTAGGAGCTAACATTGGAAATTAATGCTTGCGGCAGAACAGATAAGGGTCTTCTCAGACCCAACAACGAAGACGGTTTCTACATTGATGAGAAGACGGGCCTCTTTGTGGTTGCCGATGGCATGGGAGGGCATGCATCCGGAGAGATTGCGAGCAAACTGGCTATCGATGTAATAAGGGATTATTTCAAGGCGTTTTACGAGGGTCGGGCGGCATTGGTCGGGAAATTCGACGAAGATCATTCCGAAATGGCAAAGGCGATCGGTTCTGCGGTTCGACTTGCCAACCAAGCGGTACATGAAGCTGCAAAAAGCAATGCAGTCTGGCAGGGTATGGGCACGACGGTGGCGGCCGTTGTAATCAACAGGAATAGATTGAGTATCGCCCACGTCGGTGACAGCAGGGTTTATCTGGTGAGGGCTGGTGATATTGAACAGCTGACCGACGACCATTCGGTAGTCTATGAACAGGTGAAACGTGATCTATTAACTAGAGAAGAGGCCCAGAAATCTGAAATGAGAAATTTGCTGACCAGGGCTCTCGGTGTGGCTTCGGACGTTGAAGTTGATGTCAGTGAGTTGACTTTGTCTGCAGGTGACATTCTGGTGCTATGTACCGACGGTCTCAACTCAATGGTTTCCGATGATGCTATACTTAATCTCACGGTGTCCATGAGAAATCCGGCGGCGGTATGTGACAGGCTGGTAAAACTCGCAAATGAACAGGGCGGCAAGGACAACATAACGGTTATTGTGGGATATGTCAGGAAGAAAAGCTGGATATCTTTTCTATTAAATTTTAAGGAATGGTTCAGGAGGTGATATATGGCGAAGGTTTTGCTCAAATTTAAAGAAGCCGTAATAAGAGAGATACCGCTTGATCAGGACGTCATGACCATAGGGAGAAAAACGGATAATGATATCGTCATCGATAATCAGGCCGTGTCCGGCTATCACGCGCGGATAAAGAAGGAGGGGAATTCTCTATTCATCGAGGATGCCAGTAGCCTGAACGGCACTTATATCAACGGCCAGAAAATATCTAAAGGCGAATTACATAACGGGGATGTGGTCTTAATCGGTGTTCATACGCTTGATGTTATTTTGGGAAGGGCAAGAGATACGGAGACCAAGGGGTTTGCCGTGCGGGGGCGTTCGATGAATGAAACTGTCGTAATTGCCGCGGAAGATCAGAAAAAAATACTGGCTTCTCAGGACAAAGACAAGCCCGAGATCCTGGGTGGCTTCATAGTTATTGAAGGATCGACGGAAAAAAGGGATTATCTTCTCAAAGAAAGAGTTATAACTATTGGCAAGGAAGACGGAGCCGGTATTCATCTTAGGGGCTTCTTCGCCCCGAAAGTGGCCGCCCTCGTCAATAGAAGGAAGGAAGGGTATTTTATCACGCCTGCAGGTGGAAAAACGTTGAAAGTAAACGGCCAGAAGGTCGATCACAAATACGACCTGAAAGACGGTGATATTGTCGAAGCAGGCGGGTTAAAGTTGCAGTATTATGTGAAGGAATAACTTAAAGCAGATAACCATGACAAGAGAAAGACCCACGCGAAGACAGAAGGACATATCAAGGCTATTGAGGGAAAGGAACCGGCTGCGCAAAAGCTCGGTAAAAAAGATCAAGAAAAAATAGCGTTTTGGATGCATTAATGCGCTTACAGAATTTACCGGAGGTGCTCTCGCGCGGAATGGCAGAAGGGAAGGGGCGCCTTTTTTGTTTGGCGGAAGAAATTTATCAGCTCCAGTTCAAGCTAACCTGATTGAAGGGAATGTGCATTACAAATTAATATGATTTTTACGGAAGCGGATGTAAGACGAATTGAGAAAGAAGGCCTCAATTCCGACCAAGTGCTGGCGCAAATCGACCTCTTCAAGAGAGGTGTTCGCCCGATCAGACTCAACAGGCCGTGTACTGTTAATGATGGTATCGTGACCCTTCCGGATGAAGAGCTCGCGAAAATGGCGGCATTATACGAAGAAGAGCTCCGGATGGGAAAGAAAGTGCTGAAGTTTGTACCAGCTTCCGGGGCTGCCAGTCGCATGTTCAGGGATTGGTACGTATATCTGGAGAAAGGAAGTTTGGATGCTAGACATAGAGATGAGTTTGCCGGTGAGCTAAGAAGGTTCGCATTTTATCCTGATTTGCATGACGTAATAATGCGTGAAGGCGAAGATCTTGAAAAGATGTTGGAAGTCCAAAGACATGCCGATATCTTGGCCTACATCTTGACATCTAAAGGTTTGAATTATGGCAACCTCCCTAAAGCGCTGTTGAAATTTCATGCCTATCCTAACGGCAGCCGCACTGCCCTTGAAGAGCATCTGGTAGAGGCGGCTCTCTATACGAAAGATGCCTGCCGCATATGCAGGCTCCATTTCACTCTCTCGGAGGAGCATCAAAGCGACGTGATGGATTACCTGCACGTGATTGAAAGGTATTATGAGAAATACTATGATGTAACCTTTGATATTGCACTCTCGACGCAGAAATCATCTACCAATACAATTGCCGTGGATTTGGATAACCGCCCTTTTCGGGATCAAAAGGGGGGGCTTGTTTTCAGACCAGGCGGTCACGGCGCCCTTCTGGATAATCTAAACGGCACCGGCGGAGATATAGTCTACCTGAAGAATGTTGACAATATAGTACCTGACAGGTTAAAGCCGGTCACCATATTTTACAAGAAGGTTCTCGGGGGCTATCTCATCTCCCTTCAAAACGAGATATTCAGATACCTGCGGCACCTGGACAAAGCTGAACCGGAAGAGAAGACTCTGCGGGAACTGAGGTTATATTGTGAGAAGAAGCTTCATCTCGTCATGCCGCCATGGTTTGAAAATTTACCACTTGCGGAGAAATGCTCCTTTCTTTTCAAAATACTCAGCCGGCCGATCAGAGTATGCGGTATGGTAAGAAATCAAGGCGAGCCGGGCGGAGGTCCTTTTTGGGTGAACGGGGAAGATGAAACGCAGTCGCTTCAGATTATTGAGGAGTCACAGATAGATTCGGGATCGGCAGAACAGAGAGCAATCTGGTCACGGGCAACCCATTTTAATCCTGTCGATCTTGTCTGTGGTGTTCGCAACTACCGGTCGGACAAATTTGATCTCCGTGAGTTCGTAAATGGCGACGCCTATTTTATTTCACAGAAAGCCGAAAAGGGCAGGGACCTTAAAGCGCTTGAACTCCCCGGTCTGTGGAACGGCTCAATGGCGTTCTGGATCACCATTTTTGTCGAAGTCCCAATCGAGACCTTCAATCCCGTAAAGACGATCCATGATTTACTAAGGCCTCAGCATCTACCGTGAGTTTCATTAAATCAGCCAACACCCTATATCCTCTCTAAGTGCCGCCTTTACCTGGATATGAATTATAGAATTTCCTCTCCGGCACAGGGCCATAACTTCCTCATTTTTTGGAGCGTCGCTGTATAAGGCACACAGGGACGCGGCGGAGAGAATCGTCGTTTCGTCGCCTCCGTAAGGAACGATAGTGGTCGGTCCGGGAAATTGTTCCACATGGATAACGGTGTCTGCCTCGAGAGATAGTCTTTGGAGGGTCTCATTTTCGACGCTGTTCCGCCCGACTATGGCTTTGGAAAACTCATTGATTCGGAAATGTCTGCCATACTTGAGGAACTCTATATCTCTTATGCGGAAATCCATACCGTGCCGAAAGAGATCTTTCAGTCTCTTGGTAAACATGGGGTCCGTGAGCAGGCATCCCCCTGCAGGAGCGGAGTAATGGTCAATTCCATAGCGCCTTGCCATCTCAATCTGATCCTTTCTGCCTCTCCCCCTGAGCGCACAGAGCCTTTGACGGTCAACCTTGCCTTCGATTTCCGGTTTTGTTTCAGGGAGAAGCAGTGCACTCAGAGGTCTCAGAATATACTCCTGATACCCTGAATTTTTCGCGACGGTGTAAAGAGACTGTCTGGTCTGGGACATGGGGCGCTGGCCCAGAACCTCACCTGTGAAAATGAAATCGGCCCCCCTGTCTTCCATCATCCTGCCGGCAATTTTCAGCATAAGGGTGTGGCAGTCGATGCATGGATTCATATTCTTTCCGTATCCATATTTGGGTGCCTTTAACACATCAAGGTGTTCTTTCGTAATGTCTACTTCAATAAGGTGGAGCCCAATTGTTTTCGCGGCAGATTTAGCCTTTTCAGGACTAAAAAAGGGGGTCGTGCACGTAACCCCCGTAACTTCAACACCAAGTGCCATGATAATTTTTGCTGCAAGGATGCTGTCAAGCCCCCCTGAGAATAGACCTATACCTTTTACTTTCAATATCTAATGAGATTCACCTCCCACTTATTGTTGAGCAGCCCATATATTTCACGGTCCATATCGAAATCGATGAGATAAAAGTTTCCTTTATCTCGCGTTATTTTAAAGGCAGGAAAACTGATGGTGCCTGTCGGCTTATCGGTCTTTTCAGGGACTGAGAAGGAGAAGCTACTGAATGAGAAGGGAATATTCGCAGCCTGCAGGACTCTTTCGATAACCGATTTTTTTGTTTCTCCGCCGTCGAGAATGATTGTCTCCGTGCCCCGGGTTTTCAAACCGTCAATGAATTGTTGGGGGATTTTTTTTGAGAGGATTATTATTACCTTATCCCCCTTTTTTGCAAGCGCATCGGCCTTTGTGGAGAGGTAGGCGCCGCTTGCGGAGCCGTCAAGTATCCCGACTTCGGTATCTCTGGTTGTCTGATATCCGAGTTCATTTAGCAGGGAATTTATCAGCTCCATGTTAGTGCTGACGTTCATATTTGACATTTGGGGCAAAGTATATTTGTCATCCGGTGCGCTCGCCACACCGTGTCCATCTAATATTTCTGTCATAACCATGCCGTTTCTCTCCGCATATTGGGTCATTGGCTTGGGCAATAGTCGGGAATTATCTGGCACAAATGACAGACCTTGCAGGTAAGGTTTGCTGTCTTTCGCTTTTTTTGTGATGATCCAGTCAAGGGAGAGCTGAAGCGGCGGGATGGCGCCTATGGTGTAAGGTGTCGCCCTTCTCGTTATTGAATACGTGTTCGAGGCATTGATAATCTTTTGGAGAATTGCAACAGTATCGTCGCTACTTGCTATCTCAACCGAATGATAATTCTTCCAGTTGGACTGGATCATATTCTTCAATGTATCCGGTATCCGATTGGAGAAATCCAAAAAAATTGAACTTCCATCATCCAGCTCAACAATAGGTATTGTGGAACAGTCGATCGTAACCTGCCCTAAGTCCGGAATGGGAATATAGTATTTGCCAAGCGTTATGAGCGCTCCATTCATCCTATTGACGACGACTTTTATAATATCGAGATGCTTTCGTGGCAGTATGATGGGTTTGTCCTTGGCTTGATCTTTAACAACTTTAGAGGATGGTTCGGCTTCCTGAGCTTTGGCGTCCTGTTTAGTAATGACTATACTTCTGCGCGGCAGCTGCAAAGTCCGCCCCGGATAAATCACATTGTAGTTTCTGATATCCGGGTTCATTTGCTTGATATCGTCTACAGCTTTTCTAAGCTCGGGCAACTTTACGTTCAGCTCACGCATGGCGATCCGGCTTATGGAATCGCCTTTTCTTATCGTATAATTCGTTGTTGAGGAGATCTCTTCCCCCTCTGGAACAGCGGGTTGTTCTATTTCTGGGAGTATAACAACCTGGCCGGGTTTTATTTTATTTAGATCTTTTATTTCAGGGTTTAGTTTTTTTATTACTGTGAGTCGGTGTGCCGTCATTCCCGTTTGGGCTCTTATGATATGTAACAGCCACTCCCCTTCTTTAACTATGTACGGGCGTGTCTTTGCACTTAGTGTTGCTGTCTTTTGAAAGGAAAGATGAGCGGTATCCTCCTCGGCAAAAGAGTCGTGAGGTGTTACGGTGAGAATGGTCAAGGAAATAAGAATGAGATAGAAAAATCTCATACACGGATTGCCCATAACTATACCTCGTTAAGATATCACACCACTTTAGCAATGTGAAAAGCAGCTCTTACAAACCTAGCTAATTAAGCGCGTTATTAGCATAGTTACGCTGCTGTGCAAAGTAAAATCTCAATATCATTAGGTTCATTCAATCTTGGTATCAGGAGCTTCAAGGTTTTTCGGATTGCCATTCTTGAATATCAATGGTGTTAGCAACAAATAGATTTGTCCGGTTTTGTAGCAAATGAATTGTCCGCTTTTCTGTCTTGGGAGAATTGGTGTTAGCAGAGCACGAAGCATTTCACACGAGACAGAAGACGAGCGGCGGAC
>Ga0187854_10000243_pt1 | contig 80384 bp, 96 predicted proteins | sample June2016WEW_6_15_FD_132445 | JGI IMG/M metagenome (GOLD analysis project Ga0187854, IMG submission 132445) | Peatland microbial communities from SPRUCE experiment site at the Marcell Experimental Forest, Minnesota, USA - June2016WEW_6_150 | ecosystem: Environmental > Terrestrial > Soil >... | reverse complement strand
CGCCAGCGTCGTCATCGAGCAAAACGACGAATGGCTCGTCGGCCGCCGCTACCTCAGCAACCACTCGCTCGAGGCGGTCCTCGATCAACAAAACGAAGACAACGACAGAGAGGAGAACCGCGAACTCACCGCGGCCTAAGCAGCCGACGATCTTGCCGACGAGTTACACCACATCCTGGGACTTGACTCCCGCCGGAATCGTTTGGCGCTTCGAGGAAGGCGAGCGTTTGACCGTCGGGCGACCAGACCGGATCGACGGTGACCTGCGAACGCGAACGAACAAGCGGAAGACACGTCTGCGTCGACCTTGCGCAGACGTCGACCTGCTTGCCTTGCCACGCCGAGCGGCCGCCGCCGTGGTCGGTGACGATCGCCAGCCGCCCGTTTGCCGAGGGGCCGCGCTGCGAGAGCTGCACTCGACCGATCCTCGATGCCTCCGTACCGGGCGCGCGTTCTTGCAGCTTGCAATCTGCCAGCAGCTCGGACGGCCGTTGGCCCAGCTTGCTCTGGCGCCGCGGATCTCCTCGTACAAGACCGCGTACGCACCCGCGCCCTTCGCTTTCGCGCCGAGCGTCCCGCACTCTCACTCTCCGTGGGCCAGCACGACGCTCGCCCCCGCTGGGCCTACAGTCGGCGTCGCGGGCAGCCGATGCAGCTAAACAGATGCCGAACTGGTGCTGGAACGAGTTGATCGTGCGCGGCGAGCCGGAGACGGTCGACGAGCTGACGAGCGCAATCCTGACCGAGGAGGAAGGGGAGTTCGGTGCACGCTGGCTGTTGGAGTTCGAGGACTTCGACGCCGACTGCGAGACCAACGTGTATCGGGCGACGGAGGAGGAGCTCAGAGTCGGCTTCACAACGCGCAACGTCCCTCCCCTTGAGGTCGTCATCGCGCTCAGCGCGCGCCACCCCGCCCTCTGGCTCGGGCTCCGCTACCACGAGCCGAGCAACGAGATCTTCGGTGCGCTCCAGTGTCGCGGCGGCCAAGTCCTCGGTGACGGCCTCAGCGAGCCAGAGGATGCGCCGTAGCATCGCTGCCGCGCGGAGCGCGTTCCTGTAGCTGGCAGACCGTCACGCGAACGTGGCCCGCAATCGCCGGGCATAGTTGGCGTCCACGGCGCACCGCCGACTTGCGAGGAGATGATCGGAGGTGTTTGCTCAGTACGTGCCGACCGACCCGCTGAAGACCGCCGAGAAGCTCTTCGCCGACGGCCACGCGGCCAACGCGGCCAGGCTGATCTGGCTGGAGCGCGAGAAAGTACTCCGCTCGCAAGACACGTGGCGGGCCGCTCGGATCGACAAGCTCGTCGGCGAGCTGCGCGCGCAGATCGACGGCGAGCGGTTGGCCGAGTTCGACGCGATCGTCGTGGGCGAGGAGAAACCGGAAGGCAGTGGCGTCTCCTTCGCAGGCGGTCCGTCCGCCGCCGTGGAGCGGAGCGAGCAGGTCGAGCTGAGCAGGCCCGGTCTCGCGCTCGCAGGCGTCGGCGCACTCCTGATGCTCATAGCGGTCTTCCTGCCGCGCGTCGAGAGCACGAGCTTCAACGCAATCGTGAAAAATACGTTGATCCAGAGCGGCGACGGCTGGATCGTCATCGGCATCGCGGCCGTTGCGGCCGGAGACATCTGGCGCTCCTACAGCCGTGGCAAGCGGCCATTTGCGCCCGTCCTGCTCGGTCTGGCCGGTGTCGGCATCGTCATCTACGACGGCACGAACAAGGCCGGGCTGCGGCTCTGCCCAGCCGTCCCCTCACCGCTTGTCCCCTGCTCGCAGGCGACACCGGGCATTGGCATCTACGCCGCCGGGATCGGAGCCGCTCTCGTCAGCCTCGGCGGCTACCAGCTCTGGAGGTCACAGCCGTCCGCCCAGACGGTCGTGAGCACGCCGCCCGAACCGGCACCTGCAAGCGCGCCGCCGCCGGAAACCGCGACCGCGACGAAGACGTGCCCGGACTGCGCCGAGACCGTGCTCGAAGCCGCGCGCGTCTGCCGCTACTGCGGCTACCGGTTCGACTGACACCGGACGCGACCGACGCGCCCCCTGGTTCCGGAGTCGTCGCGGTTGAGCAGGGGACCGGCGCGCTCGCCCGACGCGCCGATGGGCAAGCACCTGTTCGCGCTCGGCCCGAACGCGACACCGCAACAGGTGATCGCAGCCGCGCGCGCCGACTACAGCACCGAGCCGATCCTCTGCGAGGTCTACCGGCTCGCCGCATGGCGCGAGCACTGGGCCTTTCCCGATGCGGCCGCGTCGGCGATCGGGGCAGTGCTGCATCTCCCGCACGCCTGGTGTACCGAGCCGACCTTCAACCGCCAGATCGACTACCAGCCGATCTGGCAAAGGCCCGGGAGGTCCCCGAACGGAACGGTGGGCGCGCCGTTTGGGCTCTTGCCTTCTGGCCTGCCGACTCCTAGCTTTGCTGTAAGCGATGCACGAAGCCCGGCAGCTCGCTACCCAGCAGCGCTGCCTCGACCGGCTGAAGTCGAGCTGGCCGGAGTTCCAACAGCGGCGCGGCGGCCGCCTGAGCGAGCAGGAGCGCTTCCCTCATGCCGCCGAACGAGCGACAGAAGCGATCCTGGAAGACCTGTTCACGGGCGTGCTCGACTGGACGATCGCGGACCTGAACCACCAGGTCGGCTACGCGGACATCATGCTCAGCCGCCTCGGCATCAAGTACCTGATCGTCGAGGCGAAACGGCCAGGAGCGCTCGCCTGGAACCAGATTGAGGCAGCGAAGGCGCTCGACCAGGCGCGACGGTACGCGGCCGAGCAGCGCGTCCACTGCATCGCCATCAGCGACGGGGTCATGCTGTATGCCGCCGACGTCGAGCACGGCGGCCTTGCCCACCGGCTGTTCGTCCCGCTCGAAGCCGACGAGGCGCCGGAGGCGTTGTGGTGGCTGAGCGTGCACGGCATCTACCGCGCACCGGGACCGGATGAGATCGCCGCGCTTCAGCTCTTGCCCGAGGCAGGCGCAGCAGACGCCACGACCGCGCCATCCGTCGCGGCAGCCCTTCTCCATCCGAAGTACAAGCTGCCGTCACCCTGTTTCGCCTTCGTCGGTGACCCGAGCAACTGCCACACCTGGCACCTCCCATACCTGCTCGCGGATGGGTCGATCGACGGCAAGCGGCTGCCGAAAGCGGTCCAGGCGATCCTCAGCAACTACCGCGGCGCCCGACTCTCAAGCGTCCCCGAATCAGCCATCCCGGACGTGCTCGTGCGACTCGGACGTGCTGCGGCACGAGCCGGGAAGATGCCGTCACAGATTGCCAACACGGCGCCCGCCTACCACCAGCTCGCAGACGCGCTCGAACAGCTCGACCGGCTCGGCGAAGTCCAAAGCTAGGCAGAACAGCTCGCACCCCCAGCGGCGTCGGCCCCGTACCTGGTGGCCCGTTCAAGCGAGACGGCGCGAACGTCGACGCCGAGCGTGCGGGAACGGACAGACCACGGTGACGGAAGTCTGACCGGGCGCCCGAATCGTGCCGACGATGAACTGCTCGCCGTAGTCGTTGCCCGCGTCGTCGACGAGTTGCAGCCTGACGTCCTCGGCGTCGGCTGGCCCGTTGTTATGCACCGCCGACTGGTACTGCACCTCCTTGCCACGAGCACCTTCATGACCGCCGGGCATCAGCACAAGCCACGCTTTTTGCGCCGCCGCCTCCTGTGCGAGGCGCAACTGGTCTGGCAGCAGCTATGGGCGACGGCCGCTGCTACCCGAGCGTGAAGGCAACGTCTGCAAAGGTCACCCCGCCGACCTGAACGACGCAGCGATAGCTGCCGGGCGGGATCGTGAACCCTGGATCGACGGTGCGATAGACGTCGGCGGCCCAGGGAGATGCTGCGGCCACCTCCGTCGGTGCTGCTTCCAGAACCGATCCGTCCCCCCGCAGGAGCTCGATCGTGAACTGCTTCCCGGAGCCATTCAAGATGGTGGCACTGCATTCGACCGCAGGTGGTGCGGGGAAGCTGCTTCCGCTGTAGTCGCGGTTGCAGCGGTAACCGGGCGCGCCGGTGTAGGGGTCGTTTCCGATCTGCGTCGTGTCGCTGTGAGGGCAGACTGCGACATTGATGACCTGCACTTGTGGCGGTGGTGGCGGCGCCGTCACCGTGATGGTCTTGCAGCCCAGCTTCTGGTTGCTGCTGAAGCCGACATTGAGGGCGTAGACGCAGACGTTGTGGCGGCCTGCCGCGAGCGTCAGCGTGGCCGCGAAGCCGTGGTTGGGGCCGTAAGCGGCGTATGCCTTGCCGATGTCGGCGCGCCGCTGGTTTGCGAGCGCCGTCGAATTCGCCTTCCCGTCAACGTCGAAGCGCACGTTGATCGGCGAGGTAGGCGTATCGGGATCGGCTGCCCAGCCAGCGGCACGCGCCGTCCCGGGCGTAGCCGCCTCAAGCGAGTCGAAGCTGCCGGAAGGCTCACCCTCATAGGGGCCGAAGTAGACATAGCGGGTAAAGCCGTGCGCGGCGGGCTTCCCTGTCCAGCGGTCGCCGGAGCCACGCTTGAAGAAGTTGTACTCGCTGACCGTGATCGTCCCGTCCTTGTTCACGGCCTCGATGAAAGCGACGTGTCCGTGAGGAGGCGCAGCCGAAGGATCAATAGCTACGGCTCCCGGCTTCGGCGTCGTCCCGCTTGAAACGCCCTTCGCGGCTGCACTCGTCGCCCATCCGGCGGCATCACCGAGTCCGGTCAGGAGCTTCGTGGGTACGCCCAGCGAGTGCAGCCGCCAAGCGACATACGACGTGCAGTTGCGTATGTAGTAGCGCCAGGGATCGCTCTCGAAGTAGTGGACGCCCTTCCGCGTGATCGTCAGCGCAGCGCAGTTCGCTGCACCGATATCCGACCGGCACGTTCGGTAACCCCAGTCGTAGGTCGACTCATTGATCGTCTCCGCCCCCACCCACGGGTAGCCGAGCGCCCCGTAGGTCAGGTTCTGCGCGGCCCCGCCAGCACCGGCCGAAGGCGGACTGGTCGCGGCGGGGGCAACCTGAAAGATGCGCACGATCCCGGTCGCGTACCGAGCGTTTCCGAAGATCGCTGTCTTGCCGTCACCGGATACGGCCACCGAGCGGGAACCTTCAATCAGGACGAGGCCACTGACGCCGATCTTCCCGTCAGTCGGCGTGATCGCAGGCCCATCCTGTGTCCAATCGGACGTTGTGCCGTGTAAGTACGCAAGAAAGCGCCGCTCCGAGGCGACGAGCAAGACTCTTCCGTCCTGAGCTAGCGCGAGCTCCCAACTGGCACCAGCCCCACCGTCGTCACCCGGTGAGAGCTTCACGCCGTCCCACGACCATCCCGCCGATGAGTGCTTGAACTCCCAGACGTCGTTGACCCCCGTCGCCAGCAGGGTGTCGCCGTCATCTGTCAGCGCGAGGGAGCTCCCGAAGCTCCAGTCAGCGGCATCCGCCGGAGGGCTCAGCTTGGCCTCCTCGCTCCAGGAACCGCTGCTGGTACGTCGGTAAATCCAAACGGTTCTCCCGCCCGTCGTGCGGGTCTCGCCAGCGGCAATGACTCCACCGTCCGAAGAGACTGCGAGGCTCAGGTTCGCAGGGTGAACCTGCTCGTCGGGACGCAGGACTGCTTGTTGTGCCCAGCCTGAGTCAGTACGGGAGTAGACGTTGATAGCGTAGGTCCAGTTTCCAGCCGAAGTCGACGACGGGTCAGGTGTCTCGACGAGCGCAGTCTGCCCATCGCATGAGATTGCGGCCGGTTCCGAGCCCGTGAACGCAAAAGTCCCAGCGGGCCTCGGGAGCGGACTTTCAAGCTGCCAGTTCCCGGCTGTGCGCGTGTAGATCCAAGCGCCGCCGGGGAAGAAGATGTTGTCGCCCGCACGCACGACCATGGTGTTGCCGTCGCAGGAGAGTGCGGCATCGTACGAACCGTTAGGGGAGAGTGTGCCGGGCGTGAGCATCGGCCCCTGCTGCGTCCAGTTCGACCCGCGGCGCACGAACACGCGCACCCCAGCACTCCCAGTCGCCCCGGTGTTCATGCCCGTAGCAACCGCTGTCGTGCCGTCGCTGGAAAGGTCGACGGTCACGCCCATCGAGCCGTTCGGCGTCCCTTCCGCGGCGGTCAGGATGGCGACTTCCTGATAGGCAGGTGCACTGGCAGCGGCCGCTGGGAGCGATTCCACGCCGATGCCTACCGCGAGCGAAAGGAGAACGGAAACCGCGTGCGGGGGCGCACGGTTGAGTTGCAGCCTTCCCATGCGGCCTAGTGTCGTAGAGCGTCGCCTCAAGCGCAAGCCGACAGGCGACCGAACCATGGCGTCCGAGGCGCCCACTCCGACGGCGCCAGCGTCACGGGTTCGCTACCACGAAGGAGTCGCCGCCGGTACACGCGAGCCGTTGGGGTTTCAACCGACCTGGCAAACCGATGCTGTCAGGCTGGTCGCAGAGATCGAGGCTCGCGGCGAAGGCGTGCACCCCGCCGCCAACCGCCCGCCCGACCCTGTAGGTTCGTCGCTCCGGCCCCTGTCGGAGCAACCGAGCAGGAGTGGCTGGAATGACATCGCAGGGGTCGGCGCATGGGCGGTTCGCTCGCGCGATCGCGCAGAAGAACATCCGCGGAGCGGAGATCGCCGCGAAGGAGATGGGCGGGCTCTCCCTCATCGACGCGCTCGACTACCTGCTCCTCCTCGCCGAGGTCCGGCCCGACCGCTTCGAGCCAGCGGCTATCCGCTGGCATGGACGCCTGGAGGTCGAGTCGGTTGGCCTGACCTTGAGCGAGTCGCATCTCGCGCTCGCGGCGCTCGGTGATCTCCGCTCGGGAGGCGACAGCGTCGCCATCCTCAAGCGGCTGCTACGCCGGGTGCGGCCGACCATGGTCCCGCCGCTGCGCTAGATGCTCAACAACAACGGTTCGAGGATCAGCCGCCCGTGGTGCTCCTGCTACTCCGGGCGCCTCCGCGTGAACGTGACGGTGGAGCGCTCGATGGCAACCTCGTACTCGTCCCCCGTTTCAGCGTTGAGGAACGTCGCCTCAGCAATGTGGCGCGTCTCGACTTTTCTACGGCTGATCCCGATCTTCTCCAGCGGCACGTTGATGATCTCGGCCAGCTCTCCACGCAGACGGTCGAGAAGGTTGTCGAGGCTATCGGAGTCGTACCGCGTGAAGTCCGGAGGCGAGTCGAAGCCGGGCTCGAATGGCTCGCGCCACTTCCTGATCTGCTCCCTTGCGTAGTCGATGAGGTCGCTGATGACCTTGCCAGCGACTCCAGCACCGAGGAGCTCGATGACGACGTGTGCAACCTCACCCCCTGCTCCGAAGTGCGCGGACCGTCGACCGCTCTCGATCGTGAACCAGCCTTGCGACTCTCCGCTGATTCGCCGATTCGCCTCGTCGTGAAGCCACTCGACGCCTGGTGAGTAGCCGAGAAAGTAGACGGTCGCTTGGCGGAACTCGCCCTCGCGGTTGGGGTCTTCGAGTGGATGGCCGCGCTCGACCACACGAACGCTCAGCCCTTGTTCGACAGCAGCCACTGGAGCGAGGATAGATGGGGAGTCCGATCACGCGGAGTAGGGCCGCTCCGCCCGCGCAAAGACACCGAAAAGCTGATCAACACGCGAACGCGTTTCCGCGGTGGTTGTATGTGTCTAGGGGTCGTTCCGGGTGAGGCGGTAGAGCAGCCTGCCGTCCGCACTGACTGCGGCAAGCTCCTCGAACTGGTTGCCCGCGGCCACCGCGAGGCTTCGGAGCATCAGGTTGAGCTGAGCCTCTGTGGCCTCTCCGACAAACGTCGCGCTCAGCCGACCACGGTCGATGCGTAGGGATGAAATCGTCCCGTTCGTGAAGTCGTGTGCCGCGCGGCGGGCGAGCTCTTGAACCATCTGCTCTGACATGAACGATGGGAAGTCGTCCGGGGTAGCGGCGTAGACAGCATTCGTCGCAAAGAAGACGTTTATCGCGGAGTCGACGCCGTCAAGCGCGGAGCGAAGACTCTGCGTCGTCGCCCATACGTGGTTCGGGACCACCGCCTCATGGCGGCCGTCCGTGAGCCTGACGATGAGCTCGCCCGAACCCCCGACGGCTGCGCGTGCATGAGCATCGGCATTCCGGAGATCACCCCGCAAGAACGATGCGAGCAACCTGCACGCGGGCTCGACCGCGACGCGCTGAAGTCGCTGCTCGATGGCGCCAAGCGTCGGCTCAACGACGAGCGCGACCGACGCAGCAGTCCCGAGCTTGATTTCAGCCAGGGTGCAGAGCAGGGAGGCGTACGGCCTGAAAACCCCCTCGCAGAGACGTCGGTATGCATCAAGAATCGCGGGGCGGTCACGATCCTCAAGGTACGCGCTCATGGCCTCCTCGTATCGCGGCCCTGCCGCCATGACCCACGCCGCCTCGGTGCGAAAGAACGCAAGGACAGCACGATGTGCTGCGGAGGAGTCCACGTCGGCGGCTGATGCCGCGAGCTCTGTGGTGAGGTACATGAAGCGGTGTGCGAGTAGCGGGAACCCAGATAGCGGAAGCCGGAACGCGAAGTTCACGTAGACCTCGGGGAGCTCCCCGCTCGGAAGGTTGAGGTAGCCGAGTTGACGTTGCGCTATCTCGCGGGGGTCGATCCCGCTCGACCTCAGCCGCTTCGACCAGTCTCCGTAGCCAGCGACGATGTCCTCAGCCCGCAGGCCGAAGAGCAGACCGAAGTGCTCCTCACCGGACGACTCTTCCAACTCCAGATCGCTGGCGTTTGCCAGTGGTAGGAATTCCAACACCCGCACATCCTCCTCAAGGCGCGCCTCAACGCTGTTGAAGCGTCCCACCGCTTCTGTCGCCATTTCATTCACTTCCTCTGTGAGCCCAGCGAACAGCGCAGCGGCGGCTTCTACGGCGGCGCCGTACGCGGCCATCACCACCTGCTCAAGCAGGTCTGACCGGAAATACGAAAGGAACGAGGCGACCTCCGCAGCGGCCGTTGCCCGCGACGCAACACGCTCGGCGCGACGGCGTACTCCGTTCGCATCAGACGGGTCAAGGCGCCCGGCAGCCAAGACACGCATAGCCGCAGCAAGCCGCAGCACGGGGTCACGAACCCACCCAAGACGGCAGTCCTCAAGCGTAACGGCGTCATCCAGAGGGATGACCGGCTCACGGGCGACGCTGCTCCGAACAAGCTCGCCAGCAACGCTCACGGCTTCGATGGCGCGAGGGCCAATCGCGCGCCTAAGCGAGAAACGGGTCTCATGATCTAGCTCGCTGAGCGGCATCTCGGCCTCCTGGAAACAGCGATAGCACTGCCCCCGCAGCGCGCTCGACCTGGATCGGGGCTGATCGGTCGCGGAGGCGTCCCATCACGCTACTCGACAGGTGCGCGGTGGGCCGCTCAAGCGAGACAGGCGCGAACGTCGGCGCCGTAGTTCAGCTTCGACTCCGGCCACCAGTACAGGACGCTGCCCCGCACTTGCACGGCAGCCCTTAGCTCCTTGTCCGTGACCTTCAGGCCGTAGGTCTTGGCCAGGCTCTTGGTGATCGCAACGAGTTGCTTCCTCGCGTCTTCCGCGCCGATGTGGGTGCCGAAGTACGCGACATCAACCTCGATGCCATCTTTCGTCGCCGAGAACCAGTTCTTTGGTAGGCACGGATGCCGCACCGAGATCGGGTCGCTCCTTCACCGCGAAACCCCCGTGAGAGGAAGCACCGCTCAGCGGTCGCCATCGAGGGAGTCTTCCCGCCGCTGCTGCCAGCTCCGACGAGAACGGCGAGCACAGCGATGAGCGGTGTGTACCTCAACAAGACGCCGACTCGGCGGCCTACCACTCGCTGGCCTGGGCCTCTTCGCGCTGAAGAAGAAGCTGCTGTTCCTCGCGGGCCGTCCGCGGCCCGTTTGCCAACGCCTCCACGTCGAGCTTCCCTTCCGCGTCGCCGAACAGCTCGATCGCCTCCGCCTTGATCCGCACCGACTCCTCCGCCGAGCGCCGCTTCACCAGCCAGGAGAGGATCGTCGAAGCACGCACCAGCCGTGAGCGGAAGTCCGGGATGCCGCTGACCCGCTCCCAGAAGTCGTCGGAACTCAGCACCGTCATGTCGGAGGCCGAGCGCATAGGCCGCGTCTTCGGGCGACCGCCGAGCACGGGCGATGTTCAGCTCGACGCGCTGGTGGTGCCCGCGTAGCGGCCGCGCGCCGCGCCGGAGTGCTTCGATGTCGCTCTTGCGCCCGCCCGCGTTCTTCGTGTTCGGCGCGGACTGGATCGCGTAGAGCTGGACGACGCCATCGGCATCCTGGATCTGAAGGTCGACGCCGCTCCCGGGCTTGATTCCGCCGCTGACGATCCGCGCGACCTCCTCCATCCAGGTGCCGATGTGTGCCTCGATCGCCGAGGTTTCCTTGTCCGCCAGCACCTGGTCGGCCCACTCCTCGACCGACTCCACGCCGCGCACCGTGTAGATCATTGGGTTTCGCTTCGCCAGGTCGCGCCCGTGCCGCTTCTTCAGGTTCGCCGCGAGCGGCTGGGCAACGAAGTCGTCAAACGCCTGGACGATCCGGTCGGTCTGCTTGTGGGGGAGCCCGAGCGTGGCCCGGACCGCCGGGACGATCGCCGTCCGCGGGATCGGCGCCAGCAGATCGCTGACGAGCTCAGCCTGCTCCCGCCTGCTTGGCGGCGTCAATCGCCTGCTGCTCGTTCATCATTCACCTCCTTCCAACAGCTCAGGAGTTCGGCCAACCTGTCTGTCGTGCCTCCTCCTCCAGCGAACGGCGTAGCGCCTCGTGCGCGGTATAGAGCGTAAGACCGCGGCTGCCAGGTCAGCAGCTTCGGATCGTCACGCACGCTCTTTGGATCGGAACCGCGAAGTTGAGGTTCTCGCCGCCGCCGCTAAGCAGCACGCCGACGACTTGACCTTGACGATCGACCGCGGGACCACCCGAGTTGCCGGGGTTCGCCGCGGCATCGGTCTGGATCGCGTCGTAGCTGACTCGACTCACCACCCCTGTGGTCACGGTTCCTTCGAGTCCATACGGGCTGCCGACGAGCAGAAGCTGGTCGCCGACCACCGGCGAAACGCCGAGCTGAGGGTGCTGCCACAGGGGCGGCGCGATCAACCCATGCACGACAACGACGGCGAGATCGTTGGTCGAATCGGTCTTGCCGATAGTGGCCGTCCACGAGTTGCTCTTCTGGAGCAGTTTCACCGTCTTGATCCCGGCCGCGACATCGTCAGCCACGACGTGGTTCGCCGTGATGACATAGGTGTCTCCTCCCGCCGTCCACGCCGCCCAACCCGTGCCAAGCCCGCCGGACACCTTGACGGTGAACACGCTCTTCAAGACCCGCTGTGCGAGAGGAGCAAGGCCAGCCTTCGAGGCTTGGACGCTCGATCCCAGTGCGCCAACTCGCTTCGCAAGTGTTGCGTTCTGTGCTGCAAGCGAGCTGATCTCATTCGACGCCGAGGCCAGCCGGTGCTGAAGATTCCGTGTCCCGCTCTCCCGCGCCGAACGCTCGAAGAAGAACTCCACCTGCCCTGCTACCGCGAGAAGGACGAGCACCGCCAGAAGCCAGCGAACGCGCGAGCGCGCAGGGACCGCTGCCGCCGGTCGCTGCGCTTCTTCGGCTGCCGCCGCAGTGTCAGCGCCGCAAGAGCCACAGAAGCGGGCGTCGTCACGAATGGCCGCTCCACAGTGGTGACAGACCGCCCCGGTCGCAGGCTGGGATGCGGGAAGGTCGCCTACTTTGCCGCCCCGAGCTGTTGGAGTTCCTGCTGAAGCTGGCGGACGGCAGCCGTGAAGCTGTCTGCGTGATGGCCGAACTTCGTCGAGGCAGCCGTGTACCTGCCGTCGCTACTTGACAGGGTCGCTGACTCCGCCCGGACCGTGTTGATCTCCTGGTTCACGGTGTCGATCTCGCCGTTCAGGTAGCTGAGATCAACACCGGAGGTGTTCCCGGCGTTGATCAGGTCGTTCCCCAGGGCGATCATGTCGCTCACCAACGTGTCGGTCTCCGACGAGAAGACATCGCGGCCGCTCTGAATCGAGGAAGTGATGTGCTGCAACTGGTCGGCATCGCTCAAAAGCGGATCAACCCTCTTCAGGACCAACGCGGTCTGGGCGAGGATTGCGGCCTGATGCTTGCTGAGGCCCCGTGCCCTTGCGAGCTGCGCGCTCGTCGCCGACAGCGAGGCACGCGTCTGCGCCAACTCCAGACGGGCACGGCTCAAGCGCGAGTGCTCATGACGGTACTGGACGAACTCGATCACAGCGACCGCAACAAGGGCAGCAGTGATGACGCCCAGGACAAGCAGCGCCACCTTCACGAGCCTAGAAACCCGACTCGGCGCCACGGCCAAACGAGACACTGCGACTGGGCTGCCGCACGACGTACAGAACTGCTCACCAGACACCACGAGAGCCCCGCAGGAGCTGCAATGAACTTCAGCGATCGGCTCCGTCGCCTGCGGTGGTCCGATGCCCTCCGCCGATTCCGCCATGCTTCGTCTCCTCCGCAGTCCCCTTCGCAGTCCTACGCTCTTCCGCGCCAACTGTCAACGGAAGCCGCCCTGCCAGATGGGCGGGCTACACCAGCCGCGGAGCCAGGATCAGCGGCGTCCTACCCGTCTCAGATGTACGCCGAACAGTCTCACGAAGAGGATGAACTGGCACGCACCAGCGCGACGAGCTTCTTCGCTTCGTCGGCCACGGATGTGGAGCCAAATGCCCACTGCGCCTTTAGTTCGCCGTTGGCGTCGCAGGCGTGCTCGACGCGGTTCAACAAGTCAGGCGTCAGCGCGCGCCACGATATTCCGCGCAAGGTCGTGAATGTCGCGCGTGCAGCGTTGAAGCTCTGAGCATTCTCGAATGCCTCCACCGCCCTTCCTGCTACCACCGATTCACGGGCGGCGGTGTACCGCTTTGTTGTGAGAGCGTGCTGCGCGACGATTCCCGCGATGTCCTGAGCAAGCCGAGCAGCGCCCTTGTTCGCGCCTGGAAGCGCCTGGTACTTGCCCATGAATCCGTAAGGTGTGGCGCCTTTACGGATCGGGATGACGAGAATGCCTCGCGCTAGCGCAACACCTATCTCCTGGTCTGTCCACATGCTCGGATGGAAATCTGGCGTCAGGTAGGCCGCGAACGCTTCGCAAGTGCGAAGGGCAACCTCGATGACATCGCGCCATTCCTGCGTCGGTTCGATGTCGGCATGCGCCACAAAGCCGTCGATTCCATAGTCGCGCAGCGCCACTTTCAACTCGCCGACCTCTAGCGTCTGAAGACTGGAGTGGGCGATGAAGAGACGGAAGTACCCCGGCTCCCAGATGCCCCCTGCATCTTCCTCGTGCGCACGCGTCGACCCCGGCACAGACGCGTCGCCAGGGAAGAGGAAGTCGTGGAGCTCCAACAAGTTCTCGTCCGAGGCGCCCTTGATGTGCTCGACGACATACGAGTAGGGGTCGCCAGACCACGAGTCCGAAATGGGCATTCCGAACTGCTCCAGTGTGAGATCGACCTCACTCCAGTTCCGCTCGCCCAGCGCAGCAGCGATCTTCGTGATGGTGGTGACGCGCTCGCCTGGCTTCATGTTCCGCGCTCAGGACTCCTCAGCGACGCCCAGCCGCTCGACGATCCGTTCAAGCTCTTGCAACCGCGCACCAATCCCGCGGAGCTCGCGGACGAGCTCGCCGCGAATGTCGCCGACGTCGGCGGCAACCTCAGCCTCGGCTTCTTCGATCTCCTCCCGAATCTGCGGGCTGAGGAAGCGCTGCGCGATTGCACCGGTCAGGAGGGCCACGAAGCCGATCCCGATGAACATGAGCGCGACCCCGACGAGCCTGCCCGCGGTCGTGTGCGGGGAGAGGTCGCCGTAGCCGACCGTAGTCATGGTCGTGATCGCCCACCAGACCCCGTCCCAGACGCTGTAGCCCTTCTCGACCTCCGAGAAGATCGCGCCCCCACCAAAGGCCGAAACGGCGGCGATGACAGCGGCGCCCTGGACGCCTTCCATCGTGAACAGCCGCCGGTATTCCTTCACCAGCACGGTGAGGCGGAGCACGCGCAGCAGCCGGAACATCCGTAGCGCCTGGAGACTCGCAGGCAGAAGCGGCGCCGTCAGCAGGACGATCGCTGCTTCGAGCGGATGCATCCGTAGCCAGCGCATCCGGTCGGGAACGACCGCGAGCATCACGACGAGCTCGGTCGCAAACGCCACCCAGATCGCCCAGTTCAACACGTCTCCAAAGGTCTTCACGCCGTGGCCCACGTGCGTCTGTTCGATCACGATCACGGGGATGACCAGCAGGGCAGCGACGAAGATCGGCACCTGGAAGAACTTGTCGAAGCGGGCCGCGCGCGCGTCCGAGCGCCCCACCTCCGCGGCCGTCGCGCTCTGCTCCATCAGCCGACGGGGGCTGTCCCGAAGACGAGCCTGTAGAACGCCTCCCAGTTGGTGGCGATCTTCTGCTGGGCGGCGCGCAGGCTGATCTTGCCCTGACAGACCCAGGCATGGGCGACGTTCTCCAGCTTGTCCTTCACGTGGTAGCCGGGCGCGCGCCCGGGAAGCGTCGCCTTCTCCGGGAAGAGGTTCGCGGCGTCGTTACTCCCACCGAGTTCGAGCGACACGATGTGGTCGATCTCCAGCGTCGAGCCGTAGGAGCCTGGCGCCATCCCGTACTCGACCTCAACCTGGTGCTTCTCCGAGTCGGGCACGTCCCGGATCGAGCTCGTGTGGAAGCTCGACGAGCAGAGCACCGCCTTCGTTAGCCCGCTGTAGTACGCGCCCGGCGAACAGCGACGATCGGGCTCCGCGCCGAGCTTGCAGCCACTCGTCTTCGTCCGCGGAGAGAGCAAGACCGTCGAGCCGAGGTTGACCGTCCCCGTGCTTGTGCCAGTCGAGCCTCCGCCACCCGTCGAACCGCCACCTCCGCCACCGCCGCCTCCCGAGGACGTGAGCCAGACCGCAACACCGCCGTGATGCGAACAGGTGCCCGAGCGGGTCTGCGAGAAGCTGTACGTCCCGTCCTTGCAGCGAGCCGTCGCTCCAGGAGGCGCCGTCGCCGCTGAGGACGTTGACGGCGCGGTCGCCACGATCGGCGTCGTCACCGGCGCAGTCGAGGTCGTCGACACGCTCGTGGTGGTCGTCGATGTCGTCGTCGGTGCAGCCGTCGTGGTCGCTACCACGCTCGTCGACACCGGTGGCGGAGGCGGCGCGGGAGGCGCGGGGGTCGTGGTGGGCGCTGGCGCGGCCGGGGTCAGCCACTGCGCGACTCCGCCGTGGTGGGAGCACGTGCCCGAGTGGGTCTGCGAGTAGCTGTAGGTGCCGTCGTTGCACAGGGCCGTAGCCCCTGGCGGCGCATCTCGGACAGCCGCCGAGGCCAGAGAGAAGCCACCGAGCGCACAACCTGCCAGAACGCACCAGACCGCCAACCGCCGCAACGCGCCCCTCCCTGTAGCCTGCCGTCAACAGCATGCGCCCGGTAGGCAGGGAGATCAAGTGAGGCAAACCGTAAATGCTTGATGGGCGGAGTCCCCTCGGAGGATCGGTGGCTGGACGGCCGACCGCCATAGTGGCGCGTTTCGCAGTCGCCCTTGTGGCCGTGGCCGCCCTGTGGGCGACGGCAACTGCCGCGGCGTCCCGAGCGGGTTGCTCAACCGACTCGAACGGCCAAGTCGCATGCACCCTGAAGACCGGCCTGTCCGGCGTCACGGCCGTTGATCACGGCACGGGGCTTGAGCATTCCGTCGGATTGCAGGACGTGGACATCATCAGCCTTCCCCACGCGTGTCACCTCGTCCGGCTCTACTACCTCTTCGGGTTTCAGGGCGACTCGCATGTCCTTCCGCCGGTGAACGTCCCCATCCGCCAGGCTGCGACCACCGACGGAGGACCGTGGGCCGTGCACTCGCCATCGTGGCTCACCCAGAAGATTCGGACGCTTCTACGGCAGTACGGGCTTCCCGGTGAGAGTCCGTCGAACTACTCGCTCCCCTACCCGAACTCGTACTGGTACGTCTACGTGGGCCACACCGAGGCCGAGGTGCTCTCTCGCGGCGGCGTGCGGTGCGTTCGCTAGATGGCGGCCTTACCGCTCTCTCGTTTGGTTAGCCAAGCCTCTTGACCGGCCGCTATTGGGGACGAGACCGGAGTTCAACGCCGTGATCGAGCACCGCCGATCAGCCGACCGATGATTGCCCCCACGATCACTCCGGCAATCACGATCCACGTCCGCCCCCTGCTATTCAGGGTCTGGCAAGGGCCGAGAATCGAATGCGGGCAGAGGGCCTGGTTCGTGAGCTTGACCGCGACGAGGCCGACGAGCAGCCCGACCACGGCGCCGCTGAGGAGCCACGCGATGATGCTGCTGTCGCGCGTGCCGGGGATCGGTCCCGTAGGCCCGTGGAGCACCGGCGGCGGCTTCTCCTCGTCGACCCCGGTCGGAGTTCCACAGCCAGGGCAGAACCGAGCCTGCGCCGGTAGCTCGGTGCCGCAACTCGTGCAGAACGCCACGCACGAAGATTCCCGCCTCGCAGAGACCGGATCAAGTGCCGCCGCCGACCTGGAGTCCACCTAGCGCTGTCTCAACCGCTGCGACGGCGCTTGCCCCGGCTCGCACAGCCAGACGTGGCTCCGGGAGCCTCGCTTCGAGCCGCTTGACCGTACGCAGCACCGAGTGCAGCGACTTGTCCTCGGTCACGAAGACGTCCGCGTCGAGGGAGGCGGAGGCGTGGTCAGCGTCGAGGAGGTTTCCGCGCTCGACCTTGTGGTCGAGTTGGCTGTAGACGACCGCGAAGTGGACGAAGCCGCGCGGCATCGCCTCCGGTCTCGCGTCTTCGAGCCAGAAGGAAGCGAAGTCCCTAATCTCGATTGCACGGCGGTCGAGGTAGCCGCCCAGGTAGTCGGCCCAGTCGGTCAGCCCCTTGTCACCCTCCAGGATGGCGCCGTACCAGTTGCTCAGCGCGTTCCGCCTCCACCAGGCCTCGGGGTCGTCGAGGGAGGCGGCCCTGCCGAGCTCGATCACGTGTGGGCCAAGAGCGAGCGTGGTCTCACGCTCGGTGCCTTCCTGCTTCAGCTTTCGCAGCCTCTTCTGCGTGTCGATGACCGACTCGCGTCGCGCCTCGGTCAAACTGGCGAGCATCCGCGTCGCAGCCGTGGCGATCTCCTGCTCGTGCTCGGCGATGTGCCACAGCCTCTTGTGGAAGTTCAGGTTGATGTCCACCTTGCCGGGATCGGGGAAGGCGCGCAGCCAGCCTGGCCTGAAGTGCCGGATCTCTTCGCGTACCTCCATCGCCTCCAGGTAGGGCGGGTACGTGACGTACTGGCTGGGGACGTCGCGCAAGAGACGAATGCGCGCCTTCCGCAGAGCATAGGCGGGAGGCGCAGACCCTCTGTGCGCTCCAGGCTCGGCGCGCGCCTTTGTCGATCAACACCAAAGCTGGGCGTTGGCCCGGCTCGCGCGCAGAACTCGTCGTTCAGACCCTGGGACAAGAGCCCGCTGGCAGTTCAGGCGGGAAGCGTTCCGGCAGGCGGACGGCGCGGAAACGGCTGCTGCTCGTTGCAGCGGCGGTCCCGTAAGCTTCGCATGCCCGCGTAACGCATCCGCGCGTACGGCGTCGTGATCGGCGACAACCCACGTGACATTTCCGCGACCATGCTGGCGGGCTCGCGGCGGTCCGTCCCACGAAACGCCGGAGGCCCCCGGTCACGTCACGGGGGCCTCCACCACGCAGTGCGTCTCGCCAGACACCGTGAAGCTAGCGCGGCTCGCCGATGCGCACAGAACTTCGTCGTACGCGCGTCAGCGGACGGTGATCGGCTTGCAGGAGTAGCCGATCGCGCGTGAGCCGAGGGCGCCGAAGTCCATTGCGACGACGCAGGCCGTGTACGCGCCCTTTGCCTTCGGTGTCCAGACGAACGAGCCGAGCGCCTGCGTCTTGTGCTGGATCAAGATCGAGCCGGTGTTGGCGACGACCCTGCCGTCCTTCGTTCCAGCCGAGACCTGGACGTTGTAGGAGAAGACCGCGAGCGGATCGTGCACCTTGAACCAGAGTGTCACCTTCGCGCCGACACGCGCCGTCTGCGGTGCAGAGAGCGATGTCGTCGGAGCGGGTGCGGTCACGGGCGGCTTCGCCCAGCAGGGAGCAGCCGCAACCAGCGCTGCGAACGCGGCGATGATCGGGACGGTGCGCTTGCCCATACGTCGACAGTAGGAACTCTTCCCAGACGCGCACGGAACTTCCTCGTCCCATGGTCTTGGACGCGGCGCAGAAGCGCCTACGCAGCGGTTGCGCGTTCGGCCGCGCGACGTGCGAGGTAGCGGGCGCGGAGCGCGTCGAGTGAGAGCAGCCTGCCGTCTGCGCCCGACTGCCAGCGCATGTAGCCCGAGTCCCAGGTGCCCGTCAGCTTGTGCACAGCGCCGCCGAGCGTGTGCTCGCTGCCATCGTCGAGGCGCACGCGGCCATTCTCCAGCAGCGTGCCGTTGTAGACGCTGGCTCCGTCATGGAGCTCGACATGGCCGAGCGCGACGGCACCAGCCTCGATCAGCTCGCGCACGTCGACGGTCTTGACCTTCGGATCACGCTGCGGGTTGTCCGCGTGGCGGCGCCGGGCAACGAGCGCCTTACGCAGCTCGCGCCGGGTCGGGGTCAGCGGATCAGCGGGCCGTCCAGCGGGCCGCACCGGTACGCCTGCGCCGTGCAGCGCGTCGACGATCTTGGCGGTTCCGCAATGCCAGGTGCGGCTGAGCAGGATCAGAGCGACGCCCTCGGTGCAGTAGGCGGCGACGATCGCGCGCACCTCGTCGTCGGTGAAAGGGCGGCTGTGTGAGGGGCCGCGCCGGATCGGGATCTCGCGTGCGTGCAGCGCCGCAGTGAACAGCCGACGCACGCAACGCTCGCAACCGGCACGATGAGGAGGAAGTCGCGGCGTCGGATCATGAGGCGCGCGCCGGTCACGATTCCTCGGGAACGCCGACTCGTTCGACCATCTGCTCCAGCTCTTGCAGCCGCGCGCTGATCCCGCGAAGTTCGCGGACGAGCTCGGCGCGAATGTCGCCGACATCAGCGGCAACCTCCGCCTCAGCCGCTTCGACGCTCTCGTGAATCTGCGGGCTGAGGAACCGCTGCGCGATCGCTCCGGTCAGGAGTGCGACGAAGCCGATCCCGATGAACATGAGCGCGACCCCCACCAACCTGCCCGCAGTCGTGTGCGGGGAGAGGTCGCCGTAGCCGACCGTCGTCATGGTTGTGATCGCCCACCAGACCCCGTCCCAGACGCTGTAGCCCTTCTCCACCTCCGAGAAGATCGCGCCCCCACCGAAGGCCGCAACCGCCGCAACGACAGCGGCTCCCTGGATGCCTTCCATCGTGAACAGCCGCCGGTACTCCTTCACCAGGACGGTAAGCCGCAGCACGCGCAGCAGCCGGAACAGCCGCAGGGCCTGGAGGCTCGCGGGTAGCAGCGGGGGCGTCAGCAGCACGATTGCCGCTTCGAGCGGATGCGACCGGAGCCAGCGCATCCGGTCCGGGACCACCACGAGCATCACGACGAGCTCGATCGCAAACGCGGTCCAGATCACCCAGTTCAGGGCACTACCGAAGGTCTTCACGCCGTGGCTCACGTGCACCTGCTCGATCACGATCACCGGGATGACCAGCAGCGCGGCAACGAAGATCGGCACCTGGAAGAACTTGTCGAACCGGGCAGCGCGCGCTTCCGTGCGGCGCTTCTCCGCGTCCGTCGCACCCCGGATGGTCACAGAGCCCCCAGCGTTCCGCTCCTTGCGAGCCGCCGGAGCCGATAGCGGTAGTAGCCATAGCCGGTGCCCGCGCCCAGTAGCAGGGCGAAGAACACGCCACCGCTGCCGCCGATGATGCCGCCGATGAGTCCCAAGACACCGACCACGATCAGGGGCACGCCGATCACCAGGCCAACAACGGTCAGAGAGAAGATGATCCCCAGGAGGATCACGAACAGGCTGAGGCCGATCAGGATCGCGCTGCCGACGATTGCGAGCAGCGCCGTTACTACCGCGACAGCGGTCCCGCCAATCGCGGCGCTGCGCTTGGCGCGCTCGATCTCGGCTGTCGGTGGAAGTTGGAGGCTGCTCATGGTGGGCGTCGCCCGCCTTTCGGCCTTGTTCAGGGCAGGGCGTACTTCGCGTCGAGCTTCTTGATCTCCGCTTTCCATGCGTTCTCGCGTCGGATCGCGTCGTTCAGCGTCGCGTCTCCCTGGTCGACCAACGCGAGAGCCTTCTTGTCCTGGGAGAGCGCCAGACCGTCCCGTGCGTTCAGGGCGAGCCCGGCCCCGTAGTCGCTGTAGGCGCGGACGAGCACCGTCATCCACCTGACTGCCTGGTCGCGCGCGGTGTCGAGATCGGCTTCGGCAACGTCGGGGATCGCAAGCGCGGCCGCCCTTGCATGCGCGAGCCTCGCACGTTCCTGCGCCACTAGCCGCCTCGTCGCGGCGGTGTTGCCCTGCGCTTTCAGGGACTTCAGGAGGCTGTTGTACGCCGCGGGAAAGGTGCGGGTGTAGCGCGTTGGAATGGCCCACTTCTGAGCCCACTCGTACGCGTCCTGGTTGGCACGTTCTTTCTGCAAGGCGGTGCCGTTCGTGTTCGGGACGGCCTTCGATACGGCTTCCTGGAGCCACTGATAGCGCCCACCGGCCGAGACCAGCAGTAGGACGAGGGTGATCAGCATCACCGGGAGGCCGAAGGTCGCGCCCCTCAAGGTGCGAGAGCGGCCGCGTACTTTGGCGATGCCAACCGCGATCGCGCCGACGACGAACAGATAGAAGACCGCGACGACGGCGCCAGCGACCAGCGCCCCGACGATCTCTCCCGTGCCCTGGTAGTAGAGGCCGTTTGCGGGCTTCCCACGCGTGGCGAGCGAGCCTAGAACGATGAAGGCGACGAACACGATCGCCCGCAGCGCCTGCTTCAGTCGCGTCCGCACCGGAGGGCGGCGCTCCTTTGCGACGTCCATCGCCACTCCGCCAACAAGCAGACGCCGCGGCTCCGCGCCAACACCCTGCGACGCGTCGGGCCGAGGCTCTGGCGATGTCGCAGCGGCCTCGGGCGCCGGTGCTTCGTCGACGGTCGGCGCGACAGGCGGCACGGCGGGCAAGGGCGCGCCGCACTCACCGCAGAACTTCGCCCCTGTCGCTACCGCATGTCCGTTAGGACAGGTTCTGTCGGCCCCTACTCTCGGCATGGCTCAGCACGCTCAACCAGTCGGCGCGACACCGTAGACCTTCTTGTAGAGCGTCTCCCAGTTGGCGGCGATCTGCTGCTGTGCGGCTCGCAAAGCGATCTGCCCCGCACAGACGAGAGCGTGCAGCTTGTTCTCCAGCTTGTCCTTCACGTGGAACCGGGGCTGGGCGGCCGCCTTCTCGGGATAGAGATTCGCTATGTCATTGCTGCCGCCCAGTTCGAGCGACACGATGTGGTCGATCTCAAGGGTCGATCCATACGGCTTCGGTGCGAGGCCGTACTCGATCTCAACCTGGTGCTTCTCCGAGTCGGGCACGTTCCGGATCGAGCTCGTGTGAAAGGTCGACGAGCAGAGCACCGTCTTGGTCAGGCCGCTGTAGTACGCGCCCGGCGAGCAGCGACGGTCGGGCTCCGCACCGAGCTTGCAGCCACTCGTCTTCGTCCGCGGGGAGAGCAAGACCGTTGAGCCGACCTTGATCGGGACCGTGCTGGTGCCGGTCGAACCCCCACCTGTCGAACCGCCACTACCGCCACCGCCGCCTCCGGACGACGTAAGCCAGGCCGCGGCACCGCCGTGATGCGAACACGTGCCCGAGCGGGTCTGCGAGAAGCTGAAGGTGCCGTCCTTACAGCGAGCCGTCGCTCCCGGAGGCGGCGCCGTCGGTGAGGGCGACCCAGCCCCCGCCGCCGCAGTAGTGGTTGCAGCGGGTGCCGCAGAGGTTGCCGGTGCAGCCGTCGTCGTCGCCGCGGTTGTTGTTGCCGGTGTCGAAGCCGTCGGCGGAGGCGCCGGGGTCGTCGTGGGCGCTGGCGCGGCCGGGGTCAGCCACTGCGCAACGCCGCCGTGGTAGGAGCACGTGCCCGAGTGCGTCTGCGAGAAGCTGTAGGTGCCGTCGTTGCAGAGGGCAGTGGCCCCTGGTGGCGCGTCTCGAACGGCCGCCGAAGCCAGGGAGAAGCCACCCAGCGCGCAACCCGCCAAAGCGCAGATGACCACGAACCGCCGCAACCCGCTCCTCCCTGTGGCCAGACGTCAACAGCATCCTCCTGGCGAGCGGGGAGATCAAGAGGCCCGGCTAGACACGAACGCGCGCGCGGCTAGCCATCGAGCTTCGCCCGTGTCTCACGCCGCGACGGCCTGGCAATCTCGTGCGTCGCAAGAACTCAGCTTCGGGAACGTGCGCGGCCCAAGCTGACGGACAGTTGAACGGTTCTGCGCGAGGCCGCTTGGCGAGCCGCATGCGTGCCTAATCTGCCACCAGGCCGCCGGGGCCTGTGTACGTCCTCCCCGCGGCTCGGTGTACGTGCCGCGTCAGCACTGGTCTGGGAGGAGTTCCTCCGCGCGGAGCTGCACGCGTCGCTGTCTTTGCCGACTGCCGCTTTCGCTCAGATCGGCGATGTCGATCAGCCGAAGGTGGAGCCGGACGCCGTTGCTGACGAGCGGGTCGACCGGGAAGACGTACACCGGGCCGCTGCGCCGGAAGACGATGCAGAACGCTTCGCTCGTCTCGTAGGCGGTACCGCTAAGACGGTCGACGGTGTCCCAGACCTGCTTGATCGCCCTGACCAGCGTCGGCTTTCCAGCTCGCTCGTACTGCTTCGCCTCGACATAGAGCACAGGCTTCGCCAACGGATCGAGCAAGTCAGGTCGCAGTCCGCCGGTAATCGCCTCCGAGATCGGCGACAGCCCTTCGTCGAACAAGTAGCGGGCAAAGTGGGCCGTTAGGGCCGCCTCGGGCCGTCCCTTTTCGCGCGCGGCGAGTGCGCGGAGCTCGTCACGGTCGTACCACTGGCACCGTTGCCGGAAGCGTTCCACAACGAGGAGATGTGACCGCGTCGTTCCGAGCCGGTCTTGCAGGTCTTCGCACAGGAGCGTTTGATCGAGACGCACATCGGCAAGCGCGTGAGCGAACTCGGCCTCCTGCTTATCGTCGAGATCGCCGTAAAGACCAATGCGCAGGACGAACGGCGACCGACGCAGGAGGTCGTCGAATGAGCGGTCGTAGAGCCAGTTGAGACGCTGCTCGCGTGACTCGAACTGGGGTGCTTCGGGTTCGAGATACCTCACGAGCGCTTCGAGCCGCCAGAGCGAGAAGCCAGAGCCAGATCGCTGACGATTCACCCAGCGGCGGTGGAGCGCGAAGTGCCGTTCGGTGATGTTGTGCAACTCCGTGAACAGGTCGTCGAGATCGTCACGCTGCTTCCTTCGCGCCTCTTCAGGGCCGGGCTCGAAAATCAGGTCTCGGAACTTCCAGTCCAGGATGTTGAGCACCTCCCCAACCTCACTGCCATCGGAAAGGTCGTTGCGGTTAGGGCTGATCTTGAGCTGCCGCCCGGCGTGGACGATGCGGTCTAAGTGGGCGAGGCTACGGTTGTAGCGCCAGGCATCGGCTGATGCCTCTCCGGGGTCCGGCATCGCCGAGTCGTCTGCCTCCGGCGCTTGCTCTACAAGCCGATCTCGGAGTGCAATGACTTCGTCACTGAGCGCATTCTCGGCGCTGGCCCAGTCGTCGCAAAAGTCGTGGAGCTCGCGCCGGATGTCCTGGAGCAGATCACGAGTCAGCGGCTCGCGTTCGAGCCAGCCGAGGAAGCGGATCAACCCGAGCAGATAGTCGCACCCCTCCTTCTGGGCGAGACTCCCCTGCTGTCGATCGAGTGCGTCCAGGACGTCCGCGTACCGCATGCTGAAACCGTAGTCCCGCCCCCGGCGTGCATCCGCCTGTCAGCACATCAAGCGTCGCCTGCGAGCCGGTGACACTCAGGCCCCCTCCACCGGCGCGACCGGCGCCGTAGCTGGACTTCCCCTCAGCTACGGCTGCTCGAACGGGGCCTGGCTCCTCGGCAGCCCGAACCGCAGCTCACCGCTCTGGCGCATCCTCTACCTGCCATCGCTGAAGGCGAGCCACGCCACCTCTGTGCCGATTCTCGTCGCACGGTGGTAGTGGCGCATCGTTTGCGGTTGAAGCTCGACGCAGCGACCGCCGATACCCGAATCATGGCCTCCGGCCTGATCTGCCTCCACTATCCGGCTCGTTGCGCGAGTTGCGGGGCCGAGCTCGCAAAGGGGGAGCAGGCGCACTGGGACCGAGCCCAGAAGACCGCGACCTGTATTCGCTGCCTCGATCCGACGGCTGGGGCGGCTGGGGTACTCCTCGACCACGGCGAGGCGGGCGGCTCGGCCACGCGCGAATGGCAGCACCGACACGAGCGCCGCGAAGCGAACATCCGCGCCCGCTACGGCAAGCTCGGCGGCGTCGTGCTCGCGCTCAGCGATGATCCGCGCTCGACCAGCGTCTGGGCGCAGGGCGCCCGCGGCGAGCGGGCTCTCGGCAGGCTGCTCGATCCTCTCCGCGAGGAGGGGATGGCGGTCTTGCATGACCGGCGCATCCCCGGCTCGCGCGCGAACATCGACCACCTCGTCGTCGCTCCCGCGGGGGTGTTCGTGATCGACGCGAAGAACTACAGGGGCCGGGTAGAGCGGCGCGACCGCGGCGGTTTCTTCTCGACCGACTACCGCCTCTACGTCGGCGGCCGCGACAAGACCGCGCTCATCGAAGGTATGCCGAAGCAGGCCAACGCTGTCCGTGCAGCACTCGCTCCAGCACTCGCCGACGTGCCACTGACGCAGGCGATCTGTTTCGTCGCCGCCGACTGGTCTCTGCTTGCCCGGCCGCTCCACTTCGGCGAGGTGCATGTGCTCTGGCCACGCGCGCTCGCCAAGCTGGCCCGAGCAGGGGGACCGCTCAGCCACGAGGAAATCACAGAAATCGAACGGCGGCTCGCGCTAGCGCTGCGCGCGGCGTGACAGCCGAGGGAGAGGTGACCAAGAAGCGCGTTCTCGCGGCCAGGCCAACGACCAAGCCAGGGCTACACTCGCCCCACGATGTCCGTGATCATCTCCTCGATCAAGACTGAAGAGCCGCTCGTCGCCCTGACGTTCGATGACGGCCCTGACGAGACATACACGCCGTTGCTCCTCGACGTGCTTGACCACGAGTCTGCGCCTGCGACCTTCTTCATTCGCGGCTCAGCGCTCAATCCCGAGACCAGGAAGATCGTCGCCCGTATTGACGGGGCGGGACACGACGTCGGCAACCACACTCATCACCACTGGAACCTCGCAGGCATGGACGCGGCAACTATCCACGAGGAGATCGCACGCACGCACTACGAGCTGGAGCAGATCACCAGCACTGCGCCGACGCTCCTTCGACCCCCTTACGGCCTCGGCCCCGTCGAAGTCAACGCGGTGGCCGAGCGTGATGGTTACAGAGCCACCGTCCTCTGGAGCATCTATGCCGCTGACTGGACGGCTCCGCAGCCGCCAGCCGACACGATCATCGAGCGCGTGCTCAACGGCTATGACATCTACGGGGGCGTCGGTCCCGGAGGGATCGTGCTCCTCCACGACGGTTGTGCGCCTGAGCAAGCCGGAGAGTCACGCATGGAGTCTGTCGAGGCGACGCGCAAGCTCGTGCCCGCTTTGCGGGCCGCGGGCTTCCGTCTCGTAACGGTGTCCGAACTCCTAGACGCCGGAAAACCATGATCGGCACGCAGGAATGGGGCGGCCTATGGCGGCTTCCCGGAGATGATGTGGACAAGCTCAGCGGGTGATATGCCCAGATCGCGCACTTGAAGGGGCGCAGCGGCCGAGGTGCCGATCGAGGGCCGACGGCCGCGAGTGACGCGGATTCAATGCCCGTCTGACGACAACTGGCGCTGAACGTCTTCCCGGCGCCTGCGGAACCTTGCCTCCTGGGTATCCGCAAGGCGCTCGACCGCGGGAAGGACGTTCGTGTTGAATGTCCGCCAGGACTCGCCAAACCGGCCGGACCCGAGTCCCAGCATCGCTGCCGTGTCAACCGCTTCTCGGTCGCTGGTAACGTCGTTGTGGGCTGCGAGCTCGCGGCGCAGGCGCTTCAACTCCGAGTGCAGTGGACGCAGCACCGGTTCATCCGGACGTGCGAGTCTTCCGCCGACCGCTCCGATCTTGTTGCTGCTCAGGAACGGACGCGCGTAGCTGACGATCATGCCCGTCCACAGCGCACGCTCAGCGTTCCCGTTCATCTCAGCACCAAACGCACGAAGGTGGCTGGCAGCCGCCGAAGCCTGCCGCATGTCGGACTCAGCGAGCACCAGGCGGTGCGCTTCTTGTTCGAGTCGCTTCCGGGTTTCGCTGTCCATGACTACTGCTTGGTCAACGACGCGGGCGGTCCTCGTCGCTGAGCTATCCCAGCACCCTGTCGGGCAGTTTCAGATGTGTCGGCCGATGCGCTGGTAGCGCTGCTCAAACGCAGTTCGACCACCTTCCATGATCAGGCAGACCGCCTCCCGGACGTCGCGTTCTTGAAGGCCACCCTCAACGGTGATCCGGGTGCGGCCGCCGTCGAAGTCGAGAGCGGCGACGTACTCGGCATCGCCGTTGACGACGATGTTCGCGTTGTGCGTGACGACGACGATCTGCCGTCGCTGCTTGTTCTCGCGGAGCTGGCGCACGATCAGGTCGTAGATCAGCGTGTTGTCGAGGTCGTCTTCGGGTTGGTCGAGGATGATCGGCTCGTCTCCGTACGCGAGCAGGAATGCGAGGATCGCCGCGGTCTTCTGGCCGGGAGAGCCCTGCTGGATGGGGAAGAACTCCGAGCCGTCGACCGCGCGGTTGTAAAGCACTTCAACGGTGTCGTCCGGCGACCAGTAGGCGAGGCGGTCGACCGTCTCAGGCGCGAGACCTCGGAGATGCTCGGCGAATCGCCTATCGCGCAATGACCAGTTCGCGTCGCCACCGCGGGCGCAGGCGATCAGTCCGTTGCGCATCTTGTCGAGCTTCTGCTCGAACGCCGGGCTACCCCCAGCCTCGAAGTCCGCATACAGGTTGGGAATCAACCCCGTCCCCTCAGCCGAGGCAATGTCGTTTTGGAACAAGGGGGGCTCACGCCCGATCAGGTTGCGGAGGCTCGCCTCCGCGGTGGCCCGATCGCCGTACGGAACGATGTTGATGCGCACGTGCTTGTTCGCTGCCAACACCTGTGCGAGGAACGAGCCACGGCGCGTGGTCAGGTTCCGCCGAAGGTCCTGGAGGTGGCGGAGTGCGTCTGCCGCCTGATCGTTGAACTCGATGAGCGTGTCGCGCATCTCGCTTAGCTCCTTGAGCCGTGCTGTCACCTCCTCTCGCGCACGGACGAGCTCGGCGTACTCGTCAGGTGATCCGGCCCCTTCGTCCCTCAGCCGTTCCAAGAGAGCGGCGTAGGAGCCTGACGCCTCCTGGGTTGCCTGGGTCCAGGCGAGCGATGGCTTGCGTTCCTGCCAGCGCGCCGCAATCTCCTCGACAGCCCCCGCGGCTGTCTCGATCTGGCGTTTGACACCCGCGATCCGCTCCTGTTCCTCGTCGATGGCCGCGAGCAGCTCAGCGTCAGCCTCAGCGTCGAACGCACTGGGGTCGAAACGCGCAGTTGTTGCACTGGCCGCAGTGCGTAGCTCCTCGCCGATCTGCTGGAGCTCCTCCTCCCACTCGCCGACCGCACGGAGCTGATCTTGCCGTTGCCGGTAGGCGCGGAGGACGTCGCGGTGGTTGCTCGACTCGAAGACGGCGAGCTTCTTGTTGATGTCATCGAGGTGACCCTTCAGGCGGCTCTCCTCGGCGAGCTGCGCTTCCAGTTGGCGAGCCTGCGCCCGCAGAGAGAGGAACTCGGCCTCGGCAGTCCGCCATTGCTCGTCCCAATCGGAGCGGTTCACCTGGCTCGACTCGTCGATCACCCGTAGCAGCGACTCCGGCCCCTCGGCGATCTCGAAGACCTGCTTCTGGCTGTAGATGCGAACTGGAAACCGCTCCGTCACGGCCCCCTCCGCCTCCGTCCACGCGCCCGCTACGTTTTCCTCGATCGCGGGTGCGCTCCCGTCCTGCCGCCACTGGATGCGGAAGCGGCTTGCGTCCTTGCGGTAGACCACGGCGACGTGCGTAGTCCCTGTCAGGAGGCCACGGTCGGTACGGTTGGCGGGAACCTTTGCGAAGGCGTCGAATGTCCCGCGGAGAGTGAGCGGAAGCTCGTCTACGCGCCGGAGAGCGAGCCGCAGGAACTCGACCACCGACGACTTGCCCGTGCCGCGACCGCCGATGATCGCGTTGAGCCAGGGGTTCAGCCGCAGAAGGAAGGGCTCGCCGCGGCCCATCAGCTTGCCGTCGCTGATCGTGACCGACTCGATCGCAAGCGGCGCGTGCGCGTTCGGGTCGTCGCCAGGGGCCGCGATGGCGACCGACATGTCTCCGTCCGCGAAAGCGAGCCGCAGACCCTCTTGATCAGGACGACTCATCTTGATCCAGCTCGACGCGCCGCCGATCTGCTGAAGCGAGTGGGCGTCCGAACCAGCTAGGCAGGGGCGCAACGGCAGGCTTGTCAGCGAGTCGAGTGCTCGGAGTTGCTTGTGCGCTGCGGCGTCGGTGGTCGACACCTCAACTGCGTGTAGCTCGGGCATCGCCAAGACATGGAGTAGCGGCTGGCCCGAGATCACGTGGAGAAGGCTCGTCTCTTTCTTGCCGACCGTCGCCAGCCGGTCCGCGTGCGCCGCGATGCACAGCGCCCCGAGCTCCTCGGCCTTCGTGACGCAGTCGACGTATGTCACGCTGGCGAGCGCCTCGTGCTTACCCCACTCGGCGCCTGGTATGCCGCAGCTTCCGAGGTAGCCCTTGATCATGTCCGCAGAGCTTCCCGGCGGGAACAGCACGAGGAGATGCGCACCCTCGAACGAGGTGATCTCGGTGCCGGGGAAGACGACGAGGCGCGGGTGGGTCTGTGCCGCCGCCGCCTCCAGCTCCTCGACCAGTGCTGCCGTGTTGTGATCCGTGACGGCGATCGCGTCAAGCCCGGCGGCCGCGGCGGCTTGGACAACGTCGCCCGGCGTGACAGTGGCTCCCGAGAAGTCGTGGGAGCTAGGTGTGTGGACATGAAGGTCGCAGCGCCACCACCGCGAACCGGGCCATTCCCAGGCGTCGTCCGGTGCAGCCGCAGTGTCGACAAGAGGCAAGAGCACGATTATCTCGCTATCTGCGGCCGCCGACGAACCAGTTTGCACCAGTGGCTGGATCGGGCCTGCCGGTGCTCCACCTGCCAGCGCCTGACCACCTCCGCGAGCTTCGCCTCACCGCGCTCCATGAACAACGCCTCCAGCCCGCGCGCGGCGGCCCTCGGCTGCCGCGGTAGCGCCGCGAGGAGCGAGAGCAGGAGCTGCGCCTCGGCGAGCTCGACGCGCGGTCGCTCGACGCAGTAGCGGCCGACCCAGCGGGCGGCTGCCCGGCTGAAGCGGGCGGGCTCGCGGGCGGCGAGCAGCAGCGCTAGCGCGAAGGCGTCTTCGAGGTCGAGGCGCCCGAGCTCGGCGGCGGCACCGCGCTACCCTCGGGGAGCGATGCACCTTCTGACCCCGAGGCCGGTCCGGGACATCGCGCCGTGAACGCGTTGCTCACCGAGTCCTCCGGCTGCGTGCGCTCCTACCGAAACTGGGCACGCGGGCACGCCCTGAAGAAGTCGAGCCGCGGGTGAGTCTCCGGCTCGTCGACTACCTACGCCAGGCGGCGTCCGAGGCAGAGCCGCCGCGCGCAGACGCGCTGCGGGCGCTTACCGAGCACATCGAGACGGCTCCGCTGCGAGGACCAGCGTCGCGCCTGCGTGATGACGATCTCCTGCTCGACGTGCCCGCGATCCGAGGTCTCGTCGAAGGGTACGGGCACAGCGGGCCAGGCGCCGAGACGTCGTTCGTAGAGGCTGCGACGACGATGATCCGCAGCCGCGGCGTCGAGCAGTTCGCGGCGCGTCCGCGCTGGGCGATGATCAACTTCTGGACGTACGCACTGGCGCTCTTCCGCGAGCAGCGCATCCGGTGTCCGGAGTGCAACGAGCGCATACGCCGCGAGGCGGTCGTCTGCCGATACTGCGGGTACCGCTTCGATCAGATCGGCGGCAGCGACCGGCCAGCAAGCTAGCCGCGGCACTCGCGGAGCGCGGCAACCAGCACCATGACCACCGGTCGGCGGGTCTACCCGCTTGCCGCCGCGGCAATGATCGCCGCGCGGAGGCTGCCTAGCTTGACCGGCCCGCCGCCTAGCCGCCGCAGCGTCGCCAGTCCGACGCTGTTGCCGAGCCGCTCGCGGATGATCGAAGACGGGAGCACATAGAAGTCCCATTGCGTGAGGTCGAGCGGGTCGTACGCTTCCGCCGTCGGCGCGGCCTGCACGGCGAACACGAAGACATCCGCAACGATCGAGGGCTCCGGCTCGTACCCCGTCTGCGGCGTCCACTTGCGGGTTCGCAGGCCCTTGAAGGTGATCGAGGACGGCGCCTTCTGTGCCCAGCTCTGCCAGTAGCCGGAGCTCTTCACCTCGATCCTGATCCCCTCCGCGCTCTTGACGTCGTAGCTTCCCCACTCCGTCCGGCCTCGCCGCAGATCACCGACGGCACGCGCGATCAGGTACTCGGCGAACCAGCCGCGCGCGGTGTTCATGCGGAGGTCGCTGAGCGCCCAGCGCCAGAAGTCCGCCACTGAGCCGTCCAGAAGCGACTCGCTTCCTGCGAGCGGCAGCAGAGGCGGGGCATCGCGGAACTCGGGCATGGGAAGAGAGCCTACGGCGGTCGGCGCCGTCTTTCAGGCGCGCATCCGCGTTGACAGCGGTACACGGGCGCGGAATGATCGGTTGCGACATGACGGGGACCGTGCTCGTGGTGGCGGCGCTGCTGGGCCTGATCCCGGCGTCGATCGCGTCTCGCAAGGGCGGGAGCTTCGTAGGCTGGTGGTTCTTCGGGGCGCTCCTCTTCATCGTCGCGCTACCGGCGGCGCTGATGAAGAAGGACAGCCGCTACGCCGCCTGCCCGTACTGCCGCGAAGCCGTGCGGACCGACGCGAGCGTCTGTCCACACTGCCAACGCGAGATCACCCCGCCCGCGGTGGTGGCGTCATGAAGCAAGGCGGCATCGGCATCGGCACGATCGTCCTGATAGTCGTCGTCGCTTTGCAGCGTCTGGATGTCGATTACATTCGCCTTGCTGTCGTAGGCGACGATCCGGATCGGGTAGGCGTCGCGGCTGATCCGAGTGACGAAGGCGTTTTCCTTCAGCGGCACGGTGATCGTCACGCCGGAAGCGAGAAAGACCTTGATCTCAGCGACATCATCCCACGCACTTACCGCAGGGAGGCGACTTCGCTGCCGCTTCCGTGATCCCGATGACCTTGCCCTTCTCGATGATCAGATAGACCCCGATCGCACGGCCGCCGACGCGCACCGACTTCTTCCAGTAGAAGAAGTCGTACTGGGGCTCCTGCGGTGTGTAGCGCACGTAGCCGCGCCAGTGCTTGCGGTAGGGGACAGGCGTTCCGAGAGCGAGGCCGTCGGGCAACGCGAAGCCAGCGGGGCAGCCTCGGCCTGCAAGCGACCCCGGCGCCGTGCAGTCGACACTGACCACCCTGCTGTGCTCGAAGCTCACTTGGACGCGCCCGTAGTAGCGGACGTCGGCGCAGCCCTCGCCGGTACAGCTATCCCGCTCGCCCAGGCCGTGCTGCTCGACCACGGCGTCCTGGAGCATGCCCACGCCGATCCCGCCGATCTTGCCCCAGGCGGGCGCCGCCACCCGCGCCGAAACGGACGCCGTGAGCGCGATGAGCGACGACGACAAGACCAGCAGACTGGACAGGACGAGCCGCTTCACGACTTGAGCGTAGTCCCGGTCAACGGCTTCGGCCACCCAGGCACACGCCGGAGGGCGCGACGCCTACCATCGAGACCGTGGCCAAGAAGATGGGCGAGATGCTCGGCGAGTTCCTCGGCGCTCTTGTCGCGTGGGCGTTCTACGTGAAGCCCGAGATCGAGCGTCGGAAGGAAGCAGGCACGCTTCCGGCGGACTTCCAGCTCCGGGCCTTCCAGCTCATCTTCAACGTCGACGCCGACGCGCCCGAAGTGCGGCTGAACGACGAAGCCAAGGTCGTGGCGATGGTCAAGGCCGCCCGCGACATCGCCCGCGGGCAGCCGGTCACCGTCGAGGACATTGCCGAGTACAAGGAACTACTCCTAACCGAAGACGACCCCGACGCTGCGCACATCACAATCGTCAATATCGACGGCGAGCCGATCTTCGCCGCCGACGCCAGAGTGAACGCGACGCGCAGTGCGGCCCACATCGCTCTCGCGCGGCAGTTCATCGACACGGCTGCATGGGCGAGCGAGCAGGGCTACCCGGCGGTCTTCGTCGATAACCTCTTCAGCGCGAGCGAGCTCATGGCGAAGGGCTTTCTGATCTGGGCACGGGAGAACCAGACGCTCCTGAAGACGAAGACGCACCCACCGATCAAGTCCCTCTTCAACAAGCAGGGCCAGAAGGAGGCGATCGACGGCCGGTATCCGGCGCTCCTCAACCGGCTCGGCCAACTCCGCGAGCGAGCCCGCTATCTGAGTGGTGGTCTCGACCTCGATGCCGGTGAGCGGGAAGAGATGCTCACCGTCGCCAACGAGATGTACGAGTCCTTTCTCGACACAAGCCCGAAGCGGGCAACGATCCCGGACGACCTTAGACCTACGGTCTCGGCGCGCGGGGCATCCGTGGCCGATAGTTCCGACGAGTCGACATGAGGATATTCGCAGCGGTTATCGGGGCTCTCGCCTGTCTCGCCGTAGCGCCGATGGCGCAGGCGGGCACGACGATCACGTTCTACACACCGGCGCATGCCGTCGTCTGTTCTCAGTGGTACCTCGACGGCTATCTCATGTGTACGACGCCGAACGATGGCTTCACCATCTTCATGTACGCAACAGGCAAGGTGCCGAGAACCGGCGACGGTGTGCTCGATACCGGGCTGAAGAACCCGCTCTACGGGCCGCACGGCCTCGGGCCGTACGACAAGCGAAGCGGGGCGCTGCTCCAGTTCGGCTACCACTGGTCGGCCAGCACGGCAGGCTGCGGTACGCGGCCATGCGTGGCCGTCTCCGACTTCAACTGCGTGAGCGCCAGCACCGGCCTCACCTGCCGAAACCGCTCAGGACACGGCTGGTGGCTCGGCCGCTATCGAGGCTACCGCATCTTCTGAACGAGGCGCCACGCCCGCGCAAAGGGCGCGCAGCTCAGCGGGCTGGGCATGTCAAGAGCCGCGACAGGACGTGTTCACGTCTGGGTTCGTCGAGGGCCGAGTACCATCGACCGCGATGCGGGCTGTTCTTCTCGCCGTTGTGCTTGGCGTGGCTTGTGCGCTCCCCGCCGCTGCGGCAACACGCGCCTCTGCGACTCCTCGGTCCTCGACGCGGACGGCCGCATCAGGCGCAGCGGCGGTCAACGACCCTCCGAAGATCCTGCTCTGGCATCAAGTCGGCGATGTCGGGATTGGGATGACGCGAGCGCGCGTCGAGTACACCTACGGCCGCCCGCCCGGGAACTCCCCTCTCGGTCCGACCTACAACCTCCACGGCGGCCATATCGTCGTGGGATACAGCCGCTCCGGGAACGTCGATCAGATCAGGGTCGACACGCCCTACTACCGGGCGGCGGGAGGCTTCGGCGTCGGCTATCGGATCCCCCTCGGCCCCTGCCATCGCACGGGCAACTCATGCCACTACACCTGGCAGGGGTTTGCCTACGACGGCGTCCAGACCTGGTTCCGCTCGCTCGTCTGGAGCGGCGCTCAGATGCAGGTCATCGTCAGCGTCGATCGTGGTGTCGTCAAGTCGTTCTCAATCTCGAAGCTCGGTGCTGCTGGACACTCGACGGCTCCGACGACCGCGACGGCAAAGGCAATCATCGCCGTCGTCCGCTCCACCGTCTGCGGCGCCTCGCCCTGTCCGGGCGCCAAGATCGACCACATCCGGCTGGCGAGAACCGACCCCAGCTACGCGACAGCGGCCATCTACGACCCGAAGGTTGGAGGCGCGGCGATTCTCCTGCGCAGAGGCGGAGTCGTATGGAAGGTCATCGACTACGGCTCGTCGCAGGTCGGTTGCGGTCACGCGCCCACGAAGGTGCTCGACGATCTTGGCCTCTACTGCCGGTAGCGCCGAGAGCGCCGCCGGATTCGGCGGGCGGGAGCGTCCGGCCTGCCTCCGCGTCGGTGAGGCCTTGTGAGATGCGGTCGTGGGCGCCGCGATTCCGGTCAATCGCTCAGCAGCACTCGCAGCTCTCACCGCGCCAACTCTTGACGCCCTCGTTCGCTGCGACACCGGCGATGACGAGCGCGGCGGCCGGGTCGGCCCACCACCAGCCCGCGAGCGCGTTGGCAAGCAGACCCGCGAGGAGCGCGATCGAGAGGTAGGCGCAGAGCTGATTCTGCGCAGCTTCTGAGACGGTCGCGGCCGAGCCGAGCCTGCGGCCGACGCGCCGCTTGGCGAGCGCGAGCAGCGGCATCGTCGGTGCCGTGAAGGCAGCGAGGCCGATCCCGACCCAGCTCACCCCCGGGTGGTGCCCGCCGAGCAGCGTGCGGAGCGACTCGACCAGGATGTACGCGACGAGCAGGGCGTAGCTCGCCGCGACGAGCTGCTGAGCGCGCCGCTCAGCGTGCTCGGAATGGGCGCGGCGCTCGGCGAAGCGCCAGAGGATGACGAACGCGGCGAACGCCTCGATCAGGCTGTCGGCGCCGAAGCCAACCAGCGCGACCGAGCCTGCTGCGATCCCGGCGCCGATGGCGACCGCAAACTCGACTGCGTGCCAGGCGTTCCCGCCCCAGGCGAGCAGCCTCGCCCGGCGGACAAGCCGCTGCCGCTCGGCCGGGTCGAGGTTTGGCGGTTGCCCGTTGAGGCGAAGCTCGCCGCGGGCAGCGGCAGGTGTGAGCTGGAGCAGGCCGGGGCGCTCAGTCGTGCTCATGAGGGTGGAGATCATCGTCGATGTGGTCGAGGTCGATCTCGGCGTGGCGGACGGTGTGCCAGGAGTCCCAGGTGATCTTGAGGATCACGAGCGTGATCGCCAACCCGACGATCGGATCGGCGATCTGGGCGCCGAGCGCGACGACGATCGCGCTGGTGACGACGCCGAGCGAGACGAAGCCGTCGATGCGGGCGTGGTTGCCGTCGGCGACCATCGCCGGACTTGCAAGCCGCCGCCCCGCCGACAAGCGCACCTGCGCCGCAAGCTCATTGCCGACGAAGCCGATCAGCCCGGCCGCGGCCAGCACCCAGAGGTGGTTCAGGTGGTGAGGATGGATGAAACGCATGATCGTCTCGTAGAACGCAACGCAGGCGGACACGAAGATCGCCAGGACGACCGCGAGCCCGCCGACCTTCTCGCCCCGCACGCTCCGCAGGAAGAACGCGATCCCCAGCGGGACCGCGGTGAGCGCGTCGCCCGTGTTGTGGATCAGGTCGGCGAGCAGCGCGACCGAGTGCGAGACGACGAAGATCGCAACCTGCGCCCCCGCGGTGATGCCGAGGATCGCCAGACTCGCCGCGACCGCCTTGACCCCGGCACGCGAGCGGAGGATCGAGCGATCGACGAGGCCGTGCGAGTGGTCATGGCCATGCTCGTGATCGACCTCCGCAAGTTCAGCGAGAGCAGCCAGCTCGGCGTCGAGCGGATCATCGTGACCGCCGTTGTGCTCGCAGAGGACGGCTCCATCCGGGCCACGCAGATGGGTCATTCGAGGAACGTACCCATGTCGGACTGCGGGCGGGACGGCTACCAGTCAGCTAGGAGATCGTCTCGCTCACTGCTTCGGGCGCGCAACTGCTTCTCCTCGCGGGCCGTCCGCGGCCCATTCGCCAGCGCCTCCAGATCGAGCTTCCCTTCCGCGTCACCGAACAGCTCGATCGCCTCCGCCTTGATCCGTGCCGACTCCTCCGCCGAGCAGAGCTGCCGCCGGACGCGCGCGCCGTCGCCCTGTGCACGTCGGCTTCTCGCATTGGAGCGCGGAACGGCGCGTACACGTGCACGGCTCGGCGTCTGAGCGGAGCGCAAGAGCGATGTCACGTGGCCAGTTTCCGGTCGGCGTCCACCAGACCCAGCCGAACGACCCGACCTTCAGCTCGGGCGTGCTCGCCGCCGCGGACTTCACCGTCAACGTCGAGGCGATCGACGGCTCGCCGACCAACCCTCTGGTCGCTTTCACCGTGACCGCGAGCGCGCAGCCGGGAACGTCTCGGCGCCCGCTTACCTGAACGCGACCGACGTGAACTAGGGCGATCGCGGCCGTGAGCTCTCTTTCCATGACCCGGGCTGCTGAGAGGCCCGGTAGGGGTCGTTTCCGGCGCAGGGCCGCTGACCCGCGCAACGGGCCGCGCGCCGTTCCTGGGCCGGGCCAGCCATGCGCAGAGCGGCCATTAGACGCAAACCCGGCGACACACCGCAAATCGGCCCATTCTCGCTGGAGCGAGGAGAAAGGCAGACCGGCAGTGGCGCGCGGAGCGGGATGCGACGGCAACGACAGGAAGGCGCAGCCGCGCGGGCGGCAGCAGGCCGGATGCGTTGTGGACATCACCGACAGCGACGCGCGCAGGCGCGCGATCGCTCGGCAGGTCGCGGAAGCCCGCGAGGCTGCGTACGAGGCCGATCCGCACGCCTACGAGTTGGAGCAGGCGACCTGGGCGCGGATGAGCGACTTCGACGAAGAGCGGCTGCGCGAGACCTTCGTGCTCTTGACCGACGAGGACGTCGCGGCGCTGATGGCGACCGAGCCGCCTGTGCGCGACATGGACGGCGACACCGTCGACGAGGACTGCCTGTTCCTCAACGCGACAGCCAGCCGTGTCGGCCGCGGCGCCGACGCGACCCGCCTACGCACGATGTACGGCGATCGGCTCTCCGAGGAGCAGTACGCCGAGGTGCTCGCTCTCGACGTCGACGAGCGGGAGGTCGTGTGGCGGATCGAGCAGGAAGACGCGGTTGCGCCCGAGTACGTACTCGCGGCTGTAGCCCGCCACCGCCAGGAGGGCTGGACCGCAGGACGGCTGCGGCAGACTTTCGGCAGCGCGCTGACCGAGGCGGAGTGGGCAGCAGCGCTCCGGCCTACGCTCGTGCAGCCCAGCTCATCGTGAGCTTGGCCGTCTTGCATAGCGTGCGCTACTACCGCTCCGGCAGCGGCCTGCTTCCGGTCTGCGAGCTTCTTGCTGGCGCCTTGCCAGCAACTTCTTTCCATGACCAGCCGCACGCGGGAAGCGCAAGAACGGTGCACGTCCGTGGCGACCCTACTATCGGGGCGTGATGACGAACGCATCCGAAGCCCGGTACCTGACGCAGCTACCTCCGTCGAACGTCGCAGGTCGCAATGCGCGCATCTTCACCTTCCTACGCGACATGCCCGACGAGACCGAGCTCGGCGGCCGCCACTCGGCCGACATACAGCGCTCGGCGCGTCGCCAGTTCGGCTTCGTCGTCTCCGCGCTGCTCGTGCTGGTCTCCTTCATGGTCATGCCCGGCACGGTGCGCTACCTCGGGCCGAACCACGCGCCCGGACACTTGCAGGCTCCGGCCGCCGCTGTGCTTGTACGCGCGACGCGCTGAGCGGCGCACCGCCCGTCGAGGGTAGCTCAGCCGACGTTGACCTGGTTCGCGCGGCGGGCGAGTGCGATCACCGTGTCGCAGATTGCCGCGGCGCTGTCCATGCGTAGCGGCGGCGTGAAGACGTCCTGGAGGGAGAGCGCGAGCTCGCGGATGTGGCAGCGGCAGCGGTAAGCGGCAACCCGGTCGATGCCGTGCGCGAACGGCTCTTGCGCCGTGGGATCGGTCAGGTAGTCGGCGTAACGGTGCGCGTACAGGTGCTCGGGCTCGGGCGCGATGGCGAACGCGTCGCAGACGACGTCGTGGAGCTGGTCGATGAACGCTGCCTGCTCGGTCGAGTCGAGCGAGCTGAGGAAGCGGCCGAGCTGTGCGTGCGCAGCCTGAGAGGCGGACATCGCTGTGACGGTAGCCCCGGTGCGGCCGCTCGAGAGGGGGATTCTGCGGCTCGTCCATGACGGCCGGGCTGCGCCGTGCGCCGCGGTCAGGCGCGCGTGGCGACGACGCATTGCACACTCGCCGGGTCCCTGGCCAGAGCCGCCACCAGGCGATTTCAAGGGCCTCGCGCCTGAGCCTGATTCCGAAAAAGCGACGGCGACACCACCTGTCGCGTGCGCGTGACGTTCCTACCGTCGCGGCGTGCTCGGATCGCTGCTCAGCAGCGCCGTCGGCTGGCTCGTCTTCCTCACAGGGCTCTGGCTGCTCGGGCGCCGCTTCGTTCGTCGTCTCCACACGTTCCGTAGTGCTCCTGCGGCTGCCCCGCCGCCCCCTCCTAGCCCGCCCGAGGAAGACGACTGGGAGATCGACCCGGACTCGCTCGCGCCGATGACCGCCCCCACCCCGCCCGGCGCGCAGACGATTGCCTCTCCGGAATCGCTCATGCGCGTGCTGGCCCGGATGGCCGAGCTCCAGAACGTCCCCGACCCCCAACGGCAGAACCCGCCGGTCGTCGTCATGGCGACCGCACGCCTCGTCGCCAACGAACTCGAAGCGGCGGGCTTCGCGCTCGGCTCTCGCCGCCAGCGGCAGGCTGCACGTGCCTGCTACCTCGCGCTGCACTACAGCTCTGACGAGCGGCGCGTGCAGCGCAACTGACGGGCCACTTGCGTGCAGTCGGCGAGCGGAGGATGAAGCCGCACGCTCGCTTATCAGGCCACGTATGCGCTGCCAGTCGACTCGCTTGTCATGGAACGAAAACCTCGATCGCGCGATCTTCGATCATGGGACCGTCTAGCCGCCTGTCGCCGGGCGCGTAGGCGGCTAGCGTTCTTCATGGCCACAGCAAACGACATCAAGAGCGCCTACCAGGAGGCCATCCTCACGCTCTTCGGCGCCCGCACCCACCTTCAGCCGCTCGAATGCGCCGCGCTGCTCGGCCTGAAGACGGCCCGCCCGATCAACCGGGCGATCACGAGCGGCGAGCTGCCCGCTTACCTCTTCCTTCCGGAGTGCCCGCGCCTGCGCTTCGTTGCGATCGACGATCTGCTGAGCTGGCTCGACGCGCACGCTCCGATCCCCCCGACCCGGCCCGCCGCTGCCGGGGCTGTCGTCCGCGAGAAGCGCGCGCTCGCCCGCGCAGGCCGTGAAGGCCGCGCGAGCGCCAAGCGCGAAGAGCACAGGAGCGTGAGCTGAGATGTCGGTCGAGACCCGCGGCGGTTCCTTCCGCGTCCACTTCCCCAATCCCGAGACGGGCTGGAGCCCGGCCGCGCAGGTCAGCTTCCAGTCCGAGCAGGCCGCCCGCAGCTTCGACGCGCTCTGGAAGCTCCGCCGCGAGCAGGGCCGCCTCGGCGACCTGTACGGCGAGCTCTACCCCGACGAGCAGGACGAGCTCAAGCGCGGCCTCCGCCTCGGCGACTACCTGCTCGACGAGTTCTGGCCGCACTACGTGCGCACCCCCGCCCGCGGCCGCTCGACCCCGAAGGCGACCAAGACGACCGACGAGCTCAAGCGCGCGCTCAACCGCCACGTCTTCGAGCTGAACGGCAACGGCCCCGACGTCTGGGGTGCCGACGCGCTCGCACACCTGCCGCTCGCAGAGATCGACGCGGCAACGGCGATCGCCGTCGCTCAGCGCTGGGAGGACGTAGGGATCGGCGCCGAGGTCGAGCGCAAGCTGCTCGGCTTCCTCTCGGCCGCCTACGACCACGCGGTCATCGTCCACCCCGAGCTGTACGGGAGTGCTAACCCGTTCAGCTACGTGCCGCGCCCCTCGCAGTCGAGCACGTCGAGCGTGCGTGCGCTCTGGCCGGAGACGGTCGAGCGGCTGCGCGCCGACTTCCTGCTCCTGGCCGAGCTCAGCCGCGCCCGCCACGACGGCCGCCTCACTCGCGCCCAGGCGAAGAAGCTGCACGAGCTGGCGTGGCCGGTCCCGGAGACCCCGTACCCGGCCGAGTTCGGCGCCGCCTTCGTCAGCGCGTTCGCCTACTCCTCGGCCCGTCCGCAGGAGCTCCTGGCCATCCCGCAGGACGCGGTCGAGGGCAAGCGCCTCCGCGTCAGCGTCCACAACGAGGACGGCGAGATACTGCCCGGCACGAAGAGCACCGCCTACCCGTCCAAGCGCGCGCTGCTGATCGGCCCCGGCGTCGAGGACTTCGCCGCCTGGCGGGAACGTTCGCGCGAGCTCCTGGCCGAGAACGGCGTCCGCTCCGAGCTGCTCTTCCCGAAGGCGGACGGCAGCCCCTGGAGCGAGAGCGACTACCGCACCTGGCGGTCGCGCTACTTCCGCCCGGTCGCCCTCCGGCTCGCCTTCGACGTCGACTCGCCGACCGGACCGAGGCCGTACAGCCTGCGGCACGCGTACGCGAGCTGCCGGATCGCGGCCGGGCACGACCTGCACGCAATCGAGCGCTCGATGGGCAGCTCGAAGGTCGCCTCCACCTACGCCGAGGTCAAGGAAGACTGGGAAGAGGCAGACGGCCCGCTCGACATCGACGCGACCGTCGCCGCCGCCCGCGCCGCCGCCCCGGTCAGCTCCGCCGCCGCCTTCCGCAGTGCCGCGAGCGAGGCCGGGCTCGACCCCGAGCTCGTCGACGCGCTGCTCGCCGCCGCCTTCCCCGCATAGGGGAGAGGCGCAGCCGATCGAGCCTCACCGGCCCGAGATCCGCCGCGCGCATAACCTCCACAGAGTGCGGATAGCTCCCAAAGCGCTCCCACACCGGAAGACCATTTAGCCGGGTGTCAGGCGCAAAAACTCACTTGAGCAGGCATTTCTAACGATGGAGCGTACCGGGATCGAACCGGTGACCTCCGGCTTGCAAAGCCGGCGCTCTCCCAGCTGAGCTAACGCCCCGTGCACGAATCAGTGTAGAGCCGCCGGTGGGCCGCCAGGTCGACGCGGAGGGCCAGGCGGACGCGCGCCGGCGTGGCCGACGAGCGGCCGACGCTAGTGCCTAGGCGGCCTCGAGCGGCGAGCCGAGTTGCTTCAACCACCACGAGGCGTCGGACGGCGGCTGCGCAGGGACGGGCTCCTCGCCCGGCGGCGCCGACGCCGCCGCGGCGCGCTCCCGCTCCTCGAGTGCGAGGCTCGCTTCGACGAGCTTCGCCTGCTCGGTGCGCAGCCGGACGCGTTCGGCCTCGACCTCGCGCGCACGCTCCGCGAGCAGCTCGCGCCGCGACTCGTATTCGGCGCGCACGGCCTCGAGCTGCTGCCGTTGCGATTCCACCGCCGTGAGCCACCGCTCGAGCTCGCGCTCGCGCCGCTCGACGTCGCGCTCGCGCGGCTCCAGGTCCGCCACCCGCGCCTCGAGGGCTGCGGCGGCGTCGGCCAGCACCCCCTCGTCCCCGGCCCGGGCCTCCTCGGCCCGGCGCAGCGCAGACTCGCGGCGGTTCAGCTCCGCCTCATGGACGGCGAGCGCGACCTCCCGGTCGGCGAGTGTGGAATGCGAGAGCGATGCGCTGGCCATGCGGCGACTCCTCGATCGAGCTACCGCAGGCCCTTCCGCAGACTCACAGAATCGGCTCGGAGGGCGCTCCTGTCAACCCCTGGAAGAGTCGACAGGAGTGCGATGCAACCCGTTAGGCGGCCCGCTCCAGCCGCTCCTCGACGCGGGCGCGGGCGACGATCTTCTCCCGCTCGCCAAAGCGCACCCGCGCGCGGAGCGCACGGTGCTCGTCCCACAGCCGGTCGAGCTCAGCGTCGATGCGGCGGATCTCCGCCACGATCTGGGCGTCGTACTCGGCGGAGAGCCGGTGCCAGAGCGCAGCGCGCTCCTCGCTCTTGATTTCGATCTCCTGGTGTATCTCGCTGAGGCTTCTCATGCCCTGTGAAACGCGCCGGGGCGCCCGGAGATTCCGCAGGAGATGAAGAGGTTGTTGCAGGCTGGTTCCCATCAGGAGTAGCCCAGCTCGTCCAGCCGGCCCTCGTCGATCCCGAAATAGTGGGCCAGCTCGTGGAGGACGGTGATCCGGATCTCGGCCTCCAGCTCGGCCGGGTCGGGGAAGGACTCGACGAGCGGGAGCCGGAAGATGCGGATCCGATCGGGGAGGGCGCCTGCCCAGTCGCCGCGCTCCGGCAGCGGCACGCCCTCGTAGAGCCCGAACAGGTCGGGATCGTCCGGGTGCTCGTCCTCGACCGTGATCTCGACGTTCCGCACCGCCTCCCGCAGCTCCGGCGGCAGCGAGGCCAGGGCCCGCTCGACGTGGGTCTCGAATCTCAATAGACCGGGAAGCGCGCGTCCGGCGCCTGCGGGCGCCGCCGCGCGACGAGGAGGATGGTCGCGACTCCGAAGACGAAGCCGCCGATGTGGGCGAAGAAGGCGGTGCCGCCGCCGCTCTGGGGAGTGAGAAGCGAGAGCCCGCCCGACCACGCCTGAAACGCGATCCAGACGAGGAGGAACCAGACCGCCGGAATCTCCCGGATGAGGATGATCCCGAAGAAGATGAGCGTCAGCACCTTGGCGCGCGGGAGGAGCACGAAGTAGGCGCCGAGCACGCCGGCGATCGCGCCGCTCGCGCCGATGTTCGGGATGCTCGCGTCGCGGGTGCTGCCGAATGCGAGCGTGATCGCGGTCTGGACGCCCATCGCCGCGATCCCGGCGGCCAGGTACCAGACGAGGAAGCGCACGCGGCCGAGCGCCTCCTCGATGTTGTTGCCGAAGATCCAGAAGAAGAGCATGTTGCCGAGGATGTGCTCCCAGCTCGCGTGCATGAACATCCCGGTGAACACGCCCTCCCACCAGTGCAGCGGGTGGACGCCGGCGAGGCACGGGCCGTGGAGCGCGCACGGGTAGAAGCCGTCGTGGAAGACGTGGAGGTCGACGCCCGGCTTCGACAGCTCCCAGAACCAGACGAGCGCGTTGGCGGCGATCAGGCCGACCGTGACGACCGGGAAGTCCCGCGTCGGGACGTTGTCGCGCAGGGGGAGCACGCGGTCTGGAGTCTACGTCCGCGTTTTCAGGCCGCCGCGAGCGCCTCGCGCACGCGGTCGGCCGCGGCCTCGAGCTCGAGCGTCGCGCCCGTGACCTCGTGCAGGATCTCGTCGGCGGTCGGCTTCTGGCCCTCCGCCCAGAGCTCGCGGAGCAGCGAGCCGGCGTCCTTGCGCGTGAACCACGCGTTGCCGAACTTCTCGCGCAGGTACGTGCGCAGCTGCGCCTCGAATGCCCAGGCGCGCAGGTATTCCGACGCGTAGAAGCCGTCGTCGATGTCGGCGAGGTAGTCGGTGTCGCTCGGCGCCACCTTCAGCGCGCCGCTCAGCAGTTCGACGTAGCGCGCCCGCATCGCCGTCACGTCGGGGACGGCGTGGAACTCGACCTCGTAGAGGAGCTTCGCGCAGTAGCGCCGCAGCATCCAGAGGAGCTCCGTCGCTCCCTCCGCCGCGAACTCGTACGGGCGCGGGAAGTCGAGCCGGCGCTCGAGCCAGACGGGGTCGATCGTCAGGTGCTCGAGGAGCATCGCCCAGCCCTCGGTGACCGCGTTGTCGCCGAGCCGCTTCTCCTCCATCGTCAGCAAGGACGACGTGTGCGCGAAGTGCTCGGTGTGGCCGGCCTCGTGGAACAGGGCGCGCCAGTCGTCGGGGCCGCCCTGCGGCTTGATCACGAGGATCACGCGGTCCGGGATCTCGATCGCGACGCAGAAGGCGCGCGGCGTCTTGCTCGGCCGGTCCTCGAGGTCGAGCTCGACGTTCGGCTGCGCGCGCAGGTCGACGCCGAAGTCGGCGAGGCTCCCCTCGAGCGCAGGCATCATCGCGTCCTTCGGGAAGGCCGAATCCCAGGTCGCGCCTCTCCACACGCGCAAGACGTCCCAGCGCTCGACCTCGCCCAGGCCGAGCCCGATCCGGCTGCGGAAGAAGCGGTCGGCGGCGTCCTCCCAGAGCCGCTCGGTCGAGTCGAGGAAGCGGCGGCACTGCTCGGCCAGATCGTCGAGCGGGTACTGGAAGCCGCGGTAGAGCTCGGTGTAGTTGGGCGCGCCGAGCCGCTCCGTCTCGCGATGCACGACCTGCGCCGAGCGCAGGTAGAGCGGGTTCAGGTGCTCCTCGGTGAGCTCGTTGCGGGCCCGCTCCAGGCGCGCCCGCTTGTCGCGGTCGTCCTCGTTCATGATCGCCCGCCGCAGGTTGCGGTACGGGATCTGCTCGCCGTCGACGGCGGCCTTCAGCTTCGCCTCGAGCTCGGCGACCCGCTCCGACTCCTCGCGCACGAAGTTGCCGAGATACCCCTCGCACGCGAAACGCCACAGCTCGCGTGCGTTGCGGCCTCCGTCGACGGAGGCGCCGATCGCCTGCACCGTCTCGAGCCTGGTCAGCTCCGCGTGGCGCTCGTAGATCGGGACGAGGTCGTACGACTCCTTGTGCCCGGCGAAGTGGAGGTAAGCCTCCTCGTCGAGCTCCGCGATGAAGCGGTCGGCGTCGGCCCGGAGGGCGTCCAGCTGCCCGTGGTTGAGCGACTCGGCCACAGCGCGCCGTAGGATAGCTCCATGCGGGAGATCACCCTGAAGACGGACCGGCACACCCAGCTCGTGGACATCACCAGGCAGGTGCAGGAGGCGCTCGGTGACGCCAACGGCGCGGCGGCGCTCGTCTACGTGCCGCACACGACGGCGGGCGTGACCATCAACGAGGGAGCGGATCCCACCGTTGCGCAGGATCTCGAGAACGCGCTCGAGAAGATCGTCGACGACGGCTGGGAGTGGAAGCACGTCGAGGACCCGGACGGCCCGAACGCCCCGTCGCACGTCCGCTCGTCGCTCGTGAACACGCAGGTGCTCGTGCCGCTCGAGGGCGGGAAGCTCGCGCTCGGCCGCTGGCAGGGCATCTTCTTCTGCGAGTTCGACGGGCCGCGCGAGCGGAAGGTGTACGTCACTCCACTCGCCTGAACCGAAGCACAAACTGGGCTCAACACGCCCGCGCTCATCTCCGCCGGCCAGACGTACGTCACGAGCGTGATCAACGAGATCATGCGCAGTCCGGCCCGGACGTGCGCGAGAACGCGAGCGTCCTCGGCGACCTGCGCAACGACTTCGACTTCAACCAGAAGCCGCGCCCGCCGCTGCTCCTGCCGCTGCACCCGCCGTCCACTAGACGGCACAGCTGGGCGTGCGCGACACGAAGTGCAGGCCGTCGAGCGCTTCGAGCGAGAACGCGTCGCCGGCGCCGGGAGCGACGTCGAGGAGGAATGCCGGCCGGTTCCAGCGCTCGTACTGCTCCGCGTCGATGTAGAACGGGACGCCGTCGATCTCGCCGAGCAGGCGGTCGTTCCGGCCGACGAGCAGCCCGCCCTCGTGCAGGCACAAGGGCGAGCTGCCGTCGCAACAGCCGCCGGACTGGAAGAGCATCAGCGGCCCGAAGCGCTCGCGCAGGCGCGTGAGCTCCTCGAGAGCGGCGTCGGTCGCGCTGACGGTCTCGTCCGGCACGGTGCTCCTAGAACAGCCCCAGCGGCTTCGGGCTGTAGCTGACGAGGAGGCACTTCGTCTGCGTGTAGTGGTCGAGCATCATCTTGTGGTTCTCGCGCCCCACGCCCGACACCTTGTAGCCGCCGAAGGCGGCGTGTGCCGGATAGAGGTGGTAGCAGTTCGTCCAGACGCGGCCCGCCTTGATCGCGCGGCCCATCCGGAACGCCCTGCTCGTGTCGCGCGTCCAGACGCCGGCGCCGAGGCCGTACATCGTGTCGTTCGCGATCTGCAGCGCCTCGGCCTCCGTCTTGAACGTCGTCACGGCGAGCACCGGGCCGAAGATCTCCTACTGGAAGATCCTCATGTCGTTGCGGCCCTTGAACACGGTCGGCTCGAAGTAGTAGCCGCCCTCCAGCTCGCCGCCGAGGTGCGCCCGCTCGCCGCCGATCAGCAGCTCGGCGCCCTCGTCCTTCCCGATCTCGACGTAGTGCTCGATCTTCTCGAGTTGCGCCGTCGAGACCTGTGCGCCGATCTGCGTCGTCACGTCGAGCGGATGCCCCTGCTTGATCGCGGCGATGCGCTTCAGGCAGCGGCTCATGAACTCGTCGTAGATCGACTCGTCGATGAGCGCCCTTGACGGGCAGGTGCAGACCTCGCCCTTGTTGAACGCGTAGAGGACGAGACCCTCGACGGCCTTGTCGAGGAACTCGTCGTCCACCTCGGCCACGTCGGCGAAGAAGATGTTCGGCGACTTGCCGCCCAGCTCCGTCGTCGACGGGATGATGTTCTGGGCGGCGTACTGCATGATCAGCCGCCCCGTCGCGGTCTCGCCGGTGAAGGCGATCTTGGCGATCCGCTTGCTCGTCGCGAGCGCCATCCCGACCTCGGCGCCCGGGCCGTTCACGACGTTCAGCACGCCCGGAGGCACGATGTCCTCGATCAGCTCCGCGAGCTTGAGGATCGACCACGGCGTCGGGCTCGCCGGCTTGAGCACCGAGCAGTTGCCGGCGGCGAGCGCCGGCGCCAGCTTCCACGCCGCCATCAGCAGCGGGAAGTTGAACGGGACGATCTGGCCGACGACGCCGAGCGGCTCGTGGAAGTGGTAGGCGACGGTGTCCCTGTCGATCTCCGAGATCGACCCGGTCTCGCCCCGGATCACTCCGGCGAAGTAGCGGAAGTGATCTGCCGCGAGCGGGATGTCGGCGGCGAGGGTCTCGCGCACCGGCTTGCCGTTGTCCCAGCTCTCGGCGACCGCGAGCATCTCGTTGTGCTCCTCGATCGCGTCGGCGATCTTGTTGAGCACGAGCGACCGCTCGGTCGCGGATTTCTCGCCCCACTCGTCTTTCGCGGCGTGCGCCGCGTCGAGCGCAAGGTCGATGTCCTCGGCGCTCGAGCGCGGAACCTCGGTGAACGGCTTCCCCGTCGCCGGGGTGAGGTTCTCGGCGTACATCCCCTTCACCGGCGCGACCCAGTGGCCGCCGATGAAGTTGTCGTACCGGGACTTGAGGTCGACGGGACTGCCGGTCTCGCCCGGTGCAGCGTAGGTCGCCGCCCTCTCGATGGTTGCCATAACTACTCCTTTCGAGAGCGGTTTCGGTCGCATTCGCGCGACCTCTTCGACCCTCGGCCGGTCGCTGCCTCACCCCATCGGGGGATCCCCGCAACGGGACGGCTACGCTGGGTTCGTGGCCGCGCCTGTCGTCAAGGACCAGGAGCTCGAGCTCGACGTCGAGTCGCTCGCGTACGGCGGCAACGGCGTCGCGCGCCTGGACGGATTCGTCGTCTTCGTCCGGCGCGGGCTGCCGGGCGACCGCGTCCGCGCCCGCGTGACCAAGGTGAAGCGGGGTTACGCGGAGGCACTTGCGACCGAGGTCGTGCGGCCCGGGCCGCAGCGCGTCGAGGCGCCGTGCACGTACTTCGGCGTCTGCGGCGGCTGCCGCTTCCAGGATCTCGCCTACGAGGCACAGCTCACGCAGAAGCACGCGCAGGTGTGGGACGCGCTCCAACGGCTCGGCGGGGTCGCGGAGCCGCCGCTCGAGCAGATCGTCCCCTGCGGGCCGGAGATCTTCCACTACCGCAACAAGGTGGAGTACTCGTTCGCGCGCACGCCCGCCGGGCCGGCGCTCGGCTTCCACAAGGCGGGTCGCTGGGACGAGGTGCTCGAGCTCGAGCGCTGCTGGCTGACGACGGAGCTCGGCAACGGCCTCCGCGACGCGGTGCGCGACTGGGCGCGCGAGGAGGGGCTCGAGGCCTACTCGCAGGCGGACGGCAGCGGCTACCTGCGCCATCTCGTCGTGCGGGAGGGGCGCAACACCGGCCAGGCGCTCGTGCTGCTCGTGACGGCGCCGGGCGAGAAGTTCGAGCAGGGGTACTTCGTCGACGTCGTGCGCCGCTTCCCGGAGGTGCGGTCGGTGCACTGGGCGGTGAACGACTCGCCGGCAGAGGTGACGAGCCTGCCGACGAAGCTGCTCTGGGGCGAGCCCTGGATCGAGGAGGAGCTGTGCGGCCTGCGCTTCCGCGTGCGGCCGAACGCGTTCCTGCAGACGAACACGGCGATGGCCGAGCAGCTCTACCGGCTCGCGCGCGAGGCGGCGCAGCTGACCGGCGTCGAGACCGTCTGGGACCTCTACTGCGGCATCGGCACGATCGGGCTCTCGCTCGCGCGCGACGCGCTGACGGTGTGGGGGATCGAGGTGTCGGAGGAGTCGGTCGCGTGCGCGCTCGAGAACGCGGAGCTGAACGGGGTCACGAACGCGGCCTTCTTTGCCGGCAACGTCGGCCAGGTGGTCGAGGAGCTGCTCGAGCGCTCCGGGCCGCCGGACGTCGTCGTCGTCGACCCGCCGCGCGCCGGGCTCGCGGGCAGGGCGCTGCGGCGCCTCGGCCGGCTCGGCGCGCCGCGGCTCGTCTACGTCTCGTGCAACCCGACGACGCTCGCCGGCGACGTGAAGGCGCTGCGCGGGGAGTGGGGCTACGAGCTGCTGCGCGTGACGCCGGTGGACATGTTCCCGCACACGCCGCATGTCGAGGCGGTGGCATTGCTCGAACGCACGGGTTAGGCTCCGCCCGTCAATCGGGACACGGAGGGCACGATGAACCACGCACATCCTCCGGTTGCGGCCCGGAACGAGATCTCGGCGGCGGACATCCAGTCGGACGCGAACCTCAAGGTCGGCGTCGGCGCGCCGACGAAGCGCTTTCACCTCTGGGTGCAGGGGCCGGCCTGGCTACTCGGCTTCGCGGCGCTCGGCCTCGGCTTCCTGATGGTGCTGACCGGCTACGACTCCGGCGCCGGCTGGTTCGCGGTCTCGACCGGCGTCCTGCTCGCGGTGATCGCGTCCTTCCGGGCGCCGTTCACGGTCGGCGAATCCGCCATCAGCAGCGCGCCGGGGAAGCCGCGCAGGAAGCCGGCGGCGCCTACGAGCCCGCCGCCCGCCGCCTGAAGCGCCGCCGGAGCAGGTCGGCGTTCGCGCCCAGGAAGCCGACGGAGAGGAAGGGCAGCGCCGGCAGGCCGTTGACGCCGGCCGCGTTCGCGATCACCACCGTCAGGCCGTACATCGCGGTCGTACCGATCCACGTCCAGCCTGCGCGCAGGCCCCAGCGCCAGGCGGCGCCGAGGAAGAGCGCGAAGAAGAGGACGTCGGGCGGGCCGAGATACGCGGCGCCGCCGCCCGGGACGAGGAAGGCGATCGCGACGGCGGTGTAGACCGCGAAGTGATGGGTGGTGATCGCGTGCGTCGGCCCGGCCACGACGGAGATCGCATCGACGAACGGGACGACGAAGGCGACGATCACGACCCACGACAGCTCCTCGAACAGCGTGAGGAACAGCCAACCCCCGGCGACGGCGGCCCACAGCTTCCCGAAGTTCGCCGGCAGGCCCCACCCGGCCTCGGAGAGGCCGAACGCGGCGAGCACGAGGACGGCGGTTGCCACGGCCAGCGGGCGCCAGCCGGTCCCGCACAGCGGCAGGGCGAGGAAGACCAGCAGCAGCGTGGCCGGCATCACCGCGACGGAGACGATCACGATGTCCGGCCAGAGCCCGGGATGCGGAAGGTGCGGCGCGACGATGAACCACGTCACGACGCAGGCGCCGACCGCGACGAACGCCGGAGCGCGGCGCGCGGCTAGTACGGAGGCAGTTCGGCCCACCAGGTCCCGAGCAGCTTGAAGGCGTTCCAGAACTGCGTCTTCGCCGGCTGCTCGTCGAGCGAGTCGTCGATGTCGGGCGTGTAGATCGCCTCGATCGTCGGCGTGAAGTGCTGCAGCGCGCCGTCCGCCTCCTCGACCTCGCGGGCGAGCGGGAAGCCGACCCCGTTCAGGAACGCGAGCGCCTCCCGGCCCATCACGACGACGAGTTTCGGCTGCACGATGTGCAGCTCACGGAGGAGAAAGGGCCGCGACTCCTCCTCGTCGCCGTCCGCGAACTTCAGGCAGTTCGTTCCGTAGATCGCCATCGGATCGACGCGCAGCCGCTGCAGCGACTTGAGGATCGCGTTGCCGGCGCGCCCGTAGAAGGCGACGCCCTCCTGCAGCTCCGCCGCGCGCGGCGCGTACTTCAGCAGGAAGACGTCCGCAAGCGGGTGCCCCGAGCCGACGACCGGCACCCGAGCGCCGGCCGCGGCCTGTGCGACCTCGTCACCGAGAGCGTTGATCTCGGTGATCGCTTTTTGCAGGTACTTCTCGTAGATCTCGTCGGTCGCCACAGTCATGCGGAATCGACCCTTCGGGCCGATTCCCTAGGGGGATGCGCTTGTCGGGAGTTTCTCCGTCCCCGGTCCGCCGCTGCATTCACGACGAACCCCCTTTAGAGGAAATCGACAGATTTCCTCTAGCCTGCGCCACCCACTTGAGCCCCTGGAGGTACGCGAGCGACTTCGGGCGGCGCAGCACCTCTGCGCTACGCAGGGAGACGAGGAACTCCTCCGGGCCGCTGAAGCGGCGCATGCGGACGGCGCCGGTGCCGACTCCCTGGAGCACGTGAGCATCCGAGCCGGCCGCGCGCGTGAGGTTGTACTTGCGTGCGAAGCGGAGCGCCTCGTCGTTGTAGGCCTCGAAGAGCAGGCGCGCGTTGTAGACCTCGAGCACGTCGATCTCGGCGAGGTGGCGGTGCAGCGTCGCCGGGTCGGGAATCGCGTGCAGCCGGTCGAACGGGTGCGGGACGTAGACGAGCGCGCCCTGTGCGCGGATCGCGGCGACCGTGTCCGCGAACGACAGGCCGCGCGGGATCTCCTCCTTCAGGAAGAGGCCGATCACCTCGCCCTGCTCGTCGGTCTTGATCTCCTCGCCGGGGATCACGGTCAGCCGCCGTCCGCGCGCCTTCTCGACGGCCTCGAGCGCGCCGCCGAAGACGTTGTGGTCGGTGACGGCGACGGCGCCCAGCCCCTCGGCCTCGGCATGGTCGAGCAGCTCGTCGACGTCGATCGAGCAGTCGTGCGACCAGCTCGTGTGCATGTGCAGGTCGGCGAGGATCCAGTCGCGGCTCTCGAGCGGGGCCGCCCGGTGGACGGCGGTGCGGCGGCGGCGCGTGACCGCGCCGTAGACCTCCTCGACCCGGTCGGCGAGTGCCGCGAAGCTCTGGCGCTGCGCCGCCACCGTCCCCTCCTGCGCGCGACGGCTCCGGAAGACGTCGTCCTCCATCAGGCGTGCCGCTTCGGCGGCGGCGAGCTCCGGCTGGAGCACGCGCCCCGGCGGTGCCGCGACGGCGGCGCCTGCGGCCTGCGCCTCGAGGGCGGCGCGTCCGAGGCCCTCGAGCGCCGGCACGAAGACGGCGGCGCGCCGGAGGACGTCGGCGCGGCTCGGTCCGTCGAGCGCGGTGCGCACGTGCGCGCGCCCGCGCAGTCCGCGCGGCACGGGCGGCCTCCCGCCGAGGGGCCGCGTCCGTAGCAGCACGAGCTCCCACTCCGTCAGCGTGCGCACCTCGCGCACGAGCGCGCGCAGCAGCGGCCGCTCGGTCTGCCGCCATTCGAGCACGACGAGCTTGCGTTTCTCCGCGGGCGCGAAGAGCTCGAGGTCGACGCCGACCGGCACGATCTCGTAGCGGCCCGGGAAGCGCTCCGCCGCAGCCTGGGCCGTCTCCTCGCCGGTGGTGAGCAGCGCGTCGAGGCGGCCGAGCAGCCGCTCGCGCTGCGCGCGCCCCGGCGGATAGCCGAGCCGCTCGGGGGAGAAGAACGTCGCGACGGTGAACGCGCTCGAGTCGCGCAGCGCAAGGTAGGAGAGGCTCGGCAGGCCCGGCTCGAAGCCGTGCACGACGTCGAAGTGTCCGGCCGTGAGCGCGACCGCGAGGCTGGCGCGAATCCCGACCGGCACGCCCATCCGGCTGCGGCGCGAGATCGGCACCGCCGGCCCGAGCGCGACGAGCTCGGCGTCCATGCCGTTCATGAGTGCGCGGCGCCCCTCGGCGAGGTCGCGTGCCCGGTTGGACGGCGCGAGCACGGTTACGGTATGGCCGCGCCGTCGCAGCTGCCGCGCCAGCCCGCCGACGTGCTCGTTGACGTCGTGCGGCTGCGACCAGGCGAACGGGGTGACGAGGGCGACCCGGAGTCCCATCCCTGTCCCCGAGTGTAGTAGCGTCGGGCCCGCCGTCATGAGCCTCCGCACGGAGATCGTGGCTGCGGCGCGCTGGGGTATCCGCAACGAGCCCCGCATCCACTATGCGCCCGTGCGCCCGATGCCGCTGACGCGGACGCTGCCGCTCTCGACCGACTGCTCCGGTTTTGTGACACTTTGCTACTACCTCGCGGGCGCGCCCGACCCGAACGGGCTCGACTACGACGGCCAGGGCTACACCGGGACGCTGCTCCGCACCATGTCGTCCGTGGCGCAGGACTGGATCGAGCCGGGCGATCTCGTCGTGTGGGGCGCCTACCCGGGCCACCACGTCGCGCTCGTGCTCGCCCCCGGCGACGACCCGCTGCTCTGCTCGCACGGCCGGGAACGGGGACCGCTGCCGGTGCGCTTCTCGGACGAGTCGCGCGTCCAGCCGACCGCGGTGACCTGGCTCAGCTCTCTGGCGTAGGGACGCGCACCTCGTCGAGCCGTTCCACCCGCCGCAGCGTGGCGACGAGGATCGTCCCGGCGAGCGAGAGCACGATCAGCGCGGTGACCAGGCGCCACTGCGGTGTGAGCGAGAACAGGCTCCACACGCCGCCGAGCAGGTCGAGCGTGAGGAAGCCGACCACCACGTACGAGGCACGCGAGACGAGCGCCGACCAGCCCGTGCTCCCCTCGAGCCAGACGGCCATCGCCGTCACGAGGAAGAGGCCGATCACCGCGACGTCGGCCGTCCACTCCACGCGCGTCCACGTGCTCACGTGCAGGTGCGGCACCGCCCCGTCGAGCGACACCCGAGCGTCGATGCTCGAGGTCACCCACGTCTGCACGAGCAGGACGAAGAGGATGCACGGGGCGCCTGCGCGGCCGATCCGCGAGAGGGCGCCGCAGACGCCGCGCTCCTCGAGCGTCTTCGCGTGACCCCACAGCCGCGCGCAGAGGTAGAGGAGGACGAGCGAGCTCGCCACCCGGTTGGCGTCGGTGCCGAGCGGCGATCCCGCGATCGCGGCCACGAGCGACAGCGCGAGAAAGGCCGCCGCCGCCGCGCCGCTGAAAAGGACGAGCCGCTCACGGCGGCGGAAGCCTTCGCCTGCCACGTACCGGGTATCGGCACGTGGCAGGCGGTGCTTGAACGGTTGCTAGGCCGCCGGGGCCGGCGTCTCGACCGGCGCCTGGCGGCGGTACTTCTCGATGAACTGCTCCGTCCGATTGTGCGCCTCGTCGTCGGGGAGCTGCTGCGGCGGCGACTTCATCAGGTACGAGCTCGGCTCGACGAGCGAGCCCGCGACGCCGTTGTTCAGCGCGAGCTTCGCGAGCCGCACCGCGTCGATGACGATGCCGGCCGAGTTCGGCGAGTCCCACACCTCGAGCTTCAGGTCGAGGATGAGCGGCACGTCTCCGAACGCGGAGCCCTCCATGCGGATGTAGCACCACTTGCGGTCGGTCAGCCATTGCACGTAGTCGGACGGGCCGACGTGCACGTTCTCCGCACCGATGTCGTAGTCGAGCATCGACGTGACCGCGTTCGTCTTCGAGATCTTCTTCGACTCGAGGCGCTCGCGCTCGAGCATGTTGAGGAAGTCCGAGTTGCCGCCGACGTTCAGCTGCATCGTCTTGTCGAGATGAATGCCGCGCTCGCGGAACAGCGACGTCAGCACGCGGTGCGTGATCGTCGCGCCCACCTGCGACTTGATGTCGTCGCCGATGATCGGCACGCCCGCGTCCTGGAAGCGCTTGTTCCAGTACGCCTCGCGCGCGATGAACACCGGCATGCAGTTCACCATCGCGCAGCCGGCCTCGAGGATCTGCTCGGCATACCACTTCGTCGCCATCTCCGAGCCGACGGGGAGGTAGTTGACGACGACGTCGGTCTTCGTCTCCTTGAGGATCCCGACGATGTCGTCGGTCGGACCGGGCGCCTTCTCGACGATCTCCGACAGGTACTTGCCGATGCCGTCATGCGTCATGCCGCGCGAGACCTTGATGCCGGTCGGTGCGACGTCGGCGAACTTGATCGTGTTGTTCGGGTGGGCCCACATCGCGTCGGCGAGGTCCTCACCGACCTTGCCCTTGACGACGTCGAACGCGGCCGTGAACTCGATGTCGCGGATGTGGTAGCCGCCGAGGTTCACGTGCATGAGGCCGGGGACGAAGTGGTCGTCCGACGCGTCCTTGTAGTACTCGCGGCCCTGGAGCAGCGAGTTGGCGCAGTTGCCGACGCCGATGACGGCGACGCGCACCTTGCCGTCGTCCAGGCGCGCACGCCCGTTGGAGCTACCGTTGGTCGACATTCGTTCCTCCATGAATCAGTTGCTTGCGGACGTGCAGGATGCGTTGCAGAACCGTGAGCCAGGCCGTCGCCGCGAGCAGGTAGATCGCCCACTGGAGCGCACCCCACGGTGCGAGGACGAGGCCGGCGGTGATCACGACGACGCGCTCGGCGCGCGAGCCGAGGCCCACGTCGCCGCGCAGGCCCAGCGCCTCCGCCTTCGCCCGCACGTACGGGACGAGGAAGGAGCCGGCGACGGCGGCGATCGTGAAGACGACCGCGGTGTTGTTGCCGGCGCGGGCGAAGACGAGCCCGATCGCGGCGAGCATCGCGCCTTCGCCGACGCGGTCGGTCGTCGAGTCGAGGAAGGCACCGAGCGCGGTCGACTTCCCGCCGGCGCGCGCGAGCGCTCCGTCGAGGATGTCGAGGACCGAGCCGACGACGAACACGACAGCGCCGAGCCAGTAGTAGAGAAGCTTGTCGCGGCTCTCGAAGGGGACGATCACTGCCGCCGCGAGACAGAGCGTGACGCCCGCCGCCGTGAGGGCGTTCGGGGTCACCCGCGTGCGCGCAAGGCTCGTGACCGAGCGGCTCGCGAGCGAGCGGGCGCCGGTCGTGTAGCCCTGCTTCACCCGGGTCAGCCGCGGGGTCGGGGCTTCGTTCATCGCATGCACGGGGACCGTCCCAGGCGTAGGTCTGATCGCAAACCTGCTATGGGGCGACTATAGCAGGTTTGCGATGAGGGAGCGCGGGCGGCGCAGGAGCCTCGGCGCCAGCGGAACGACGGCGAGCGAGAAGAGCCCGACCCCGATTCCGGCGAGCACGTCGAGCCAGAAGTGGTTCGCCGTCGCGAGCACGCAGAACCAGACCCACGCGGGCCAGAGCGCCCAGAGCGCCTTCGCCCACCAGTGCCGGCACGCGGCGACGAGGATCACGCCGACGATCAGCGAGTCGGCCGCATGCAGGCTGGGCATCGCCGCGTACGGGTTCGAGCTGAGCGAAACGAGCGCAGAGCCGTGGTTGAGGCTGCCCATCCCGTCGAGCGCGTTCTGGAAGCCGAAGGTCTGGAAGTACCGCGGCGGCGCGGTGGGCAAAAGCACATAACCGATCAGGCCGACGACGTTCGCGAACAGCACGGTGTTGCGGAACCGGATGAAGTGCTCGTGCCGGCGCAAGTAGACCCAGAGAATCGCGAGCCCCATCACGGTGAACTCGGAGTTCCAGTACGTCCAGGCCACGACCGTGAGCAGGAAATGCGACGAGTCCGCGACGTGCTGTGCCGTGAGCTCGAAGAGATGGTGGGTCGTGCGCTGCTCCCAGGTGAGGACGCGCCAGCCGTTGTGGAACGCCTTCGCCGGGTTGCGGTCGCCGAGGCCGCGCGCGACCTGGTAGGCGAAGAAGAAGCCGAACCAGATCACGAGCTGGCGCCCGAAGTCCGTCCACCCGCGCGGCAAGATGCGCCGTCCTGCTGCGACGACAGCGGTCATAGGAAGATTCTAATCCTTCGGGGCGACGCTAGCCGCCGATGTAGGACATCTCGACCTTCGGCAGCGCGGCCGTTTCGGCCGTCCGGAGCTCGGAATAGCGGTCGGTGCGGCGGCCCCAGAGGTCCCGAACGCGTTCGGCCAGCTCGGCGTCGGAGGCCCCGGTGCGGAGGGGGCGGCGCAGGTCGTGGCCCCGCAGGGCGAAGAGGCAGGTGTAGAGCCGTCCTTCGGCCGAGAGGCGGGCCCGGGAGCAGCCGCCGCAGAACGGCTCGGTGACCGAGGCGATGATGCCGATCTCGCCGGCGCCGTCGCGGTAGCGCCAGCGGCGAGCGGTTTCGTCGGCGCGGGCTGGGGTGACCGGGTCGAGCGGCCATACGGCGTCGATCCGGCGGGCGATCTCGGCGGCCGGGACGACGTCGTCGAGCCGCCAGCCGTTCGTGTGCCCGACGTCCATGTACTCGATGAAGCGGAGGACGTGGCCGCTGCCGCGGAAGCGCTCCGCGAGCGCGACGATCCCGTCGTCGTTCGCGCCGCGCTTCACGACGGCGTTCACTTTCACGGGCAGCCCGGCGGCCACGGCGGCGTCGATCCCCTCGAGCACGCGCTCGACGGGGAAGTCGACGTCGTTGAGCGCGCGGAAGGTTGCGTCGTCGAGGGAGTCGAGGCTGACGGTGATGCGGTCGAGGCCGGCCTGCGCGAGCGCCGCGGCCTTCGGCGCGAGCAGCGCGCCGTTCGTCGTCAGCGCGAGCTCGAGCTCGGGGATCGCCGCGAGCTGCTCGACGAGGCGCTCGACGTCCCGGCGTACGAGCGGCTCGCCGCCCGTGATGCGCACGGTGCGGACGCCGAGCCCGGCGAAGACGCCGACCACTCGCGCGATCTCCTCGAAGCTCAGCAGCTCGTGCCTCTCGAGGAAGGCGTGGTCGCGGCCGAAGACCTCCTTCGGCATGCAGTAGACGCAGCGAAAGTTGCAGCGGTCGGTGATCGAGACCCGCAGCGTCTCGAGCGGCCTGCCCAGGGTGTCGAGCAGCGGGTCCACGGTCAGAGCGTAGCCGCCTCGTTGTCCTGCCGGGCCGGCCGGCGCGCGAGCCTGTTCGGGCACCGCTGCCGGACGCCTGATCCGACTATGCCAAACCCTCGGCTAGGTGCGCTCGGCCCAGACCTGCGCGAGCTCGACCACCGTCGCGCTTGCGAGGCCCATGTCCTCGACGCAGATCCACTCGCGCTCGCTGTGCGCGTCGTGGCCGCCGGTGAAGATGTTCGGCGTCGGCAGCCCCATCTCGGTGAGCGCCGAGCCGTCGGTGCCGCCGCGGATCGCCGTCAGCTTCGGCTCGAGCCCGACGCGCCGCACGGCCTCCTCGAGGTTGGCGACGATCTCCGGGTGCCGCTCGAGCGTGCCGCGCATGTTCCGGTACTGGATGCGCGACTCGACCTCGATCGAGCAGCGCTCCTCCTCCGCTGCGACCTCGGAGGCGAGCTCGTGCAGGTACTCGACGTGCCGGTCGAGCAGGTCGTCGTCGAAGTCGCGCACGATGAAGCGGAGCTCGACGTCGGACGAGTCGCCGGAGATCAGCATTGGATGGACGTAGCCCTCGCGCTCCGCGGTCGTCTCCGGCGACAGCCGGTCCTGCGGCAGCCGGTCGACGATCCGCGCCGCGAGCTTGATTGCGTTCACGAGCTCGCCCTTCGCCCAGCCGGGATGGATCGCGCGCCCGCGCACGCGCATCCGCACCTGCGCGCCCGAGAACGTCTCCTGCTGGATCTCGCCCGCGGTCGATCCGTCCACCGTGTAGGCGGCGACGGCGCCGAACGCCTCGACGGGGAAGTGGATCACGCCGCGCCCGACCTCTTCGTCCGGGTTGAACGCGACCTTCACGGGCCCGTGCGGCGCCTCCGGGTGCGCGATGAGATGGGCGAGCGCGGCCATGATCTCCGCGATCCCCGCCTTGTCGTCCGCCCCGAGCAGCGTCGTGCCGTCGGTCGTGATCAGCTCGTGGCCGACGTGGTGCTGGAGCTGCGGCGACTCCTGCGGACGGATCGTCTGACCCGAGTCGCCGAGCGGGATGTCGCCGCCGTCGTAGCGGATCCGCTGCGGGTTGACGTTCGCGCCGCTCACCTCGCGTGCGGTGTCGACGTGCGCGAAGAACGCGATCGCCGGCACCTCGTGCTCCACGGTTGAAGGCAGCGTCGCGGTGACGTACCCGCGCTCGTCGATCGCGGCGTCGCCGAGCCCGAGCGCCTGGAGCTCGCCGAGCAGCAGGCGCAACAAATCGAGTTGCTTCACCGTGCTCGGGTACGTCTCGGAGTCCTCGTCGGACTGAGTGTCGACGCGGACGTAACGGAGGAAGCGCTCGGCGGCGTCCTCGCCGAGTTGGGCGGCGAGGGCCGCTGGAGTGTCGGCGGCCATGCGGCTGAGTCTACGTACGGCCCGTCGAGTAGCGTCCGCCGGCGTGATCGCCGTCGGCCTCGCGCTGCTGTCTGCGTTGCTGTTCGCCGGCATGAGCGTCGGGCTGCGGATCGGGCTCAACCGCCACCCCGACGCCGAGGCGGCGACGCTCGCCACCGTTGTCGGCGCCTTCGCCGTCTGCCTGATCGCGGCCGCGGTCGAGGCGCCGTACCGGGGCGTGCACGCCGGCGCGGCCTGGCCGTTCGCGCTCGCCGGGCTGCTGCAGCCGGGCGCCGGGCAGCTCCTCGTCACGCTGGCGATCCGCGAGGCCGGCGCCTCGCGCGCATCCGTCGTCTTCGGCGCCGCGCCGCTCGTCTCGGTCACGATCGCCCTCGCGCTGCTCGGCGAGCCCGCGAGTGCGCCGCTGATCGCCGGCGCGCTGCTGATCGTCGGCGGCGGCGTCGCGTTGACGCAGGAGCAGGACCGGCCGGGCCACGTGCGCCCGGTCGGGCTCGTGTTCGCATTCGTGGCGACGGTGCTCTTCGCGTCGCGCGACAACCTGCTGCGCTGGCTCTCGCGCGGAACGTCGGTGCCGCCGGCCGTCGCCGGCGCGGCAGCTCTTCTCGGCGCAACCGTCCTCCTGTCGGCGGCGCTCGGCCCGCGCCTGCGGCGGCGGCCGCAGCTGCGCGAAGCGGCACCGTTCCTCGGCGTGGGCGTGCTCTTCGGGCTCTCGTACGTCGCGCTTTTCGAGGCCTACTACCGCGGCCGGGTCACGGTCGTCTCGCCGCTCATCGCGACGGAGTCGCTCTGGGCCGTCGGTCTGTCCGTGCTGCTGATCCGGCACACGGAGCTCGTGAGCCGGCGGCTGGTGCTCGGCGCCCTGCTGATCGTCGCCGGCGGCACGGTGATCGGCGCATTCCGCTAGGCCGGCTGAAACGCTGCGCGTTTCAGCCGGGTTGAGTTTCCGCTTCGCGGAGCGGACGCCGGCAGAGCCGGCGTCCTTTTCTCTGGCGAGGGGCGGTGGGTGGGCTGGCGCGGGCGGTGGTGCCTTTGGCATCCCCGCCCGCGTGGGGTCGGCCTCTGGTTAACGCCTGCGGCGTTAACCGCCGGCCCGTACCGGTCGACGAGCGGCGGGTTCAACCCTTAGGCCTGGGCCGGACGCCAAGGGCCGAAGCGAACGCGGAGCGTTCGTGGAGGCCGGATCCACGCGCGCGGGGACGGCGTAGCCGCCACCGCCCGCGCTACCCGGCCCCACCGCCCTCGCCAGACAAGAGCCCGGCGGCTTGGCCGCCGGGCGCTCCGTGAAGCCGAAACCAGCCCCAGAGGACGTGCGTAGCACGCCCGAGGGCATTATCTGTTATAAAGAGGCTTAGATTTTCTCACCAGGAGGACAGGACAGACATGGCAAAAACGATTGGCATCGACCTGGGTACGACAAACTCGTGCATGGCCGTGCTCGAGGGCGGCGAGCCCACCGTGATTCCGAACGCCGAGGGCGGGCGCACCACGCCGTCCGTCGTCGCGTTCACGAAGGACGGCCAGCGGCTCGTCGGCGCTCCGGCGCGGCGCCAGCAGGTCACCAACCCGCTGAACACCGTCTTCTCGATCAAGCGCTTCATGGGGCGCAAGTACTCGGAGGTCTCCGAGGAGATGACGATGATCCCGTACGAGGTCGTGCAGGGCCCGAACGGGGACGTTCGCGTGAAGGCGGCGGGCAAGGAGTACGCCCCGCCGGAGATCAGCGCGATGATCCTCCAGAAGCTCAAGCACGATGCCGAGGCGTACCTCGGTGAGCCCGTGGCGGACGCGGTCATCACCGTCCCCGCCTACTTCAACAACGCGCAGCGCGAGGCGACGAAGGACGCCGGCAAGATCGCCGGCCTCAACGTGCTCCGCATCATCAACGAGCCGACCGCGGCCTCGCTCGCCTACGGGCTCGACAAGGAGATCGACCAGACGATCCTCGTCTTCGACCTCGGCGGCGGCACGTTCGACGTGTCCGTGCTCGAGCTCGCCGACGGCGTCTTCGAGGTCAAGTCGACCGCCGGTGACAACCATCTCGGCGGAGACAACTTCGACAAGGCGATCGTCGACTGGATGGTCGCCGAGTTCAAGAAGGACCAGGGCATCGACCTCTCCGCCGACCCGATGGCGCTCCAGCGCCTCTACGAGGCGGCCGAGAAGTCGAAGATCGAGCTGTCGTCGACGATGACGACGCAGATCAACCTGCCGTTCATCACCGCGACGCCGGAGGGTCCGAAGCATCTCGACCTGCAGCTCACCCGCGCGAAGCTCGAGGAGATCACGGCCGACCTGCTCGCGCGTGTCGTCGGCCCGACGAAGCAGGCGCTCGCCGACGCCGAGCTCGACCCGTCGAAGATCGACCAGGTCGTGCTCGTCGGCGGCATGACCCGCATGCCCTCCGTGCAGGCGAAGGTCAAGGAGCTGCTCAGCAAGGACCCGCACAAGGGCGTCAACCCGGACGAGGTCGTCGCCGTCGGTGCCGCGCTCCAGGCAGGCGTGCTCAAGGGCGAGGTCAAGGACATCCTCCTGCTCGACGTCACGCCGCTGTCGCTCGGTATCGAGACCAAGGGCGGCGTCATGACGAAGCTGATCGAGCGCAACACGACGATCCCGACGAAGAAGTCCGAGGTCTTCACGACGGCCTAGGACAACCAGCCCTCGGTCGAGGTGCACGTCCTCCAGGGCGAGTCGGAGATGGCGACGTACAACAAGACGCTCGGGAAGTTCCAGCTCGTCGGCATTCCGCCGGCGCCGCGGGGCATGCCGCAGGTCGAGGTCACCTTCGACATCGACGCGAACGGGATCATCAACGTGTCCGCAAGGGACATGGGCACGGGCAACGTGCAGCAGATCCAGATCACCGGCGGCTCCGGCCTGTCCGAGGACGAGGTGAAGAAGATGATCCAGGAGGCGGAGGCGCACGCCGACGAGGCGCACAGGCTCCGCCAGACCGTCGATGCGAAGAACGTCGCCGAGACGCTCGCGTATCAGACCGAGCGCTCGCTGAAGGAGCACCGGGACAAGCTCGACGAGGCCGAGGCCTCGACGATCGAGGGCCGGATCATGGAGCTCCGCCACGCGCTCGAGAGCGACGACGTCGCCGAGATCCGCGCGAAGACCGAGGCGCTCCAGGAGGCGTCGCACAAGCTCGCCGAGGCGGTCTACGCCCAGGCGACCGCGCAGGCCCAGGCCTCCGCAAGCGGCGGCAACGGCGCTCCTTCCGCCGACGACGAGGTCGTCGAGGAGGGCGAGTACGAGGTCGTCGACGACGAGGCGAAGACGTCGTAATGGCCGACGAGCACGTCCAGATCGAGGAGCAGGAGGCCGCCGAGGGCGGCGAGGTCGAGCGCCTCGCCGCCCTCGAGGCCGAGCGCGACGAGGCGGTCGACCGCTGGAAGCGCGCCGCCGCCGACTTCGACAACTTCCGCAAGCGCACGCTGCGCGAGCGGAAGGAGTACGTCACGTTCGCGAACGAGCGGCTCGTCGCCGAGCTGCTGCCGATCCTCGACGATCTCGAGCGTGCGCTCCAGGCCGCGGCGGAACACGAGGAGTCGCGGCTCGAGGAGGGCGTCGAGCTCGTCCACCGCGAGCTCGCCGCCCTGCTCGAGCGGCACGGCGTGAAGGAGATCGAGACGAGCGGCATGTTCGATCCGCACGTGCACGAGGCGCTGGTCGCGCAGCCCTCCGACGCCGACGAGGGCTCGGTGCTCGACGTGATCCAGAAGGGCTACACGCTCGGCGAGCGCGTCGTGCGCCCGGCGCGCGTCGTCGTTGCCGGGCCGCAACAGGGGAGCGATGGCTAAGCCGCTCTACGACACCCTCGGCGTGCCGAAGAACGCCTCGCAGGACGAGATCAAGAAGGCGTACCGGAAGCTGGCGCGCAAGCACCATCCGGACGCCAACGCCGGCGACAAGCAGGCTGAGGAGCGCTTCAAGGAGATCCAGCACGCGTACGACGTGCTCTCCGATCCGGAGAAGCGCAAGGCGTACGACCGCTTCGGTGCGCAGAACGGCCGCCCGGGGGCGGGCGGCACCAACGTCGACTTCGGCAACATCGACTTCGGCGATCTCGGCGACCTGTTCGGCGGGATCTTCGGCGGTCTCGGCGGCCGCGGGCCCGGCGGACGCCCGCAGCGGCAACCGCTCCACGGCAACGATGTCGAGGCAGAGGTGCACCTCTCGTTCGAGGATTCGCTCCGCGGCGCCGAGGCGAAGGTGCCGGTCGAGCTGATGACGGTGTGCAGCCAGTGCGGCGGCACCGGAGCGCAGCCGGGGACGGCGCCGGTGATCTGCCCGGAGTGCAACGGGCGAGGCGTGAGGGTGGAGAGCCAGGGGCTCTTCGCGCTCTCGCAGCCGTGCCCGCGCTGCCGCGGGAACGGCACGGTGATCGAGCAGCCGTGCCCGAAGTGCAAGGGCTCCGGCCGCGAGCGGCGGATCAAGACGTACGCCGTGAAGATCAAGCCCGGCGTCAAGGACGGAACGCGGATCCGCCTCAAGGGCAAGGGCGAGCCCGGCGAGAACGGCGGCCCCAACGGCGACCTGATCGTCGTCACCCGCGTGACCGCGTCGCCGACGTACGAGCGGCGCGGCGACGACCTCGTCGTGCAGGTGCCGGTGTCGTATGCGACGGCCGCGCTCGGCGGCTCCGTCGAGGTGCCGACGCCCGAAGGCCCCGTGTCACTGAAGATTCCCTCGGGTTCGGAGGACGGCAAGCTGCTGCGGATCAAGGGCCGCGGCGCGCCGAAGCTCTCCGGCTCCGGCAAGGGCGACGTGCTCGCGCGCGTGCGCATCCAGGTGCCGAAGCGCGTGAACAAGAAGGAGCGCGAGCTGCTCGAGCAGCTGAAGCAGGTGAGCGGCTGATGGCGAAGCACGACGATCTGCTGCAGCTGGGTCCGCACGAGGCGCCCGAGCCCGAGACGGCGGAGGAGAAGAGCAAGAAGCTCGGCCTGAAGACCGCCGGCGGCGGTGTTGCGGCCGGCGGCGTCGCGGCGCTGAAGCTCGGCTTCCTCGGGAAGTTCTTCATCTGGTTCTTCGCCTGGCGCGGCATCGTCGACGCCTGGCGCATCGGCGGCTGGGTCGCCCTCGCCGTCGTCCTCGCTGCGCTCACGGCGTTCTTCGTCCTGCGCTCGCGGAGACAGACCCGATGAACGACCGCCCCATCTACATGATCAGCATCGCCGCCGAGCTCGTCGGCATGCACCCGCAGACGCTGCGCATGTACGAGGCGAAAGGGCTCGTCAGGCCGAAGCGCACGCCCGGCGGCACGCGCCTCTACTCGGAGGCCGACGTCGACCGGCTGCGGATCGTCCAGCGCCTGACGACGGAGCTCGGTCTCAACCTCGCCGGCGCCGAGCTCGTGCTGAGGCTCGAGGACGAGCTGCGCCGCGCGCACGCGCAGATCGAAGCGCTGCAGCGGCAGCTGAAGGACGACGTGAAGGACGTACATCGCCACTACCGCCGCGACCTCGTCCCCTACGGCGAGCAGCGGCTTCCCGAGCGCAGGCGGCAGCGCTGATGGACTTCAACAAGCTGACGATCAAATCCCAGGAGGCCGTCGCGGCCGCACAGGATCTCGCGCGCCGCCTCGGCAACCCCGAGCTCTACCCCGAGCACCTGCTCCTCGCGCTGCTCGACCAGGAACTGGTCCGCAGCCTCGTTGAGGCTGCGGACTATGACGTGGCGTCGCTCCGAGCAGAGGCGGAAGCGCGAATCACGCAGAAGCCCCACATCGAGGGCGCGCAGCAGCAGCCGACGGTTTCTGCCGCGCTTTCCCGCGTGCTGGATTCGGCTCTCCAAGCAGCGAAGCGCATGGAGGACGAGTACGTCTCGACCGAGCATTTGCTTCTCGCGCTCAATGTTGTGCCCAGCGATCGGCTCGAAGAGGCGATCGCAAAGATTCGCGGCGGGGCGCGCGTCACCTCTCCCGACCCGGAAGGCACGTATCAGGCGCTCTCCAAGTTCGGGCGCGACCTCACGGCGGAAGCCGAGAGCGGCAAGCTCGACCCGGTGATCGGGCGCGACGAGGAGATCCGGCGCGTGATGCAGGTGCTGTCGCGGCGCACGAAGAACAACCCGGTGCTGATCGGCGAGCCGGGCACGGGCAAGACGGCGATCGTCGAGGGGCTCGCGCAGCGGATCGTCGCCGGCGACGTTCCCGAGGGATTGAAGGGCAAGCGGGTGTGGGCGCTCGACATCGGCGCGCTGCTCGCCGGCTCGAAGTACCGCGGCGAGTTCGAGGAGCGCTTGAAGGCGGTGCTGAACGAGATCCGCAACGCCGAGGGCGAGCTGATCCTCTTCATCGACGAGCTGCACACGATCGTCGGCGCGGGCGCGGCCGAGGGCGCCGTCGACGCCGCGAACCTACTCAAGCCGATGCTGGCGCGCGGCGAGCTGCGCTGCGTCGGCGCGACGACGCTCGACGAGTACCGCAAGCACATCGAGAAGGACGCCGCGCTCGAGCGACGCTTCCAACCGGTGTTCGTGGGCGAGCCGTCGGTCGCCGACACGATCGCGATCCTGCGTGGACTCAAGGAGCGCTACGAGGCGCACCACGGCGTGCGCATCCGCGACGCCGCGCTCGTCGCGGCCGCCGTGCTCTCGCATCGCTACATCGCCGACCGCTTCCTGCCCGACAAGGCGATCGACCTCGTCGACGAGGCTGCCTCGCGGCTGCGCATGGAGATCGACTCCTCGCCCCTCGAGCTCGACGAGGCGGATCGGCGTGTGCGCCAGCTCGAGATCGAGCTCGCCGCGATGGCAACTGAGGATTCCGCTACGCGGAATCCTTTGGAAAAGGAATTCGCCGAAGCGAAGGAGCACCGTGACGGGCTTGCCGCTCGCTGGGCGAGGGAGAAGGAGAGCTTGCAGCGCGTAAAGGACGCCACTCGCCGCATCGACGAGTTGCGGATGGAGGCGGAGCGCGAGGAGCGCAACGGGAACCTTCAGCGCGTCGCGGAGATTCGCTACGGCGAGATCCCCGCGCTCGAGAAGGCCTTAGCGGATCGGCCGCAGGTCGATCTGCTAGTGAAGGAGGAGGTCGACGAGGACGACGTCGCGGCCGTCGTCGCCCGCTGGACGGGCATCCCGGTCGACCGGCTGCTCGAGGGCGAGACGGAGAAGCTCGTGCGCATGGAGGAGCGGCTCCACCAGCGCGTGATCGGGCAGGACGAGGCCGTCGAGGCGATCGCGAACGCGATGCGCCGTTCCCGCACCGGCCTGCAGGACCCGAACCGCCCGATCGGCTCGTTCATCTTCCTCGGCCCGACCGGCGTCGGCAAGACGGAGCTCGCACGCGCGCTCGCGGAGTTCATGTTCGACGACGAGCGCGCCATGGTGCGGCTCGACATGTCCGAGTACCAGGAGCGGCACACGGTCGCACGATTGATCGGCGCGCCGCCCGGCTACATCGGCTACGACGAGGGCGGTCAGCTCACGGAAGCGGTGCGCCGGCGCCCGTACTCCGTCGTCCTGCTCGACGAGATCGAGAAGGCGCACTCGGAGGTGTTCGACGTGCTGCTGCAGGTGCTCGACGACGGCCGGCTGACCGACGGCCAGGGCCGCACGGTCGACTTCCGCAACACGGTGCTGGTCATGACCTCGAACATCCGCAGCGCCGAGCAGCTGCGCGACCATTTCCGGCCGGAGTTCCTGAACCGGGTCGACGAGATCGTCGTCTTCCAGCTGCTGACGCGCGAGCAGATCGCCGAGATCGTCCAGCTCCAGCTCGAGCGGCTGCGCGAACGGCTCGCGGAGCGACACATCACGCTCGAGCTGACGGACGCCGCGAAGCAGTTGCTCGCCGACGCCGGCTGGGATCCCGCCTACGGCGCGCGACCGCTGAAGCGCGCGATCCAGCGCCTCGTCGAGAACCCGCTCGCGCTGCGCCTGCTCGAGGGCGACTTCGCCGACGGCGACACGATCCGCGTCGACGCCGCCGAGGGCGAGCTCGTCTTCACGAGGGCAGCGGCGGCGGCGCCGGCCGCGGCCTGAGCGCCTTCCAGAGCGGCCTTTAGCCGCTCGCGGTTCCTGCCGATCCATACGGGGTGGAACCGGGTAGGGCGGCATGCCTGGTCGTCGCCGCAGGGATGGCCCTCGGCAACGGCGGACACATCGGTCACCCGGGACGGGTGATCTTCAAGGCGCAGGCAGAGGTCGTCCAGGCGCTGACGGAGCCGAGCCTCGCCGACGTGGCGCGCTCCCTGGAGCAGTATCACGCGGTCGCCGGGACGTACGTCGACGCCGACGTCGGCGGCGGGCTGCAGCTGCGCCTGCGCTGGGCGAACGACACGGCCTACTGCATCGAGTCGGTCGGCGCCGACGGCGTGCAGCACCTGCTCGGGCCCGGCGGCAGCCCGGCGCCCGGCCCCTGCCCGTGAGCAAACCGTTCCCGCGACCCGCGTGGAAGTTGAGCTTCTCGAAGCTCACCGGGCCGGCGACCGCCGCGCACATCCATCTCGGCGGGATGGGCAAGGCCGGCAACGTCGTCGTGCCGCTGTCGGCCCGTGCCAGAGCGGGATGACCGGCACCGCGACCATCAGCGCGGCCCTGATGAAGGACTTCACGAAGCACCTGCTCTACGTGAACGTCCACACGGCGAAGAACCCGGCCGGCGAGATCCGCGGCCAGCTCGGCGGCTAGCCGATCCGTGCAGGCGGAGCGGCGCCCCGGCGGCGGGCGCCGCTCCGGGGTGCGCTAGCGTCCGTCGCGTGCTGCTCGTCGTAGCCGCCACCGAGCGTGAGCTCTCCTTCGTCGCGGGCGCCGAGACGCTCTGCTGCGGGATCGGGCCCGTTGAGTCCGCGCTCCAGACGGCGCGGGCGCTCGCCGCGCGGCGCGCCGACGCCGTGCTCCATATCGGCATCGCGGGCGCGCGCGGGATCGAGCCGCCGGCGCTCGTGCTCGGCTCCGAATCCGTCTACTGCGACGTGCTCGACGCGGCCTTCACGCTGGCGCGCGTCGAGCGGATCGAGCCGGACCCGGCGCTGCTCGCTGCGGCCCGCGCCGCGCTGCCGGAGGCGCTCGTGCTGCCGATCGCGACGTGCGGCAAGGTCGGAGGCGGCGGCGCCGTCTGCGACGTCGAGGCGATGGAGGGCTTCGGCGTTCTCCGCGCCGCGGGGCTCGCCGGCGTGCCGGCGGTCGAGCTCCGCGCCGTGTCGAACGCGGCCGGCGAGCCGGACCGCGCGAAGTGGCGCATCGATGACGCGCTCGTCGCGCTCGCGGACGCGGTGCCGAAGCTCGTCTCCGCGCTCGGCTAGGCGGGAGGCGCGTCGACGACGTCGTCGAGGAACTCCGCGTTGCCCGTGACGGGCGGCGCGCCGTAGGCGAAGAAGAGGACCTCCTCGTCGGCTTCGTTGCGGGCCTGCATCGGTGTATCCCGGTGCACGGCGGCGAGATCGCCCGGCTTCAGGTCGACCCGCTGCGGCGGCTCGCCGAGCAGCATCGTCAGCGTGCCGCGCAGGCAGACGAAGACCTCTTCCTGGCCGTGGTCCATGTGCCGCCGGCCGCGCGTGTGCGCCGGGTAGCGCCAGAGCCGCGCACGCGAGTCGGTCAGGTTCGCCGGCACCGTCACGTCGGCGGCGAGCCGCACCGCCTGCCCTTCGTGTCCTGGCCGCTCCTCGTACTCGGCGGAGTCGGCACGCACGACGTCGTAGCCCATGGCGTGACGATACCCTCCGGGGCCGTGGCCAGGCTGTCCTATCCGCGCACCGGGGAGCCGCGGCCCGAGGCGCTACCTCCTGGCGAGCGCACGGTCGGCCAGCTCGTCGCCGAGTCGATCCGCCTCTACGGCCAGCGGTTCTGGAGCGTCATCCCGCTCGGCCTCGTCTTCGCCGGCATCGACCTGGTGGGCTTCGGCCGCAGCGTCGCGGTGCAGACGCTCGCCCTCTGGGCGTTCACGCCGGTGTTCGCGGCGGCGTACGTGCGGGCCTGCGCGATCGCGACGGGTGCGCGCCCCTCGCGGCAGGCGGCGGTGAACGCATTCCTCGTCGCCGTCATCGTGTTCCTGCCGTTCCCGGTGCTCGTGCGCCTGTACGTCCTGCCGGGAATCGCGCTCTTCGCGCTGCTCGGGCTCGGCGTCCCGGCCGCCCTCGTCGAGGGCCTCGGCGTGCGTGCCGCGCTGCGCCGGGGCCTGCAGCTCGGCCGGGCCGACGCCGTCCACGCCGTGGCGGGCCTCGCGACGCTCGCGCTCGTCTTCGGGGTGAGCCGCTACGCGCTGCTCGTCCTGCTCCACACCCAGGGAAACCAGACGCAGGACGTCGCGGCCGTGCTCTCCGACCTCGTCCTCTCGCCGCTGCTCTTCATCGGCTCCGGCCTCCTCTACGTGGATCAGGCGGCGCGGGTCAAGTAGGCTCCCCGTATGCCCATCTACATCCTGCTCTCCCGGCTCTCCCAGCAGGGCGTGGCGACGCTGAAGTCGAACCCGGACCGCCTGCGCGAGGTGAACCGCGACGTCGAGGAGCTCGGCGCGCGCGTGCTGCACCAATGGGCGACCCTGGGCGACTTCGACTTCGTCAGCGTCGTCGAGGCGCCCGACACGGCGACGGTCGCCCGCGTCAGCGTCGCTCTCGGCGCGCGCGGCTCGACGAAGATCCAGACGCTGCCCGCGCTGACGATCGACGAGTTCGTTCAGACGCTCAGCTAGCGCGCGCGAGAGGGCGGCGGTCGCCGCCTCTTGCGGCTCTATCCTGCGGCCGATGCTGGTGCTGCCCGACGAGGCCGACGTTCTCGCAAAGCTCGTCGCGTGGGGCGAGGCGCAGCCTTCCATCTGCGCCCTGATCCTCACGAGCTCCCGCGCGAAGCCGGACGGCGGGGCCGACGCGCTCTCGGACTACGACGTGATCGTCGCTGCTCGCGACGCCGCCGCGTTTGCCGCGGACGACGCCTGGGTGTCGGCGTACGGCCGGCCGCTGGTGCGTTGGAGCGACCGGCACGAGCTCTACGGCACGACGGCGTACTTCCACGGCGTCATCTACGAGGACGGCGTACGCGTCGATTACACGGTATGGCCCGACGCCCTCCTGGAACGGGTCGCGGAGGAGCCCGCCCTGCCGGAGGGCTTGGACGTCGGCTATCGCGTTCTTCTCGACAAGGACGCGCGGACGTCGGGCTGGCAACCGCCCACATACCGCGCGCACATCCCCGCCAAGCCGACGAAGGCGGAGTACGACGCGCTCGTGGACGAGTTCTGGTGGGACACGACCTACGTCGCGAAGAGCCTCTGGCGCGGCGAGGTCCTCTTTGCCAAGTTCATGCTCGACTGGGACGCGAAGTTCGTCGCGCTGCGCCGGTTCCTCGAGTGGCGAATCGAGCTCGACCACGACTGGTCGCTGAAGCCGGGCGCGTACGGCCGCGGCCTCGAGCGCCTGCTGCCCGCCGACATCTGGTCGGAGCTGGCGAGCACGTACGTCGGGACCGGCATCGAGGACAGCTGGGCCGCCCTCTTCCGCACGACCGCCCTCTTCCGGCGAGTTGCGACCGAAGTCGGCGACGCGCTCGGCTACGCATATCCGCAAGACGTGGACGATGCCATGACCGCGCACCTCGACGGGGTGAGGAAACGTCAGAAGTCGACGTAGTGGTCGAACGGCGCGTGAGCCGGCGAGCGGGATGAACCTAGGCGGGAGCTTCGCGAATGCTCCGCTCCCGCTTAACCGCGTTGGTGGGCGAGCGCCCGCGCCGCTGCGAGCGCTTCTGCATGGCTTCCTGCCTGGATGATGACGTAGAGGCCCTGGGTCTTCATGGTGGCGATGTGGTACAGGTGGTTGGTGATGATCGCGGCGTCTTGGCGGAAGAGGCTGACGCCGTTGAAGGTGACGACCGCGTTGCGGTGTGGGAACTCGGTGATCGAGATGTACGAGCCCTGGTAGGCCGGGTCGCCGTATTGGTCGAGGTGGCCGTAGTAGAGGGCGACGCCGCTGATCTGGTCTTTGTAGGAGTTGTAGGGCGGTGTGAGGTAGTTGGGCAGGCCGACCCAGGTGCGCCGCAGGCTGGCGATCTGTGCGGGCGGAACGACCGGATCGGGGTTCATGGCTGCGCGCGCGTCGCGCAGCGTCGTGGCTACGCCGCTTCCGGCAAAACCCGCTAGGCCCGGACCGAACGGGAGCGTCGGGTGCGCGAACAGCGCGGGCTGCCGCGGCAGTGTCTCGATGTTGATCAGGCGAACGCCTGAGCCTGGCTTGATGGTGCCGTTGATGCGCTCACGCCAGTAGAGAGGCTTGTAGGTCGCACGCGAGATCGCGATCTCTGTCACCTCTTTGCCCGACGCGCCGGTCGTGACTGGCTTGCTGTCGATCCAGTCGACCGGCTGTCCTGCGATCTGGCCGGTGCCGACGAGGTGGTAGGCGCCACTTTGTAGCTGGGCGCGGTAGCCGGTGACGAGCGTTCGCCACCATGCGAATACCGGGAATACCGGTGCGTTCTGGGACGCTGGAACGACGAACCTCTGCGTCCGCTTGCCGTCGAGGGTCGAGACCCAGACCGTGCCGAGCTTCGGGTCAGACCACACCTCGGCCCCGCTCTGCAGCAGCCTGGTCTTACCCGTGCGAAGGTCGACGAGCTGTACGCCGGGCCCTTCGTCGAGGACGACGTGGATCGTCGGCCCGCTACCGATCGCTGCGATCGCCTGGTCGACGAGCGTCATCTGGCTGCGACCAAACCTCTGCGGAACAACGACGGCAAGAACAGCGATCAGCGCCGCGACAACAACCCCCAGCGCGGCCCTTCGCCCCACTCCGCCCAGCGGCACCTTCCGCCTGAACAGCGCCGAAGGTCCGCCGCCGCCGGGCGCCTCGTGCGGCCGCCGGGTGGGTGCGTGCTCGATCTCGCGGAGCAGGTGGGCGCGGCGGCGCGTCAGCTCGCGCTCGGGCATCGTCGGCGCGGGAGGATCGAGAAGGTCGATGCTCATGGAAGGTCTCCTTGCGTTGCGTCTGGCTGTCGAGCCGGGATGGCGTCCGCGCCGCTTTCGCCAAGCGTCCGCAGGTGCTCGCGGGCGCGATGCAGCCGCGTGCGTACCGTCGCCTCCGGTACGGCAAGCGCAGTAGCCGCAGCCCGCGGCGTCAGCCCCTCCCAGACGCACAAGCTCAGCACCTCCTGTTCGAGCCGGGAGAGCATGCGAAGCTGGTCGAGGATCAGCCGCATTTGCTGCTCGTCATCGAGTCGGTCGGTGAGACCGTCCGCGAAGTCGGGCTCCTCCAGCGGTCGCGGCAGCCGCGCCAGCGCCGCCTGGTAGCGACGCTGGCTCCGTCGCTGATTGCGCAACACGTTCGTGGCGACGCCGTACAGCCACGGCAACGACGCCTCCGGCGCGAGCGAGACGTCGCGGCGCCGTCGCCACGCCTCCAGGAAAACGATCGAAGTCAAGTCCTCGGCGAGAGCCGCGTCGGCGATGCGGCGAAAGCAGTAGCGGTAGATCGCCCCGGCGTACGCATCCCACAGGCGCACATGCGCCAAGGCGTCCGGGGACGCCTCAGAGTCCGGGCCGACCGCGGTGAGGAGGGCCATCACCTCATATATGTCCGCAACCGCCGCGCCGTTCGATCAAACGCCCCGGTTCATGAAGCTGACCCCGCCGAGACCAGCGTCGCCTGCGCGAGCGCGTGGGAATGTCGCCTGAGCGGTTGTCTCTGGTTGCCTCGACCGGTAGGCTCGACCGTCCACCCACCACGGAACGGGGCAAAGATGGCTGTCGGGATCCGAATCAAGTTTGCCGGAATGACGCAGGAACAGTTCGACGCCGTGAACGCGCACATCGATCCGGATAGCAACCCGCCGAAGGGATTGCTCTTCCATGCCTCGGGCCCGGTCGACGAAGGCTGGGGTGTCATCGACTTCTGGGAGTCTCGGTCGGCTTTCGACGAGTTCCAGGGTCGTATTCAGCAGGCGGCCGCAGCCAGCGGTGTGGAGATGCAGGGTCCTCCGGATATCAAGGAGTTCCCAGTTCACGAGACGTTCCCCCGCTGAAGACGGACTGCGGGGTAGCCAGGCGCGCTGCCCCGCACACTCACAGTTCAGGAATGTCACCCGCGGGAGTCGGGCCTGATCCCTGACGGTCGGCGCCGGGGATTGAACGCGTTAGAGCTTGATCTCGCTGATCTGGATCGTCGGTGTCGAGTTCGTGTAGTTCGGGATGTCGCCCATGATTCTCGCCGCGTGCGGCTCGAACGCGGCCTGGAATCCACCGACCGAGTCGAACAGGAGGTGACCCATCGCCACGTAGACGGCCGGGGATCCGGGCTCGGCGCCGCCGAGGCCCTGCTCGACGGCGATCCCCTTGCATGCGTCACCACACAGTTCCTTCACCATCGGCATGTGCTTGTCGCAGTAGTACGTCATGTCGAACTTGCAGTCATCGCTGTTCGGGTACAAGACGCTGACCTTGATCACGGTCTTCCTCTCGCTCACGAGGGCCGGCCGACCCCCCGCCGCAATGCTATTCGTCGCCGTGGCTCCTAACCGTCGCTACGAACGAGTGTGAGTAGCTCCGCCGCGGAGTTCTCGGATTCGGTTCCGGGCTTCTACGACCGGTATCTGGGTCCGGTCCTCTTTGAACCGTACGCGGTGGATCTCGTATCGCGGCTCCCGACCGGCGATCGGCTGCGGGTGCTTGAGATCGCCTGCGGCACGGGCATCGTGACGAGGCGCTTGCAGGAATCGCTCGGGGACTCTGCGACTTTGGTCGCTACCGATCTGAACGAACCGATGCTCACCTATGCGCGAGATGCGGTTCCAGCTCCCGGCATCGTCTGGCAACAAGCCGACGCGCAGGCACTCCTGTTCGAGGACGGCTCATTCGACGTGGTGGTGTGCCAGTTCGGTTTCATGTTCCTTCCCGACAAAGTGCAGGGCTTCCGGGAAGCGCGTCGGGTGCTCACCGCTGGCGGTTTGCTGCTCGCGAACATCTGGCACTCGCTCGAAGCGAATCCGGTCGCCGGTGCCATCCATGCGACAGTCGCGAGACTCTTTCCGGCTGATCCGCCCCGTTTCATGGAGACCCCATACGGCTATCACGAGACCGGTCGGATCCGTGTAGATATGGCGCACGCGGGGTGGGAGGACGTGCAGCTGGAAACCGTCCGCGTTCAGGCTCTCGGGCCGTCGGCCGCAGAGTTGGCTGCTGGCTTCGCGTTCGGCTCGCCACTTGCGCATGAGCTTGCAGAACGCGGCGCCGATCCCGACGCAGTCGTGCGCGCCCTCACCGATGCGCTGGTACCCGTCGGCGGCGAGCGCCCGTTCAAGCCGACACTTGCCGCAACAGTGATCAAAGCCGTTCGCTGAGCCGGTCCCTCTTCACCAGGGAACAGTGATCTGACGTGGGCCAGCGTCCGGGAATGTCACCCGGTAGGGATCCGCGAAGATCGGAAGACGCGACCGAGCGCTCAAATGCCCGCGAACGGCGCGCATATCGGAGACCAGAGTTTTCGCTGATGATGAGCAGCGGGAACCGGGGGATGCTGTCAGCACGCAGCGAAAGAGTCGGTGATGGCGCATTTGTCGACACGCTGGTTGCGGCGCCCGGCAGTGTCGAGTCAGGGGGGCGACCGCAGGCGGACGCTGAGCGGGCGGCCGTGGTTGCCAGTGCGCTCCTGGTCGGCATCTTGCTTCCCGTTGCGAGCGCGTGTGGCGCTCCAGGCAGCGGCGCCGCGAACGTTTCCTTCGGGGAGGGAGGCGTTGTTCGCACAGACTTCGGCGGCCATGATCGCGCTGCTGCGGTTGTGATGCAGCCGGACGGCAGGATCGTGGCAGCGGGCGGACGCGGCAATGAGTTCGCACTCGCCCGCTACCTGCCAGATGGTCGCCTCGATCGGCTCTTCGGTCGAGGCGGGAAGGTCGTGACGGACGTCGGTGCCTCTGCGCCCGCCGGTTGGCCGCGGCACGGCGCCGTCGCGGTCGCAGTCCAGCGCGACGGGAAGATCATCGCGGTCGGCGGCCTGCGGCAGTTCGTGCTCGTCCGCTACCTGCCGAACGGCCGGCTCGACTCGAGCTTCGGCACGGGGGGCATCGTACGGACGAGCTTCGGCGGTCGCGGCTGCCGCGGTCAGACGTTCCGCGACGAGGCAACCGCGCTCGCGCTTCAGGACGACGGCAAGATCGTCGCGGCCGGCAGCAGCTGCTATGACCTCGCGCTTGCTCGCTACCTGCTGAGCGGACGGCTCGACCCGAGCTTCGGCAGCGGCGGGAAGGTCGTCACCCACCTGGGCTGGGACGACTTCAGCGGCGCGGACGCGCTCGTTGTGCAGCCAGACCGGAAGCTCATCCTCGCCGTCGGTGTGTGCTGTCACCTCGGTGAGGCTGAAGTACTCGTCCGCCTCACCAACCAGGGCCGCCTTGACCCGAACTTCGGCCAGCGCGGCCAGACGGTCTTCTCGCTCGCCGACCAGAACGGTGTGGCCGCTCTCGCGCTTCAAGCCGACGGCTCCATCGTCGTCGCCGGATGGGGGATGTATGTCTCGCAGCCGCCTGCAGGCACGCCATGGAAGGTTTATGGGCTTGTTCGCCTCACGCAGGCGGGACGGCTCGACCCGACTTTCGGCAAGCGCGGCAGGCTCGTCTCCGCCGCTGTTTCAGGACTCGGAATCGAACCAGACGGCAAGATCGTCGCCCTAGACGGAAACTCGTTGGTTCGCTACACGCCTGACGGGCGCCTCGACGCTCGCTTCGGCAGCGGCGGCAAGCAGACACGCTTCGCGGTCGGCGGGACGGCCCTCGCCCTCCAGCATGACGGGAAGATCGTCGTCGTAGGCAGCACAGGGGCTTCGCGGAAGCACGACTTCATGCTTGTCCGCTACACCCGCGCCGGAAAGATCGATTCGTAAGCCCGTCGCGCCTCCTCTGCGTGGGCGCCGCTGGTGAGATGCGGGATGTATGCGCGAGCGCGCTGTCACCTGACGTCCGTTAGGCGCTGCGAACGCGATGCCGGCGGCGCTTGTCTCGGCGGCTCAGCCGGCTGCGGCGGCGACGCGGCGGATGGTCACGCCCCACGCCTTCCCGGACGCGAACAGCTCGTCCGGATCGACCTCGTTCCGCCAGCCGAGGAAGTGCGGTTCCGGGTGGTCGTCCGTCGAGCCGTACACGGCGGGATAGACCGCGGCCTTCGCCTGGACGTGCTTCACGCGCGCTGCCTCCTCGGCCATGCGTTCGGCCTCTTCGGCTGCGGGTCCTTCCATGTAACCGCGGGGCATGTCTCTAGGGTACTCCCGCTACGCTCGCTCTGTGCCGATTGCACTCGCCGTCCGCGGGCTTGCGAAGCGCTACGGCTCCGTCGAGGCGCTGAAAGGCGTCGATCTCGAGGTGGCCGAGGGGGAGCTCGTCGGCCTGCTCGGCCCGAACGGCGCCGGGAAGTCGACACTCGTGAAGATCGCGGTCGGGCTCGTGCGCCCGAGCGCCGGCGAGGCGCAGGTCGCCGGTGCCCGCGCCGGAACGCGGGCGGCACGGGCTGCGCTCGGCTACCTCGCCGAGCTCTTCCGCTTCCCCGGCTGGTACACGGCCGACGAGGTGCTCGAGCTGCACCAGCGCCTCGCCGGCTCGCACGGCGGCGCCGCCGAGCGGCGCCGGCTGCTCGAGCTCGTCGCGCTCGCGGACGCCGCGGGCCGCCGCGTGGACGGCATGTCGAAGGGGATGCAGCAGCGGCTCGGCGTCGCGCAGGCGCTCGTCGGCGAGCCGCGCGTCCTGCTCCTCGACGAGCCGACCTCGGCGCTCGACCCGGTCGGCCGCCGCACCGTACGCCTGCTCCTCGAGGAACTGCGCGGCCGTGGCGTCTCCGTCCTGCTCAACTCGCACCTGCTCTCGGAGATCGAGCTCGTCTGCGACCGCGTCGCGATCCTGCTCGGCGGCGAGCTCGTCGCCGCGGGGACGCCCGCAGAGCTGTCCCGCCCGCGCGGCGTCGAGCTTGAAACGGACGAGGGTGTCCGCCGCATCGACGGCGCGACGCGCACCGACGCGCCGCGGCTCGTGGCGGAGGCGGTGGCGGCGGGTCATCAGGTCTACGGCGTGCGCGTGCTCACCTCGACGCTCGAGGACGTGTACCTCGAAGCGGTGGGCGGGGAGACGGATTGAGCGGCGTCGCAGTCATCGTCGAGTACGGCTTTCGCGAGGCGGTGCGGCGGAAGGTGTTCGCCGTCGTCGTGCTGCTGACCGCGATCTTCCTCGTCCTGTTCTGGCTCGCGAACCACTTCGTCTTCGGCCAGCTGTCGAACATCACGCCGCCGCGCGACGTGAACGTCGACACGCGCACGTTCGCAGGCGCGTTCCTCACCGGGCTCGCGATGTTCGCGACGCTCTTCCTCGGCGTCGTGCTCGCCGTGTTCCTCACGCTCGGCGTCGTGTCGGGCGACGCCGAGCGTGGCCTGCTGCAGCCGCTCGTCGTGCGGCCGATCGGGCGCTCGACGCTGCTGCTCTCACGCTTCCTCGGCGCGGCCGGCGTGTGTGTCGCCTACGTGCTCGCCGTCTACTTCAGCGCGATGGTGATCACCGGGCTGACCGGCCACTGGTGGCCGGCCCGGATCGCCTGGCCCGGGCTCGAGCTCGCCGGCGGCGTCACGATCGTGATCGCGCTGTCGCTTCTCGGCTCGATCGTCCTCTCGTCGACTGCGAACGGGATCGCCGTGTTCATGCTCTTCGGCGGCGGCCTCGTGGCGGGGCTGCTCGCGTCGATCGGTCACGCGCTGAACTCGCACGCGATCACGCACGCGTCGACGATCGCGGCGTGGGCGCTGCCGTTCGAGGCGCTCTACCAGGACGCGCTGCGGATGATCACCGAGAACACGAGCGGCCTCACCAGCTTCCTGTTGCAGCTCGGCCCGTTCGGCGGCGCGTACGTGCACGGATGGACGATCCGCGTCTGGGCGGTCGGGTACCTCGTCGCCGTCGGCGCCGTCGCGCTGGCGGCGTTCTCGCGGAAGAACCTCTAGCCCGCGGGCCTAGGTGTCGCCCTGAAGAACGCGCAGCGTGCTCTCGAGACCGCGGCGCATCGTCCACGCGTGGTTCTCGCGGAAGAGCGGACGAAGCACGGGCGTCAGCTGTCGCACGAGCGGCTTCTGCACGGACGGCCGCCAGTCGAGCACCGCGTGCGTGCCGCCTTCCTCTTCCGTGAACAGCCAGGTGCCCGTGCCCTCGAAGTCGCCGTCGAGCCGCGAGTGGATCCGGTACGGCCGGTCGACGTCGAGGCACGTGATCGAGAAGCGGATCCGGTAGGGCAGAAAGCCGCGTGCCTTCACGGTTACGCGCTTGCCGGGGGCGGGCTCTCCACCGTCGCCCTCGGCGGCGAGGAAGACCTCGCCCCACCAGCGCGGGTAGTCGAGCGGCCGGCCGAGCAGGTCGTAGACGCGCTCGATATCGGCCGGCACGTGCCACTCGTCGAGAAACCGGTAGTCGGCGATGCCACGGAGCCTACGCCACTGCGCGCTCGCGGAGCTGCTCGTCGAGGAGCGCGTGCCCGCGGGCGAAGCTCAGGCCGCTTCCAGCAGCTCGGAACTCTCGGCCAGACGGCGGATGCGCACGAGCTGCCTCGTCTGCATCACGTAGTGCGCGGGGTCGAAGAGGAAGTAGCCGGCGAGCTGCGCGAGCAGGCGCGGGCGCTCTGCCGACCTCGTCCGCACGAGAACGCGCGTCCGCGACGCCAGCGGCTCCAGCACGAAGGTCCAGCTCGAGTCGACGAAGAAGCGGGGACGCTCGCCGGCGGGGTCGTACGAGCGACCCGCGCGCAGATCGATCGAGGCCCGCAGCACGAGCGTGTGCTCCGGCTCGACCTCGGCGACGACGAACCAGGTCCGGCCGGACGGGTGCGAGTCGAGCCGGTCGCCGGGTGCGAGCGTCTGCCACTCCGGCCTGATCTCCTCGACGCTCGGGCGGCCGGCATTGTCGAGGCGGTCGAAGCTGTAGAAGCCGCCGCGGTCGCAGCCCATCTGCACGAGCCACTGCCAGACGGCGACGGGCGGCGCGTCGACGGTGGTCGCCATCGTCCACGGCTTCCCGGCGTCGGGCACGAGCGCGTCGCCCGGGAGCGGCCGTCGGCGCTCGTAGCGCGTCACGCCGGTGTTCCGGAGCGTCAGACGCAAGACCGCGGCCAGCCCGAGGCCGGCGATCGCGAGGGTCGAGATCTTCATGTCCTCCTCCTTCGTCTACCGCCTAACCGTCGCCGCGCGGCGTGCCCTGGCCATCGGGAGAACTACGGACCCGCCGCGACCGCGATCTCGCCCGCGAGGCGCGCGTTCTGCGCGACGAGGTCCCTGTTCGCGCGCTGCGTGCGGCCGCCGCTCTCACGGTGCAGATACGAGAGGACGAACGGCGTCACCGCCTGGCCCGAGACACTCTCGTCGTGCGCGGCGCGGAGCGCCTGCTCGATCAGCGGCTCGACGTCGTCGAGCGGCTCGTCCGGCGGCCGGCCGAGGAGAAGACCGCCGCCGTCGAGGTTCCAGTGGCGGCGCGCGATCTGCGCCGCCTCCGCCGCCGACTCGACGCGGGCGGACACCTTCGGCCCGCCGGCGGCCGCGTAGAAGAGCGGCAGCGTGTCCGTCCGGTAGCCGAGCACCGGCACGCCGAGCGACTCGAGCACCTCCGCGGTCGCCGGCACGTCGAGCAGCGACTTCACGCCCGCGGAGACGACGAGCGCCCGCGTGCGGGCGAGCTGAGCGAGGTCCGCGGAGACGTCGGGCGGGTCGGGGAAGCCGCGGTGCACGCCGCCGAGACCGCCGGTCGCCAGCCAGAGGATGTTCGTCGCGCGTGCGACGGCGAGCGTGGCGCCGACGGTCGTCGCTCCGACCGCGCGCTGCACCGCCGCGGCGGCGAGATCGCGCGGTCCCACCTTGCGCGCGTCCGCGCTGAAGCGGCCGAGCTCGTCCTCCGTCAGCCCGACGACGATCTCCCCGTCGAGCACCCCGATCGTCGCCGGCACGGCGCCGGCCGCGCGCACCTGCCGCTCCGACTCGAGCCCGACCTCGACACCCTCGCCGGGCGGAAAGCCGTGCGCGACGAGCGTCGTCTCGAGCGCGACGACCGAGTCGCCGTCGTGCAGCGCGTCGTGGACCTCCTGCGACATCCGGATCACGGCATCGACCCTCGCGTCCCTGGCCGCGGCCGGCTTCCGCCCGGCGGAGCCGGGCTCCGCCGGCCGCTGACGACGGTGACGCCACCCGCCGAGGCCACGCTGCGCGGGCCCGTACCCATACGTACTGTCCCCGCGCAGCGTGGCGATGGCGGGCGTCGCCACCGCCGCCCCAGGAACGCGAGAACGTCTCCCTCTATCACGGCATCGACCCTACTTGGGCGATGCATCTGGCAGCCGCCTCCAGGCCGCGCCGGGCCGCCTCCTCGGGCGAGCCGCCCAGCAGGAAGCCCGCAGCGAGCGCGTCGCCCGCGCCGGTCGTGTCCACGACCTCGGACTCGACCGACGCGAAGTCGAGCCGCGTCTCGTCCGTGAGCACGGTGCAGCCGCGCGCGCCGCGCTTGATCACCCCGGTTGGCGCCGTGAGGTACGCGCCGCCGAGAATCTCCCACTCCGCCTCGGTCGCGAACAGCACGTCCGGCGCGACTCCGTCGAGCAGCTCGCGAAAGCGCACCGGCCCGTATGCGCGGATCTCCGTCCACGCCGCGACGTCGACCGACACGCGTGCGCCGTGTTGCTGCGCCCGCTTTGCCGCGAGCAGCGCGGTGTCGCTTACCGGCTCGCGCAGCAGCGCGTACCCAGAGAGGTGGAGAACGTCGCAGTCGAGCCATGCGTCGTCGAGCTCGTCCGGCGCGAAGCTCGGCGCGACGCCGCGGTCGGACGCCATCGAGCGGTCGCCGTCCGCGCCCACGATCGAGACGATCACGCCTGTCGGGCCGGCGCCGACCGGCCCGGCGAGCTCGACTCCGCGCCCCGTCAGCTCGCGCGCGACGAGCTCGCCCGCGGCGTCGTCGCCGCGCTTCGCGATGCAGCGCGCGCTCGCGCCGAGCGCGGCGGCCCAGGCGGCGACGTTCGCAGCCTGACCGCCCGCGCCGGTGCGCGTCCGCGCCCGCACGTCGTCTCCGGCGGCGAGCGGCTCCTCGAGCCGCACGATCACGTCGAGCGTCAGGTCTCCGAGGGTGGCGATCAGCATTCGTACAATCGTCCCATGTAGGACAACGCGCGCAACGGTGCCTGTTTGCACGGCTTTTCAGGCGGTTGGTACCTACTTTGGTACCTGCCCCCGCACCGAGAGCCCGGTGACGTCCCTGGAGCGCTGTAAATTCGCCTCGGCGTAGGCTCCGGTGGCAGCGATTCTACGCGGCGGCCTCCTCCTTTTCTTGGCGGTGATGGTGTTCGGATGCGATGCGCTCGACGTG